>Ga0080004_1146195_pt1 | contig 12396 bp, 15 predicted proteins | sample WasSprMetagenome_FD_69207 | JGI IMG/M metagenome (GOLD analysis project Ga0080004, IMG submission 69207) | Sulfidic aquatic microbial communities from Washburn Spring, Yellowstone National Park, USA - WS (SPADES assembly) (version 2) | ecosystem: Environmental > Aquatic > Thermal springs > Hot... | reverse complement strand
CCATCACAAGCCAACTGCTGAAAACCCAAAACTCAGAAGCCCGCTGCAAATATCACTTAATAACTTGCCGATCTTAAAAAATTTTAAAATAAAAAATTACAAATCAACAATAACTTAAGCACTAAAAAATTCAAAATCAAAAAATCCTATTCAATAAATACTTATAACAACTCTTCAAAAAATCCTTTTTAAACCATCACTACACAAGCTCAAATTAAACATCTAAAAATAAAATCACATTAACAACACCTTAGATTTACTGACCTATGAATCATCTCACCGATTAATCAAGCAATCATATAAAAATTACTAAGAAAATGATAAACCAATCTCTAACGTCTTACATTTCACTTCTCACATCTCACGTAAAAAAGCTTGTGTAGGCTAACCTATTCAATTGCCAAGGTACAGTTAAAAAATTAAAAAGCTAACAGTAATATACAAAAAAATTTTCTACATGTCAAGCACAAAATGAAAATTCCTGCAAAATTCTTGTAAGCTTAACTTTCCGTGTTATCCTGAAGCTGTAAGCTGGAGGACCTCATCTTTAAGTTTTAAAAAAACGGCTAATTTCTCACCCAAGATATAAGCCTTTTGCTATAATATAGCATATTTATAATACATAAGTTTAAGCTTATCCTATAGAAGAAAAAACATCTAAAGTTATCTTGGCGAGGTTTGAAGATAGCTCTTGTCTTTCATATTCTTGAAAAGTTTTAGAACTCTAAATTAGAGAGGTTAAAATGAGTATAAAAGAAAATGTGCTAAAAATTGAAGAAAAAATACAAAAAGCTTGTGATAAAGTTGGAAGAAAGAGAGAGGAAGTCATTCTTCTTGCTGCATCTAAGACACAGCCGGTAGAAAAAATTATAGAGGCTTACGAGTCAGGGATTAGATACTTTGGAGAGAATAAAGTACAAGAAGGCATTGAAAAAATAGAAAAACTTAAAGAGTATACTGATATACATTGGCATCTAATAGGTGGTCTTCAAACCAATAAAGTTAAGTATGCAGTAAAATACTTTGAACTGATTCATTCAGTTGATAGACAAGCTCTTGTTGATGAGATTGAAAAAAGAGGAGAAAAACTAAACAAAGTTATAGATGGACTTATTGAAGTTAACTTTGGAGAAGAGTCAAAATTTGGCGTTAAGGAAGATAGTTTAAAAGAATTATTTGAGTATATTCTTACAAAAAGATATATAAAAATTCATGGATTAATGGCTATTCCACCATACTTTGAAAATCCGGAAGATGTTAGACCGTATTTTATCAAGCTACGGACGTTGAGAGACAATCTTGAAAAAGAGTATAATGTAAAACTGCCTCATCTATCTATGGGAATGTCTCATGATTTTGAAGTTGCAATAGAGGAGGGTGCTACAATAGTTAGAATAGGAACAGCAATATTTGGAGAGAGAAATTATGCTAAATAAAGAACTTTTAGACATTTTAGCCTGTCCGGTTTGTAAAGGAGATTTAATATTAATACAAAAAGATAAAGAAGAGTTTTTAAAATGCGAAAATTGTAAATTGCTATATCCAATAAAAGAAGATATACCTATCATCTTAGAAGACGAAGCAATAAAGGAAGAAAATTGAGCGAATTAATAAAAAGAGTAATATCTGCCGTAGTCTTAGCATCTATTACAATCGGCGGGATCATTTATCTACCTACGCAAGCTTTAAAGATAGCCATAGCTTTGTTAACAGTTGTAGTAAGTTATGAAGCCTTTAATCTCATTGGAAAGAAATATCCGGAGTTAAAGCATCCAACAGTATTTATAATGGCTTTTATATCATCTTTATCTTTACTTTTTATTGATACATATTTAGCTATATTAATCATATTTCTGTTTAGCTTTTATGTAGCATCTAAAAAATGGGATTTAAATTATTTGACAGTGTCTATTTTTGGGCTGTCTTACAGTGTATTTTTTGTTTCATCCCTTGGTTTGTTGGTTGATTATAATAAGCATTTGTTATTTTTACTTTTTGCCGTTGTTTGGACAGGTGATACACTTGCATACTTTGTTGGAAAGAATTTTGGAAAGCATAAACTTTCACCAAGAATATCTCCAAAGAAAACCGTTGAAGGTGCGGTTGGTAGTTTTTTAGGCTCTTTGGTTGGAGGCTATTTGGTTATTGAGTACCTTGGTTTTGACATAAAATTTATGATTCCTGTGATAATTTCTGCTGTTATTCTTCAGATTGGAGATTTGTTTGAAAGCTTCATCAAAAGGCAGGTTAACGAAAAAGATTCTTCTAATCTAATTCCGGGTCATGGAGGAGTTTTAGACAGGATAGACTCTCTTATATTTGCGTCGGTTGTATTTTTAATTTGGATAAGGGTTATGCATGCGTTTAATTTAGCTTAATCTTTTGCTATAATCTTAAAAAATTAGTGCTAAAAATTTTAAACTTACCACCGAGGGTAAATATGAATAAAAAAGTTTTCATCATCTCTGCTGTCTTTACTTTACTACCTATGATAAATGCTTTTTCAGATGAATGTAGAGAATGCACAAATATAAAAACTATTATTCAAGACAAGAAAGAAATTGAACCGGATGTTTTGGCTGTCAGTGTTAATATAACTGTTGAGGGGTCTAAAGAGTCTGAAATAATAAATATTCTTGGCGAAGTTGATAAATCAATCAGAGACCTTGGTTTTGAGTACAAAGGTGGTAAATTTTCTGTCTACAAAAACTGTTGGTGGGAAAATAATAAAACTAAATGTGAAGGTTTTAAAGGAAGCTCTTTTTATGTATTTGAGCTTAAAAATCCAACAGACCAAAACAAAATATACGAAAAATTGAGTTATTTCAGTGGTAAATACAAAGATAAACTTGATTATAGCGTATCACAACCTGAATGGACAGCTTCAAAAGAAAAAATAGAACAGATTGAAGAACAATTAAAATTAAGCGTAATTGATAAAGCATTATCTTTTACTCAGCAAGTCTCTAAGAAATTGAATAAAACATGCAATATAAAAAGTTTGGATTACGAATCAGACCAAGCTTATCCAATGCCAATTTATAGGAATATGCTTATGAAAACTGCAGAGTCTGTATCAGCACCGGAGCCAAAGAAAGATGTTAATTTTATGGATATCAAAGTCAAAGCTGAAATTATTTGTAAATAAACGGAGTATGCCATGATTGATATAAATGAGGCAAAGAAAAAGCTTATAGAGTTAGGCTATAGCGATTTATATGTTTGGCAAGATTCTCCCGGAACATATTACGATTGGCATACACATAGCGAAGATGAAGTTAGATATATTTTAGAAGGGTCTATGGTTATTGGAACAAAAGATAAAGTTTATCATCTGAAGGCAGGAGATATTTTGGAAGTTCCTGCCGGGACGAAGCATTGGGCTAAAACTGAAGAGGGTGTAAAGTACTTGTGCGGAAGTAAAAGAAATATTTAACTGAAAGTGTTAAAAATTTTCATAAGCTTGAAGTTGAGGGTTGAAGGATCTCTATTTTAAAAAAGAGGAAATTAGACTCTTCGCCGGCTGCAGAATGACAAATAAGATTATCTGTTCTTTAATGCTTACTAATCAACCTTTCTCCGCCATCCTGAGAACGCAAGTCCGAAGGGTCTAATCTTTTAAAAATTGAGAAAAAAGCAATAGGCAAAAGACAAAAATTCTTATCACGGTTGTAAAATAACGAACAAGATGACAATTTAAGTGTGATAGAATAAATTTTATTATTAGCTTTTCCGGAGAATTTAAATGGCTTATGTTATAGATTATGAGCTTTTAGAGAAGCTTGAGCAAAAAGTAGGAAAAGAGGAAGCCAAGAAGATTGCTCAGACCATTGAACTGATCTATAACGAACTCGACAAAAAATCTGAAGTTTTAACACAACAGAAAAAGCTTAAGCTTAAAGACAAACTTACTAAGGAACTTGCTACAAAGGCTGATATTGATATGGTATATCAAAAATTAGAATTATTAAAGACTGAGCTTGAAGCCAAGATAGACAAAGAAGTATTAAAATTGCAAAATGATATACAGAAGCTTGATAAAAAGTTTACTATTATGTTTATTATATTAGCATTTCTGATAATTTTCATAAACAAAGATGCAATAGAGCTTATAATTAAGCTGCTGTCGTTTGCGAAATAGGTGTTTATCTGTATTTATAAAAAATGTGATTTATCAATAGAAGCTAAAAGAGTGTTCTAAAATTCTCGTAAGTTTACCTTTTCTTGTCATCCTGAGGACGTAAGTCCGAAGGATCACTTTTTTGATTCAAAAAGAAAAAAAGGAAATTATTTGCCGGCTTGAGAATGATGGAAAAGGTATACTTACAAGAATTTCGAAATCATCTCCACTTATTCAAACTCCCTTATGTGATAAAATAAAAAATCAAATTTATTTCAATTTGAAAGGGGTATGCATTGAAAGCTGATGTAAAAATAAAGTTAGTAATTGTTTTTCTTTTGCTTGTTGGGTCTATTTATCTGATGATGACAAAACAGCCAAAACTTGGCTTAGATATCCAAGGGGGTGTAAGTATCACATTAAAAGTTGACATTGATAAAGTAATCAACGACCAATACGCACATCTTGGAAAGGACATAGAAAAGAAATTTAAAGAAAATGGTATAGAGCTTTTAAACTACAAAACAGAAAATCAATCTTTAATGTTGGTACTTTTAGACCCAACAAAGATAGACAAAGCAAAAGAGGTTCTTAAAAAAGAGTTTCCGCAGGTAGTTGTTGAAGATAAAGACGGCAATCTTTTAGTTAGATTTACAGATTGGGAGCTAAACAGAATAAAAACTCAAACTATGAAGCAAGCAGTAGAGACTTTGAGAAACAGAATTGACCAATTCGGAACCCTTTCTGCAAACATCACTCAAAAGGGCAAAGACAGAGTATTGGTTGAGATCCCGGGTGTTATAGATTTAAACAGAGCCAAATCTATCATTGGAAAAACTGCACAGCTTGAATTAAAAGAAGTTGTGAATTCTGCTTTAAGCAAAGAAGAGTTATTAAAAGATTATCCAAATGGCCTGCCTGATGACCTTGAAATCTTAGAAGGTCAGGAAGAAATAGTAAACGGTCAGCCTGTAAAAGAATGGTTTTTAGTTAAAAAAACTCCTGTTATAACAGGAGCAATGCTTAAAGATGCAAGAGTTTCAACAGACCAAGCAGGAAATCCGGCGGTTAATTTTGAGCTTACATCAGAAGGAGCAGAAATATTTGGTGAAGCTACAAACAAAATGATTGGTAAGAGGCTTGCAATAGTTCTTGATGGAAAGGTTATGTCTGCACCTGTGATTAGGTCAAGAATAACATCATCAGGACAGATTACAGGAAAATTCACAACAGAAGAAGCTAACGATTTAGCGGTAGTTTTAAGAGCCGGAGCATTACCCGCACCGGTAGAAATAATAGAAGAAACAGTAATCGGTCCAACCCTTGGAAAAGAATCTATTGATAAAACTCTAACAGCAGGAATTGTATCCTTTATTCTCGTTGGAATTTTTATGATATTCAGATATGCAGTATCAGGATTTATAGCAGTGGTTGCTCTCATTTTTAACTTAATTCTACTTTGGGTAACAATGCTTTTATTTGATATTACTCTAACACTTCCGGGTATTGCAGGTATCATATTAAACATAGGTATGGGCGTTGATGGAAACGTTGTTATCTTTGAAAGAATAAAAGAAGAGCTTAGAAATGGTAAAACGCTAAGAGTTGCTATAGAAGAAGGGTTTAAAAGAGGGTTTAATGCAGTCTTTGACTCACACATAACGGTAATAATCGCAGCACTTGCTTTACTTGAGTTTGGAAACGCACCACTTAAAGGCTTTGCAGCAACCCTCTCTATTGGTACATTCATAAACTTGTTTACTGCTGTATTTTTAACAAAAATGCTGCTTGATTTAGTCCTCGGCGGCAAGAAGTACTTTAAATACGCTGTTTAGGAGATAGAAAATGAGAAATTTCATGGTAGAACCACCAAATATAGACTTTTTAAAGATCAGAAAAATAGGCTATGGTATATCTTTAAGCTTGCTAATATTAAGCTTTGTTTTATTCTTCACAAGAGGTTTTAATCTTGGACTTGATTTTACAGGTGGAACGTCAATCCAAGTTAAATTTAATCAGCAGATAAGAGCTTCTGATGTTAGAAATCTACTTAAAGATGTAGATTTAGCAGACTCTTTAATTCAAGAAGTAGGGACTAACAAAGATGAAGTTGAAATTAGAGTGCCGGCTAAAAAGGGAAGTTCAAGCGTTGTTCTTGAAAAAGTGAAAAAAGCATTAGATAGCAAATATCAAGGTCAGTATGAGATAAGAAAGGTAGAGTTTATAGATGCTTTGGTTGGAAGCGAGATGGCAAAAGCCAGCGTGTATTCTATGATTTTTGTAATGCTTGGGATTTTACTTTTTTTAGGTTATAGATATGAGCCTTTATTTGCGATCGCGGCTGTAATTCCACTGTTCCATGATGCAATCATCACACTTGGTATATTCTCACTTCTTGGAAAAGAGATAGACCTTACAGTGATTGCTGCAATCCTAACAGTTCTTGGATATTCTTTAAACGATACAATCATCGTTTTTGATAGAATCAGAGAAAACATAAAAATCCGTGGAAGAAAAAGTATGGAAAGCATCATCAACAGGAGTATCAACGAAAATTTAGCAAGAACGATAATCACATCAGGAACAGCATTATTTTCTGTAATTGCAATATACTTTTTTGGCGGAGAATCTCTCCAAAACTTTGCATTAGCATTGCTTATAGGTATTGTCTTTGGTACTTACTCATCGATTTACGTTGCCGGACCTTTAATTTTGGAAGTTGAAAAGATTTTAAGAGAAAAAACAAAAAAAGAAACGGTGGGAGCGTAAATGAGATACTTAGAAAGACTGAAAAATTTAAAAGCTTATAAAACAGAAACAACGCCTTGCAAAGTAAAATTATCTTCAAATGAAAGTCCATTTGACCTGTCAGACAATTTAAAAGAAAGAATATCTCAAGAAATTAAAAAAATAAACTTTCAAAGATATCCAGACCCACATGCTACAAGACTTAAAGTAGCAATAGCAAATTTTGTAAACACGGAAGAGAATCTAAACATAACGCCAGAAAACCTTGTTCTTGGAAATGGTTCAGATGAGTTGATACATCTTTTAATTACAATTATCGGAGATTTAAAAAATCCGGTTGCTTATCCAACACCAACCTTTCCTATGTATCAAGTCTCTTCTGACGTAGTAGCAAGACCAAAGGTAGAGTTTGAGCTTGATGAAAATTTTCAGCTTACAAAAGAAGAGATAGATAAAGCATTATCAAAAAATCCTGATGTCTTTTTCTTCGCATCTCCAAACAACCCAACAGGAAACAGCTTTGATAGAGACTTAATAAGATATGTGATAGATAAAGGAATTTTTACAGTAATAGACGAAGCATACATCCACTTTTCAGATAAAGAAAGCTTTATAAAAGAAGCTCTGCAGTATGAAAATGTAGTCGTATTAAGAACAATGTCAAAGGTAGGACTTGCAAGTATAAGGCTTGGCTATCTAATAGCAAAAAAAGAAGTAGCAGGGGAGATAAACAAAGCAAGATTGCCATTTAACATTACCTATCCAACACAAGTAATAGGAGAAATTGTACTAACAGAAGGATTAGATGAATTAAATCAGCAGATAAAAGCTGTAAGAGAAGAAAGAACAAGAGTAATGTCAGAAATTTCTAAGATAAAACACATAAAAGTCTATCCATCAGATGCAAACTTTTTCTTGATGAAAGTTCCAAACGGAGACCTGCTGCATAAACAGCTAATAGAAAAAGGCGTCCTTGTAAGAAATATGTCCCACCTTCCAAAACTTGAAAACTGCTTAAGAGTTTCTATTGGCAAAAAAGAAGAAAACGATGAATTTATAAAAGCAATGTTTGAAATATTTGAAAATGGATAAAGTAGAGAGAATAATTAACGATTTAGCTTATGTTTTAGTAGAAAAACTACAGCCGAAAAGAATAATACTTTTTGGCTCAAGGGCTAAAGGAGAGAATAAACCATACTCAGATATAGATTTAGCAGTCGAATTAAATCAAAAAATAGATTTTAGATTAAAAAGAAAGATAAAAGAGTTAATAGAAGATACAAGCGGAATGTATTCAGTAGATATTGTTTATCTAAATGAATGTAGCGAAAAATTTAAAAACATCGTTTATGAGACAGGAAAAGTTTTATATGAGAAAAGTTGAAATTCTTCAAGCTTTGGAAAATTTAAACAATGCTTTAGATAGATTGAGCGAAGCTGTTAAAACTGCAAAAACTGATTTAGAGATAGACGGTACAATTCAAAGATTTGAGTTTTCATTTGAGCTTTTCTGGAAAACTCTAAAGCTTGTATTAAAGTATTACGGCGTTGAATGTAATAATCCAAGAACCTGTATAAAAGAAGCATTTAGAAATGGCTTGATAGATGATGATGAAATTTTTCTTGATATGCTTGAAGATAGAAACTTAACATCCAATATATACGACAAACAGACAGCCAATGAAATTTTTGAAAGGATTAAAAAATTTTATACAGCCAAGCTACTTGAAACTGTAAGAAAAATTGAGAGTAAGATTTGATTAAATTGTCTTACATCTGAGACTTTTCTAAAAATTCTCGTAAGCTTGCTCTTCCCTGTCATCCTAAGGACAAAATCCGAAGGAACTTTTTTGACTTGAAAAGGAAAATATAAGATTCTTTGCTGCCTGCAGATAACAGAAAGCTAAGCTTACAAAAATCCTGGAACACACTCACTTTGGAATTGAAGATAAGAAATTTAAAGCATTTCTAAGACAAGTAAGCGATGAAATGAAGAGTATTCTTCAAAAAACTTCTGACCACTTTGAGAAAAAATCTTTAACTCAGCGAATGTAAAGGATCATTGGGTAGGCTCGCATTCCCACTTATAGCCTACTCCCCTTACTGTTTTAATGCAGTGTCCATACTCTTTCAATAACTCTCTTAACTTTTTTATATGAACGTCAATCGTTCTATCATAAACATCCTTATCCCAAGCCCAAACGTGTTCTATTATGTAATCTCTTGATAATACTTTGCCTTGAGAGTTTACAAGTGCTAAGAGAAGCTTAAACTGAGTAGTTGTCAAATGAACCGGCTGACCATTTATCGTTACTTCAAATTTTTCTGGATTTATTTTTAAATCTCCAAATTTATACTCCGGTTTTGCGGTAGGAAAATGAAGAGATTTAGAACGTCTTAAAAGTGCCTTTACTCTTGCAAGAAGCTCTCTGAATGAAAACGGTTTTGTCACATAATCATCTGCCCCAAGCTCAAGACCAACAATTTTATCTATCTCAGTGCTTTTTGCTGTTAACATTATTAACGGAATATTCTCTAATTCTTTATCAGACCTAACAAGCTTACAAAACTCAAGACCATCAACTTCCGGCATCATCAAATCTAAAACGACGATATCCGGTTTTTCCTGCTTAATATGTTCAAAAGCAACTTTACCGTTTGGAAACGACCTTACATCAAAACCTTCTTTTTTAAAGTTGTAAGTCAAAAGCTCATTGATGTCTTCATCATCTTCAATAACATAAATCAGCGCCATCTTACACTCCTGCTTTGTTATAGTTATTTGGAGAAAATTTTATCGTTATTGCTCTTGCAACTATCATTATAAAAATTATTCCTGTTATCATGATAGCAAAGCTTTCTGAAATTGTATGTTGGTATAAGCCAAGCACAAGCTCTCTTAATAGAATTATGATTGATACATCCAAAACAACAGAAATTCTTATTCTTTTGTAGTAAATATAATCATTTATGCTTTTTATAATCTCAATCAGAATAAACATAGATAAAGCATTGTTTATTAGATGTTTTATGATTTCATTGATGTTAGGATAAGAGCTGTAGATATCATAGAAAATTTTTATAAGGTTTAAAAATAATCCAACTGAAATTATAAGCTCTAATACGAACAAGCTAAAAAGTATACTATTATCTAAAAGCCTGAACTTTAATATGTTTTCCATGGATTATATTTTATGAAATTTTTGTTTAGAATTTATTAAGATTTAGTTAAAATTTGTTAATAATGTGGGTTGAGAATTAGAGGATGTTTTTCGCTTACTTGCTTACTTAGTTTTATATAAACCGGGATACCGCTCCGGCATAGAAGGATCGGCTTATCCTTGCTTCCTTCCGGACCTGGGGAGGTTCACCGTCTTCTATCCGGAGGGTCCCGGATTGTGATTCTCTCTCAAACTCTAACGGATGGGGCGGGATTCGAACCCGCGGTACGGGGATTACCCGTACACAGCATTTCCAGTGCTGCTCCTTCGGCCACTCGGACACCCATCCAGTAAACTAATATTATATCATAATATTGCAAGAGGAGGGATACAGAAGATAAAAGTGTTCCAAGATTTTTGTAAGCTCACCTTTCCGTGTCATCCTGAAGCCGAAGGGCGAGGGATCTCAGCTTTTGATTTTTTGATTAAAAAGGAGAGCAGGAGATTCTTCGCCGGCTGCATAATGGCAGAAAAGATTACCACCTAAGACATCTTTACGAGCATATTAAAAATCTTCATCACTTCTCACTCTGTTAACTTTAAAATCAAATTAGCTAAATCGTCCGGAACTTCCATTACTGATAAACGGGGCATTTTAACAAGATAAAAATCTTGAAACTCTCTCATTTTTTTAATCTCCGATAAAGTTAATTTTTTATTCAATCTCTTATATGGCTGAATATCTACAACGTACAAACCATTCTCGTCTTGATAAGGCTCAGAAACTACTTTACCAATTCCAACGATAGCTTTTTCTTTTCCTGTATGATAGATAAAAACCAAATCATCTTTTTTCATCTGCTTTATAAACTTTTGAGCTAACGGATTTTTCACTCCATTCCAGACAGTTTTACCTTCTTTTTCCAGCATATCATATGAATACTCTTCAGGCTCTGTCTTGGCTAAATAATACCTTGCCATCAAAAAACCTCATGGTAAAATAATACTATTATGATATCAGAAAAACATTCAATCAGACCACTCAAGCTTGATGATTTTATAGGACAGGAAGAAGTTAAGAAACAGCTTAAAGTTTTTATAGAAGCATGTAAAATTCAAGGAAAAACTCTTGACCATACTATACTTTCAGGACCACCAGGACTTGGTAAAACAACCCTTGCGACAATTATAGCCAATGAACTTGGGACAAATATAAAAATAACATCCGCACCTGTTTTAGAGAAAAAGGGAGACCTTATAGGACTACTTACTTCCTTAAAGGAGGGAGATATTTTATTTATTGATGAAATTCACAGACTAACTCCAACATTGGAAGAAATTTTATACTCCGCAATGGAAGATTTTAAAGTGGATGTTATAGTTGGTGGTGGGTCTAACAGGAAGGCAAGGTCTGCCAAAGCTATAAGATTAGACATTAATAAATTTACACTGATTGGAGCTACTACAAGAATAGGCATGTTATCAACGCCTTTAATATCTCGCTTCGGGATAATTTTAAATCTTGATTTTTATGATGAAAAGTCTTTAAAAGAAATCATTTTAAGGTCTGCAAAAATTTTAAACATAAACATTACAGAAGAGGGTGCTTTAGAAATTGCCAAACACTCAAAAGGAACACCAAGAATTGCAAACAAACTTTTAAAAAGAGTTTATGATTATGCTGTTATTCACAAAAAAGATGTTGTAGATAGAGAAACAGCCTTTGACGCACTGAGATTTTTATCTATCGGTAAAGATGGAATAGATGGATTGTCTTTAAAATATCTAAAATCTTTGGTTTATCAGTTTAACGGTGGTCCTGTTGGCTTAAACACAATATCTTTTGCAATATCAGAAGACAAAAGAACGATAGAAGAAGTAATTGAGCCCTATCTTCTTAAGCTTGGATTTATAAAAAGAACGGCAAAAGGAAGAGTTGCATTACCCACGGCGGTTGAGTATTTAGAAAATTATGAAAATACTTGATAAATCAGAGTTTCCATCTTTAAGAAAAGCCAAGTTTATAGAGAGATTAAATAGATTTGTTGGAATGATTGAAGTTGATGGAAACATTACAAAATGTCATATTGCAGATACGGGAAGGCTAAAAGAAATCCTTACAAAAGGAAGAGAGATTTTAGTCATTAAAAATAAAGCAGAAAATAAAACAAATTATAAGTTAATTTCTGCAAAGATGGAAGAGGGCTACATTCTAATAAATACTTTTTTCCATTCTAAAATAGCAGAAAAAATTATAGAAAAAGGACATCTTGGCTTTAAACCCAAAAAGATAAAAAAAGAGGTTTTGTATCAAGACAGTAGAATAGATTTTCTGATTGATGACAATTTTTATATAGAAGTCAAAGG
>Ga0080004_1143677_pt1 | contig 12397 bp, 10 predicted proteins | sample WasSprMetagenome_FD_69207 | JGI IMG/M metagenome (GOLD analysis project Ga0080004, IMG submission 69207) | Sulfidic aquatic microbial communities from Washburn Spring, Yellowstone National Park, USA - WS (SPADES assembly) (version 2) | ecosystem: Environmental > Aquatic > Thermal springs > Hot... | reverse complement strand
GTCGGGGATTCCTGCGACCCTTCCTGTTAATGCTCACATTATCTGACCGGTATTTGCTCTAATTGGCTGGCCGAGAAAGAGAACCGGCCGCGAGGGCCGGCTCACGAGTCGTCTTCGAACTCGCCGAGGGCCCGCCTGGCCGTGGCCTCGTCGATGATGGATTTTTCCTGCAGGAACCCGTCCAGCAGACAGGCGGTGCAGATGTTGTTGATCTTGCGGGGTATGCCCTTCGAGAAGTGGTAGATCACGGCGACGGCCTCGTCGGAGAACAGCGCGTACTTGGCCCCCGCCACCCGGAGGTGGTGCTCGATATAGGCTTTCGTCTCCTGGGCCGAGAGCCCGCTCAAGTGAAACCGTAGATTTACCCGCTGGGCGATGGCCTCGAAGGTTTGCAGCCGCAGCCGGTGCCGCAGCTCGGTCTGGCCCACCAGGATCAGGGCCATGGGCGAGGCGGCGTCCATTTGAAAGTTGGTCAAGAACCGGATCTCCTCCAGCATGGCGGCGCCGAGCAGGTGCCCCTCGTCGATGATGATCACGGGCTGCTTGTCGTGGTTTTTATAGGCGTCCCAGAGGGCCTCGGCCAGCTGGCGCCGGGCGTCGGCCGCGTGGAAGGCGGGTTTGAGCCCCATCTGGATGCAGAGCTCCCGGTAGAGGTGCCGGGGCGTGAGGCCCGACTGCGAGACGTACAGCACCCGGTAGCGCGCCGGGTCCAGCTGATGGGAGAGCGCCCGCACCGCGGTGGACTTTCCCGCCCCCACCTCGCCGGTCAGAAGCCCGAAACCGCGCGTACGCACCAGGTAGTTCAACCGCGCCAGGGTCTCCCTGACCTGCGCCGAGGGAAACAGGTTTTCCGGCGCGATCTGACGGCTGAAGGGCGTGGTGGTGAACCCGTAAAAGGCTTCAAACACGGGTTTCCTCCTCCCCTCCGGGCACGTGGAAGGTAATCCGTCCCAACTCGTCCTTCAGCGCGGCGGTGTGTTTCTTGCGCAGCAGCTCCAGATAGCTGAGCCTGGGCAGCGGTTCGCTGGCGCTTTCCCTCTCGGGCGGCACCTCCACCCGCTCGTCGGTCTTGCGGCGCAGCTCCAGGGGCCGGGCCTCGCCCGCGGCCTGCCCCTCGTGGAAGACCTGCAGCCGGCTTAAATCAAAGGGGTCGTAGCGGATCTCGATGGTCACCCCGGCCAGGTGCGCCGGCGCCTCGTAGCGGTTGCCCTGGAAGCTAAAGCAGGCGGTCTTGTCCGTCTTGCGCTTTTCCCGCCACAGAAAGGCCGCCGTGAGGGCCAGGGGGTCGGCCAGACGGATCTCCCCGGGTCCCCTGGCGAAGCGCGCGGCCGGGGTCTGGCCGGTCTCGGCGTGTATGTGGTGGTGGTAGAACTGCTCCAGCCAGGCCCAGAAGAACTCGTTGAGCTCTTCCAGGGTTTTAGGCTTCAGGCGCACCACTTCCGGAATGAAGGACCGCTGCACCGTGCCGAAGAAGCGCTCCACCTTGCCCTTGCCCTCGGGCGCGTAGGGCCGGGCCGAAAGGTGCCTGATGCCCAAGTGGGCGCACACCAGGGCGAACTGCCGGGACTGGAATACCGCACCGTTGTCGCAATAGACTTTTGCCGGGATGCCGCGTTTCAGGATGGCCTGCTTGAAGCAATGCAGCAGGCTCACCAGGTCCTCGGCAAAGTAGAACTGGGCGTGGCAGACCAGCCGCGAGTAGTCGTCCAGGAAGGCCACGAGATAGGTGCGGCGCTTCTTGTGGGGGTCCTGGGGATCAGGCAGCCAGGGCCCGTAGCACACGTCGGCCTGCCACAGCTGGTTGGGCCCTTCCTGCTCGAAGCGGCGAAAAGTTTTGGCGGGCTGGGCGAGCAGCCGCCGGGTCTTGCCCAGGAGCCGCAAGTGCCGGGCCAGGGTGGAGACCTTCAGGCGGTCCGCAGCCACGGGCGTTTCGGGGTCCAGCACCAGCATATCCACGATCTGCCGCACGCTCCGCTCGGGCAGCTCCTCCTTCAGGGCCACGGCCTTGGCCAGCACCTCCGGGCTGAGGGCCCGGGGTCGGGAACGGTCGCAGCGCGGCTTGGGCTTTAAGGCCTCGAAGCCTCCCTCCCGGTAGGCCTTCTGCCAGCGGCGCAGGGTGCGGCCTGAAACCCGGCGGTGGCCGCCCGGCGAGGCATGCAGCCGGTCCAGGATTTCCCGGCGCCGGCGGCTCTTCTCGGCCCGGTCGAGGCCGGGCTCCAGCAGCGGGCTGATGACGCCGTAGCGAAACAGGGCCTCCTCGGTGGCGCGGTCTTCCAAGCGCATAACTCTCACCCCCGCCTACCAGCCTACCGCACCGGGCCGGGGGAGGGGAGACAGAGTTCATGTGGGACGGGCGACCGCCATCAAAAAGGCGAGGGCGTGCTGGGGGTCCGGCGCGCCCCAGGAGAGGCCCCGGAGGGTGCCGGCCTGCCACAGCTCTAGGGCCGCGGCACAGGCCGGTGGCAGGTAGCGCCGCAGCACCTCCCGGGTGGGGGCGCGGGCCCGGGGCACGGGGTGCTCTGCCACCACGGTGGCGAGGGCCTGCAGGGCGCGCTCGCTGGCCCGACCGGGGGCAACCAGCAGGCCCTGCAGCAGGGCGCCGGTTATGGCGGGCAGGCGCCTGGCCAGCTCCCGCGCCCAGCGCCAGAGGGTCTGCCAGTCGACCTCCCAGGCGGCGGCCGTGGGGCGGTAGCCCTTATCCCCCTCGGCATAAGCGCAAAGCGCTTCTTGGCGCAGGATCCAGGGGTAGGGCGAATGGCGGGGCATGAAGTGCGGTACCAGGGCCTCGGTGCCTTTGCACCGGGGGCAGTAAAGGCGCAGGATGGACAGCGTCTCCTGCCAGACACCGACAACGACATAGCGCTCATAGGAACCGTGGCGGTGCCGGAAAGGGTGCCCGCAAGCACAAGGACGCACGCTCAAAGGCAGGTTCTTCACAAAGGCCCTGTACAGGTCAATCAGGATTTTGACGGCGGCCCGGATCTGGAGTATACTCATCTTGACGCTCGGGACGGCCTGGAGCCGTTCTGGCGGGGATGAGTTCCCAGGAGGGTCTCCCGAAACCGCTGACCTGGGAACTCTTTAATTTTGCCCGCACGAAAGCCATCCCCTCGTTGCTTTTCGGGACGGCTGACCATAGTCCTTCCGAACATCGGCCAGAGAAAGCGAGAAAGGCCACAGAATCTGAACAAAACGATTAGGCCATACAATTCGAGAAAAACCCTATCATTTACGGTCAAGGAAAGTGAGACCTAACACCTTGCGCCCGCAGCCCTGGCCGCGGACTATACGGGACACTGGGCCGAGGAGGCGATCGCGGAAATAAGCGCCGCCGGCATCATGCAGGGCTACCCGGACGGGCGCTTCGCACCCGACGGGAACGTAACCAAGCTGGAAGCCGTGGCCCTGCTCCTGCGCACCCTCGGCCTCGAGCAGCAGGCCAGAGCCCTGGACAGCGCCAGGGTGGACTACCGGCTGCCTCCCGACCTGTACTGGGGCCGGGGGTACCTGATCCTGGCTGTGCAGAAGGGCATGCTCGACTCCAGGTACCTGCACCAGTTCCGGCCCGGCGCACCCGCCACGCGTGTCGAGGTGGCCGCGCTCACCAGTCTGGCGCTCCCCGCACTCAAGAGCGACGGAGCCACCCTGACCTACACCGACGCCGAAGCAATACCGCGCGGCTACGCGGACTACGTGGCGCGCGTGACCCAAAACAAGATCATGGTCGGCCTGCCCGGCAATCGCTTCGCGCCCAACGAGTTCTTCACCCGGGCCCAGATGGCCGTGCTGCTCACACGCCTGCTGGACGGCGGATGGGCCAACCCGCTGCCGGAGCGGCGCCTCACTGGTACCATCCGCTCCCTCGAAGGCAGTACCCTTACGCTGGAGCTGGCTACGGGTGAAACCGTACGCAAGTATCTGGCCGGCAACTGCAGTATCTTCCGCGAGGGTCGTGCGGTTACCGTTTCGGATCTCCGACCGGGAGTGCGTGTTGTGGTGGTACTGGATCAAAACGATAGAGTGTCGTTTATACGTTATGCGGGGGAGGCCACCACGCGGCCGGAGGACACATCGCAGACGGTGGTGTTCAAGGGCCGGGTGGAAAATGTTTATTTCAGCAGCGGTGAATACAAGCTGAACATACGCGACTTCGAGGACCGCAAGATCACCTATCCCATTGACCCCGGAGCGAAAATCCTGGAGAACGGCAGCACGGTTGACATCTCCGCGCTCGAGAAGGACGCGTGGGTGGAAATACAGGTGGCGGGTGACCGGATTCAACAGGTTGCCTTCCTGCCGCTGGAGACCATCAAGGGTACCGTCACGGACGTCGCGGGAGACCAGCTTACCATACGCCGCAGCAGCGGCAGAAAGGTAAAACTCACGGTGGTGGAACCGGTGCGGGTGACCAGGGGCGGCAGGGCGGCCGACTACGACGACCTGGACGAGGACGACCGCGTGACGCTCAAGGCCTTCGAGGACTACGCCCTGGACATCGAAATTGAAACCCCAGGTTCCGACACGATAGAAGGTGAAATTACCCGCATCGACAGCACCGGGACCTGGCACATTACCATCGAGGACGAGGACGGCGACGAAGAGGAATACCCGGTGCGCAAAGACGTGGAGGTCGAGCGGGACGGCGAGGAGCTCGACTTCGGGGACCTGGACCCCGGGGGGTGGGTTAGGCTTGAGCTGGACGACGGCGAGGTGGTGCGCATCGAGGTGCTGGAGGACCACTGGTACACGGTCGAGGGCACGGTGACGGACCTGGACACCGGCGGAACGCCGGAGATCACCGTCGAGCGTAGTTCAGGCACCAAGGTCACCTACGACCTGGCCGACGACGTGGAGGTCGTAAAGGGCGGCGACGAGCGGGACCTGGACGAAATAATCCTCGGCAGCGAGGTCCGGCTGCGGTTGGAAGGCGCTGAGGTTGTGAAGATCGAAATCCTCGATGACGAGGACATCACGGTGGAGGGCGAGATCACAAAAATATACACTTCGACGCGCAAACTAACCATCCGCCAAGCCCACGGCGAAAAATTCACCTTCCGCCTGGCGTCCGGAGCCGTACTCCGGGACCGCGACGGGTACAGCATCGACCTGGAGGACCTGCAGGTGGGGTGGGAAGTGAAACTGGAACTCGAGGACGGTGAGGTAACCCGCCTCGACGTAACCAGGGACTAGCCGCCCCAGAAATGTGCCGGAGGCGGCCCGTGTCCGGCCGGTGCCCCTTTCGGGGGCCCCGGCCGGGTGGGCGACTCTTGCGAAAGCACCGCCGCGATACCCGTTCCCGCCAAAGGGTTCACGGAAAGGCGCTCCGCCTCACGCTCTCCGCAGGCCACCGTGGCCTCCCGATGTTCTCCCACTAGGCCCCGCGGGAGACCTGCCGGCCCTGCCAGTACCTCTGGTACGCCGCACGGTTATTGATGCACCCCGGGTCGGGTGCCTTGAAGTCGCCGAAATAGGCGTAGGCCCGCGCCCTACACCCACCGCACACCTCCCGGTAATCACAGGTACCGCAGTGGCCCTTAAGGTCGCGCCGGTCCGCCAGACGCTCCAGCAACGGCGTACCGTGCCAGATCTCCAACAGGGATTTCTCGCGCACGTGGCCGATAGTGATCTCCGGCATGTAAACGCAGGGGGTTACCCGCCCGTCGGGTTGCAAAGCTACGTAGGCCCGGCCCACGCCGCAGCCGCCGATGAGGTCCGCCAGCACCCCCAGCTCCTTCACCCGACCGGGCCCGGTGTGGGCCAGGGGGATGAGGTCCGGACGCCCGCGCTCCTGGCACAGCCGACCCAACTGGGGCGCGGTGCTGCACAGGGACCCCCCACCCGCGGCGTACTCGTACATCATATTCAGGGCTTCCTCCCGCATATCGGGGGTCAGATCCCGCTCCATGATTTCCCGCGCCCGCCCCGTGGGGATGAAGTTGTAAACCATGACCTTGTCCATCCCTAAGTCTTCCGCCAGACGGAACATGTCGGGCAGTAACCGGTAGTTGTCGCGGGTGATGGTAAAGGAGAGCACCGTGCTCACCCTGGTGCGGGCCAGATACCCGATGCCCGCCACGGTCCGCTCCCAGGCCCCCGGCACGCCCCGGAAACGGTCGTGTTCCGGGGCGGTCGGCGCGTCCACGCTCACCGCCACGTAGGCAAAGTCCAATTCCTCAAGCCGATGCGCCACCTCTTCCGTAATCAAAGTCCCGTTGGTGTTGATGGAAAGGTACAGGCCCCGCTCCCGCGCCCTTTCGGCCACCGGCCAGAAGTCGCGGTGGATCAGGGGCTCACCGCCGGAAAACGAAAGGGTGGGAATGTTGCTGTCCGCGATCTGGTCCACCACGGCCAGCTTTTCTTCCAGGGTCAGTTCCTCACAACCCAGCCGGGCGGGCCGCAACGGGCCGGCGTTCTGGTAACAGTGCTGGCAGCGGAGGTTGCAGGCCCAGGTGAAGTTCCATACCACCATGAGGGGCGCGTAGAAACGCTGCGGGAACATGATCCCGAAGTGGTCGATGGTCTGCAACGCATTGATGATGGTCCGCCGGATACTTGGTTGCCTGACGCTCCGGCGAAACTGTTGCTCCGTAACACCCAGGGCCTCCGCCGCCATGCCGAAAAACCGCAACAGGGCCTGTCGACCCATCCCCCCGACCTCGGGCACCTCGGCCCCGCCGGCATAATAGTCGAGGACGTGTTCCACGAACAGTCGACCGTCTTCTTCCCGCCGCAACAGCTCCCGGACCGCCCGGCGGGCCAGAAAGTTTTGCAGGAGCCAGCGCAACCTGAGATAATCGGCCTTCTTCTGGACGCGCTTGCGGACTATTAGAAGACCCACCGTCGCTCCCTCCAGAGTGTACCCGATTTCACTGTATCCCGGAACCGCCGCCCACCCACGCACCGAGACCGAGCCAGATCACGGCTGCCCCTTACACCCGGGCCGTCCGCGCGAGATATCTCCGCACCCCCCGTCGAAAAATGAGGTTCATAAAGCCGAACAACAAACTGTGCCGGTGCGGTCTGGTGAGACGGCGGAGGATACCCCGCCACGAGTATGCCTCCCGCAGAATATACCTGAAGCCTTCCTGCAATCGCTCCGGGGACAGCCGCCGCGGCCAGAAAACTACATGATTGCCGTTATACTTGCTCCATTCCCGAATCAAATATCCTACCTTCCTTTTCCATTTGCTCCCACAAGGCCGTTCCCGGGAGAGGGGTAAGAATGGAGACCTGCAACAAGTCCACCTTTACACGGTAGCTAAACTCCAGCACGCGGTCGAAAATGTCCGGCCCGTCTTCGTCAAGACCCAGGATAAAGGCCCCGATAACGCCGATACCGTAGGCGTGGAGACGCTCGATCACCTCGGCGTAAACTCGCACATCGTTGGCTCCTTTGCGTAAGGAGCGCAGCGACGCCAACGAGAGGGTTTCAAAACCGATAAACAGACCGCGGCATCCGCTTGCCGCAGCCAGTTTCACCAGTTCCTCGTCCCTCAGGTGATTTACAGACGCCTGACTGAGCCACTTTTTGCCCAGGCCGCGCAAGGCGGTAAAAAGCTGACGGGCATAAGCCGGTCGCCCGACGATATTGTCGTCTACAAAGACCACCAGGTCTCCGGAAAGCTGCCTTACTTCTTCTGCCACTTCCGAAACCGGCCTGGTGCGGTAGGTGGCTCCGAAAAAGCGCGTCACCGAGCAGAATAGGCAGTTGTAGGGACATCCCCTCGTGGTCTGAACCGTGTTGGGGACCAGGTAGGCCCCGGGCCGCAAGAGATCCCGCCTTACCCGTACTCCCTCCAGGGGCGGGTAGCCGTGCGGGCGGTAGTACCGCTGGAGCCGACCTCGGCTGAAATCATCTAACAAACGGGGCCAGCTTGCTTCCGCTTCGCCCACCACCACCGCGTCGGCGTGCCGCGCGGCCTCCTCCGGCAGGGCCGTCGGGTGTATGCCTCCCAGCACTACCGGGATACCACGGCGCCGGAATGTGTCGGCAATCGCATAGGCCCGCGGTGCCTGGGCCGTATTGGCGCTGATGCCAACCAGGTCCCAGCGACCCTCAAAATCAACCGGCTCCACCGCCTCGTCAATAAGCCGTACGTCCATTTCAGGCGGCGTCAAACCGGCCACCGTTAGCAGACCGAGGGGTGGGAAGGGGACCTTTTTACGCCCGCCATACTGCGGCACCCCGACATACGGCGCCACCAGTAAGATCTTCACGCCGGCGCCCCCTTACTTCAGGTCACGCCCATCGCTTGGCTCTCCACCGGTAGCGGTTCCCAACGCCTCGTTACCTAAAAAGTATATCATTCAGCAGCCGGCAAAAAGCCTGCCATTACCCGATAGAGGGAGAAAATTTCCCGCGATGGCACACCACGGGCTTAGGGCACTATCTTTCACCTTTTTCCAAACGCGGCCGCCGGTTTGCACATGCAAATTTCCCGCGACCCAAGAATCGTTCAGTAATAGTTCGACGCGCAGGGCACAAACTATGTGTGGAGAATCAGGCGAATTTTATCCAGGGAGGTTGGTGCGGTGTACGACCTGGTAATTGTGGGTACGGGGCCCGCGGGTATGACGGCGGCCGTCTACGCCGCCCGCAAAAAGCTACGCACTCTGCTCTTGGGACAGGAGTACGGCGGGCAAGCCGTACGGAGCCTGGCTATTGAAAATTATATGGGTTATCAGTACATCACGGGCCCCGAACTGATGCGGAAGTTCGAGGAGCAGGTGCAACAGTACCCTGTGGCAATGAAGCGGGCCGAGGTAACCCGGGTTACCCGTCAGGACCACGGGTTTGTCACCCAAACCGCCGAGGGGGACTCTTTTTGCTCGCGGGCGGTCATCGTGGCCACGGGCAAGAAACCCCGACGCCTGAACATACCCGGGGAGAAAGAATTCCTGGGCCGGGGGGTGACCTACTGCGCCGTCTGCGACGCGCCCTTGTTTGCCGGCCTGCCCGTAGCCGTGGTGGGGGGCGGCAATGCGGCCCTGGAGGCCGCCTGGGACCTCACCAGGCACGCCAGCAGGGTATTTGTCGTCTCCCTGGCGGAATGGCGCGCCGACCCCCTGCTCGTCGACCGGGTCAAAAACGCCCCCCATCTGGAGCGCCGGGTGGGGTATGAAACGGTGCGCATCGAGGGCGATAAAACGGTGACCGGGTTGGTCATCCGCCCCCTGGCGGAACCACAAAAAGAAGAGCGACTCGACGTCAGGGGCGTCTTCGTGGAAATCGGCTCCACTCCCAACAGTCATATCGTGAGCGACCTGGCGGAACTCAATGCTGTGGGTGAAATCATCGTGGACTGCGACGGACGCACCCAGGTGCCCGGTCTTTTTGCGGCCGGCGACGTGACGTCCGTGCCCGACAAGCAGGTCATCGTGGCCGCGGGCGAGGGCGCCAAGGCGGCCCTCAGCGCCTACCGCTACCTGGCGGGCTCACCGGGGTAAGGTTCCCCGCCCCCGCTCACAGGAAATTCCGACGGCTCCGTGAACGCCCGAGGAGTCTTCCAGGGGGTGACAGGGCGATACCCGTAGCTGCGGCACGCCGGCCTCCGTGGCCGGAAGGCTGAGGCGACCGTACCAGAGGACCTCCTGCTGCTTGCGTAACATTGCGGCCGCCTGCGCCACCGTGCGGCCGTCGGCCAGGCGCAAGGACGGCTGCAGCTCGGCCAGGGGCACCAGAACAAAGGCCCGCTCGTGCATCCTGGGATGGGGCACTACAAGGCCGGGCTCGCACACGACCCGGTCTCCGTAGAGCAAGAGATCCAGGTCTATAACGCGGGGCCCCCAGCGCACGCCCCGCCGACGGCCCATGCGCCCCTCGATGTCCAGGAGGACCTCCAGCAGGTGGCGGGCCGCCAACGTGGTTTCCAGTTCGGCCACCGTGTTCAGAAACCAGTCCTGGTGGGCATATCCCCACGGCGCGGTGCGGTACACGCCAGCCACCCGGAGGACCCGAACGCCCTCCGCCCCGGCCAGCAACGCCAGCGCCACGCGCAGGTTTTTCATTTTGTCACCCAGATTGGTACCCAGGCCCACATAGGCCCTACTAACCATCCGACCCGTCCTCCCGGCGCCGCCGGATCTCCACGCCCGCATAACCCACGATGCCGGGCAGTGGCACCCGAGGTTTACGCACCCGGACCACCACCTCCGCTACGGCGAAGCGGTCCAGGACCTCGCGCGCGATGGCTTCGGCCAGCGTTTCCAGCAGGCGGTAAGAGCGACCGGTAACGATCTCCTCGACCAGGGAAAAGACCCGCGCGTAGTCCACCGTACGTTCGAGGTTGTCGGTCAGCCCGGCCGGCTCCAGGTCGAGCAACAGGTCCACGTCCACCACGAAGGGCTGCCCCATGGTCTGCTCCGTACGCAGCACACCGTGGTAACCGTAAAACTGCATGCCGTGCAACAGGATGCGGTCCATCAGAACCAGCCCGTCCCCCGCCGGACCACGGCATCGGCCATGCGCGCCACGCGCACCATCTGCCTGACGTCGTGCACCCGCACGATGTCCGCTCCCGCCGCAATGCCCAGCGCCACCGTGGCCGCGGTCCCTTCCACCCGCTCGTCCACGGGCAGGTCCAGCGTTTTGCCGATCACCGACTTGCGGGAGGTGCCGAGCAGGATGGGCTGCCCCAGACAGCGCAGCTCGGACAGGCGATGGAGGACCTCCAGGTTCTGCTCCACGGTCTTACCGAAGCCGATCCCCGGGTCGACGATGATCTTTTCCCGCGGAATACCCGCCTCCAGGGCGATATTGACGCTCTCACTCAGGAAGGTCAGGATCTCGTGCATCAGGTCCCGATACTCCGTGTCCCGCCGGTTGTGCATGAGGACCACCGGGGCCCCGTAGCGGGCCACCGTGGCGGCCATCTCGGGGTCGGCCCGCAGGGCCCACTGATCGTTGACCATGTGGACGCCTATTTCCAGGGCCTGCCGGGCCACCTCGGCCTTGTAGGTGTCGATGGAAATGGGGACGTGCACGGCCTCCACCAGGCGCTCCAGCACCGGTACCACGCGCCGCAATTCTTCGTCGAGGGGCACCGGGGTGTGACCCGGCCTGGTGGACTCTCCGCCGACGTCAATAATGTCGGCCCCCTCCTCCGCCATGCGGCAGGCGTGCTCCACGGCCGCGGCCGGCTCTAAAAAGCGGCCGCCGTCGCTGAAGGAGTCCGGGGTGACGTTGAGGATGCCCATGATGAGGGTGCGCTCTCCCAGGCGGAGTTGCTTACCCCGACAGTCCAGGTCGTACACCCGGCGTCCTTCCAGCACCTCCAGTACTTTCTCTATTTCCCCCGCCAGGGCCTTCAACCCGAAGGGCTGCATTCTGAGCTTGGCTGTTAACCCGGAAAACTGCCTAAGCGTGCCCATCAAGAGCACGTCGGTGCGGTCTACCGAGCCGTCGGCCACGCCCCGCGCCACGGCCGCCTCGCCGCCCCGCGCCAGCATTTCCTGCTTCACGATATTGGCCTGCTGGGGCGTGAGGCCGTAGACCTTGAGCACGCGGTGTACCGCCTTGGGGCCCATGATGGCGCAGCCCGTGGCGTCGGCGCCCACTTCCCTTATGGCCTCCAGGGCCGACCTCTTGTCGTTTATCTTCAGGTGACGCACGCGCACTCGGCACCGCCCTCCCTCCCTCCCTCCATTATAAGGGGCCGCCGCCAGGGGGACAAGTGTACCAGAGCCATATACATGTAGCGTTTTCTAGACGCAGGCCGGCCCGGGGGGCGGCGCATCTCCCATGCCGCCCGCCGGGCGCCGGGGAACCTTCCCGCGGCCAGCCGGTGATACACCCCCGGGGCCGGGCTTTCTTCCGGTCCGCGGCCCGCAGCCGCCGCCGGGATGCCCAATGGGGCCGTTCGCCTTACGTTCTTGTTATCTGGCACGCAAAATGCAGTACACGGTGCGGAACGCTGCCACCAGCCGGCCCCCCGCTGCCATGCCATGTTCCAGCTCAGCCAAAGGGCGGTACGCACCGCGCCCGCGGGCATCTGCCGGCCAAACCGGAACGGAGGCCGGGTTCGGCCCGAAGGCCCGCCGGGCCATGGTTCCATCGGGCCGTGACCGCGCAAAAAAACGAAAAGGAGTGGTACGGGTGAAGAAACCCCTCTGGGAGCCTTCGCCGGAGCGCAAGGCGCAGGCCAACATAACCCGGTTCATCGAGACCGTCAACAAGAAGTACGGCCTCAACATCGAATCCTACTTTGACCTGCACAAGTGGTCCGTCGACAACATACCCGCCTTCTGGGCCACCATGTGGGACTTCGCCGGCATCGTAGCCTCCCAAGGCTACACGGAAGTGGTCGACGACCTGACCAGATTCCCGGGCGCGAAATGGTTTCCCGGGGCCAGGCTCAACTTCGCCGAAAACCTGCTGCGGTACAGGGACGACCACCCG
>Ga0080004_1131070_pt1 | contig 12398 bp, 22 predicted proteins | sample WasSprMetagenome_FD_69207 | JGI IMG/M metagenome (GOLD analysis project Ga0080004, IMG submission 69207) | Sulfidic aquatic microbial communities from Washburn Spring, Yellowstone National Park, USA - WS (SPADES assembly) (version 2) | ecosystem: Environmental > Aquatic > Thermal springs > Hot... | reverse complement strand
ATTGTACTCAATTTCGTAGTACTCTCTAAACAGTATTTCAACGCAATAGTATTCAAGACCGTAGGAAGCTTCAGGTTTTATTTTTACTATTCTGACCATCATTTTTCTACTCCATCTCCTAAGCTTTTTATAAATTTTATAACCGTTAATGAATCTCTTGGGTTTAAGGAAATTCTTACCTTTTTGCTGTCGTCTGAAAGACTGCTCCACTCTAGAATAATATGACCATAGCTATTGTAGTAAACTGTAAAGCCCACATTAGTACTGTCGCACCCAAGAAAATCAGTTACGCTGTTAGCCGATTTTTCTTCTCCTTTTACATTTTCAAGTATCATGCTTTCACCCCATAAAGAAGAGTTCGTCTGGGATTGAATCTATAATCTCAATTGCTTTAACTTCTTTAAGCCATTTTTCTATGTTTGCATCTAACTTTCCTTTCCAGCCATATTGCCCTGCCATTATGCTTACGAACTCCACGTTGTCTTTCACATACTTTCTGTAGCTAGGTCTAACGAGAACAGGGTATGTTTCGTAGTGCGCCTTTAGGTCTTCAAAACTTGCCAACAATAGGACCATTCTCTACTCTCTCACCTCACTTATATACTTATTTAAGTATTTATAAAGTTTTCCCTAGTTCTATTCTTGCTTTTTTGCAGTGAGAACGCTATCAAACTCATCAACGCTCAAGTGCCGCTGCCTGTCTGGAAAGCCAGCACTCGTATCGACATAAACCCTGCCGTTAAGGAACTTATCAAGAGAAGCTACAAACAGCGAATTTTCTCTTTTTCCATTGTAATGAATAACTACTTTCTGAACTCTTTTTTGTTTAAGATAGTTGAGAATTTCTTCTGATATGCCAAATCCTCTATACTTTCTGAAGAAGGTCATGTACTCACGAAAGGTGTGGTACGTCTTTTCTCCGCCAAAATCAAGAATATACCCTCTAGCTTTTCCATGAAATAAAACTGGTTCTTTACTGTACATTTGGCTCAAACCTCTCGCATGAGTCAAATTCGTTGGTTGGGAGACCAAAAAGAAGGCATGTTTTTTCAAGCTTCCCGTTGAGCTTGCTTATTACTGCGAAATGCTTACAGTTTCTGCAAACGTTTCTCTTTTTGCTACTCATTTTTCCACCCAAATAAAAAGACTAGCAGGTGCTAGCTAACAATATCGTGTTTTCTAAGTTCTTGAAGCTGCTTATAAGCAAGAAAGTTGCCAATAACATCTAAGTTTATTGAGCGTATATTGTTTTCTTTGCACCACTCTATAAAATCGTCTGGAAGCTTTATTGTTGCAACTTTTTCTGTTCTTACTGTAGGCTTAGGCTTAACGTGATAATGAACATGTTTTATGTGAGACTGTAGAGCCCCTTGATTAGAGAAACGCTTTCCGCAGTAAGGACAAATCGGTTCTTCAGAAAAATACTTACTTAACTTAGACTGTTTCATTGCTCTCACCTACCTTATAAAGACCTTCTCCAACTTCTTTTAAAAACCCTATTGAAATTAGCTTATCTACTCTTGCTTTAATTGTTCTTTTATCAATATAGGGAAGGGAAGTACTAACTAATTGATAAACAACCTTTTTTCCAATTGTTGCTCCTGTTCCAAACTTTGAAAGGAAAACCTCTTTTACTTTCTGAAGTTCAGAAAATTGAAAAGAGAATGTGTGTGTGTTTTTTTGTGTCCCAAAGAGAGGAGGGCTAAATGAAGGAACTATTTTATTATAAAAACTACCGACTTTAGTCGCAGAATTTGAAGAATTTCCTATATTATTTATATTATTATTATTTATTTCATTATTATTATTATTATAAGGGGATAAATTAGGAGATAAGTTATTACTTTGAGGGGATAAGTTAGGGGATAATCTATCCTCTAATTTATCCCCTATTTTATTCCCTAACTTTACTACTCGTTCATACCTTTCTAGGAATTGTTTTCCTTTTTCTGTTAGGTACCACCCTTGTTTTGTTTTTTCAACCAACCCGTAATTCCTTAAATTTCTCAAATAAACCTTGGTTAAATCCTTACTTATTCCAAAACCGTCTCTTACTTCCCAGAACATAAGAGCCCCATGTTTTTTCATCATCTGAAGTATCTCTATGCTCTTTCCTCTTATGCGAGAATGCACACACACATCAGTCGGTAAGTTAGGGGATAAGTTACTATCACTCATTCTCTTTCCCCTCCTTCATGCCTCATTTTTTGGTCTATTGGATAGAATGGATGATTTTTGTTTTGATGAATTTGCTTATGACACCTCGAGCAAACAAACACAGTTTCATTATCTTTATAAGAAATGTGGTGCTTTATTGGAACTGCTTCTACGAATTTATCTAAATGTTCTGGGTATAGAAGCTCAAGATAGCGGTGAAGACTAAACCAACCAGAACTAATGGTTCCTGTAGGTACTTTTCCGCAAACTGCACATTTTATTCTTTCTACTTCTGGGCTGTTGAAATTGCGTGTTATGTACTCTATTTCTTCTCCATTTGGGACTAAGAATCGCCTCCATATTTTCATATCGTGAGACTCTAGTACTTCACTCCCTGCTAATGTTAAAGTCCAGGTTTCTCCAATCCTTTCAACCAAGTTACGCTTTTTTAAATTATAGATACCCCTTTCTACATATTCCTTTGTTTTATTGCCAAAAAATAACCAAGTTATTTCTTTAGTAGTCGCTTCTTCGTTCTCGGAAAGGAAGAACATTATCAACAAACTAGTCCCTGAAAGATTAAAGGGGTTGAGGTCGATTATAGTCATACTTGATGAAACTTCGTTGCTCATTCCTTTTTCACCATTGCTTTACTTAATCCTTCTTTTATTAGCTCAATTTCTTCAAAAATAGAATAAAGGTACTGCGGAGAAGAACTTCCACTGCGCTTTATTTTTGCGATTATTTCTTCAGCTTTTGTTGAAAGCTCGTAGGCTTTCTCATAGTTTTTTTTATCAATGGCTTCATTAATTGCGTCAATTAAAGCATTTACTGTTGAAAGGTCTGGGGCTTCAGATTGGTTTAGTTCATTAGCTCGCCTAAACATGGCTAAGTCGCACCCATCAAAAAAACGTTCTAACTATTTAAGTTTTCTAATGCAATGTAGCAAATGCTAGTCGTTGTATAAACTAAGAAGGTAGTTTGTAAATGTATACATATCTTCTTCTAGCTTCTTTATCATAAGCTCAAGTTCTTCATCATCTTTAGGACAAGCTATGCTAGCAGAATTAGTAAATAAATCAATATCTAGTGCTATCATTTTACTTAATATCCCTTCGCTTATGTTGTTGTTTACTATGCTCTTTATGAAGGACATAATTTTTTCATTTTTACTTACTAGAAATATTCTGTTACGAACTTCATTTACAGATTTTTCATTTGAAGAGCCGACTACCCACGTTAAAGTTTTGTAATCTTCCTCTTCCAGACGGCCTATGCCGAGAGCGAGTGCCAGCAAAGCTCTTGGTGTAACCATAATCCATTTTCTTGTCCTCAGTAGCCTCTTAAATTCCTCTATGTTATCTAACCCTGTTACTTCCATTTATTTCACCCAAATAGGAAAAACTCAAGCTTATTTTTACCTCCTCCTTTTTGACTCCTCTAACCTTTCTACCCACCAACTTGGAGCTTCTCTTTCTTTTTCCAACTCTTTAGAAGAAGGACCTAGAAGCCTAACAGATTTTAGTTGCTTAATATGGCGGACAAACGTATCTATTGCTGCCACTTTATTTTTCCTTCTTGGAAGAGCAGACCTGAACTCGGGTGGAAGAGCCTTTCTTATAGACTCAGTGTCAGGATAGTTCTTATCTAAATAATCGGCAAGCTCCCAAACGTTTGTTTCAAATAAAGTTTTATAATCTATTTTCTTCTCGCTTTCTTCAGAAGACATTTTTACACCCAATCAAACATTTTCTTCGATTAGTTTAAGTACTTCGCTTACCTTGCACTTTAGCTCAGGGCTTAAAGGCTGCTCAGAGGCTTGAGGATGGTAGTAGCATACTGCAGGAGGCTCTTCAACTTCCTGCCCTACTGGTGCAAGCTCATGCGGATGAACCCAAGAGTCGCTTATAGTGCAGCCAATCTTTCTGAACTTATCTTCAAACTCCGCTAACTTCTTTTCTTTTTCTGGCCATTCTTCCTCAGGGGTTTCTTCAGCAGTAAACCATGATAATCCACACTGGCCAGTTATTGCTGATTCTTTTATTGACTCAGTTTTAGGGTCGAAGATTATGCTGCTTGTTACTGCAGCTTCAACGTTTTCCTTGCAGGACTGCTTGCAGTCGTCGTAGTCTTCTTCAGAGAAAGCATTTAAATCGCAGTACTCGTCGCAGTCTATGTCTGGCTCATAGTTTTTTCTTTTGAAGTCTACTAAGCAGAAGCCGTTTGATGGAAAAACATTTTTTATTTCATAAAGGTTGGAAGGAAAAAGCCTGTTTGCTGCTGACTTACATTCTTCAACTTTCTTCTCGAATGGCTCTTCGGACATTACTCATACGCCGAGCCTCTCAATAATTTTACTTCTCCTTTTGACACCCAGCTTCCAAGATTTCTCTTTATGTCCTTTAGAGTATGCGTTGGCCTGAGCATTACGTTGCCAGCTTCCTCTATTGTTCTTGGCTTAAACACACACCTTTCTGGAACTAGGTCTCTTAGGTCTACGTCCACTAATGCTTGAATTCCCATTGGCCCTGCCACAGAAGGAGTTTTCTTGTAGATAATTTGCTTTGAAGCATAGACATTTCCCACTCCATCAGTTATCTCGTACTCGAATGGTTCTTCTTCAGGACCAAATGCAACTATGTTTGATGCTGGTATTCTGGCAACCAACCCTTTAACAGCTTTTGCAACTTCTTCAACTTCCTCTTCCTCGTCTGCCATTCTACTCACCTCTTAAATAAGAGACAACTTTTTCAACAGTTGAAAGCAGAAGCTTGTTCGCTTCCTTAGGATACCTTTCTTCGTCTCCAACATCAACAATGCACCCAGCAAAGTATCCTTTTTCTGGTGTAAAGACCTTTGTTTTGCTCATGTCCACTGCAGAGAGTGGGAAAGAAACTATGTACTCGTCTTGCTGCTCTACTGCTTTTCCTTTTCTTAAGTCCCAGTCTATGAACCTTACAATTTTGCTTATTTCATCTGGCTCTGGAACTGTGCCGCTTTTTGCAATTCTCTCTACTTCTGTGCCCGTCTTGTCGCTGTTGTAAACAACTTTTTCCACTATCTTTTCGTTGGTAGTGAGAGGCCTATTTTGGATTACTTTATCTTTTTTAACAAAAAATACTGTAGGTATGGAATACTTGCCATCCTCAATAGGTGGACTTCTGCACGAAGGTCTGTCGGCAAATACCTTTAGGAACTCTCCTTCCTCTTCTGGAGGTATCTTAGATTTTACTGTAATTACAATCTCTTTTGCCATAATTCTCTCTTGAAACTAAGAAGAGCAGGGAAGATATTTAAGTTTTTTCTAGCATTCTAAAATAATATTATGAAAGATAGAATATGAGGCTTATCCTCTTAAACCTCTTCTTCGCTCTTCTTCCTCTTCCCACATTTCTAGCTCGGCTTTAGTGGGTGCTTTAGGTTTTTCAGATTCTTGTCCTATTTTGCACCCACAGTTACTCACTAGTATTTTAGGCACTTCTTCCTTTAAAATTTTGAAGTTTGCGTCACGAAGGCGAGCAGTATCTTCTGTATCAGGATGTAAAGTAAGTATGATTTGGCTAATAAGCGACTCAGTTGCGGCTATGGCGGTCGTTAACTCTTTTAAGTTGCATTTTTTGGCAGCTTCTTCAATATCGGTGCTACCTATAAACTCTAGGTAATCCCATGTCCTCTCATAAAGCGGTAGCTTGGAAGGGTACTTTTTCTTTAGTTCCCTTACTACTTTACGAAACTCCTCAAAAGACATGCCTGGAACGAATAGTACAATGAAGATATTTAAGTTTTTCTTGATTGTACTATGAAAAATAAATTAGAGGTGCAGAGGTTTGCAGATTTAGACTACCCACCCCAGGAGACCTGTAATAATATCGTTATAAATTTATAAATTTTTCTTCACCCAAAAGAAAAAACAAACTTTTAAAGCGAGTTTATCAGAGCATCTATCCTGCTTTTTGCTTCAGCTGTGGTTAGTATTGAAGCTTTTCCTGGACTTTCCAACGAAGTTATTAGAGGATTTATGACCGTTGCATTCAAAGATTGGAGACCAAGCTCTTCTGCAAACTCCTGCATTTTCTTTAGGTTAGCAACTGCTAGCTTCTTGTTAATCTTTGTTTTCCCTTCCTCGTACATTAGAATTGGCTTAATCCTTTCGTAGAACTGCATGACCGCATTCTTGACAATTTCCTGTTGCTTCTCTCTGAGAATTTTTGCTACACTTTCGTCTTTTCTAGACCACTCTTCAATCGCATAGTCAAAGTTTACTGGAATTAAGTCAAGCTTTACTTTCAGCTCTCCAGAAAATTCATAGTCGCATGATATATTAAACTTTGAAAGAATTTCTAATACTTCTTTGTAGTCGCTGGAGTTGGTGTAGGCAACAATGTTTTTTTCAAGTTCGTTTAGCTCTTTATTCTGCTTTTCAACAAAGGAAACAACATTACTTACTTTTTTCTCAGTTACTATGTAGAGCTTTTCTCTGTACCTTCCTGCTGTTCGCAACGTTAGAGAAAGCGCCTCATTGTTTAGAAATGTGTAAAGCCTTATCCTTAGATACTTGAGAATATTTGCGTAGCGAGAGGGGAACGGATTGAACATAAGTACCTTTTTGTCTTCTGTTATTCTAGACCTTTTGGTTGAAGTAAACGTAAACTTTTTTAAGAATCTTGCACCTACCCCCCTTCCTCTAAGTCTTTCTGCAGTTTCAGAGTAGTTGTAATCGATAAAAGCAAGCTTTGTTTGTAGGCTTCTCACGAAATTAAAATACTTATCTCCAGAAAGAGAAGTTGTGTCAACTTTAGCATATAGCAACTGCTCACTTGGAGCATGTACACTAACAATAAATCCTTTTAGTTTCATTTCTTACACCCAAAATAAAAAGTTATTTAAAAATATTCCTCAGAACGTTTCTAATTTTTATTTCAGTAACTGTTCCTTCGCCGTAAAGGTCTTTTTTCTTAAGGCCGTGCATTTTTAAAACTGAAAGAACCAAGTCTTGGAAAGTTGCTTTGTCTTTCCAAGAAGTAAAGAGATAATGAATAATTTTGCCGTCCCAAGTTTTGCAGGCTACAAGTCGAAACCTACAGTAGTACCTTCTTTGTCTGTAATCGAAGTTTTTTATATTTATCTCTATCTGTTCATTTGTCCAAACTTCACTACGGGAGTTGTAAACGAAGCTTAGAACTCTCGTTGTTTCTACAGAAGTTACAGTGGTCCATGTTTCTAGTTCGATAAGAATTGAGTTCTCATTGTAATCTCTGATGTTTCCAAAGGTTTCATATTGGTTCCCTTTATTTTGGTATGCACCTTCTGGAATGTAGATTTTTCCATCTTTTACTTTAGGTAACTTTATCCCAAACAGCTCTTGAAACTCATTTGAAGTCGCATCAACTTTTTTAATCGGAATTGGAAGCTCTATACCGTGCCTATCCACGTCTGCATCACCTTCTTTGTTCTGTGTTGTTTTACCGCATCAACAATCTCCTTTAAAAAGTCTTCACTTTGGCGCCACTCTTCCTTAAACCTTATTGTGCAAAAAACTATTCCTTTGTAGTTTATTTTGTTTACAATCATGCTTTCTCTAAAATATTCTAGAATTAGTGGCAATCCGCAGAAATTCATGGTAGTATCTATGTCGTGAAAAATTATGCAAGGTTTTTTGCCTTCTATCACGTCGAAAATGAAAGCGTTTGGGTTTTTCTTTAAAACCTTCATGTACTTTCTTAGCTTCCTTTTAAGCTCGTTCAAAGCAATCACCCAAAAAAAGGAGCTAGCATATGCTAGCCGCAGTAAATAACTTTTTCCTTGAAAGATAATCCAAGTTTTTTAAGCTCCTTTCTGATTTTCTTAAGCTCTGACTTGCTTGGCTTGTTGAAGAAAAAGACGCTAACTTTCTCGCTCATACGTTACTTCACCTACATTTACTGTTGGAACTGTTTCCTCAATCTTTACATCCAATCCTAAGCTTTTTAGAACTTCGTAAAGCCTTTTTGCTTCTTGGAAGCACGCTTTTCCCTTAAAGCCGTCGTACCTTATTTTGTAAGTTCCATCTTTTTCGACAATCACTTCAATGCTTTTCATTTTCGACCACCTCACACAGCAAAAGCATGGATTAATACCTTTTCCCCATTCTTAACAACACGGGGGTTATAGCCAATTTTCTTTAAGCCTACTTTTAGAGCCTGAACAGTGTAGTACTGAGAAATTTTATCAGCAATTGCCTTCTCGCCGTATGTATTGTAGAAGTCGCCAACTAAAGTTATTTGTCCATTCTCCAGCTTTATCCCAACCCCTCGAGGATAGTCCCTATTTTTTATTCCGATTAAGAAATCGGTTCTCGGATGCCCATAGAAATCGACTATTTGATTAACAACTTGAAAGCCTTCTTGCTTGCATAGTTCTTGTATCGCTTGCCTAAGTACATTTTCATTTGCGTTTTTTATTTTTATCTTAACTAAACTGTAATGAGACATTTTTACCACCCAAAAAAATAAAACACGAGCTTATAAACCTTCTACAACCTTTCTTATTCTATCGTCCTTCTCTGATTCTTGGTACACTTTTAAAGCTTCAGTAAGGAATTTTTGGTTCACGTTTTCTAGCTTTGAAAATGTTCTTATCATTTCTCTTATTGTCTTTTCTCTCTCGTCAACGTTTACTTTTATGTACTTCAATGCCTCAAGGAACTGCTCAGTAGTAACGTACTTTTTATCTTCTTCAAAGGCTAAAGCTGAGGCTTCAAGAACCAACTTTTCTAGCTCTGCTCCAGTAAACATGTAAGTCCTTTCGGCAATTTCAGCAAAGTCTATTGGCCTCTTTGAATTCTGAGGAATTTTCCTGACTATGTTGCAGTGGACCGAGAGAATTTGTGTTCTAGCGAAAGTATCTGGTGGAAGAATTAGAAGGTTCTCGTCTATTCTTCCAGTTCTGATGAACGCACTGTCTAACTGCTCAACGAAGTTTGTTGCTCCGATAATTATTGACTTCCTGTTTTCGTCTCCAAGCCAGTCGAGAAGCATATTCTGTAGCCTCCTTGATACGCCAGAGTCAGTAATCATTGTTGCACTTCTGCTCATTGCTAATTGGTCAAACTCGTCTATAAAGACAATAGCAGGTGCTAGTGCCTCTACAATGTTTATAACTTGCTTAACTCTACTTTCCGTTTCTCCGACAATTCCTCTCAAGAATGTTGAAGGGTCTATTTTAATCATTGGCAGACCTATTTCCTTAGATAGTGCTTTAGCAAAGTATGTTTTTCCAGTTCCAGGGTAGCCATAGAACAGAATTCCTCTTGGTGGTCTTAAGCCATATGCCTCAGCAAGTTCTGGATTTTTTAACAGTTTTATTAGCCTGTTTTTTACATAGCTTTTTAAGTAGTCATACCCTCCAACACTCTCGAAGCCTCTTGTTGGGATTATGTACTCGAGACCATAGTTTTTGAGAATTTCAATCTTGTAGGTTGTGAACTCTTCTACCTTAAAGTCCCGATACTTAAAGAATGAACTTAATGCTGCCGTTTCTGTCTCATGAAGATTTAAACCAGCAGATACAGGGACTACAGCTTCGTAGTTTATTTTTACTCCAGCTCCATATTTCTTGGTCATTGCCTCGTTTAGTTTATTTGCTACGTCTTCAAGAATTCTCCTTCTTTCCTCTGGAGTGCTTGCGGGAATTTCAATAACTGCACAGAAGCGCCTTACTGAAGGAGAAAAGAGAGAAGCGCTTGCAGTAAAGACAAAAACAGTAGAGAACTTAACAAACAGCTTGCCGTTTTGAGAACAGTACAGGAGAAGGTCGCTTATGCCATCGGCGTGTCTTTGTTCTGTGACATACTTTATTATAAGGATTGAGCTTCTTTTCTCCAAGATTGAGATAAGACTTGGGATTGTAAAGTCCTCGACAATTTCTGGTTCAAAGCTTACATTGTTGATTTTGAAAAGCTGGTTTAACTGAATGTCGTAGATGTAGTACTCATACGCCACATTCTCTATTTTTTCAAACCCTTGATTTTTTGCAAACTCAAGAAGTTCATCGTATCTTTTGAAGTCTAAGGTTTCAAGGATAATGACGTTGCTTTGCTGACTTTTTCTCACAAGCGCAATTTTCCCGAAATAACCTTCATTTTCCGCCAATTTGTATCACCCAAATAGAAAAAAAGAAAATAGGGATAAAAATTTAACCAAAGTTTTCTTTGTACAGCTTCCTGTTCCTAAGGGTATCCCTTATTGCAATTGGAAGGTATTTACTATCTTTATCGGCGCAACCAACACAGTAGCCGATATCTTCTGTATCGCCACCAACTTTTTTCCATGCGTATGCAAATTCCGCAAGCTGAAGCCCGTCCATAGTTTCGAGGTGAAAGCCTTCAGGATAGTCTGTGTCGTGTAATTTCATACCTTCTCCAAGAGCTGGAATGTCGACGGGCAAACCGTTTTCGTCGAAAGCTAACAGACCTGTTGGTCCTTCATCTTCGGCTAGCAGTATTACTAAAACTGCGCCGTATTTGGGGCCAATGTAGGCAAAGTAGTCGTCTGGAGCTTCTTCTTCTGTTTCGCTTAGTTCTCTAGGCTCAAGCTCCCACAAGGGGGAACTATTAGTATTTGTAAGCAATACTACAGTTGCTTTTTCCTCTTCTTCTTCGCTCATTTTTTCTTTCCACCCAAATATAAAAAAAGAAGTTTAAATATTTTGTATGAATGCTTTTAGCCTAGGGTCTTCAACTCTTAGCAACGCTTTTTGTTTTATTGAATTCTCGTGGTCGCTTAGTATTTGCCTAGCAGTTCTTAACAGCTCTCGGTAAACGAGAATTGTAGCGTCGTCCTCAGCGCTTTGAGTATTGTACATTAACGCTGTTAAAGTATTGATGTGCCTTTTTACAAGAAAGCGTCGGTCAGACAAGAAAAAAGTTTCTTAACTCATCAGGCTCAACGAGATACCAATCGTAATCACTTTTAGAGGGGTTAAACTGACCTACCGCCATTGTTCTGTGTATCCCTTGAAATGCAAAGAAAAGAGCTGTTAAAGCAAGTGGGCCTGATAGCACTAATGCAACTTTTTTGTTCAAAGGGATGCTGTTGATTAAGTCGTAAAGCCTCTTTGAAACTTCTGGGATTTCGTTAGGAGTTAGTGCTTTTATAGACGAGACTCTCTTTACTTCGGGTGCTGAATTTATGTAGTCTGGGAGTGTTAATGCTCTTCCAACCTCTAGTATTATGAAAACGTCGGGGTTATACTCTTCTTCGATGACGCCATTTTTAGTTGGTTTTAGAGTTTTCATATTTTTCACCCAAAAACAAAAACAAAGTTTTAGGATTGCTGTCAGGCTCGTCGCCTTCATCCAGCGAACTTACTGAGAAATGTTTTGTCCCTAGTTTGTACTATACGCCACCTTAGTGGCGTACTATCGTTCTTCTAGCTATTTAAATGTTATCCTCGAGTATCGGAGCTATGTAGTAGTTGATTTCTGTTCCATCTAAGAAGTGAACTAGCATTTTAATTGGTTTTTGCGCATCCTCATAGAAGAAGATTATATGCTGATTGCTCTTTACATGCTTTACTAGTCTTTTTAGCCTTTCCATATCTACCATTACTTTTACATCTTTATTAGTAATGTCAGAAGTTAACAGCTTAGGATAAAGCGAGTACTTTGACTCATCGTAGCCAATTACTGTAAACGTCACTCCTTTGTCGCTGTAGCTTATTACTACATGTTCTCCATTTATCTTGAAAATGTTGCTCAGCTCTTTCTTTGTTAAAGCAAAGCTGTTTCTGAAGCTAGCGCTTGGTAAGGGAAGACCTTTACCAACCAAAGTACCTTCTATTTCAGTTTCAAATGCTTCTCCCATTACTTTCAGCTTTCTTTCGCTTTCATTTACGTAAAGTTCTAAAGTTATTGGCTTGGTACTTTCCTTCCCTAGAGCTATTATTCGCTTTAGTGCTTCAGAGCTTACGCTTAGTACAAAGTCGCTATTTGGTCTTTCGTAGCCTACGTTGAAGACTGCGTGCACCATACTTATTTCGCTACTATCTAAAGTTCTTATCTCAAAGCTGCTTACTAAGAAATGAAGAAGTATGTCATAGTTGATTTCGACCACGTTTGTTAGTGCATCAAAGAACTGCTTTGCATTGCTATGTGTTAGCGAAACTACTTTATCAAAAGGTTTTTCTTCAACTTTTTCTTCCATTTTTCTCACCCAAAAATTAGAAAAATAGCAGTTTAGTCCCACCATAAGTAATTGTACTTT
>Ga0080004_1066135_pt1 | contig 12405 bp, 13 predicted proteins | sample WasSprMetagenome_FD_69207 | JGI IMG/M metagenome (GOLD analysis project Ga0080004, IMG submission 69207) | Sulfidic aquatic microbial communities from Washburn Spring, Yellowstone National Park, USA - WS (SPADES assembly) (version 2) | ecosystem: Environmental > Aquatic > Thermal springs > Hot... | reverse complement strand
TTAGGTTCCTTGTGGTTTTGGTTGATTTGCTCCAGTGTAAACATACTTTCAACACTCTTTTCTTGAGATTCCGAAAAACCCATTCGAATTCATACATAAGAGTGATCACGACTTTCAACACTCTTTTCTTGAGATTCCATGCTTAGAAACCAACTTAAAGAGCTCTCCGAATTCTTTCAACACTCTTTTCTTGAGATTCGTGTGGGCGGTGGTGCTACAACTGGTTTTGGTGGTGTCTTTCAACACTCTTTTCTTGAGATTCAAAATACTACATCAAAATATATGACATGCAATTTACTGCTTTCAACACTCTTTTCTTGAGATTCAAAAAATCTTAAAGAGCATTATGCTTTAGTTTGGATTTTACTTTCAACACTCTTTTCTTGAGATTCCGGATTAACAATTGGTACAGTGTTAGGCAGTTTATTCTTTCAACACTCTTTTCTTGAGATTCTTACTTGTGATAATGGTAACTTTACACCAAAAAGTACTTTCAACACTCTTTTCTTGAGATTCTTTACTTTGCACATCCAGGGCATATTTTCATGTCTAACTTTCAACACTCTTTTCTTGAGATTCTTGGTTCCATTAGTTTTGTAATGTCCGGTGCCGGTAGATACTTTCAACACTCTTTTCTTGAGATTCCGCTTTAAACTCACTGCCAGCGCTCATCGTTGATGAAGACTTTCAACACTCTTTTCTTGAGATTCAAGCAAAAAATATAATAAAACGCGATGTTTTAGATGCGTGGTTCTTTCAACACTCTTTTCTTGAGATTCTTCGGTATGTTTGTGTATATTGTGTTTGTATTTGGTTCTTTCAACACTCTTTTCTTGAGATTCGAGGTCTTAGAGCTTGACATAACGAACAGAAAGTTCATCTTTCAACACTCTTTTCTTGAGATTCTAAAACATTACCTGCACAATGGCATATTGCTTATAATAAAATGCTTTCAACACTCTTTTCTTGAGATTCAATTGCACGAATACCACTTAGTAGAGCTAATCCTCGTATCTTTCAACACTCTTTTCTTGAGATTCCTCAAATTCTGGAGCTAAAAGCACTTTACGATAAAGCAACTTTCAACACTCTTTTCTTGAGATTCTGAAGCTATATATAGTGTAGTTTTGTAAGTATTTAAGCTTTTGCGTGTTTGTGCATCTTACGCATGTGGTTTTTGTGAATTCTTCATGCGTAAGCCGGACGGGAGCGCAAAAACCACATCAGCTTACCACATGTAAATATAATAATATTTAGTTTCAAAAGTAGATATTTGGTAGAGAATTTCCTGATGGTTATTTTTAAATTAATGGCTTACTGTATCATGATTCGGTATTCTAAATGTAATGTATGTTTCATCTATGATCTTCTTGATGTTTTGTATGTGATGTTAGTTTTTCGTTGAGTTTTGATTTTTAACTATTTTAGAAGTCTATGAATTTTTGATTATGTTTTCTTGATGATGTATAATTTTGAGTTTTGCAGTTTTCCTTATGAATATGTTAATTCTTAATTAATGCTTGTGTTAAGCTTCAAAGAGGTATTTATTGTGCATTTGTAAGGGTTTGGTGTGTAATGTTTTATATTTATTGTAAAACTATATTGGGTGGTTGATTTGTTTTTCATTCATATGTGTAATTAATAATTATGTGAGGGTTCTGTAATGAATTTAGAGAAGTTATTTTTTATGTGTGAGGGTTCTTGGGTTGAGGGGAGGATATTTAGAGGTTTTATATTATATTGATAGTTTTTGTAGTGATAATGTTTAAATCTTTTAAAGCTGTATTTTATAATATGAGTAAGGTTGCGATTGTAGATAAATATGGCGCTTTTTTAGCTGTTAAGGATGGTAGGTTTCAACTTAGGTATAAGGATGAGGTTTTGTGGGATTTGGCACCTGTAGAGTTAGAGGCTATTGTTTTTACTGTTACTGGTGTATCAGTATCTGTGGCGGCTATTAAGCTTGCTAATGAATTTTTTATAGATTTAGTATTCATGGATGGTAATGAACCTATTGCTAGACTTATACAAGCTAGGTATAGTCCGCCTATAAAGACGTGGATTAAACAGGTTAAAGCGTATAAAAGTAGTCGTGTTAAATTGGCGCAGCTTTTTGTTGAGGGTAAGATACATAATCAGCGTATTGTGTTAAGTGATTATGCGAAACGTTTTAGGGTGGCAAGTAAACCAAATTATGAATTAGAGGCTGTAGTGGATCAATTAATAAAATTAGAATCACAAGTTAAGGAGGCTAATAGTGTGAATGAGGTAAGGGAGGTTGAAGCTATAGCTGCGAGACATTATTGGGGTCAGGTGGCAAAGTTGGTTCCAAGTAATCTAGGATTTACTAATAGGATTCCTAGGAGTCGTAAACCGGTAATTGGTAGTATAGATCCATTTAATAAGGCCTTAAACATTGGTTATTCGGCATTATTGAGAGAGGTTTGGAAGGCAACATTTATAGCTGGGTTAAATCCTTACTTAGGATTTTTACATAGTCAGCGTGCAGGAAAAATGGCATTAGTGTTTGATTTAATGGAGGAATTCAGACCGATAGCAGTAGATAGACCTCTTATAGCTTTAGCTAGAAATAATACTGATGTATTACTTAAGCTTAAGGATGAAGATAGTGATAGTATTAAAGAGGTATGGAGGACTGTAATTAAGCATATGAAAGAGTCTAAACCATCAATTCAAGCTTTAATATTAGAACAAGCCAGAAAGCTTGCCTCGCATATTAGGGGTGATGAGGAGTATAAACCATTTAAAGCAAGGTGGTAAGTATGGAATTAATTACATTGATAATATATGATATAACAGATGATGAATTACGACAGACGGTAGCAAAATATCTCAGACAAAAAGGATTAAAAAGAATACAAAAGAGCGCATTTGCAGGGCCATTAACGAGCGCACAGCGATCGGAAATAATAGCAGGTCTTCAAAGAATAATAAAAGGTAAGGAAAAAGTAAACATACAAATATATCCATTATCACCCTCAAGTTTCAATCAAAGAATAGTATTGGGTGCAGAAATAGATTATGAAAAAGAGGAAATAGTAATATGATCACTCAATACATATCCCCGACTGATGTAAAAGAATATGCATTTTGTCCAAGATTAATATACTATAAAAACGTTTTACATATATACGAAAGAACAACAGAGTCAATGGAATTAGGAAAAGAAATACATGAAGAGGAACCAATTGCACATTTAGTACCTTTACTTAAAGTAAAACAAATACTAAGAAAAGTTGAACTAACAAGTAAACAACTTAAATTAACAGGAAAAATTGATTACATACTAATTACAAAATTCAATGAATACTTACCTGTTGATATGAAATGGGCGGATCCACATTATCAAACAGCACAAAAACATCATAAAATGCAACTTGTTGCATACTCTCTTTTAATAGAAGAAGCATATAAGACAACAGTAAAAAGAGCCATAATTTATTATACACGAGCAAGAAAAACAATTATAATACCAATCACATACACTTTAAAGAACCAGGCAAAAGAAATAATAAAAAACATCTACCAAATAATACAAACAAATAAAGAACCAATAGTACCTTATACACCAAAATGCAAAAACTGTAACTATTTAAAATATTGCAAACCAACAAAATAAATAATTATCCTTTAAGCTTCGTATTTTCATTTAAATATTCACAATTTTATCGTTCTATGTTTGCAATTTTTTAAATATTGTTTCAGATGCAATACCTATATCTTCTAATAGTTGTTGCTTTTTTTCTTTGCCTCCTAATAATAAATTAGACATGTAATCCCTAAGACCAAAGAACAGAACTTCATCCCAAGGTTTTATTTCTAAAAACATTTCATATAATAATGAAGAAAATCTAATCGTGATGTTTTCATGCTCATCGCTTAGCGCATTTAATAATATATTATCAAGCCGTTTACAAGGTTCAGAGTCTTGTAATATTCCATATTTATCTAATGCTTCTTTAATTCTACTTAGATCTATTGTAAATTGAAAATCTAATGTAGCTGAGTTAGATTATTTATTATAAATGATCTAATAGGTCAAAACATAGTGAGAAGTCATCTTTAAATTATGCTTTTTGCTAAAAGATCTAACCTATAGTTGCATTTGTTCTTTTCTAAGATTCTGGAAAGTTCTCTTAATACATAATATTCATCGCCTCCATAAAGTAATAATAAAGCTAGATCGTTAAGTGCTAAAATTCCATCATCATTATTTATTAGGCAATCATTTATGAATCTAGGGAATTCTGGAAAGTTATATTTTATATCTGTAATCTTGTTTATTAAATTAGTGACATTAATTGAGATAGGCTTATTAGCTCTCTGAAAATTAACAGTCTTTTGAATTTTCCATACTATAACATCAACATCATTTTGTAAAGCATATAAAGTCTCACCTAGTGAAAGGATATAAAGTATTGATGCAAAAATCGGTAAATCATTTTTTAACCATAAAGGTTTCTTTTCTAATAACCTTTGGAGTACTAATATATCTTCAATTTCCATTTCTCTTGAAGGAGATAATGTAAGCAATATAACATTCTTATTACCCTTTTCATCTATATGTACTATTACTGTAGTTCCAAATATAAGACCTAAAGTATTTAATACAAAGCAAGAGGAACATACTTTATACTGCTTTTCAGATATCATATAACTCTCTTGGAGATATTTACCATAAATAAAGCTTAATGGTAAATATGTTGTAAATAAGTTTTTAGTTCCTTTTCTGCCCTCTTTATTTTTTTCTTTATGATCTGGAGTTAAATATAACGATATATTAAATTCGTTGAAACTTTTGTATAAATTATCAATCCAGTTCTTAAAATGACTTGGGTCAATATTAGAAGCATTGATTTTGCTTAAATATTTTGAATATTGAATCAGTGTTTGATTGTAAGATTTATTAAAGATCTCTATCATTCTATATAATGTATTGAAGGTTTCTGTCAAGTTTTTACTGGGTTCGCTTACAGTATGTACCTCATATCTTTCACCTATTCTTTTTACTTTCCCATTAAATATATTATTGGCTGAAAGTATTCTTACAATTCCGTGCATAATCAGAGTATCTGATATTATTCCATGACCTGGAGTATAAAAAATCATATTAATATCCCTCAATTAACTTTTCTTTAATCAATAAATCGTAAATTTCGTTTCTTTTAGGTATTTCGGCTCTAGGATCATCATCTAAAGCTCTTTTAGTAATCCATGTTCCTGCATCATTCGAATCCTTTCTAGTAAATAAGGCTGCTAATGAATCCACCAATGTTAACGGATAAAGCAATGCCGCAACCTTAATTCTTACTTCAAGTAATTCATTAGTACTTATACTACTTTTAATTACAATCTCCTTTAACTTATTATAAATATCTTCTTTATTTATTGAATTAAGATTTTTAACCACTTCGTCAAGTTTATTATTATATATTTCTTTAGACTTATTATACCATGGATCCTTAGTTAAATCACAATAAATACTTAAATCTGATTTCTCTATTATTCTTCTTAAAGTAGATAAGGTTATAAATTTCTCACCTATAGAGCCAGCATATATTCCTAAAATGAAAGGTTCATGATGAAGAAGTATTGCTAAAGATAAATAGAGATTATTGTAATTCTTATATGCTAGATATGCGCCTATTATTTCATGCCTAAATAATCTTCTATTACCTTCTCTGTATTCTTTAGTCAGTTTGCCTAGATCATGATAAAGGATTGCAATTTTAACTAGATCTTCATTAGTACCTAAAATTCTTTTTACTGAATTTAAATAATATTTACTTAAAATCCTTTCCCAAATTATTGCAGTAGCATATATATGTTTTAAATAAGATTCTACGTTGAGAAATGCCCAACATTCGCTCATTTTCTCCCATCCCTATTCCTTTCACTATCAATTATTTTCAGTCCAGCATCATCATATACTTTATTTTTAATCAAGAATATTGAGAAATTGTTCATTATGAAAGAAATATTCAAGTTCTCTTTCTTCTTTAAATATATACCTTCTTTATCTTCATTAATATAAATATAATAGTAATTGCCATGCGCATTTATTAAGTCTCTTAATCTTTTAACAGAATAATTATCAATAAGAGAAATAGAGTACTTGACAGAATCAATGTCCTCCTTTTTTACTTTAATTATTTCATCTTCTTTAGTATTATCTACTAAATATATTGTAATGTAAGTAGAAGGTCTCACACTTACGTCTTCTTCAGGAGGATAAGAGAGTAAATGCAAATTGTCAACATACTCTAAAAATTGAACATATAATGCATCACCGTTAGTTTCAATTTTATGTATTGTTTCGTCATCATAAACGTTATCTAAGTTAATGTCCCCTTTATTTATAGTATTTCTAGTCTTTTCTACTAATATATTTAAATAGGGGGCTGAATTTGAGACATCGTAAATGTAAGCTATGCTATCACTACTTTTTCTTCCTATTCTACCTAGTCTCTGAAGTAGACTATCTAGAGGAGAAAGCTCAGTATAAAGGACTCTAAAATCAAAATCTAATCCTACTTCTAATGTTTGAGTACCAATTAAAATTGTATTGTCTAAATTATTCTTTATTTCATTATATACTTTTTCTTTATCTTTTTTAATGACTAATGAATGTAAGATCTTAACATTATATCCTTTGCATTTTTCTTTAAGTTCATAGTAAATCTTTCTAGCTTTAGATATAGTATTTACTATTATTATTGTGTTTCCTTTACATTCTATTTCATTTGAACTTAACTCTTTTCCTTCACGAAATTCATACTTAACTTCTCTAATAGTATTTTCACCTAGCTCAACGACTTTATTTTTGCACTCTGAAGTAAGCCTATCTAGAATCTTATTGGGTAAAGTAGCAGAGGAGAAAACAACTATTGAACCAGAGTTAACAAGATTACATATGATCTTCCCCATCACTCTAGGAGATAGGAAAACACTATCTTGTATTAAGTGAGCTTCATCAAAGACTATGTAAGAATTAGCAATTATACCAACAGGTAAGATATACCTACCAGTTTCATAATTGTATTCAGTCCATTTCATTATTCTTTTAGCTAAAAAGCCATAAGCAAAAGAGTCTATAGTAGTAAGTGTTATAGGTGCTGTATAAAGATATGTTGGGCTTTCAACTTCTCCGTGATCTTCACCTACTGGTATGTCTAGACCTTGAACATATTTTTTAATTCTTTCTCTCATTTGAATAAGAAGAGCATGTACTGGTTCTATTATAAACATCCTTCCAGCGAAAAATTCATTTTTCTTAAACTGATATAGAAAAGGAGAAACAAATATCTCAGTCTTTCCTTTTCCACTAGGCATTCTTAATAAAAAAAGCTTACCACTATTTGCTTCTTCATATATATTATTTGCAATATTCTCTTGCATTTTAAGTAATCTTTCATCAATTCTTGCATTATGATTCCATTTTAGGATTAAATCTCTTATTAATTCTGCTAAACTCACCAATCATCACCTCTAGGTATTACAGCATCACCTACGCAAAGAGAATTGCTACATTCGATCTCTCCCACTTCATAATAATCACCTATAAGATATAGAGGTACCGCAAAATTCTCAAGTCTTCCCTTTTCATCATATGCCTTAATCAAAGTATATTTACCTTTTGCATTAGAAACTCTACTAGCATGCATTACAGTATTTATACTTTTATTGCATTCTTCTGCATCTTCTTCTCTAACATCCTCAATACTTATTAATGATTCGGTATCTCCTATTCTTTCTATAAGAAATATTGCTTCCTTTATTATGTCAACTTTATCCTTAATATTAAGAATTATGAATCTACGTTGTGAATAAGTATACTCTCTAACTAAGGCATCACTAAATTTGGTAATTTCATCTGGATTTTTTGGCAAACGCTTCTCTTCTAAAACTTTTCTAAATCTTTTAAGAATAAAAGGAGAGAATGTAACTCTGTAATCCTTAATGAAAAATTCTCTAGCATGAGTTATTAAATTCCTAATATATGTAAGACAATTAGCCGGTTCACATAAACCTAAAACGCTCATAGAAAAAGCAATAGAACCTATAATGCTTGAAGGTGGAAGAAAAGGATACGTTAGAGCAACTTGGTAAACATCAAGTCTCTTAATACTAATTAACGGTGCTCTTATTGTAATGATCAAATACATTATTATTATCACCTTATTACTTAATGTTACGATTGGTTTAAGTGTTTATAATAATATCAAAAAGTTCATCTAATGAATCTTTGCACTCTATCTTATTACAATATTTCTTATCTATTCCATAACCATATAATTTTACCCTATCATTACCTATAATTTTCTTAAAAGCTTCAATGATTTGTAATGATTTATCTATATAATCTTCATAAGCCCCATTAACTAAATTTGGGATTGGAACATTAGAAACAGCTATCAATAATTCTTTTACATCAATTATCGGCAAAGCCCTCGCTTGTTTTGATCCAACACCATTAAACATGTAAAGAAGAGCAAGAACCGCAGCTTTTTTTCTTCTATTTTTTTCTTCTTCATCTGTTTTCTCCTGCTGTTGGTTTTTATTTTGAGTTATCTCATAAATTGGAGTCATAACATACGCTAAATCCATAGTTATTGCAAAACCATAGAGCGGTGCAGTAGAGTATTCCTGCTTGAATATCATCATTTCAGTATTTTCTCTTCTCACAGGATCTACTCTATTGTGTAATGTAGTAAACCTACTCACGTTCTCTAAAACTTTCTCATTTAAAATTGGGATTCCAAATGAGAACTTAACTAGGCTATCTCTCTTTAATTGCTTATCTGGAATTAAGAAACCATGAATATCATTACACAGGTCTTTTATTGCATCACTTTCAGAATCTGCATATTCCATTTTTTCTTTTTCTAATTTATATCCCCTTAACCCTATACCTTTTTTACATAATTCATTTAATTGTTGCCCACCCAAAGCCTCATAAGTCTTGGCTAAATAAACCGCATGCCAGTGCTTAAGCATATTGCCTGTAATTACAGGCACTTCATAACTCTTATAACTCCCGTTTTTATCAGAAATTACTATTTTTGCAGTAGCATGAGTGTTATAATTTCCTATAGTATCTGAACCAGTCAGTACACTAACCTCTATAGTAAATCTACCTGTAATCCTAATGTAATTCCATACCATACTCATGACCTCCTTATAGCATTAATTAATTCAAAAGTTTTCAAATCTGGAGATATTGCAAGCGATGCAAAAATTTTAACCATACCAGATTGATTAAAACAGTTAATTAAAATTCTCTCTAAGTCTTTTGACCAATATTGTAAATTTTTTATAATATCTTCATAATCTTTAACTTTGCTTTTAATTTCCTCATCTGAAGAGAAGTCATTAAGAGTCTTTGTAACTAACCTTGAAAGTTTGTAAAAAGAGTCCATAACTTTATTACGGTCATCAGCAAACCTAACCATTTCATCTAAAATATCATAAGCTTGTTGAGTATGTATAACTATTCTAGCTATGCTAGCTGCTTTAGGAATTATGTCATTAATACAATCCTGCATCTCCTTATTTTCACTCATTATATATCACTATGTATTATTTTTATACTAAAGTATATAAAAGTATTGTTTGTTTGCTTTTTAGGCATAAAATATTTAAATAGTGCTTTTTTTATACACAATTTGAAATGAAAAAACTAATAATAGCTACGCTCGGTTTTGAAGAGAAATTCATGATTAGAACCATCACAAGGCATGGTTTAGATAAGGGTGATAAAATCCTTTTATTAACAGGGCCATCAACGGATAAGAGCGCAATTGCAATAAATTTAGTGAAAGAATTCATAACAAAATATTATGGTAAGGACGTGGCATTAATTATAAAAGAAATACCAATACATGATATTTATGATGCAATCCGCACGATTAAGCAAAATATTATTAATGAAGCCAAGGGAATTATGAACATTATAGTTAATTTAAGTGGGGGTATGCGAATCCTAATAATATCAACACTTTTAGCATTAATGACACTTAACATGAAAAATGTGATAGCAGAGATTGAAACTGAGGATTCATCAACCTTAATAACAATTCCAATCGAAATGTTCTTAATAAAACCACAAATTAGAAAACGACATGCAGAAATTTTACAAATTTTGGCTCAAACACAAGAACCTCTAACAATTAAAACACTCGCTGAAAAACTAAAAATAGATGATAGTACAACACGAAGACACATATTAAAACTTAGAAAAATGAGACTTGTAGAAGTCAAGAAAGGTAAACCATTACTCATACAATTGAGTCCATTAGCTAGATTACTAATGTAGGTGATTTTTACGATCGCTACATTCACATTCAAGAATATTATTGTAACAGGTACAGCACCAATAGAAGGCTTCACAGGATTCATCACAAGAGGAATATTCTATGAAATGCTAAAATTTATGAACCCAAACCTAGCAGAAGATCTACATAAAGTGAAAAAAATTGCACCATACGCAGTATCACCATTAATAATAGAAGAACCAGAAACAAAAATCCTTAAAGAAGGCAGCATATTTTCATTTACCATATCACTATTAACAGAAGAACTAATAATGAAAATTAATAACTTCCTAATAAATAACAAAGACCTCACAATCAAAATTAAAGAAGCCAAAGCCCAAATCATAGACCTATCAATATCAATAATAGACCTAAAAAAATTATACAAAGACATCGAACCAATAACAGCATTCTCAATAGACTTCCTCACACCAACATACTTCAGACAAACCCTACTAAAAAACCCATACAGCCCAACAAAACAAACACGAACAAAACACTACAGATACGTACCATTACCAGAACCATACCTACTTTTCAGAAGCCTAATAAGATTATGGAAAAAATTCACAGACATAGAAACAGACCACAAAAAATACATAGACTGGCTACTAGAAGGCGGAATAGCAATAGCAGGCTACCCACTACTAAAAACACACAGAATATACGAACACCCAACAATACCAAAATGGAACGTAGGATTCACAGGCACAGTATACTATAACATACCAAAAGACACATACGACAAACAAATGGCAAAAATCACACACGCACTCCTAAAATTCGGAGAATACACCAACGTAGGAGGAAATAGAACAGCCGGCTTCGGCAAAATAAAATACCGAATAAAACAAAACAACAAACCCCTCTAAACCAACAACCAAAAACTTATTAAAAACTAATCTTCTAAATCCAACAAAAAGAAACCAAGCAACCTCATCCACAAAACAAATCCCCACACCCTCAGCAAATGAATAGCCCCAAATCTTTAAAATAGCCCCATTTATGATCTTCTAAATCTTTGGAGTATAAGATTTACAATAAGCTAACAAAAATATTCATAATCCCTTTCTTATAACAAGAATCCTTATTCTACAATATTATATTTACATGTGGTAAGCTGATGTGGTTTTTGCGCTCCCGTCCGGCTTCCGCATGAAGAACTCACAAAAACCACATGCGTAAGACACAGAAGCATGTAAAAGCTTAAATACTTACAAAACTACACTATATATAGCTTCAGAATCTCAAAAAAAGAGTGTTGAAAGTAATTTCTTAACCCATAGTACGGAGGACTTGTGATCACAGAATCTCAAAAAAAGAGTGTTGAAAGAGCTTTTAACATTTGTTGCAACTGCTGTATGTTGTTGGAATCTCAAAAAAAGAGTGTTGAAAGAAGCCGTGCAATCAAAGAAAAGCTGGAAGAGTCCAAGAATCTCAAAAAAAGAGTGTTGAAAGGAAATTGAAAAACGCTACCTTAACTGGCGCCTTCAACACCTACGAATCTCAAAAAAAGAGTGTTGAAAGTAGCATAGTCTCATTGCTTATCATCGTTTACCTCTCGAATCTCAAAAAAAGAGTGTTGAAAGACATTATAATTAGCTGTTATGTTTGCAGGTGTGTTATCGAATCTCAAAAAAAGAGTGTTGAAAGTAGAAAATGGCGGGTTTGGTATGTTCCTAGCTTTTAACGAATCTCAAAAAAAGAGTGTTGAAAGAAAATTGTCATTAGCAAACAAAAACAACACCTTACTCGAATCTCAAAAAAAGAGTGTTGAAAGTGCTAATAATTGTGGGTGCTTTAGTAGGAGTTAAATTGAATCTCAAAAAAAGAGTGTTGAAAGAAAATATGTTTGCTGTGCATTGTATTTTTCAATTTCAGAATCTCAAAAAAAGAGTGTTGAAAGTAACCTCACTAACCTTAATCTCACTCATTTAACTTATCACGAATCTCAAAAAAAGAGTGTTGAAAGGAGATCCACTCAATAACTTTGTAAAGATGATTTTTCCCGAATCTCAAAAAAAGAGTGTTGAAAGAATCTTAACAAAAAGTGACGCAAAACGTGTATTTT
>Ga0080004_1115249_pt1 | contig 12406 bp, 12 predicted proteins | sample WasSprMetagenome_FD_69207 | JGI IMG/M metagenome (GOLD analysis project Ga0080004, IMG submission 69207) | Sulfidic aquatic microbial communities from Washburn Spring, Yellowstone National Park, USA - WS (SPADES assembly) (version 2) | ecosystem: Environmental > Aquatic > Thermal springs > Hot... | reverse complement strand
CGGAAACCCCGGTGCCGGGCCACGCGTCCGCTACCCCCGACGCGCCCCTCACCCAGACGGGCCGGATGCCGGCGCGGGCCGCACCCACCACGTCCTGGTGGAAGTGATCACCCACGTGGCAGGCCTGCTCCGCACCCACGCCCAGGTCGGCCAGGGCCCGCAGGAAGGGGGCGGGGTGCGGTTTTCTCCACCCCATCTCGGCGGAGATGACCACCGCCCCGAAGAGATGCGCGACCCCCGCCTCCTCCAGGACCCGGCGAAGGAAGGGGCCATAGGCCGCATTGGACACGAGGCCCAGGGCCACCCCCGCCTCCGCCAGGGAGGCCAGGAGGTGGCGGCTACCGGCTACCCAGTGCACCTCCGGCAGCAGGTTTTTGTAGACTTCGTCCAGCACCTGCCCGAGCAGCGACCCAGGGGGAACAGCCACGCCCAGGAGGGGCAGGATAGCCTCCAGGCAACGCGGGGCAGGACATTCCATCCAGGTGGCCCGGGCCACCTCACGCAGGTGCGCGAGCAAGGACCTGCCCCGCTGTCGGTCGATCCCCGCCGGGACCGGCCACCCGCGGGCGGCCAGACCCTCCAGCACGGCGTCCACCAGGCTGGCCAGCTCCAGGTCCATCCAGGCCGGGCACTCGGCCAGGGTGCCACCGAAGTCGAACAGCACGGCCCTCGTAGGCTTCGCCCCCTGTCCCGAGACTCACCGTGCTGTTTCGCTCCCGGTGCCCCGCCCCCCTGCCGCCTGCCCACCGCAGGCCCCCTGCGCCGGGCTACGACCCGGCGGCCTGAGACAGGTGCTGCTGGTATTCCTCCAGCAGGCCCCTGAGGCCCGCGAACACCGCCTTCTCCCCGTACAGCCAGCGCATCATGCTCGGCGTGCGGGCCCGGATGAGGCCCACGGTGATCCGTTCCCCGCTCTTCTGCAGCCCCTCCAGCACCCGGAAGGTGGTGCTCTTGATCTCCTCGGGCGTCGACCCCCACCGGATGCGCTTACGGGCCGGCCGGGCTGCTGCAACACCCTCCTGGCCCTCTCCCGCCGCCTCCTTCAGCGTCACCGGGACGGTCGGCCTCCCCTCCGGGCCTGCCGTGCCCGGCTTGGCGGCCAGAGTGCCCTCCAGAGCCCGCACCCGCTCGTCCAGTTGCGCGATCTGGCGGTGCGTGGACTGCAGGGCGGCCCCCACCAGTTGGTTCACCGCCTCCACCGTGCGCTCGATGGCCAGCCGGTAGGTGCGGTACTCTTCGTCCAGCCGCCCGAGCAAGGCCTCCTTCAGGGCCGGGCTCTGGCTCAGCACTCCCACCAGGTCGGTTATGTTGTAGCTGAGCGTCTGCCCACCCCGGCTGTACTCGGGACCGGCTACGTCGGCGGGCGTCACCACCCGTCCCACCCGGCCCCTGGTGCCCTTCTTGTGCCGGGCGCCGGCGGCCGATACCCGCTTCTCCCTCATGTCCTCGTAAAAAAGCTTCTCCACGTCCTCCATCCCGCTACGCTCCTTCTCCTACAATATGGTAACCGCCGCCCCTTATTGTACCCACTGTACAGGGACATATTCCCAGTTGGAGAAAACCTGACAACCCGGAAGGGAAGAGGCCCCGGGTCGTGCAACTAACCAGGTAGCCGCAGGAAAGGAAGGGACCGATATGACTGCGGAAGCACTGGCCCAGCACCTGGTGGAGTGGATCCGGGAACAGGTGCGGCAGGCGGGCGCAAAAGGCACAGTGGTGGGGCTGAGCGGCGGGGTGGACTCCGCTGTGGTGGCCGCCCTTTGCCAGCGGGCATTCCCGCAGGCCGCCCACACCCTCATCCTGCCCTGCGAGAGCAGTCCCGCCGACCTGGAGGACGCCCGCCTGGTGGCCACCTCCCTCGGCCTGCACCCGGTCACCATTCCACTGGACGATCCTTACCTGGCGCTGCGCCGGGTCCTCCCGGCCGCACCGCCCGACCGCCAGGCGCTCGCCCTGGCCAACCTGAAGCCCCGCCTGCGCATGATCGCCCTGTACTACTACGCCAACGCCCACAACCTGCTGGTGGTGGGGACCGGCAACCGCAGCGAGCTGCACGTGGGCTACTTCACCAAGTACGGCGACGGCGGCGTGGACATCCTGCCCCTGGCGGGCCTGGTCAAGAGTCAGGTACGGGAACTGGCCCGTCACCTGGGAATACCCGAGCGCATCATAACCAAGCCCCCCACGGCCGGGCTGTGGCCGGGCCAGACCGACGAGGGAGAAATGGGCCTCACCTACGCGGACCTGGACCGCTACCTGCTCACCGGGGAAGCCGAAGCCGGCGTGCGCGAGCGCATCGCGCGCATGCACGCGGCCTCCGAACACAAGCGGCGCCTGCCCCCCCAACCGCCCCCCGTGCATACCCTGGAACCGAGGTGACCGGCATGCCTCAAGGGACACCCCGCATCCTGGGGCGACACGAAATCCCCCCCTCCCTGGCCAGGCGCGCGGAGGAGGCGGAACCCGGTGTGTACGTGACCTCCCACGGGCGCCGCATCCTGGTGCTGATCTGCGCCGGCGAGCAGAGAACGGCCGGTTTCGAGTTACGGCCGCGCGGGCCGCTACCGGAACAGCTGGCCGCCGGGAAGCTGGAGGTGGAACTGGTCGGTCCCCCCCGGGGGGCCATGGTGGCCCAGGTGCTCACCTACCCCTTCCTGGCGGTAGACGCCGGCGAGGGACCGGTTCGGCTGCGGCAGGCCACCCTGGTCACCCCCGAGGGCAACCGGCCCCTGCCCATCAACTTTTGGGGAGAAATGCCCTCATAGGGAGGAATAATCCTCCCCACGGCGAAAAGAGAAGCACACCAGTTTGACCGGAGGGGGGACAGGTCGTGAGGAAAACAGTGGCTCTCGTGCTGGCGGTGGGGCTCCTCCTGGGACTGGCGGCATGCGCCCAGAAGGCAGAACAGCCTGCCGCGCCGCCCGCAGCCCAGCAGCCCGCGCCGCCGCCGGAGAAGCCAGTCTTGAAGGTGGGGACGGAGGCCGCCTACCCGCCCTTTGAGTGGGTGGACGAGAAGACAGGCGAACTCAAGGGCTTCGACATGGACCTGATACGGGCCATCGCCGAGGAAGCCGGCTTCAAGGCCGACATCCGCAACATGGCCTGGGACGGTCTCATCCCCGCCCTGCTGGCCAAGGAGATCGACATCATCGTGTCGGGCATGACCATCACCGAGGAACGCGCCCAGGCGGTCACGTTCTCCGACCCGTACTTCAAGTCCGGGCAGGTGATCATGTCCCACAAGGACGCGGGCATCAAGGGACCGGATGACCTGGCCGGCAAGGACGTCTCCGTCCAGGTGAACACCACCGGCCAGTTCGCCATGGAGAAGCTGAACGACAGGCTGAAGACCGAGGGCAAGAAGCCGGTCAACATCAAGAAGTTCAAGAGCACGCCCGACGCCATCAACGAGGTCAAGATCGGTGGCGCCGTGGCCTGCGTCATCGACCTGCCCGTGGCGCTGGAGCACATGAAGGCCAACCCGGGCGACCCCTTTGTGATCGGTGAGCCGATCAACGTCGAATACCTGGGCATGGCCATGCGCAAGGAGGACACCGAACTGCACGCCAAGATCAACCGCGCCCTGGCCGCCCTCAAGGCCAGCGGCAAGTACGACCAGATCTACGCTCAGTACTTCGGCAAGTAAGGTTCGGACGGCGGGGAGGGGGAGGGGCGTTGTCGAACACCCCTCCCCCCTTGTCTAACTGGAGGTGGAGCCCTGTGAGCCTCGACTGGCAGGTGATCGAGCGTTACTTTCCCTTCCTCCTGGGCGGGGCGTGGCTCACCCTGCGCCTCACCGTGATCACTACCGCCCTGGGCACCATCATCGGCCTCTTTGCGGCCATCGCCCGTCTGTCACGGTTCAGGATCTTTTCCTGGCCCGCAGCCGCCTACGTGGACTTCTTCCGCGGCACCCCCCTGCTGGCCCAGATCATGCTCATCCACTTCGGCCTGCCCCAGCTCTTCGGGTACAAACCCAACATGGTGGTGGACGCCATCGCCGCCCTCAGCATCAACTGCGGCGCCTACGTGACCGAGATATTCCGCGCCGGTATCCAATCTATCGAGCGGGGCCAGACGGAGGCGGCCCTCTCCCTGGGTATGACGCCGGTGCAGGCCATGCGTTACGTCATCCTGCCCCAGGCCTTCCGGCGGGTCCTGCCTCCCCTGGGCAACGAGTTCATCGCCATGCTCAAGGACTCTTCCATGGTGTCCATCATCTCCATGGAAGAGTTGCTCTTCCGGGGCATGATTTCCGCGGGCCGGAGCTTCCGCCCGTTCCCCATCTGGATCATGGTGTCCCTCCTCTACCTCGCCATGACCCTGCCCTTCACCCGTCTCGTTTCCTGGATGGAGATGAAACTCAAGCGCGAACACCGCCGCGAGGGGAGCTGAGCGACCGTGGACCGGCCCATGCTGGTGGTCAAAGACCTGCACAAGAGCTTCGGCCGCCTCGAGGTGCTCAAGGGCGTCAGCTTCGAAGTCGCCCGGAAGGAAGTGGTGGTCATCATCGGACCCAGCGGAGGGGGAAAGAGCACCCTCCTGCGCTGCATCAACCGCCTGGAAGAGCCAACCTCCGGCCAGGTGTACATCGACGGCCAGTGCATCACGGACCGGCACGCGCCCGTCTGCCAGATCAGGCGCCAGGTGGGCATGGTGTTTCAGCTCTTCAACCTGTTCCCCCACCTGACCGCCCTGGAGAACGTTATCCTGGCCCCCATCAAGGTACTGGGAATGCCCCGGGCGGAAGCAGAAGAGCTGGGGCGGGAGCTGCTCGCCAAGGTGGGGCTGGCGGCTAAGATGCACAACCTGCCCGCCCAGCTTTCCGGCGGTCAGCAGCAGCGCGTGGCCATCGCCCGCGCTCTGGCCATGCGCCCCAAGCTCATGCTCTTCGACGAGCCCACCTCCGCCCTCGACCCCGAGATGATCGGCGAGGTGCTGGCGGTGATGAAGGACCTGGCCCGGGAAGGCATGACCATGCTGGTGGTGTCTCACGAGATGGGCTTCGCCCGCGAGGTGGCCGACCGCATCATGTTCCTCGAGCACGGCGTCATCCTCGAGGAAGGCCCACCCGAGCAAATCTTCGGGTCCCCCCGGCACGAGCGCACCCGCGCCTTCCTTAGCAAGGTCCTCTGACGGCCCGCGACCCCCGCGCCGTCCCACCCTGGACGTCTGCCGGCTGGAAGCCGGCGGCAGAAACGCCGGGCCCGCTGGCAGCAGGTGGCAGGAAACGCCGCCCAGTCAGCGAATTCTCTCAAAGGAAAATCCTCAACAAAAGGGGGCTCCTTCCGTGAGAATTGTGGTGCTGGGCGGAGCGGGCGACATGGGAAGCCGCGCCGCCAGGGAACTGGGGCGGGCGCCGGAAGTGGAAGTCCTCACCGTTGCCGACCGTAACCTGGATCGGGCACGGCAGGTGGCAACTGCCATCGGACCCCGGGCGCAGGCACGGCCCGTGGATGCCCGGGACCACGCCGCCCTCACGCGGCTCATCGCCGAGCACGACGTGGCGGTGGGGGCGATCGGCCCCTTCTACCTCTTTGAGGTCCGCATGGCCAGGGCCGCCATTGAAGCGGGGAAGCCGTACGTGAGCATCTGCGACGATTACGACGCCGCCCAGGCAGTGCTGGAACTGGACGACGAGGCTCGCCGCCGCGGCGTGACCGTGCTCACCGGCCTGGGGTGGACGCCCGGGCTGTCCAACGTGCTGGCGCGCAAGGGTGTGGAGATGCTGGACCGGGCCCGCGAGGTTCACATCGCCTGGTGCGGGGCGTCGGCCGATTCGGAAGGATATGCCGTGGTGCTGCACACCATGCACATTTTCACGGGCCGGGTCCCCACCTTCGCGGGGGGCACCCTGAGGCAGGTCCCGGCGGGCAGCGGCCGCAAGGTGGTCACCTTCCCCGAGCCCATCGGGCGCGTGCCCGTGTACCACGTCGGCCACCCCGAGCCGGTCACCATCACGCGCTTCATCCCCGGCCTCCAGGAGGTATCCCTGCGGGGCGGCCTCACGGAAGGGTTTCTCAACTGGCTGGCCGTGACGGTGGCGCGGCTGGGGCTCACCGCCACTCCCGGGCGCAAGGACGCCCTGGGCCGCGTCATCAAACCCCTGCTCCCCGTGCTGGAGAAGGTGGGAAAACCCGCCCGTCCCCTCTCGGCCATCCACGTGGAGGTGCGGGGCGAAAAGGATGGCCGCCCGGCCCGGGTGGAACTGGCCGCTGTGGACCGCATGATGAACCTCACCGGGGTACCCCTGGCCATCGGAGCCCTCATGCTCGGCAGAGGCCAGATCAGGCGCCCCGGCGTCCTCGCCCCGGAGGCCGAGGGGGCCGTGCCTCCGGACCCCTTCCTCGAGGAACTGGCCGCCCGGGGCATCACCGTCCACGCCAGCCCCGTTCAGTTCTCCGGCTGACGGCAGCCCCGAGGTCAGGGCAGGAAAACGGGCGGGCGCGGCCAATAAGGTATTGCGTGGCTCGAAGTAATGCCCTCCCCTCCTTCGTCACCGTATCCGAGTCGGTACCCGCCCGGCTACTGGCGTGGCACGTGCTCAGGCTGGCCTGGCCTTCGGTGGCGGAGCAACTCTTTTTCGGCTTCGCCCAGATGCTCATCCTCACCATCGTGGGAACCCTGGGGCCGGAGGCCATTGCCGCCGTCGGCGTTTCCAACCAGCTGCAGTGGTTTTTCGTGTCGGGCTTCTTCGCCCTGGGGGCGGGGGCCACGACCATCGTGGCCCGCTCCCTGGGGGCGGGGGACCCCGACACGGCCCGCGCCGCCGTACGCCAGGCGGCTACCGCCACGGTCGCCCTCGCCACCCTGGTTGCGGTGGCCGGGTGGACGCTGGCCCACCCCGCCCTGCGCGTCATGGGGCTCGACCCACGCACCGCCGCCCTGGCCGTCCCCTACCTCAGGCTCCTGCTTGCCGGTATCCCCCCCAGTTCGCTGGCCATGTGCCTGGGCGCCAGCCTGCGGGGCGCGGGAGATACCCGCACTCCCATGCTGGTCAACGCCGCGGGCACGGCCCTCAACGTGCTCACGGCGTACCTCCTGGTGGGAGGAAAGATGGGTGCCCCCGCCCTGGGGCTCGCGGGGGCGGGGTTGTCCTTCGTCCTGAGCGGGCTCTGGGGCGCGGGCGCCTTCCTGGTCCTCACGGCTACCGGGCGCTGCGGGCTCCAGGTCACCTCCTGGTCCCGTTACCGCCCCGACTTCGCCCTGCTGCGGCGCATCCTCAACGTGGGTATCCCCAGTGCCGCCGAGCAACTGGCCATGTCCTTCGGCATCCTGATGTTCGTGCGGGTGGTCACCTCCCTGGGGGTGACCACCTACGCCGCCCACCAGATCGCCGTCAACCTGACCAACCTCACCTTCCCCATCAGCATGGGCTTCGCGATATCCGCCACCGCCCTCGTGGGTCAATCTCTGGGAGCACGCAAACCGCGCCTGGCCGAACGGTATGCCTCCGCGGCCAGCAACCTGGCGGTCGCCGCGGTCACGGCCGTCTCGCTGGTGTTCGCCTTCTGCGCCCTGCCTCTCGTCCGCATGTACACGGCCGACCCCAGCGTGACCGCCCTGGCCAGTTCCGCCCTGCGCGTCGCCGCCCTGTCCCAGCCCGGCCTGGCCCTCTACTCGGTCCTGGCCGGGGCCTTGCGGGGGGCCGGTGACACCCGCTGGCCCCTCTACCTCACCCTGGTGGGCATATGGACGGTACGGCTCTCCCTGGGCTATCTGGCCGCCATCGTGCTCCCGCTCGGCCTCTACGGAGTCTGGGGAGCCATCGCCTGCGACCAGTGGACCCGCGCCCTGCTGGTGAGCGCCCGCTTCCGCAGCCGCCGCTGGCAGACCATCAGGGTGTGACGCCCGGGCGGGGGCGCAGGAGCGGGAACAGGATCACGTCGCGTATCGAGGGCGAGTCGGTCAGCAACATCACCAGGCGGTCAATGCCCACCCCTAGGCCTCCCGTAGGCGGCATGCCGTATTCCAGGGCAATGAGAAAGTCCTCGTCGTACGGGTGGGCCTCCTCGTCGCCCCGCGCCCGCATGGCCGCCTGCTGCTCGAAACGCTCCCGCTGGTCGATGGGGTCGTTGAGTTCCGAAAAGGCGTTCGCTATTTCTCGCCCGGCCACGAAGGCTTCAAACCGGTAGACCAGCGAAGGATCGTCGGACCGCCGTTTGGCCAGGGGCGACATTTCCACCGGGTAATCCAGCAGGAACACCGGCTGCACCAGGTGGGGCTCCACCTGCTCCTCCAGGATCTTCTCGATGACCCCCGCCTTGGTGGGAGGCTTGTCCATGCGCAGCCCCCGGGCCGCTGCCACCTCGGCCGCATCGCGGTCGTCCCGGATGTCACCCGGCTTCAGGTCGGCGAACTGACCCAGAGCGTCCCACAGGCGCAGCCGGGCCCAGGGCGGGCTCAGTTCTATGCGCTGGCCCTGGTAAGTGACCACGGTGGTGCCCAGGACTTCCCCGGCCACGTGGGAAACCATCTGCTCCGTGAGTTCCATCATGTCCCGGTAGTCGGCATAGGCCTGGTACAGCTCCAGCATGGTGAACTCGGGATTGTGGCGGGTGGATATACCTTCGTTCCTGAACACCCGCCCGATCTCGTAAACCTTCTCCAGGCCACCCACGATGAGTCGCTTCAGGTAGAGTTCCAGCGCGATGCGCAGGTACAGATCAAGGTCCAGGGCGTGGTGGTGGGTCACGAAGGGCCGCGCCGCCGCCCCGCCCGCCACCAGGCTCATCACCGGGGTCTCCACCTCGTAGAACCCGCGGGCATCCAGGAAATTCCGGATGGCCCGCACGGCCCGGGACCGGGTGAGGAAAACCTCCCGTACCCGGGGATTGACGGTGAGGTCCAGGTACCGGTACCGGTAGCGCAACTCCACGTCGCGCAGGCCGTGCCACTTCTCGGGCAGCGGGCGCAGGGACTTGGTCAGCAGCTGCCACCCCTCCGCCTGCACCGAGACCTCACCCCGCCGGGTGCACATCACCCGGCCCCACACGCCGATGATGTCGCCGATGTCAAGCAGAGTGAAGTCCCGGTACTGCCCCTCCGGCAGCACGTCAGCGCGGGCGTAAATCTGGATGCGGCCCGACAGGTCCTGCAGGTCGGCGAAACTGGCCTTGCCGTGGATCCTGAGAGCCATCACCCGGCCCGCCACCCGCACCTGGGTCCCCTCGAGGGCGGCGAACCCCTCTTTAATTTGTCGGGCGAAGTGGGTCTTCTCGAACCTGCCCCCGAACGGGTCGACCCCCTTCGCCCTCCACTCTTGCAGCCGGGCCCTGCGGGCCTCCAGGACGTCAGTCAAGCGGGCCTCCGCGCCCGACGCCGCCTCTTCCCTTCCCAGGATGTGGTCTCCGGCACCCAAGCCCCCCTCTTACCTCCCCAACGCCACGATCTCGTACCGAAAGCGACCCAGGGGCGCCACCACCTCCACCTGTGCCCCCACTTTCTGCCCCAGCACCGCGCGCCCGACCGGCGACTGGTCGGAGATGCGGCCCGCAGCCGGGTCGGCTTCCGCCGAAGAGACGATGGTGTAGGTGAACTGCTCCCCCGTGTCCAGGTCGCGCAGGGTGACCTGCGACCCCAGGTCCACCCGCTCGGGATCGATGGCCTCCCGGTTCAGGACCCGGGCATACCGCAGCACGTTTTCCAGTTCGGCAATGCGTGCCTCAACGAAAGCCTGCTCGTTCTTGGCGTCTTCGTATTCCGAGTTTTCTTCCAGGTCGCCGAATTGCCGGGCCTGCTTGATCCGTTCCGCCACTTCCCGCCGGCGGACCGACTTGAGGTACTCCAGCTCCTTCTCCAGCCTCTGGAGGCCCTCCGGCGAAAGGATTATCTCTTTCTGGGCCACCTCACCCTCTCCTCCCCGGAAGTCTGCTCCTCATACATCGGACTCCACCGGCAATATATGAAGGCCCCGGGCCGACGGCCCGGCGCTCAGTAGGCATCCCCGATTATATGCCCCGACCCCATGCCTGTCAACCACACCACCCGCCAGGCTTCCCCGCGGTTTCCGGACGAGTGACCGCGTTCCGTGCCCGCCCCTGAGCCGCCCGCCACCACTGCACCCGCCAGCGACCACCCCCGGTCCCGGACTGCCCGCCACAGCCGCTCGAGCCCGTCGGACCGGGCCGGCAGAGCAAGTGCCGCTTCCAGGCCCCCAGCAGGCAGGAACCCTTCCGGCCACCCCCACTCCTTCCACCACCAGGCAGGTATGCCCTTCAGCGGGGGGCCTCGCAGGAGGGCATCCACCACCACGGTCCGGGCGCCGGGGCACCCCTCGTCCGCCTCTCCGTCGGCGCACCCCGCGGGGCCACCCGGGGCCCCGTCCCCGCTCGGCCAGCGGACGGCCAGCCAGACGGGTGCCCGCACCGGCCGCCCGAGACGCCGGGGCCCGCACGCCCACACCACCAGGTCCCCCTCCCAGGCAGGGCCGGGGTCTTCCACCGGCTCCCAGTTCACCGCCACCCCCAGCCCGACCAGCAGACGTTCTGCCTCCCGGAAGTGCCTGAACCCCGGGGCATCCCCCACACCCACGAACCTCACTCTGGCCGCCAGCCAGGCAAGGGCAAGCCGTCCGGCGACGGTGTCGGCCCCCACCACCAGGGCACGGGCGGGCGACCCTCCCCGCGCGGCCAGGCCCAGTGCGGCCCGCAGGCAGGCGGCCAGCCACAGGCGCAGGCCGGGACCGGAGACACCGAACCGGGGGGACAGGCTCACCTCCCGCGCTCCCCTGCGCGTGAGCCGCGCCACTGCCGCGCGCACACGGCGCTCAGGAGCATCTCCGGGCAGAAGCGCCGCCCACCCGCGGCCCCCATCACCGCGCACCTCGGCCATGCGGCGCCGCCAGGGGAGATCCAGGCCGCGCACCGTCCGGGCGGCGGCCGCCACCGTGCCGCCCGAGCAGCCACCCCGGTCGGGAGACGCGAACACACAGGCGAAAGCCAAGGCCATACCCCTTCGCCGGCAGACGCCCGGCCCGCTCCAACCCTGCGTCTTCCCTGCGGGGGCCAGCCGGGGACGGAGCCTCCCGGGCACGAGATATCTTATGACCGCACCCGATCAGCAATTCTCCCTCAGGGGGCTTTGACGGAACGGATGAGGGCCCGCAACTTCTCGGGGTCCACCCGCGCCCCCTGGGTCATGGGGGAGGTCCCCAGGGGAACCAGGATGGCTTCTTTGTCCACGAGCCCCTTCATCAGGCTGACGCGGCGGTCGGAACCCAGCAGGATGACCACGTCGTGCTCCCGCACGGCGTAGATGATGGACATGATCTCGTTGAAGAGCTCTACCCCGCTCTTCTGCTCGAGGAACTCCCAGCGCTCCCGGTCGGTAAGGAGGAAGGTGTAGTCGACGCCTTCTTCCCGGGCCACCTGCTCCAGTTCCTCCCGGTTCTCCACCGGGAATCCCACGATGGCGATGGTGCGGCCCTTACGCACCTCCCCCAGGGTTTCCAGGCGGGAAACGAAGGTGCGGTCGACCCCCACACGGTCCGCCACCTCCTGCTGGGACAGCCCGCGGGCCCGCATCTCCAGGATGCGGTCGATGGCCTCCGCCAGCTTCTGGCGGCTGAGGACCTTCTCACCGATGCGCACCAAATCCACGGGCCCACCTCCCGCCCGCACACCCGCCCCGGCCGGGTCGGCACCGGCCGCAGCGCCCCAGGTGCCACCGAAGCGGCGGGCGCGCCCACCTAAGACCAGGGCGAAGCGGGAAACCGCGCCAGCACCCGCTTGATAGTGTCCAGGTCCAGGGGAGTGTCATCGTGGAACATGCCGTGCTTCAGCGCCCGGGGAACGCGAAAGGGCACCCGGTCGGTCAGTTCCAGGTCTTCCACCAGCCGCGACATGGTCAGGTTGCGGGCCGCCTCGAGGGAGCGGGGGAACGACTCCCCTTCCGCCAGCCTCTCCACCAGCTCCCGCGCCAGGTAGAAATGGGCCAGGTCGGAGAGAGGATTACCGCATGCCCCGGTCTGCGTCACCCCGAACACTTCCGGGAGGCAGAGTCGGAAGCCCAGGTCGAGGGACTGCTCGAGCTCCCGGCCCTCTTCCGCGAAGGCCTCCCGCAAGAGGCGCGGGGTGCAGAAGGCATAGCGGGAGAGAGCCCGGATCATGGCATGCTCCACCGTGTGCGCCTGGTCGGGAGGAATGACCCCGCCCACGTTGCCCGCCACCTGCACCGGCCCGCCCGAAGCGTACTCCACCCCTTCGAGGGTGACCACCACGTCGTCGGGACCCCGGAAACGGGTGTGCCCGCCCACCGGGTGCCACCCCGCCCCGTCCACCACGGGATACCCCTGGGCCCGCAGGGCGGCCACGTCCAGGGCTTCCACCCGCGAGGCCATCACCGTTCGGCCCCGCCCCCAGAACGACCCGGCCCCGCAGCGGCCCCCGCCGCCCACCCGGGCCAA
>Ga0080004_1107410_pt1 | contig 12408 bp, 17 predicted proteins | sample WasSprMetagenome_FD_69207 | JGI IMG/M metagenome (GOLD analysis project Ga0080004, IMG submission 69207) | Sulfidic aquatic microbial communities from Washburn Spring, Yellowstone National Park, USA - WS (SPADES assembly) (version 2) | ecosystem: Environmental > Aquatic > Thermal springs > Hot... | reverse complement strand
TTATATCCTCACAGAATAGGCTGCGTGCGGCCTTACATTTAAGGTAGGCTCCATACTGGTACCACATGTTGTGTCCTGAACGAGGCTTAAAAACAGCCACGTCCAACCCCACATTCGCAAAGCCCCTTGCCAAAGCCGAAGACAAAACAGTTTTTCCAGAGGAGTCCTGGAAAAGCCCAAAAATAAAGATTGACCGCAAACCTCAACAACCTCTTCTAGGCTGTTTTCCTGCTGGAACAGCTATATTTGTTTCTATCTGCGGCATTATGCTCGGCTTAACTTTCTCCATCTTCTCCTTATAGCACCCGCTCAAACAAGCCTCGTGTGCACGGCGCAAATAAACTTATGGCCCTACTAGGATAAGGGTTAGCCAAGGCGTCAGCAAAGACTAATAAAGCTACAAACGATTCCAGCATTCTTACAAAAAGACCTCATGGAAAGTAAAATTTTTTCAAAGCTATACCAGCTTTCATTAGTTTCCAGAACAAATAATCTACCTCCTAAATCGTTGATTTGAAAAAATAGAAAATATATTATTGGAGGATAAACCACAGCGCTTTTCATTGCCAACGCGTTCTCCCAATCCCGCAAAAATCCTCCAGTGCGAATGCGATCAATAACCTCTTCAAAATTGTAAATGTCCTCAAATTCAAACTTACCGCTCAACCTTTCAGCAACATCATCCAAGCTTCTAGAACCATTAAACCTATAATCAAACGCGAAAATTCTCCTAAACTCCATTAAACTATGCCGAGGCATTACCATCAAGAAAGTATTTAGAACATTCCAAAAATATTGTTTTCACTTGGCGTTGCGTGCTGGGATAAAGAATAAGGCGCTTAGGGAACCATCCTCAATGAAATTTTGTGGGTAAACACGCATCAATCCCTCTCAATAGAAGGCTGAAAAATGAACGTGTAATGACAACGCTTCAACTCTAACGCAAGACAGTGGAAAACGCAAGGTACCTTAACTAACGTGAACTTGTCTGTTCTAGGATCACTGCAAATCCGTGGGCAAAGCGCCAGATTAACGTTTCAAAATTGAGAAAATTTATGCTGGGTTTCAATATTTTGTTTGGAGTGGCGTTTGTGTGTGTTGATGAGTTTGTTAAGAGGGTTGAGGGCGTGTTGGCCGTTTTAGAGTTGATTGTGGAGGATCTTAAGGATCTGGGCGCGCGAATAGCAATGTTTAAGTCTCGCATTTGCTCGTTGGAGAATAAAAGTTTCGATTGAGAAGAAGATGATAGCGCTGAAGAAGTTCACTGCTCGTTCAAGAGTGAAATTTGCTACTTCTATGGCTCACTTTGTCAATGATGTTTCTACGGCGCTTCTTCCTGCCGTCATCGTTGTTTTGAAAGACGAATTTAATTTGAGTTATACTGCAGAAGGAGCTTTAATCACTTCGTCTGTTCTTTTGATGACGGCGTTACAAGCTGTCACAGGGTATGTTGCCGATCGAAGGAGTAGAGTAACCCTTCTGTGTTTGGGCTTGACAACGCTGGGCATGGGAACAACTCTCATAGCTTTTGCCACCGATTACATTCAACTTCTCGTCTTCGCATTCCTGGCAGGAATTGGGGGAAGCTTTTTCCATCCAATAGGGTATTCGCTTTTGTCTGACGCGTTTGAGTCCGAAAACAGAGGAAAAGCCTTGGGATTGGGAAGCGCCTCAGGCGATATAGCAATTCCAGTAGCCTTTGCCACGTCAGGCATTGTAATCTTATTCATTGGATGGCGTCCAATATTCATGTTCTGGGGGGCAATTGCCATTGTTGCCGCAGTGATGTTGCCGTTAATCATGAGAGAACCTAAAAAGACGGATGTTCACTTAAACGTGGCAGATAATTCGACAGCAAAGACTCTTTGGACATTAATTCCTGTTATAACTGTAATGGGCCTTACAGCCGCTTGTTTTAGAATCGCGTCTACTTTTACAACAACATACTTGAAAACTCTTGGACTCGGAATTGAATCGGCCAATTTCGTGTTCGCTTTGATGATGTGTGTCGGCGCGGTTGGGTCGCTTTTTGGAGGAACATTGATTGAAAAACTAGGCGAAAAAAAGACGGTTATCGCTGGAATGGTAATGCTGGGCGTGTTATCGATCGTCTCCATTTACATCAACAACGTTTACTTCACCCCCTTCATAATTGTCATAATGGGTTTCTTCCTGCTGGGCGTCTGGCCTTCTTTCTACTCACTCATTGCCAACGCAACCAACTTGGGAGCAAGGGCTTTCACGTATGGGCTTACGTTCGCCGTGGCATGGAGTTTCGGCTCATTTTGGCCCTTCCTTTCAGGAGTCTGCGCTGACATTTTCGGAATACAAGTAATTTACATTCTGATTGGGGGGCTTTCTCTGCTTGGTGCATTAACCGCTTATTTTACATTTAAGAAGTAACCGAATTAATGAATGACTGCGTGAGTGTGTGTTCGTGCGTGGGGATTTAGGGAAAGCTGTATAAGCAACCTGCTCATACGCGCGCTCTAGAACAAACATCTATAGGAAAACCTTTAATCCTCAACCTGGAGAACATGCCTTAACAAGGTGAATTGAAATGCTGATTGGGTTAATGGCTGATACGCATGATAATCTGCCCATGGTGGAAAAAGCCATAAAAATGTTTAATGAGGAAAAGGTTGAGGTGGTTCTTCACGCTGGGGATTATGTTGCGCCTTTCGTTATACCAAAATTTAGAGGTTTAAAGGCTAGGCTGATAGGCGTTTTCGGCAACAACGATGGAGACAGGGAAGAAGAGGTTTAGCGAAAATGCAAACTTGGAAATACGCGGAAATTTTGCAGAAATAAACCTTGGAAAGGTAAGAGTTGCTTTGCTTCATAGAGGCGAAGAAGAACTTTTAAGGGCTTTAATCAAGGGTGGAGGCTTCGACATAGTGGTTTATGGGCACACCCACAAGGCGGAAGTCTATAAAAGCGGCAGAACACTTGTGGTGAATCCTGGCGAGGTTTGCGCTACTTTAGTGGAAAATCGACAGTCGCGCTTTTGGACATGGATAAACTTGAGGCAAAAATCGTAGACTTAACCTAAAAGGTTGATGAGTTAATCTCGTTTTGGCTTTGGCTTATGTTGTATGGCTGTCTTCTTTGGTTGGCTATTTTAAAAAGTTCTACGAGCTCTTCGTCTTTTACGCCTTTCCGCATGGGCGTTAAAATGTCTACTGTGTTGTCGTTTCTCATGAGGCATGGCTTGAGCTTTCCGTCGCTTGTTACACGTAGGCGGGTGCAGTGCCAACAGAAATCTGTATTCTCTATTGGGTGGACAATCTCAACTTTTACGTCTGGCAAGTGGTATATGTGGCGGTTTTGCATGTATTTTCTTGCTTCGATTTTTACGGCTTTCTGCTTTAGCATCTCCTCATACTCATCTAGGGGCTTGTGATAGGTGGCGTAATATTCGCTGCTTATGTTTATTGGTTCAAGCTCAATAAGTTGCAGAACTGCTCCGACTTCCCTTGCAAAATCAATCATTTCCGGCACATGTGAATCGTTCACGCCTCTCAAGACAAGCATGTTTAGCTTCACTGGGTTAAGTCCAGCCTCAACAGCAGCCCTAACGCCGCCTAAAACGTTTTTCAACCTGCCGCCTGTCAGTTTGCAGTATGTTTCGCCGTCAATAGTTGGCAGGTTTATGTTTACACGTTTTATGCCATTAGCCTTAAGCTGTTTTGCTAGGGGTTCAAGCATTGTCCCATTGGTTGTCATTGAGAGCTCCTCCAAGCCCTGTATGGAGGCTAAACCATTAACTATCTTTATTATGTCCTCTCGGAGAAGCGGCTCCCCGCCAGTGAGCTTAACCCTTGAAATGCCTAGGCTGACAGCTATCCTTCCAACGCGCACAATCTCTTCAGCCGTCATTTCAGTCTTGTTTTCTGCGGTTTTGTCTTCACCTTCAGCATGGCAAAAGCTGCAGTGTAAATTGCAAGGTTTCGTGATGGCAATTCTGAGGTTTAGTAGTGGACGCCCATAGCTGTCGACCAGCACCATCGTTATTCCAGCGCGTGCTTAACGATACGTGCCGCTTCCAGTAATATAAGGTTTTCAAAGCAAAGTCTAACAACGTCCATGGAACCTTTTTTGGGGAAGCTTACGCGCACGCAAGTCGTTTGCCCGCATATTCTACAGAAACGCCATAAACATCGGCCTACCCGTCCTCGAATGCCCAGCCCTTAAAGAAAAAACAAGCGATGGCGATGAGCTATCCGTAAACTTGGCTGATGGAAAAATCGTAAACGCCACCACAAACATTAGTTTCCAAGCTAATAGGCTGCCAGAATTCATTTTGGAAATCATAAACGCTGGCGGTTTAATAGAACACGTAAAAAGAGGTTGAAAACCCATGGCTAAATACAGGATTGCCGTAATCCCAGGAGACGGCGTCGGACCAGAAATAACAAGTGCCACGATAAAGGTTTTAGATGCTGTGCAAGAAGTTTTTCCCATCAAACTTTATTATGTTTTTCTTGAGGCGGGAGATGCATGTTTCCAGAAAAGGGGAGTTGCGCTTCCAGAGGAAACAGTTGAAGCCATAAAAAATTCTCATGTTTGCTTGAAAGGTCCCGTAGGCGAAACCGCTGCGGATGTTGTTGTTAAACTTAGGATGATGTTTGACCTTTACGCGAACATCCGCCCAATAAAGTCTTACACGGGAGCCCCATGCTTGAGAGATGATATAGACTTAGTTTTTGTTAGGGAAAACACTGAAGACTTGCATAAGGGGTTCGAGTTCATGCTCAACGATGAAGCAGCCATAGGCTTAAGAGTCATATCGAAAAAGGGAAGCGCACGAATAGCGAGAAAAGCCCTCAACAGTGATCTTATCCTCAACCGTTAAGACGTATGGAGGGTTTGTTCTCCCCCCGAGCTTCCTCCACGGAATGATGTTTACGCGTTTCCAATCTATCTCTACCGGTTGAATGTAAGGCTTAACGTCTTGGACTTCCTCCGTTCTGAACTCAACGCGTTCTATGTATAGATTTCTGCAAACCTCATGCGCGCGCAGAGCGCCTCGCCGACGTATGGGCGGGCAAAGTGGAAGATTAAATGCTTCAGGATTGAGAAAATTTATGCTGGGTTTCAATATTTTGTTTTGGAGTGGCGTCTGTGCGCGTTGATGAGTTTGTTAAGAGGGTTGAGGATGATTTGAGCGTCTTAGAGTTGATTGTGGGGGATCTTAAGGATCTAGGCGAGGCTTTGAAGAGGCTTGTTGACGAATGCAAGTCGCAGTGTGAAGTTTCCGTCGAGTCCGTGCGGGGAATGATTCCTGAAAGGCTGCATGCTTACTTAAGCTTAAGCGAGGATGAGAAGCACGTTAACGTTAGCGTTCAGCGTCGGTTGAACGCTGAGCAGTTTAAGGCTGTTGTAGCCGTCGTCATTGGCAGGCTTGGAGGTGAATACGTCAGCCTCGGAGGTACAGGATACTTCAGGATACGTAAGAGGAGAGCTTGAAAGCGACCTGTGAGGGAGTATTTGTGACGTTTGTCATATTGGAGGATGCTGGAAGCGCCTCGCTTAACGTGTGGATAAGGAGGTCGCTTCGCGGTTTAACGTTCGACGGAAACCCTCCGGACTTCACAATAAAAGGCGCAAACGCCAAGAGGGTTGCGCTTGCAATGTTGAGGCGCTACCCGGCTAAAGTTTTTCTCGGCCAGAAGTCAGCGCGTCTCATGGTGGCTGTGAAGGTTCGACGCTCAACATGCGACGCCTTGAAGCTTCTCTCAAGGGCTGAAAACATTACATCCGCGGAGGCTGAGAGAATGATGGAGAATCCGGCGCCGAGGCTTCTAATCAGGCGGCTAAGCAAAATTCTCAAGTGAGGGCGCTGTCAAGCGCATAGGTATAGGGGGATGAGGTTGTCCGCGTAAGGGGGAAATTAGTCGATTCTCGCAGAATTCCATTATTTTTGGCTTAAAGGCTTTAAGCACATGGACGGAAAACCCTAGGGTGGAGCAGCGTGCTTATTATTGATTCTGGCAGAAAACCGTTAGATGTGCTTGCCAAACAGTTGAACGCTCACATTCTTGTAGTTTTAAAGGATGGGTTCGAGTACAGAGGAAAGGTTGTTGGATGCGACAACCTTATGAACGTTGTCTTGGAGGAGGCGGTGGAATATCTTGGTGGGCGGCCAACGAGGAGTTACGGGACCATTTTGCTTAGGGGCAACAACATAATTTACATAATCGTCCTTTGAGGTTGTTTGGGTTCATGCGCCTTGACTTCTCGAGGTCCGCAGTGTTATAGTTTTTGTTTTAGTCAAGCGTGTTTTAACATTTTGAGCGGGAAACCCCGAGCCATTTTTAGATGTGGGTAGCTCACAACTTGTATTTTTCTCCTTGTTTTAGCAGGACAACTTTTGTGGTTGATGAATTTTCAACCTTGTTTTTGAACTCGTCAGGGTTTGTGTCCCATCTGTGCATTGGTATGGCGACTTGAGGGCTTATGGCTAAAGCCGCATCTGCAGCTTCCGCGTTGTCCGTTGTGTATGTTCCGCCTGTCGGAAGCAGCGCCAACGAGATTTTTCTCTCCTTCAGCATCCTCATTTCAGGGATAAAATCTGTGTCTCCAGCGTGATATATCGTCTTTCCATCCAGGGTTATCAGGTAGCCGACGCCTAGCCCTTTAGGGTGGAATGGGTTCCCAGGGGATCTGAAACGTTTAATGTTGTAAGCTGGGAAAGCTTCAACGACTACGTTTCCAACGGTAACCTTTTCTCCAGGCTTAAGGCTTCTCACCTCGCCGCCAATTTTTGAGGCGCAGTCAGCTGGAGCAATAACCGCGGTGTCGCCTTTGCGTATTTTCCCAATTTTCGATGCGTCGCAGTGGTCAAAATGGGAATGCGTCACGAGTATTATGTCAGCTTTATCTATATACTCGCCTTCATATGGGTCGATGTAAATGTTTTTCCCTTCAGCCACTATCTGAAAGCTTGCGTGGCCAAGCCACTTGACGGTCACTCCCACGTGATTCAACCCCTCACACTGAACGTAAACCAGGTTTAGTATTTATCTTTAACCGTTTTCTGAGCGCATTATGTTGTGACGCTAAGGGCGCTCAGCGTCTTCTTGTCTTTGGGTGGCTGCCAGTAGGGGTTTCAGCTCTTTGGGTATTAGTATCCATTCCATGCCGTTGAAAGCTCCTTCAATTATGAGTCCCCTTGCCCTCAGGCGTCCCATGATGGTTTTCGGCTGGTGATAGTCCCAGTAAATTGACTCGTCCAAATCGCTTACGTACTTTTCGGAGAACTCAGTCCACTGCATCAATCCATCGTTGCGCATCAGGTCAAACAGCGCGGCCTTCTCATTGGGGTTTAAGCTTGCGACAACCCCTGCTAAAAATTCCCGGTCCTGTAGACGAGCGACTACTTTTCTGACAAGTTCAGCCTTTTCAGGGCTTCTGGAGAAGGTTTTATTTTTAGGGCTTTTCCAATCCTAACCAAGGCGTACTTTCTGTATAGGGACAAGATGCGCGTCAGGGGCTCGTTAGGGTTGATGGGAGCCGACCTCATCCTCAACCTTTTCTCTAGCTCCTGCTGCCTCCACTTTTCAGCATCCTTCTTAAGGCCTAAAGCTACCTTCAACAACAGGTTTGGAGGGGCTTCGGACGGAAGGTTCATCAGGAGCTTTTCGAAAGCTTCCTCAGCTTCCCTTCTAAGCTTGCCGGACGCGGCTTCGGCAAGCATGTGAAGAGACCTTAAAAGGTAGTTGAGTTCTTCAAAGTTAGAGCGGAAACTACCTTCGAGGTACGTATCAGCCACGGAGGATAGGGTCCTCCAAGCTTCTTCGATCCTACCGCTGACACGCTTGAGGTTGGCCATGCTGATCAACGCGAACCTGTAGGTTGGATCCAGCTTCAAAGCTTTCAAAAGATGTTTTTCGGCTTCGTTTAAGCGCCCCAGCTCCATGTAAACAGCGGCTATATTGTGGTGGATGGGGCTTCTGGCTCTCGAACGCTTGCCATCTTAAAGAACTTTAAGGCAGCAGCTAAGTCGCCCCTGGAAAGGGCTTCAAGCCTCTCTTGAACAGCCTGCGACCACTAACACGCTCCAAAGCCGCGCAACAACCGTTTAGAAGGCGTTGCAAAACGTATTTGTTTATGCGGGCCACATATAACCTATGTACAGTTGAGCTTTAGTGCTTAAGCTTTCTGAATGGGGCAAATACTCCCTTTGCGGGGGTTTCCTCCTCTGTTAGCTTCCCGCTTAAGGTTTCAGGCGTGTAACGTTTAAGCTCTCCGGCCGCTTTGGCTCTTAGTTCTTCAACAGCCTTTATTACCTCTTTTATGGCTGTGGTTTTGTCGTTTACGCCTACAACCTTGAGGCCTTCAGGAGTCAGCGCGACGTAGACTGGGGGAAGGCCGAAGTTCAACTCCTTTTTTATGAAGGCTGTTATGGCTGGGCATTTCATTCCATCCCTGAACTTGAAGGAAACCTCCTCTCCGGAAGCCTCCTGGTGGCCGTCAGCCTCGATTGGCATTATAACGCATGCTAAGCCTGAGAGGATTTCCCCTCGGATTTTAACCCTTTCTGAGGAGAGGCTTTCAATCTGCGCTTTTAGGGATTTCACTTTCTCCTCAAGCTCCTGAGACTTGTCCACGTATGGTATGCCTGCAAGCTCGCTGAAACGCCTTTCAAGGTCGCTTTTACGCTTATGCTCTGCAAGCTGCCCCTCAGCCTCTGAAAGCTTAACCTTGCAGTCCTCAATGAGCTTTTCAACTTCGATAAGCCTGGCTGCAAGCTGCTCAAGCTGGGACAGCTCAACAGCCCCCCGCTCCTCACCCTCCACAACCTCAACCTTTAAAACTTCACCCTCAGCCATCACTATCCCTAAACAGAGAGGCAAAACCGAACCTATAACCTTTGTTAACATGCAGATATATCTCACACAATTATAGTCACTCTCCCACCATAAACATGTTTAACATTCATGAAAAGTCCCCTTGTGAGACGTTAACACCGTGAGCGGGAAAAATATACGCGCTCTGTTCATGGTGGAGAGCTACATTAGTACGCTATTCGTTTCGTGTATGTGTTTAGCTCACGGAAAAGAAGCTCAATTTAACCTTTTTTGTCTGCGTAATGTAATTATTCCGAAGAGAAGGCAGAAATGATTCTGTTTCAAACCAAGCTAAACACGTACCGTTTCGTGATTTCAAACGAACACTTCAAAGTAGTGTTTGGAGCCTGCCTTCTCAAAAGTTTGGGACGGGAAGCACGTGTCGAAGAGGCTTGGATAATGTTTAGAGGGGCTGCAATGTTTGCGCGAGTGCCTGCTTGATTATTATGCGTATTGCGTTGTATAATAGTTTGGCGGGCGTTGTCCTGAGCTTTCTAGCGGTTTCCTCCAACTCTTTGTATAGGTTTTTCTCAAGCATTATGCTGACGAAGCTTGTGTTTCCGTAGGCCTTTACGGCTACTGCGCCCTTTGGAGGGTCCTCAAGGTTATGGGGAGACACGCGGAACGTTAGTGGCTGGTGGGTTAGGCGGCTTGTGGCTGAGGCTCGCCCCTTCTGGGCTTGTGAGCTTTCCTTAAACTTGTCTGGGAGATACTTCATAACCCAGCTGTAGCTCATTCCTGTTTCCTCAGCTATTTTGTAGGCGATTTTCCCCAGCTCAACCCCCTTTCTCAGGTGGATTTCGCCGAGCCTGCCCAGCAGGTTCCTCTTCTCGCTTGCTGGCACGTCGCGTCTGCACACGTTGCTTACCAAGCGGGCTATGAGCCGCTGCTCCTCGGTTTCAACACCTTCAACAGTAACCTTCGGCCATTCCTCGTCCGCGGCTAGACGGTGCAATCCATCTATGACGTTTCCATACTTATCCACAAGAACAGGATAAAGCCTTCCGACACGCTCCCCAGAAACCCTTAAAAAGGAGACAACAGCCTTTTCATCCACCCTCATGAACCCCCTAAGTTGTGTGAATAATACTTATGAAAACTTTTAACGTTTTCGCAGATGCTAAGCCTTGTCGACACGATATTTAGTTGAATGTTGGATGCTTTTTCCCTTTTGAATGGCTACTTTGTGGAAAGCCCTGAATTCCGAAAATTTTAACTTTCCATTGCGTCTAGCCTTTTCTGCAAGGGCGTTGAGGCGTGGGAAACCGTGAAGGTTTGCTTGGTGTCTCCACCGTACAATTCCGACGTGAAGTCTGTTGTTGGAGTTTCATCTCCTCCCGTCGGCTTAGCCTACCTTGCCTCGGCTTTAGGGAGCGAGCACGAAGTTAAAATTTTGGATGCGAACGTTCTTGGCTACGGAATGGATGATGTCAGGAGGGCGTTGAAGGATTTTTACCCAGACGTTGTTGGGATAACTTCTGTTACACCTTCAATCCCTCAAGCTTACCATGTGGCTAGGATTGCGAAGGAGGTGAGGGGTGACTGCAAAGTTTTGGTCGGAGGGCCTCACGCGACATTTCTGCCCCGAAAGACGCTGGAGGAGTGCAGTTTCATCGACGTTGTCGTCAGAGGCGAGGGCGAGGAAACAATCCGCGAGCTAGTGGATGCTTTTGAAAACGGAGGAGTAGAAAATGTTAGGGGCGTAACTTTCAGGAGGGGGGATGAGATTGTAAGCAGCCAAGCTAGGCCCTGCGTGAAGGATATAGACGCCATTCCCCTTCCAAGCTGGCATCTCCTCCCCATGGATAAATACAGGTTTTATGGGGAAAGATATGCGGCTATGCTCTCGAGCAGGGGGTGTCCCTTCGGCTGTTCATTCTGCGCTTCCTCCCGCCTTTTCGGCGGTTTTTGGAGGGGAAGAAGCCCGGAGAACGTGCTTGAAGAGATCAAGATGCTCCATGAAGGGTACGGGATTAGGAATATAGAGTTTGTCGACGACACCTTCACGCTTGACCAAAAGAGAGCCGAGAGAATCTGCGAGGAAATTGTTAGAGAAGGCTTGGACATAAGCTGGGGTGCCTCCTCAAGGGTTGACACCTTGTCAAGAAGGCTTGTTGAGAAAATGAAGAGGGCTGGATGCTGGATCCTATTTCTAGGCATAGAGTCTGGATGCCAAAAAATTCTAGACGTTATAGGCAAGAAAATAACAGTGGAACAGGCTAGAAAAGCCGTTAAAATTGTGAAGGAGGCTGGCATGAAGGTTTTAGGCTCGTTCATCATCGGCTTCCCAGAAGACGACGAAGAGTCGGTGAAGCAGACCATAAGCTTCGCTAAAAGCCTAGATCTGGACTATGCAGAGTTCTCCATACTTACGCCTTATCCAGGCACCCCGGTTTTCGAAGATGCCGTCAGCAACAACCTGCTGGTCACATGGGACTGGTCGAAGTACACGGGGCTGGAGCCAGTGATGAAGGTAAAAGGCTTAAACGGGAGAAGGGTGAAGACGCTTCTACAGGAGGCGTACCTAAATTTTTACCTGACACCCAAAACCCTCTGGAGCTGGCTTAGAAACGGGCAGCTCATGTTCGTAAAAGCCGCCCTGAAAGCATTAGCAGGCTATTTAAAGTTTGGATGGAGTGCAAAGCGGGTTGAAGGTTAAGGGCGCCGCAGGCGCTGAGGAGAAAGCGAGAAGGCTTATCTTGAAGAGGCATCCGGACGCGACGCGTATACTTTTCAGAAGTATTGGCAACATGGGCCACTCTTGGCTTGTGGAGGGGGAAGTGTGGTTTAAGCGTTTACGCTTCTTCACCGTTAAGAGAAACTTCAAAATTGAAATTGGCGTGGAAAAGGGGGAGGTCTCATCCTACCATGAGGAGCGGCTGCGTCGGCCAGCCTGCCGAAACTAGAGTATGCGTGTTCTTGGAGGAGTGTTAATGAGGAAGGAGCTGTGGAGGGTGAATGAAAAAACCCTACATGAAGTCCTAACCCTCCTCGGCTACACAAGATGCGGAAAAGGCGATTTGGAATGGCGCCGCGTCCAATTCCACATTTTCATCCGAAAGGGCAAGCGTGGAGCAGCCCTATCAATCCATGAAGATGCGGCTAGCAGCCTACCGCCCTTCCACACGGCTAAACACAGAAGCAAAGCGTTGGAGATGGAGATGGCCAAAATAGTGGACGCCTACCGAAAAAGGAGGATGCCCACGAGGGAGAGCTGAGGCGCGCAACGCGGGGCATACAACCTGAACTGTTTAATAGAAGCTGAACCGTTTCGTCTGAACATATGGTTGAAACAGACCCAGATCAGCAGTTGACTTGAGCTGTTGGCTGCGGATTCCCAGGGCGATTTCTACAAACTCCTTAACGGTGTACGTTGCAAACTCCCATGTTGGCCGGCCATATCTAAGCCCGCTGCAGGTGGAATCTGCGTAAACGAAAAGCCTATTCTCCCCATAATCATATGTGGCTTCTTTTGCATATCCATACTCTGGTTTGCCGAGAACTTTGAAGGGCCAGAGTTTGCATGCTGTGGGTTTCATGTGTTGTAGTCCGCAGA
>Ga0080004_1159514_pt1 | contig 12412 bp, 10 predicted proteins | sample WasSprMetagenome_FD_69207 | JGI IMG/M metagenome (GOLD analysis project Ga0080004, IMG submission 69207) | Sulfidic aquatic microbial communities from Washburn Spring, Yellowstone National Park, USA - WS (SPADES assembly) (version 2) | ecosystem: Environmental > Aquatic > Thermal springs > Hot... | reverse complement strand
AAACTCTTTTTGTACTCTTTCCTAAGCTTTTCCACCAGATGCCGGCACCATACTATGGCAAACTCTTTGCCCACGATGTCAGCGGCCTCCTCCATCATCTGCTCCAAGCTTAAGCCCCTCAACTCCATAACCTCGGAAACAATTTCCTGAGGAGACTTTCTTCCAGCAAGAGATTCAGAATAGACTTTGAGAAGCCACTCTTCCCTCTCCCGCTCCCTTTCAGCTAAATCGCTTAAACCCTTCCTCTCATACTCTTCCCTCTTTAGCCTTGACACTAGAATGTCGTGGACAACATATCCTCTGGGAATCTTAAGCTGCTTGAGCACTGACTCGCTGACGTTCGGTATAATAGGTTCGAGGGGAAAATATCCTCCAGTCCTCATCCAGCAGTCGGGATCATCTTTAGCCTTCGGAAGCAGCCTGCGGACAGCCTCAATTTCCTCCTCAACATCCCTTATCCTCTCCCTGGAAGCGTTCTCCCTCTTCAGCCGCTCAAGAGTCTCCAGATCCCATTCTATTGAAGCCTCCGAAAGATAACGCCACTTCCACCACTTGAAAAAGTCCGTCAGCCTAAACTCTCCATCCCTTTCCCCAGAAAGCACAGTATAGTAGTCTATTATACTGTCAATCCCCCTTTTCACTGTAGAAATCACTTCCTCGTCAGTTAGCTTAGAAAGCTCGGCTACAACATCCTCTAAAGACATGTTTTCAGCCCTTTGGGCCAGCTCATCAAATTTTTGGAAGACAGTTGACATAGTTCAAGAAATATTTCGCAGAAGACATATTTAAGAATTATGTGCTCGAGAATACTGTGAGACAGTGGAACTGCTTGCATCTGATGACAGAATGTTACCCCCACACAACAGTAGCAAACCATGAAGTGACAAAAAGGGCCATTCCACGCTCAAAATTGGCGAAAACGTCTCATGCAAAAAAAGTGGCCCATTTTGTCACTTCACGCGTGCCAGTATTTTTTCTTCCTCGTCTTGTAGGAAGGCTTCCCTAACCTGTTTTTTAACCAGCTTCTCCTGATAGTGTGTGCCGTCGCAGGCTACTAGGTACACCACCCTCTTACGCTTTGAAAAGAATACTGGACCATATTTTTCGATAACCTTCTTTAGACTGTTTCCGCAGAATTCGACTACAGCATATTTTCCTTTCTCGACTTCGGCAGCATACTTTAGCTCCTTCAATGTCTCGATAGCCTCTTTAACCTTTCTTTTGCCAACCTGTCCTTCTAGGCGGTTAAGCACCTGCTTTAGCGTGACAAAAGGCATCTTGTTTTCTACAGCAATATCCTCTAGAGCCTTTAGAACTTTGTTGAAGTCTTGGTCGGTTTTGAAAATCTTATAACATTTTGTGCATACTAAACCGTACACGGTTCCCCCAACATATGCTTGGACAAGAGTTCCACTACAGTCTTCTCCGTTGAATGTGGAGTGGGCTATTCCCTTGACAGTGGCTACTGTCTGGTCTAGGATCAGGTGACTGTTTGAGCAGACGTAGCCGATTTGGACAGTTTTCCCGTCCAAAACTGTTAAAAGTGGAACCATAGGCTTTCTATCAAATGGGCAGAGCATTTGATAGAACATTTTGGATTACGTGAATAAAAAGTTTTAGATTGAAGCATGAGAAGCCCTTTTAAACTCATCTCATAACATCTCAAGATGAGAGAAACATGAGTGGGAAAAAGTTTGAAAAAGGACAGACTTGGGGAGCGCTGAGGAAAGCCTGGAAAGCCTACAAGATCGCCAAAGTCCAGAACGACAGGGAAAAGATGCTGGAATACGCTAAAAGGATCAGGACACTGCAGGAGGAGCTTGGACTAGAAAAGTCAAAGTTCCCAGACCTTGGACTAGCGTAAAAGACGATACTGTCGCCAAACCTCCCCTTTCCCCTTTTTTGCTACAATAAAGTCTTCTGTTTCTAGCACAGGATGCTAGACTATATCCAAATATGTTGGCAGAATGCCGGCTGTCCCAAAATTGTCCCAAAAATATGAAGTGCGTCGTTGCCACGTGGCAACGGAAGATACAAAATGACAGTAAAATAGCATTTTATTAGCAGATTTTAGTATAAAATGCTAGTTAGGTTGGCATAATGCTAACTTGATGTCTTGTTCTTTGGCGGGCTCAGTGCAGTTTAAGTGTTCTAGGGAAAAATACATTTTACCTGACGGGGTGGGGTTTGTATTCGGTCTTATATACTCTAGCACATTCTTTTTTTGCCATGAACATTGTGGAGGCCGTTACCCAGAACCTGTATCCTAGGGAGTTCGCTGTCAAGACTCCCGTTGGGGTGAATAGGTTTATTGTAAGATCTGAGCCTGAAGTGCTTGCGTACACTCGCATGTGGAACTATGTTGGAGACATATATTTTGGCGTCCACGCTCTACAGGACATTTATTCTGGAACTGTCAGGAGAATATATTTTGACTTCGACTGCAGAGAAGATTTGGAGAAGGCTAGGGTTGAGGCTGAAAAAGTTTACAGCCTTTTCTCCGACTGCAGCAGGCTTCTGGTCTTCTCTGGAAACAAGGGCTACCATGTGCACGTGTTCTTTAAGCCGGCTGTCCTCAAGCATCCGTCCCAGACTTTGAGAAAATATGTTTTGAACCTTGCCAGCGGCCTCGGGCTAACATGCTTGGATGTTGAACCATCCTTTAACATCAGGGGCATGGCGAGGCTTCCTGGAACATACAATATTAGGGGGAGACAGGTTTGCCAGATAATCTTATGCCGTCTAGAAGGCGATGGGGGACGGGTTTCGAGAGAGCTTACTGAACTTGACGCTGAAGTGGACAAAATGCTTGAGGAAGTGAAGGCGTCTGGACCTCATGCTGGCGTCAGCGACGGAGACGATGCTGGAAAACTTGTCTCCGACGTGATCGTTAAAGCAAGACTGGATTTCAGGGAAGAGGTTGCTAAGCTTGCGGAAGAAGCTCAAAAACGTGATCTCGACCACGAGGAGAGGCTTATACTACTGTTTGAGGCAATAAACAGGGGGTGGACTGACCAAGAGATTCTAGAGCTTTTCAGGAGACAGGGGGACTTTAACCCGAAAATAACCTTGTACATGATAAACCATGCTAGAAGCAGAGGCTACAAGCCTTACAGTAGGAGCAGGATCAGGGAGGTGGTGGGCTGATGGAGGACATCATAGTTCACGAGAAGCTTCTAAAGTACACTGACTTGAACAGGATGGTTGACAGTCTAGCCTACAAGGTTGAAGACTTGACGGTCGCCAGCGGAAAAGTCTACACTGTCATAGAATCTAACGGCAGAAGCCTTTCGCCTTCAGTTGACCTCGTGGACGGATCCTACAACTGCACATGCGAGGACTACATTTTCAGGAAGCCTATAATGTGCAAGCATATTATTGCACTGCTCAGAACATTGAAAAAGAGGAGGAAAAGGGATTTTGAAACGTTTATCGCGTCACTTGACAAGGGTCAAAATAATCCAACGGTGGACTCCTATATTCCAACAGACGTTCCAGCACTGGACAGTGTAATACATGGTGTGCCAAGGGGTGCAGTGTTTGGGCTGGTTGGAGAACCTAAGGTGGGTAAAACCTTCTTCAGCTACCAGATTGCAGCAAACGCTACAAGAGACGGTGGAAGAGCACTGTTCGTTAACACGGAAATGGATTTTCCAGCGAAAGAAATGTTTGACAAGATCAAGGAAATATACTGTAGAAGGTATGGGATGCAGGAAGCTAAAGTTGACGTGATAAACATAGACAGTCTAGTTCAACTGTGCAAGTTTTTCGGACTACAGGTTGAGATAGCTGGCGAGGGGAAGAAGGTTGACGCCCGCATTGTTCCAGAAGATTTCGAGAAAAGCCTATGCCATAATCTTATCATGTCAGGCGGCTACAGGATTGTCGTCGTAGACAGTTTAACAGCTCCACTCAAGCAGGCTATTCCTGTTCCACCCAACCAGAACCTTCCAGCCAGAGCCACTGTAGTCAACATGCTCTGGGGACACTTTTCCAAGATAGTTTCAAAATTCAATATCCCAATCATTGTAACACACCATGTCTCAAAGGACCCTCAATCTCACACGTATGGGCAGCCTTTCGGAGGAGACACTGTCCTCTACAACATGAAGTTCATCGTCTACGTTCTAGGAGGGTCGGAGAAGGAGAGGAAGCTTTGGGGTGAAGAGGGTAGAAGGTTCATGGTCTACAGGTATCCTGGAATAGCTGAAAGAATTATTGTGTCAGCCAGGCTCAAAAAGGACTGGGGCTTCACTTCAGAAGAGGAGATCGAAGTTGTGGAAGAGAAGGCTACAGTGCAGTCAAAGCACGAGGAAGTTCTCGAAATAGCTGAAGAGCCTGCTGAAGTAGAGAGTGGGGGAAATCAGGCTGCACAGGCTCAAAACAGTTTCGAGGGGATCGAGTGATGAGCGTAGAAGACGAGGAAGAGTTTATAGAAGAGCTTAGGGAGTCGGCGAGGAAACGGGGAAGAGTCCACAGTGTGCTTAGAACACAGTACGGTATAGCCGGCGGAGAAACAAGGAAAAAGGCTGACCCAACATGGCCTGAAAAGTTCATTAAAGTCAGCAGCTACTACGACCACCTTGCCCTTAAAGCATTAGATAACCTTCACCGTCCAAAGCCCAGAGAATGGTGGGAGAACCTTGTCAACGAGGCAGCGAAGTGGCTTGTAGAAAACCAGAAAATTCCTCCGGGAAAGGTTGCTGAAAGGCTCGTGCAAGACTTCCCTCTCTCGAAGAGGACAATATACAGATATCTGCATCCAGAATACAAGTCTCAAGAAATGTCAGCCATAAGGAAACAGGAAAAAGAGGAGCAGAAAGAGGAAATTCTCGAAGACTCGAGAGGAAGACCGAGGGTTTTAACGGAAGTTGAGTTAGAGAGAGCGAAGAAGCTCCGAAGCGAAGGGAAGAGTTTGAGAGAGATAGCTGAAGAATTAGGAGTTAGCAAAAACACTATAGCCAGAGTCATAGAGGAACAGAATGAGGAGGAAAGTGTCCCAAAATTGTCCCAAAAATATGAAGTGCGTCGTTGCCACGTGGCAACGGAAGAACAGGTGCAGCAGGAACAACAGGTGCCGGAAGAGGTTCCAGAACAGAAGGTTGAGGAAAAAGATGTTAGGGTGCAAGAAAAGGCTGTCAAAGAAGTTGTCTGCCCACACTGTGGAAGAAAAATCTTCTGCGATGGAATAAGACACTGGACTGAAGGAATGGAGGAGAGAAGGTGATAGGATGTTGAGCATGGAAAAGGCTGGAAAGACACTTGAACAGGTTTACGAGAGCCGAATAAGGACGCTGTCGGTTTTAACTGGAAAAAGTAAAGCGGACCTGGAAAAGGAGATAGAGGAGCAGGTGAAACCATCTTATCCAAACTCTCCGCCTTCAGTGCTTGTGGCGATACTTGGAGCACAAAAATATAATATTGCGAGGGAAAGGATCGACTCCTTAACAGACAAGGTTCTGGTTTTGAGAAAAATTGCTAGGGTAAGCAGGAACAATCAACCGTTCACAGCCTACGATGCCATAGACTTTAACGGAAAACTTGTTAGAATACTTGACTTCGACTCCAGAACAGAGTTTAAGGTAGGATACTTTTACATTCTAGAAGATTTCAGATACTTTAAGGGAGATTCCAGCGCCTACCAGATCAGCCCTAAAACTAGGGTTAAGGAGGCTGGACAGGGGAACGCTAAATCAATTTTCGTAACACAGCCCTTGAGTGCAGTGAACAGTATTGGATTCTGTAAGCTTATAGTGTTAGGTGTCAAAGAGGGAGTTTACAGCGCCTGCCCAGTGTGCGGTAGAAGGGTTGAAAAGTTCTGTCAATCCTGTAGAGAAAAGGCTGTCGAGAAAAGGTGGGTTAGACTGGACGTTGGAGACGGTGTCAGCGAAGCGCAGGCGTTTCTTAAGGTTGACGAAAGCTTGTACGATATAGTGTTTGGTGTAGGAGACTGGATTTACGCGCTGGTGGAAAAACAGCAGACTGAAAACTCTAAGGACACCTTCAACATAATATACTTTGAAACCGAAAAGTCTGGAGTTGAAGAGCATGCGCAGCCTACAAGGGTTCCAGGCTCTGACGTCGACAGCCGAGTTCTAGCCGACACCATAATACAGCATCTGAAGCAGCCGACGTCCAGGAGAGAACTCTACAACCGCCTAAAGGAGGTTGCAGGCGAGAAGCAGGTGGATGCTGCAATAGAGTTTCTGCTCAAAAGCGGGTACGTTGTCGAAAAAGAGGGTGGACTGCTTTGCCTAAGATCGTGAGCGCATGGCATGAGCCTGAATCATGTAAAGTCCACTACCTTCTTCCAGGCAAGAGGGAGGTTGTCGTCGACCCAGAAAACCTTCCCGGAGGATCAAACGTCCTCCCACACGTTTACATCTTCAAAGAGGACTTGGACAAGGTTAGGGAAACAGTTAAACAATATAATGCGGTCATAAAATATGAGACGCGGAAAGTGTTTCCGCTTCCAGGCTTAAGGCTTCTGGCTAAAATATCATGTCCTACACCGGAAAAGGTTGGAGATCTTACAAGAAAGCTTGAGTCGATGGGCGTAAGCGTTCTAGACTCCCACATCCCATACGCTAGAAGGCTTGCCTTGGACAAGTGGATGGACCTTGACAGAATGTTCAACAGCAGCAGAAAACATGCTGCCAGAGCATACGTTGACACAGAAGTCGACGAAAGAGACGGGAAAACTGTTATAGCGTTCTCTGTAGTCGGAGAAGACTCCAGCGGAACATTCGAGACAGCTGTTGGAGGAGACTGCATAGACTTGGTTAAGAAGACTCTCAAAGAATATGATGTCATTATAGGATGGAACATCGAATACGATAGGAAAAAGATAGAGTCTCTCCTGCTCAAAGAAGATGGTGGAGGCAGCCTAGAGCTCGTGCACAGGACATCATTCTATGACCTTATGAAACCTTACATTATATTCAGGAGACTGAAGCCTCCTGCTCCAAGCACGTGGAAGCTTAAAGACGTGTACATGCACGAGTTCGGGGAAACGCTTCCAACAGCATACGATGTCGGAGAACACTATTGGAGCCTGTTCGAGAAGGACAGGAAAAGGCTGATGGAAATAAACATGATGCACGCTAGAGCACTCTACCTGCTGGACAAAAAGTACACTTTCTCGCATGTTGACGAAATGGTCGCGGAAGAAGCGTGTATCACGTTGGACAAGGTTTACGAGAAAACGCTTGTGTGGTCAAGTATTCTGAGAAAACAGGGTATAGTTGTGCCAGGAAGATCCCTTTTCAGCATGAAAGAGGTTCAGGGTGCAATGATATTTGATCCAGAGCCTGGGCTGATAGAAAACGTTTACGTCTTCGACATAGTCTCACTTTATCCAACAATACTCAAGAACGCTGGAGTAACAGGCCTTTCTGATGCGGTAAAGCTTCTGCTAGAAAGGAGGATTGCGTTAAAGAAGGCTATGAAGGAGGCGGCGTCCAAAGGAGATACTGTCACATACCAGAGCCTCAACGCCCAGCAGACAGCATTGAAGGTTATCATAAACTCTGCCGTGGGAGTCATGGGAAGATACGGTGACGGAAAAAATGGACTCTACTATCCAGACGGAATCTCTAAGGTTACGGAAAAGGGTAGAAGGGTTCTCCTGAAGCTCAAAGAATCTTTGGACGCCAGAGGATATGGGAGGGCGGTCTACGGTGACACGGACTCGATTTTCGTTAAACTGTCCGGAGACTGCAGAAGCTCATTCGATGAAGCAAAAAACGTTATACTCCCTCACCTGAACAGTGTCATAAAAGCTGAGCTTGGAGAAGATTCGGAGATAGAGTTGGACAAGGTTTTCGAAAAAATCGTTTTCGTTACAAAAAAGAAGTATGCTGCAAAAGCAGTTTACGTTGACGGATCATGGCTTCCCAAGCCAAAGACTGTTATGGTTGGGTTGGAGACTGTTAGAGGAGACTGGTGCCAGCTTTCTAAGCAGGTGCTTGAGGAGGCGATCGAAATGGTCTTCGCTGGAAAAAGTGTGGAGGAAATAGTGTCAAAGGTCAACGGATACTTTTTCAAGATGCTGGACGGAGAATTCGATGAAAAGCTTGTCCTCTACAGGAGCCTAAGCAGGCCAGTTAAAAGCTACAAGAACAAAAACATTCCCCACCTCAGGGCTCTAGAAAAGCTGAAGGAGAAAGGTTACAGGGTTAACGTTGGAGACAAAATCTCTTACGTGATAGTTTCCGCAGAAAACAGGATAGAGGTTGAGCCTGTGACAGAAGACAGTTTCCCAAACATTCAGGTTTCAGGATACGAGTACTATTGGAGGAGACAGATTATCCCTCCAGTAGAAAGACTTCTTTCCGCAGCATTCAACCATCCAGTTGAAGTTGGAAAGGTTGGAGTGATGGACAGGTATGCTTAAAGTTGACTCGAGGGAAGCGGCTCTCGCTCAAAAGGTTCTGGAAGAGCTTTCCAGGCTTGGAGTAAAATATGAGGTTGAAAAGCTCGAGTGCGGAGACTACCTTTTCCCAGCCGAAGAAAAGCAGATGTCGATCCTCATAGAAAGAAAAGACATTTTCGACTTCGCCCACAGCATCAGAGACAACAGGCTCTGGACACAGCTCTCCAACATAGCCTCACTCGAAATCAGAAGCGCGCTGCTCATAGAAGGCTCGCCAGCAATACTTGAGAAGGCTAAAAGGGGATGGAACATTGGAAGCATATACGGTGCAATAAACACGATATGGCTCAACTACAGCATCCCAATCCTTTTCACGCCATCAAAACATTATACAGCAATACTGCTAGCGAACCTGGCAAAAAAGATGGAGGGAGAGAAGGCGGAACACTACACGATCCCAAAAATAAAGAGGACAGAAGACTACAGCGAAGTAGCCCTCTCAATGCTAGCGCAAATACCGTACGTTAACACGGTCAAAGCAAAAAGAATACTTGAAAAGTTTGAAACCGTAAAAGATGTGGTGGAAAACCTTGACAGGATCGAGGAAGTCGAAGGCATAGGAGAAAAGATATCGGAAGCCATCAAAAAAGCGTTCACCACAAAATTCCAGCAATAGCCTCCTAGTAGACAGTATCAGTTCACTTTCGGATTTTCGGATACCCCTCTGCATCCTTTTCACCCAAAGATGCTTCTGCTTGTTCCCCCTAACTTAGGATTTTCTTTCCTTTTGGGCCAGACTCAATTCCTCCAGTCTAGCCTATTGTGAGAACCTTCTTTTAAGCTAACACTTCAGTAGATGAACTTAGTCTTCAAGCCTAAAGGCTTTCTGCAAGCGCTATTGTAGTTGTCTAACTTTGTTGATAAAGTCGCCTAGCGTGATCAGAGTGCCGGATCCAAAATCGGTTGTATAAAGTTCCAATCTTTCTCCATAAGCTTCCCTATATAACCTTCTGAGGATCAGGAGTTCATTGAGGTATATGAAGGTCTGCATAGGAGGAACTACAATCCATAGATCAAGCCCACTCTTTAACCTGCTCTCTATTGTCTTCTTTAGCTTAATGATGGGTAGGCCTGTGCCATATAATGTTTCGATCTCAACTGCTAGGCTTGAAGGCCTACCTTCTCTGACAAGCACATCCACCCTTCCCACTGTCGGTACGTCAACCTCGGTCTCGACCGTCTTGATCCCTTTCTCAATAAAATATTTTACGCAGAAGACTTTGAGGGCGAAGTGCAGTGCGCTTTCGTAACCTGTTCCCTCCTCGTCTTCAGAGCTGGGTTCGGTAGCTAAAACCATCTTTACATCGCTCAGCAACTTTCTTATCTCACTATAGAAGTGCTCCTCTAATAGCACTGTATACAAATCAAGATTTCCTGTCTCCAATGGCGTTTCCCGTACAAAACCGTAGAATGCCTTCACCGCCCTCATTAAATGATCTTTCGACCCATCAACAAGCTTTAGTGTAATTGGGTATGGATAGTCTTCACCAGGCTTAACGGTAAACTTTTCTTCCATTCCATATAACACGAGGAAGCCGTACCTTTGTGAGAAGAGCTCTCTCAACCTATCCCTTATTCTACTCTCACTAGCATTGGGAGAATCATCAGCGAGGACGTACACGCTCCTATCTGCTGAAATATCAAGCTCCACTTCAGTTAGGTCTTTAGATATATGTCGTGGCCTGGGCAAACCCTCTGCACATACTCTATAGATTTCACGTAAAAGCCTCTTTAGTAGCTCGATGTAGCTAAGCTCTGCACTTGGAGGTTTGCAAGCAACTATTACACGAGGTCTGTCATATAATATGTGTATTAAACCCTTCCTAGTCTCCTCGTCGATGTCAAAGAGCATGTCAAGGATAGAAGCCGCCTCTTCCGGTTCGGGCACAACCTTGATTTTATCGATAACAGAAACCTTTCTTGCAGTGAACGAGGAATCTAGTTCCAAAGACATATTCACTTCTGGTACATTTCGAAACGAAATCAAACATAAGCCTGGGATAAATCGGGCAAGATCCTTAAACGAGCCACTGGTTGAAGGTGGAACCAAATCAGCTTCAGGCGTAATGGGAATAAGTTCTTTAGGCTTACCGAACTCGACGCTAGGGACCTTTCTTAGAGCTTCATATAGTTCGGCAATTGTTGTCGTTATCCCCCTAATTTCAGAATCAAACTTTTCTGTAGTAATATCGTAAGGTTGCAGAGCAATTAAAGAAGGTGGTGAAATGTGATAGTATGGGCTTATTGTAGTAGAGGGGTGCGTTTCGTCTAAATACTTATGGCTTAATGCTAATGGCTGCGCAAAAGTAATCCTAATATCCCGCACCCAACTAAACTCTTCAGGCACCTGCTCTTGCAATTTCCTTCCTTCGGTCCCAATATTTTGCGACTTCAGTAGATCTTTGACGTGTTCTTCACCCTCTTTCTCAGACTCTTGTTCCCTGCGCTTTTTCACTTCAACGCTTTCAGCCACTACTGCCAGCCTCCCACTATACACATCCATTTAAACTTCTTCGGCTCCTCCTTAAGGGGTTGTATGTAAGCGACTCCCATAAATGCTTGCGGTGCCAGATAAGCAACAAACTCGGAGTAAGTTAATGTTTGGTTGTACGTTCGAATGTTTAGCCCCTCGATTACTGCAGAATTGTAGCCATAAAAGTCAGCCCCTGAAAGCTTACAACCCCACTCGCTCATCGGCCCGCCTCCAATTTTTAACTTGCCAATTGTATCTTTGAACCGGTCCAGTACAACGGACTCTTTAAGCTTGCCTAAACTCTGCTTTACGTACTCCCCAAATTCATCTCTTACGTTAAAGTATTTCTGGACAACTTCCTGCTGATAGAGCGCGTAAATATTCCGTATGATGGAGCACATCAGCTCGCCGACAGAACCGCTAACATGACCTATGATCGCCCTTTCCTCTTTTATGGCAGCATCAGGTACATCCGGTTCAAGAATAGAAGTGATATGAATGTTAAATCCTTTAAGAACTTCGAGGCTGTTTTCTAGTTTGCTGTAAGCTTTCTTAGCGTAAAATCTCGGAATAGATAGCAGTGATGTAATAAAATATGAGGCAGGATTATAGGCGGGCAGTAGCTTAAGCCCGGCCTGTAGATAAGCCCTTAAAACCTCTACTGGATGATCAGGTTTCCTCGAGAATTCTTCTATATCCCGCCTTAGCTCGTCTTCACTAATCTTAGGCTCTTCAAGCACTCCCCTAAGTTGTTCGTAGATCGACTTTAGCATCGATAGAGTTTCCCTGGATATGGAGATGATTTTCGGTTCAGCGGTTAGGCAGTTAACCCCTCTTATGGAGCTTTCAAGAGTGAGGCCTTCCTTCTGCCTTGACGTTATAATCTCGGGCTTTTCAACGTATACACCATATGCTTGCCTAAAGAATACAGCTAGGGCGTTTTCAGCAAAACCACTTTCCCTTAAGCCTCCGAGAAGGGCGCTCTTAAAAGACTCGCCATAAGAAGTATTTACGAGCTTATCAAGGGTTCGTTTACTACTAATTTGTGAGGAAAACCAATCCTGGAGGTTGAGGAAGCGCCTCAGAGCAAGATAAAATTCTCCAACGTCGACAGAAAAGTACCTTACCCACCATTCAGGTTGATCGTACTTTATGAGTTGATCAAGATTAGCCATGGTATTACCTCTAAAATGTTATCTACAATAATATTTATTCTTTATCTCCGTATAGCTTTTTTAGAGTAAGCCTCGGCGTAGAGAATGTGTCTTACAAGCGTTGGTCGTTAACTATTCTTCTAGCGTCTCTTTTTCAAGGTTGCGGACTGTGGCTTCAACCTTTTCTTCGCCGGCTACGTCTAAAAGTCTCCATAGTCTGCGTATTATCTCTTTTCTGCGCTGAACTTTCATCTTATAGTCTTTGATTGCCTCCTCTTTTAGTGGCCCAAGTAGCACCTCCTTTCCTTCAACCCTCATGTACCAGCTTTCGCCGACAAATGAGCCTACTGC
>Ga0080004_1105345_pt1 | contig 12412 bp, 15 predicted proteins | sample WasSprMetagenome_FD_69207 | JGI IMG/M metagenome (GOLD analysis project Ga0080004, IMG submission 69207) | Sulfidic aquatic microbial communities from Washburn Spring, Yellowstone National Park, USA - WS (SPADES assembly) (version 2) | ecosystem: Environmental > Aquatic > Thermal springs > Hot... | reverse complement strand
TCATCCTTGTTTGTGCCACTCGCTATGTCCTGATATTGCGAAAAAAGTGTGAGCACCGGCAGATAGGTGACGGTAAATCCACGCATGATTAATGAACGCGCAACAGCGCAGGCAAGGTGTGTTTTTCCATAACCGGTTTTGCCCCACATCACGAGATTCGGAGAATTTTTCGGACTGAATTTGTCAACGTAATTGCGAAGGATTTCAATGGCTTTCCCGGCCAGTTCGGACATTACGCGATAGTTGTCGAACGAGGCGTCGTGGTAACGGGATCCAATACCGGCAGCCGTAAGTTTGAGCTTGAAATCCAGCAATGCTGAGTTGCGGCGTTCGGCTTCGGCAGATGCCTTTGCCTCCTGACGGCATGCGGGGCATGCAGATTCGATCGTAGTCCCGATAGGGAGAACCCATTGATGGGCACGATATGGGCCATGTCTGCCACATACCCGGTCAACCTCCAAAACGAACTGATCCATACATCACTCCCAAAAATGCCCTTCAGACTCGCGACGTTTCGTCACATTGCGCCAAAATGGCGACCCAAGTACCTAACCCTTCCCATGAGCAAAAAACGCAACACAGGCTCACCTGACGCGCCAGAGAGGCAATTCCGCGCCGTTAGTAGTTGTGCAGGCGGGCTCCGGGGAACTGAGCCTTGAATTCGCGGATCTTGCGCTGGCGTTCCTCTTCGCTCTCACGTGCAGGATCGGAAGGCGGCAACAACCGGCGCCCCATAGCGTTTCCTGCCTGAGTGCCTGTAGGCCATGGACGTTCCTTGCGCACCCAGTTGAGCCACGTGGAAAACCAGTTCAGCTTGAGCCCTTCCCGTCCCGGTTTGGAGCTCCAGTAGCTGACGAAGGCTTGGGCCGCGGTGGCAATCTGTTCCATGGAGAGTTCCGGGCGGAGTTTGTTGGCCTCCAGGAGCCAATGTTCCGAGAGCCGGTAGTCTGCTGGTAGGCGGGTAGCACGCTTGGTCTGGTTTTGGCGGACCATGGCCTGTAGGGCGGTATCGCCTTCTGGTGGTTGCCACTCGGTGCCTTCAAGCACCCCTTGCTGGAATTCTTCCCCGTTTGGTTTTTTTTGACCGACAAGAGAGAGAGAACCAGAGTGGGCCGTCGCCGAAGGCGACGGTTCCGGTGGGTGAGTGTCAGTTTTTGCTGCAGAGATGCCATCCGGGATGGCATGGTCGATGCCATCGGACATGCCATCCGGCATGGCATCGTTAAGGGGCCCCTCTCTCTGGTTATCTTCTCGGTTCTTCTGTTCCTGTTCCTGTTCCTGCTCCTGGATCCGAGATGGTTCTGACATGGCATCCCCGATGCCATCCGACATGCCATCCGACATGCCATCGTTGATGGCATCCTCGATGGCATTAAACAGTGCAGAAGTGTCTGATTTAGCAAGGAAATTCGGACCGAGTTCTTGCAGGAACTGCTTGCAGCGGATGGCTAAATCGCGTTTTTCGGGGCATTCCGGGAGCAATTCGAGTGCTGCCGGCCATGCCTTCAGGACGCTGTTTGGGCCCTCCGGTTTGTTGTATTTGAGGAAGTTTGGGAGAGCCAAAAAAGATGCATCCTCGTTGGCTACGACCATGCCATCCCGGATGGCATCCTGGATGGCATCCCGCATGGCATCTACCGTCCATCCGAGTTCTGCGGCAAGTCCGGCGAGGGTTCCGCGCATTGCTCCAATGGCGGTCATGTGGGGGTGGGTGAGCAACAGAAAGAAGGCGAGTTTTCCTTGGTCGGTGAGTTTCCTGAATTTGCTGTCATTCCAGATGCGAGGGTCAACCTTGCGATAACGTGACATGCGTTGGCTCCTGAGTTAACCGTGGATTGGGGTTGGTTGTTTGCGGGCACGCGCGTTCCTGATACGGTCCATCTTGGTCTGGAGCGCAGTGCGCAGGCATTGCGTGCATTGGCCGGAGGTGGTATAGCGCTTTGCAATGTGGCCATTCTTGCAGGGCTGTCCAGTGAAGAAGAAGATTGACCCTGCTTCAATGGCCTCTTCACGGGTGGCCGGTAGTTTGGTTTCAATCATGATGGTGTCGTTGTTGGAGAGGTTGTGTTTGAGGTGTCTGTTTAGAGGTTGCGGATCATATTACAGGCAACATGGCTAAAGTCAAGTAAAATAAAATAAAATAAAAACATCGAAAAATCATGTGGTTAGGGCTTTTTGTGTGTTGTTTGTTACTGCTGAAGGTATGGGTACATGGTGTGTGTCATCGGCTATGGCATACGGGATGGCATGGTCGATGCCATCAACGATGGCATCCGGGATGGCATCAACGATGCCATGTCGGATGGCATCATGTTGATGTGATGGTAGGAAAAAATACCCGGACCACGGATGTGTGGCCCGGGGGTGTTTGAAATCCTCCGGCCTTCAGGCCGGGTATTCATACGGCGCCAAGGTGCGGCATTGAGCCGCCCTTGAGTCGCCTTCCCCACCCCGAATGGCGGGGCTTGTCGCGTACTAGTTCATATGTCGTAGAAATCTTTGAAGAGATTAACGGCGTGACCTTCTGAGATGTGCCACTGGTTGCCATCAAAGGTGGCCATTTGGCCATTGTCCCATAGTATCTTACATGGCCCCGTTACCATGATGATGGGGCTAGGGACTTTAGAAGAAGAGAGTTCTGCTACCACGTTGGCGTTTTCCTTTGGCCATACCATATATTTGGTGGCCCCGGGTGTAGGCTCGATGACAACTGCTTTTTCGATCTGGATGATTTTCATTTTTTCCTCCTTTTCCTACTGTGGTTGGGAATCAAAACCTGCAACACATGGGTTTTAGCCATGACGTTGCAACCATAAGTTCATTATAGTTGCGTTTCCGTGTCCTTTTATGAAACCACTGGAGTGTTTCACCTGGCGGGGATGGTTGCCTTAACACCCCCACCCCCCTTCGCTCGCTTCGCTCGCTTCGGGGGGGGGGTGAAACGCGCTTTGCGCGAATTGGACCGGCTTTGCCGGTATGGAACGCGCTTCGCGCGAATGGGGGGGGACCGGCTTCGCCGGAGAGAGCGGCGTTGCCGCAATGGTGTTTTTCTTTAGATGGTTTCTACATACGGCGCATACGGATAACTGCGCCTGTGCCGTTCTCCGACCGGGATAAGCGGAGTGATCTTTGTTCTAGAGGCGTTCTCCAAAATGAAAACGGCCGTCCTCGGTTTTACCAGGCGACGACCGCCGAACGAGTCTTCCCATTCGCAATGTTATGTTAACACAAAATGATCTCTTTTGACTTCAGAGTAGACTTGGTTGTCGCGCACTAGGTCACGACGGCGAGATGCCGCAGAATGCTCCGGCCGATGATCCTCCCCAAAGTGACGGGCACCGCGTTGCCGATCAAGCGGCCCAAGCTCTTGAAATGGATCGGCGAACCCTCTGGGACGAAGGAGTAGTCCTCCGGGAAACCTTGCAGGATCGCTCCTTCGCGCAGCGACAGCGCCCGATCCTGCTCGGGGTGTCCGAAGCGACCGTTGCCGAAACCGTAGAACTGGGTGGTGAGGGTCGGGGCGGGTTTGCCCCAAACCATGCGTCCGTAGACGCCTGGGTAGGTCCGGCCGCTATCACGGCGGTGGCATTCCGCGATCAACTGTTTGGGCCAATCCCGCCACGTCCCCCCCGGACGCGATGCGCGGATGCGTTCGAGGTTGAGTCTGGAGAGCTTGGATGCCGTGTGCAGCGGATCGGAGGGCAGAGCCCCACCCGCCGGTATCGGCGGAAGCCTCCCGATCGCCTCGTGTACGGTTTGGGGCCGATCGTGAGTGCGCTTGATCAACTCGATCGGCCCGATGCGCGAGGCGAGCAGCACCATCCTGCGTCGCCGTTGTGGCAAACCGTAATCGGAGCAGTCGACGACACCGTGCCAGACTCGATAGCCGCGCTTTTCCAAGGCAGTGACGAAGTCGTCGTACACCGTGTGTTTCTCCACGGTCGGCACGTTCTCCATGATGACGATGTCGGGGCGAACGGCCTTGACCAGGCGTGCGAATTCGTACAGCAATGCCCATCGCGGACTTCCCACCGTGTCGTAGCGCTGGGCATAGGTCGAGAACGGCTGACACGGCGCGCATCCGGCGAGGATGCGGATGTCTGCATCCCCGAAGAGATTCTTCAGAACCGCTGGTTTCGTCCTCGAGACGTCTTCCTCGATGAACCGAGCACCGTTGTTCGTTTCGAACGGGTGGCGGCAAGCCGGATCGACGTCGATGCCGGCCACGACCGGCACGCCCTCCGAGATCAAGCCGTGCGTGAGACCTCCCGCCCCACAGAACAAATCGATGCAGGCCAACTTGGTCATTCTTCCTCTCCGTTCCATCAGACTTACTCATTCCTGTTCACACAGGAACAAAGCTGACTTCCTGCTTCATCGAGGCTGGTTTCGTCTTGAGCTTACGCCCAAGGCCAGAGCCTTCCTCTCCACAGGCTTGACATCCGGCAGAACTCGCCGTAGGGCCACTTATGGCGGCCATGCCATACTGTGCAAGAAAGGTCAACTTTTATAGAAACTGTTCAAACCCTCATGTCTCGTTGTTGCGCACCACCAAAGCCTCTGCGGGCAGATTGAGCGCTGCCCACGCCAGCGCGCCAGCGACCCGGCGAAGCTCGAGGTCGGTGGAGCATTCGATGCGCCAGCCGTCAAGGGCGAGCCGGCCAAAATGGGCACCGCAAAGCGGAACGCTTGACTTGGCGCGTAACACCACGCCAAGCCCGTAGCTGGAAAGCGGGTGCTTGTCAGTCCAGCGCAGCCGCTCTCGGCGGCCGTCGGGTGAGATGAGGTGGATCATCCCTCCTCCTCCCCCTGGCTGGCGTCATCTAAAGCCATGGTCTCCTCTTCGTCGCACTGGGCGCAGAGGTAGACCGTGTATTCTGTGCCGTCGTCATACGTCCAGACGACGGGCCAAGTCGGCCGCGCGCCGCAGTAAGCGCACGGCTCTTGGGATGCCCCTTCGGGCATGGGTGGTTCGTTGGTTTGCATGTCATGTCCTCCTTGTGAGATTCTCCACCGCCGCGGCGATGTCGTCGTCGGTGATGAGGGTGTAATCGCACCAGGACGTATCGTACGGTGCGATGTCGGAGTTGGGGTTGGCCCACAAGACCCGGATGCCGGCCTTCGCCGCGGCACGATAGCCGGCCGTGCCGTGGGCATCCCCGAAGACGAGGACGTGGCTGATTCCGGCGGCCTTGACGCGCGCCCAGCCGTCCACGTCTGCGCCGTAGCCGACGATGGGCGGCAGTTTGGCGAAGCGCATGGCGCTGCGCCCAACGATTTTGGATGGGTCAAGAGACCCTTCCGCATCCCCCGGGCCGTAGGCGGGAGTCTGTGCGGCGTAGAAGCCGCCGTAGCGCTTGGCCAGCGCCTCGGCTATGCCCCAGGTGCGGGCTGCGATCCACTCGCAAGAGCCGCTCACATCGTAGAGCACGAGCAGGCCCTTGACCGCCGGTATATCACGGCGCATGCGGTGCAGGCGCACCTGGCGGGTGATCATCTCCCGCACCACTCGCTTGCCGTCCCAAAGCGGAGACGGCTCCGGCCGGGTGGCATCCGCCATCAGGCGGGAGAGAGCCCGCGCGATGCGGGCCACCTCTGAGATGCGGGCAAGCGATGGCGCGACTTTAGCGACTCGCCCGCCTTCTTGCTCGCCGTAGCCGGCCCCTTCGCCGTCCTCGTCGTCCTCGCCGGCCCCTTCGCCGTCCTCAGTCTGATCATCAGGCTGATCACCGGCCACTTCGCCGGTCTCGCCGTCGGCCTCTTCACCGGTCTCGCCGTCGGCCTCTTCACCGGCATCATCACCGGCCACTTCGCCGGTCTCAGTCTGATCATCAGGCTGATCGCCGGCCCCTTCGCCGGCCTCAGCCCGATCATCAGACTGATCATCAGCCCCCAGCGAGGCGCTGGCATCGGCATCTTCTTGCCGATGGTCGCTCCCCCCCCTGGGTGCCGCGTCAGCCCCGGAGTCCATCCCGGATGCGGTCACCTCATCGGCTCCGCGGTCATCCCCCTGCTCAGCCTGCTGCTGGGCATCATCCCCGGACTCGGGCGTGCCACCAGAAGACGACTCGCCCGATGCGCCGCCATCGCTGGCGTCGTCACCGGCACTCTCGCGCTCCTGGGCAGGGTCGGACGTGTCTCCGGTAGTGCCCGCTGCATCGCGGGCACTTTCGGAGGCACCCCGAGACTCAGACGCGGTAAGGGCATCCCACACGTCCTTAGCGGACGCATCGGGCCCATACCTGCTGATTAGCATGTCGAGGGCCCGCTCGGCCAGATCGACTTGCCAGTAATAGGACATCTCTGCAGGGATGTCCCTCAAATCGTAAATGGGGCGCATGGCCCCGGCCAGGCCCATCAGCTGCTGGGCCTGTATCAGGTGGGCGGACAAATCGACCCCGCCCACAAGCGCCCGGCGGTATTCGGCCACCCGCCTGCGCAGATCACGCAGCCGCGTATCCTCCCACGACCACTCGTGGGAGCCAGTGGCCGCCCATTTCGGGCGCGGAGGGGGAAGGTGCCGGACCGTCATGCGGCTATCCCCCTCCGTCTGGCGGCGACGATCTCGCCCCAGATGGATGCCACCAGGCGGCGCACCTCTTCGGTGTCCACCGCCAGCGCGCCATCGTCGGTGCGCGCGGCCCAGGCCCGCAGCGTCTCGGCCACCGCATCGGCCGACGATGCGACCACCCACGCCTCGGCGCAGGCGTGGGCGATCTCTTGCAGGCTGAGGGCCTCGTCGCCCTCCGCCTGGGCCACGAGCTGGCAGGCGCGGTCTATCAGGCGGACCACGCCGGCAGGCGCGCCGCTGCGGGCGGCGGCGAGCTCGACACGGATCTCGGCCGGCATCGGCTGCATCCGCAGCCTCCGGCAGCGACGCAAGAGAGCGTCGGTATGCGGCCGGGCACCGTTGCTGGTGATGACCACCAGCACCCGGTCAAGGCGGGTCTGGAGGTGCTCCCCAGGTCGGACGGGGACGCGCCCAGACTGAAGCCAGTCGAGGAGCAGCGCCTCGACGCTCTCTGGCGCTTTATCGAGCTCGTCGAGGCAGACCACGACGAGCTCATGGCTGTGACTCGCCTCGGCGGCTAGCGCAAGCACGCCGGGCTGGTGGACGCGTTCGGCGTCCCCTGCGACAGCCGCCTGAACATTTACCCCGGCGAACAGGTCATCCGCCCCGCTCCAAGAATGGAGCAGGGCGTAAATAAAATGGCCGCCGTGCTCGCGGGCGATGGCCTCCGCGAGCGCGGTTTTGCCGGTGCCGGGTGCACCGGTCACCAGCAGCGCCCGGGCGGAGTGCCCGGGCTGGGCGAGGAGTGCTGCCACAGCCTGGGCTGTGGCTTTTGTGTGGTGGTATTTCATTGGGTTCCTCTCCCACTCCGAACGGGGCGCCGATGGCGAGGTCGTCGTAGGCGACCCCTCATCGGCCATGAACTTTGGTTTATACGGTTTACACAAGGCCGGCGATCGCATCCTCCGGCGATTCGGCCTGCCTGATGATACGCGGCAGGCCGGATTCATCGGCCGACTCAGCGTCGGCCACGAACCACTGCACTGACGGCCCCCTGGTGTGTACTGCGTACAGTGCATACCGGGAAAACTCCCCGAAGATGAGCTTATCGCTGGCGAGTTTGCCAGCGAGGTCAGGATTGTTTTTGTCGTGGGTTGGGAATTTCATTCTCTCTTCTCCAGCCCCTGAACCCCCCGAGGCGCGGGTGGCAGTACCATGCTGCCCTTCACATTCATCAGTATACACTCTTATCGGTGAATGTCAAGCGGTCTCGGAAAAATTTTTTTTCGCCCAGCAAGCCCGCTATGAATAGGCCTTGATAGGCCGTCACCTTCCCCGCCCCGAACAGCTGGGCTTGTCGCGCACCATGTCAGCGGGCAGGTGGTCTTGATGCCGCGCACGTCGTAGATCCCGCCCTTTGCGCGCAAAGCCCGGCGTGCTTTGCTCTCATCCGCGCGGATGCCCATCACCTGTCCAGAAAACAAAAAAGTGCATGATGATATAAGATCGCGCACAGACAACTTTATGTGCAATGAGTAAACAGGGAGGAAAAAATGTTTTGGAATAGTGTTAGTGTTGTAGAGAAGCTGCCCGATTTCGGGCAGCCTGTGTGGTTGTTGGATGGAACCCGGATTTTTCCGGGGTGTAGGATGGAGTACATAGAAGAAATTGAACATGGATGGAATGATGAGGGCTGGCAGTGGGTGGAGGTCTCTTTATCATGGGGTGGTGGGGATTGGGTCATCGAAAATGGGGAGTGGGTCATCGAAAATGGGGATTGGGTCATTGAGGACGTACACTTTACCAACCCCAAACCGACCCATTGGGCTCAGTTTGTCCCGCCCGCGCCGAAATAGATACGCCGGCCGCCCCACCGCTCTTTGAGTGGTTGGGGTTATTTTTTTATGGCTCCATGTTTTCTGTTTTGCTTGGATTGGGGTTATTTTGTGCTGGCCGAGGTAATCTTTAACCGTGCGGATGATTACATATCTGTCTGATGGGATATTTGTGTTTGTGCGTTATAATGAACGGGTATTTCCACTGTCCGCCTTAATTCAACACCCCATCATTATCGGCGCCAGCAAGATATTTCAGCTTTTCGAGCTGGGCGATTTCCTCAAGTATCGGATGCAGTTCTGGTTTTGTTTTCGCCAGTTCTTCGATCGCCATGAAGGTGACTGCTCCACCTCGAGCTGGAACACCTGGGAATAGGACGCCGCCACTTTCAACTTGCATTTTTACTAGACGGTTGACGAGTATGTTTTTTGCAACCAGCTTGCTGTGAAGGAAATCTGCAACTTCCTTGCTGTCCATCAACAGGGCATAGGTCGCGGCCTGGGAAAGTGATTCATGCTTGTTTCGGTCTGCAACCGCTCTAGCGACCGCCATTGTCCTCTCTTTCGTGGGTTTTCGCATCTGGCTTCCCCAGTATTTTTGCTGTGTTTCATCAAGTCTGTGCTTATATCTCCGTTCCATCAGACTTACTCATTCCTGCTCACACAGGAACAAAGCTGACTTCCTGCTTCATCGAGGCTGGTTTCGTCTTGGGCTTACGCCCAAGGCCAGAGCCTTCCTCTCCATAGGCTTGACATCCGGCAGAACTCGCCGTAGGGCCACTTATGGTGGCCATGCCATACTGTGCAAGAAAGGTCAACTTTTATAGAAACTGTTCAAACCCCGTTGGCCAATGAAAGGATTGTGCGGATTGCTTCCCGCTGGATTAGCCTGGACAGGCCAGATTTTATCCTTACACGCTCTCCAGCTTTGGACTGCATGGCCTTCTCGCCCCATATGCGTTCCAGGTCATCGACGGTATTCTGCACCCAGAGTTTAAGTTCGGCACTTCCACCTAGTTTCTCTTGCAACAGGCTGGCGAGGTAAAGGTCCATGCTGATACTGCTTGGCACTCCGCCACGCATGATCTTGATTCGGACCAACTCCTCTTCGTTGCCGATTATTGCGGTTTTTTCTTCATCAATCATCGCAGTAAAATGTTTGATGGAGACAGGATAAGATGTTATCCTTGATCTAGTTATTTTGCAAGATTTCTTCTGTCTCATAGTCGATTACCCAAGCTTGAGGACAGAATCCTATACAACGGAATAGAGGTTGATGATGGGAGATCTACGCCTTATCTTCTCGGCCTTTCTGTCTATTTTTGTCGTAGGCTGTGGCCAGTTACCCCAGAACACTGTCGAACTTTTTTTCAACAGGCTTGACAAGGGGAATGTAAAAGGCGCCGAGGAGATGGTAGATCCATCAATTATGCGTGGTTACAGCCAGATAGTGGACTTATACCTACAGGACTATTCGAAGAGGATGAAGGATTGTGGCCACATCAAGAGTATCAGTATTAGACAAGTTGCTTCTGGGGAAACATTCCGTTCCTATTTTGTCTTGATTTCCTATCATCAAGAACATACGAACAACGACAAATGCAGTCTTGTCGCTAGAAATAGGGTCCAGTTGTTGAAAAAGGACGATAAGTGGTATTTGTCAAACTTCTGACCTGGTACACAACAAGCCCAGCTGTTCGGGGCGGGGAGGATGTCAAGTGGTTTGGTGTGGTGTGGTGTAGAAAGTGCTGAAAATTGTGTGGTATATTCCTGCAAACATCTATTATATTATAGGCGATCCCAACAAATGTCGCTTCATGACAAAATACTCACAGCAGCCCTCAACAATGGGTTTACTGTCCATTACCAACCACGTTTTACTACAGCAGACCGGTTCCCGGTGATGGTCGAGGCGCTACTCAGATGCGAGAGCGCCTTCCCAATTGATCAAGTTGTTCACAGGATGGAACAAAATGGGGTGATTTCTGATGTCACCCTGTTCGTGGTTGATACGGTCTGCTCAGACATGAATAGGCTTCTGGCTACTAATGGCTGGACGCCCAAGATGGCTATCAACATTTCTCAGGTTCTCTTTGCCAGGCAGCATTTCTTTGATTCTGTCATGCAGATTGTCAATCGACACGGAATTGCCCCATCCATGATTGAGTTTGAGATCACAGAGTCCTCCTCGATTCACGACATAGATCATGTCAGCAGGACGACTATGATGTTGAAAAATCATGGGTTTCTGATCGGTCTTGATGATTTCGGGAGCGGATTCACCAACCTGAAGTACCTTGACAAGATCGCGGTTTCTTCTCTGAAGATCGACAGGTATTTTATCAATGGTATTGGAAGCAGCAATAAGTGCAAAACCATTGCAGAAGCCATCGCCAAGATAGCAGAGAGTTCTGGCATTACCTCTGTTGCCGAAGGTGTCGAAACGGATGAACAGATGGATGCGGTGTCCAGTATGGGGTATCAGGAAGTACAGGGGTTCTTGCTGGCCAGACCTATGCCCTTCCAAAGTCTTGAGCGTTTTCTGGCATCATTCAATCACCTTCAATCAAATGTGGCTCCACTTCATAGCCATTTTCTATAAGGTTGTTGATGACCTGACTGCGCAGGATTTCTATACGCTCCATTTCGTTGTTAAGGCGGTAGGAAACCCTCTCCAACCCGCGCAGTGACTTTCTCATTGAGAATATCCTTTTCTTGATCTCCTTCCTGCGCTTGATAAGCGCTGCCAGGATATCCAGACATTCCTGTGTTTCTGCGGCATTTGTCGTGGATGAGCGATCCTTTCTTACCTTGAGGGCCCTTGCTGGTTTTGGGGTCATTTCCCCGTTTCTCTGCATCACCCACTTGACGATTACGGGATCACGGTAAGGGGAGCGATGTTTTACCTTCCACCACCGAAGACTGTGTTTGCCGAACATCCTTGCTGGCTGGCTGATTGATAGAACAGCTCCTGCGGCATCAATGGCAGCCTCGGTTTCATGCAACAACAGAAAAAGCTGGTCAAGTTTATTCTGCAGTTGTTCACGGTCCTTATCGCGCGCCTTCTGGTTATGTTCACACCCTTTGGCAAGCCCACGATAGCCAGCCCACATCCCACCTTTTTTTTGCATGCCGTCTCCATAAGGAAGCTCACGACACGTGCCGCAAGCAGGTTGTTGTTGGTTGTATTTTAACAGCATTGGCCTCTTTGTGTTGAGTATTGCCTTACTTCTAGTATTGGCTTGAGGCCGTTTGCCGCGAGATATGGGGCACACTCAGACACAGTGAAACAAGACTTGAAAGAAATGTGGACACAGGTATAATTCTGCCCATGAGATTATCTTGATGCAATCAAGGATAATCCCGCACGGTCGCCGCCGATGAAGCGGTTTCTGGCGACGAGTTTTATTTTCAAGCGAGATTTTGCACGCTTGGCGTGCCACTAAAAAATAACGGAACTATCTCATGCACACCATCCACACCATCCTACAGCAATTCCGCAGCTTCTCCCAAGACCAGCTTCAGAAGGGCAAGCTGTTCGAGAGGATGATAGCGCAATTCCTGCGCACCGATCCGCAGTATGCCAACCGGCTCGATGCCGTGTGGATGTGGAACGAGTGGCCGGGACGCTGGAAGGAGGACAACACCGGCATCGACCTGGTTGCTAGGGAGAAGCATACTGGCCACTACTGGGCCATCCAGTGCAAGTTCTACGAACCCGGCACGTCAATCAAGAAAGAGCACATCAGCTCTTTTTTGGCGGACTCCAGCAAGGTGTTCCATGTCGATGGGCAGGAACACACCTTCGCCTACCGCCTGATCGTCTCCACCTCCGACAATTGGGGCCGCAACGCTGAAGACGTGATCCAGGATCAGAGCGTCCCAGTGGGCACGCTCTACCTCAACGAACTGGCCGACAGCCGTTCCATCAGACTTACTCATTCCTGCTCACGCAGGAACAAAGCTGACTTCCTGCTTCATCGAGGCTGGTTTCGTCTTGGGCTTGCGCCCAAGGCCAGAGCCTGCCTCTCCACAGGCTTGCCCGCCCGCCGAAACTGCCGTCGGG
>Ga0080004_1110902_pt1 | contig 12413 bp, 13 predicted proteins | sample WasSprMetagenome_FD_69207 | JGI IMG/M metagenome (GOLD analysis project Ga0080004, IMG submission 69207) | Sulfidic aquatic microbial communities from Washburn Spring, Yellowstone National Park, USA - WS (SPADES assembly) (version 2) | ecosystem: Environmental > Aquatic > Thermal springs > Hot... | reverse complement strand
AGATTTTAAGGGATATTCTTACGGCTTCCCTAGCCGTCATAAAAGATTGCTCCAGCAAGAATCCAGAAACCAGCCACAACATTCTTATTTATTTTTGACAACATTTATATCTTCATTATCTTTTACTACTCTTCTTATTTCTTTATATGTTCTCTTTTATATAATGCTTATAGGTAAACTAATTATTCCTAGGTATCATCATAGTCTTAAACCCCATACAATTTTCTTAGCTCTTTATGAGCTTTTATTTGTGCAACTAAAAAATCTTCCCAGGTGAATGAATTATACTTAATGTGCCATCTTAAGCCCATGGTGAACAGGAATATAAATAAATTTAACTTAAGCATAGAGCTTCTAATGGTTTCATCATCTATTTTCCTATACTTCTGAACATAAGCTCTCTTAAGCAAAGCTTTCTTAACTTCAACAATAGAGCGTATGAGTTGAGTTATAATGGGGATTATAGCGTCTCTATCCATAACTATCGCACGAAAAAGACTTAAGAAATAAACGAGAAATGGAAAAGGGAGGTATCTTAGCATGTTACGAATATCATAGTTCTTAATTATTAAAGCCAAGTAATTCTTAGAGGGCGCCCTTGATAAGATTTTAAAATGCTTAATTGTTGCGCTTCCCAAATGATAACATATTGAAGTAGGAACTAATACTGCTTTATAGCCTATCAGCCTTAAACGCCACCCTAAATCAACGTCTTCTAAACCAGCGAAGAAATCTTCATCAAATCCGCCTATTTTCTCAAAAAGCTCTCTTCTCACGATCATTGCTGCCCCCCTTGCACTAAATATTTCTTTAACCTCATTAAACTGCCCTTTGTACAATTCTTGGTGGCTACGAATTATAGGATATCCATAGAGATCTAAAAAATCGCCTGCACCATCTATTCGCTTCCCGTCTAAGGTTAATATAAGGCTTTGGGCGGATGCAATATTAGGGTCCTCCTCCATAACTTGAACTAAATTCGCAAGCCAATTCCTCTTAACTATGGTATCATTGTTAAGAAATACTATATACTTACACCTAGCATCAATATGTTTACTTCCGATATTATTCCCAGCAGCGAATCCAAAATTCCTATCTAGTTTAACTACTTTCATCCTTTCATTGTTACCATAAATCTTAGCTATAGTCTGCACACTACCATCTGTGGAACCATTATCAACAAATATAACTTCAAAGTTTGGATAATCTGTTGCAAGCACAGATTCGATGTTCTTAAAGAGTAACGTACCGAGCTTAGAATAACCGTTATAGTTGAGTATTATGATCGAGACTAGCGGATACTCAGCCAACCCTCTTTAACACCTCTTTATACACATCTAATAATTGTCTTCCCACGTTACTCCATGAATATTTACTTAAGATGGCCCAGATAACTTCCCATGATATTACATGGTCTTCCATTTGAATAGCATTTAATATTCCTGAAGCTAAAGCTTCTGGATCATTAGGTCTAACTAATACTTTTGGTTCGTACTTATGTAAAATATATCGAATACCAGGTAGATCAGAACCGACAATAGGTTTGCCAGTTGATATATAATCAAACAACTTGTTTGAGGGCACATAATCAAACAATGTACCTTTTCTATGAGGGATTACGAGTACATCAGATGCTAATAAGTAATCATAAAGCACCTCCCGCGGAATGTTCTCCAAGACAATGATGTTTTTAATGTGAGCCCTCCTTGCCAAGGACATCGCGTAACCCATTTTAGGTACTATTGCCATAAGCACAATGTCATCTGAACCTCTATCCTCTATGACCTTCATTGCCTTTAACAAATCGATGAAGCCGTGAAAGTATGACGGAGTGCCTATATAAGTTTCAACTTTCTTACCATAGATGTTTAAGCTTTTTCTAATAGCTTCGGATTTTCCTTTGTGTGCATCTATCTCACTTAATAATTTAACATTTATGCCATCAGTTACGGTAAAAACCATATATCTGGGTATCTTATACCGACTACACAGATAATCCTTTAATCTGTCGGATGCTACAATAATTGCGTCAATCAATAAATTTCTGAACTCGTATTTCTCTATAATTCTACTGAGAAAGGTTAGTACCCTATGCACTAAGAACTCATATGAGGGATTAAGTTCTGAGAGCCCATGAATATCAAGGATTACAGGCATGTCTTTATAATATTTTTTGATATTTATAGCAACCGTAAGTGATAATATAGAATGAGCATGAATTACGCACGATTTAGAAATGTTCCTCCACTTTAAAGGTTTTTTGAAAATTGGTGTGATTACTTTATGGCGAGTTAAAGCGCCTATAAGACTTAGCGGGTATAGTGTGAGGGGTCTCATCCATCCAGCTTTAATCCATCTCAAATTAGTAACAGCATTAAGTTCGTCATTAATGCTCTTAGATACTAAAAGAACTTCATCTAAATTCCTACTAACCGACGTAATTGACCCAGTTATTCTTACAGTAGTTCCATCGTAGACTCTTAAATCATTAGGTGCAATAACTATTGAGTACATGGACTATCCTCCGAAACACATCAACAGGGTTTTCTTCATCAGTTTTTATCGTATAAGCATTAAAAACTTTACAAAAAATTTTATCTAATGTCAATTGAAATTTTATCCATTGGAGGGGCTCTACTGGCGTTCCTCTTAGGTGATATCTCTTCCTTAAAGTATTATAATCCGCATAGAGATGTATGATTAAGCTCTTCTTCGGCATAAAATGTAATAAACATCTCATTACTAAACTTGGTATCCTTGAATGTGTTAGGCCCATCCATTTACTCATGCCTAAAGTATCAATAATAGTATCGAGCAAGTATCTTTCTGCAATTACTACATAACCTAGCTTTAACGGTATGTAAACTCTGAAAAATGTTAAGATCAACGACATAGGAATTTGCATAAATAGCCAAAACTTACCTATCTTCTTAAGAACTTGTGCATCAGGAGCCCTCACTACTGTCCCATCTAAATATGGATAATCTTTGCATCTCCCCATCTTAATCAACAATAACTTTAACAAATATAATACTAAATGGTCACTTCTAATATAAATTACTTTTACTCTAAATCCATTGGATTTCAATAAGGGTAAAAGGTGTTGAATTTGTGTAGTCTTCCCAGCTCCCTCAGGACCTAATAAGTATACTAATATGCCTTTAAGCTTTGTTAAGTTAAGTGATGAGTGTTTATTATTCAATATGGCTCAATCTTCCTCACTTTCAGCTTTGCCTTAACTCTTCCAATTGCGTGAAGTATTTTGCTGAAGCCTCTTCGTCGCTTACCTAAGAAGACTTCACTTATGATGAAGCATACCTTCATTTCATAAATCCCATTTTTTCATTATTTAGCATTGCCTTGACTTAGTATGGATTCAAATAGATTTACTATTTTATTTTCAATTTCCTCTTTGTTGAATAGCTTAAGTGCATGTTCTCTCAGCCTTATCCCAACATCTATAATATTATCTCTTGACTGTGATAGAAGCATCTCTATCTTATTTAAGAACTCGTTAATATTCCCAGGTGTGAACAAGTACTCCTCAGCTGGTGTCCCTCTAACTATTTCAGGAATGCCACCGACCCTAGCAGCTATTGGTATTGTGCTCGTCAACATTGATTCAACGACGACATAGGGTAATGGCTCCTCGTTCATTGACGGGAAAAGTAAGCCCCAAGTAATTTCATGTAATCTCTGATACTCTTCATAAGGTAACTTGTCTAGAAAAATCAGCTTAACGCTTAACATCTGGTTAAGTTTCTCTAAAATCTGTTTCTCTTTAAGTGAGACTTTGAGACCATAGACTATATAAGCCTTAGTAGCACAAATATTAAACTTTCTATTTTTTATTCTGGTCAACGCCTTCAACAACATGTAAGTTCCCTTGATATAGCTTCTCCCGCTGGCATATATAAAAGCACATTCGTTGCTAATCCTCTTATTGATGTTAAGGAGCGGAGGGAGCAGGTTATAAATCACTATAGTTCTATCCTTTAGCTCAGGCAAATACTTTAGTATGATCTCGTATTGCCTCTGAGAGACACAGATAACTCTGTCAACGTATTTGAGAGCATATCTGTTAACGTAGTTTATGTAATGCCCAATTCCTGCTATTAGCGCTCTCGCTAGGCTTTTATGTTCTTCGTATTCGACGATAATGTCAGTGGATACATCGGGTCTTCTGTCGGCAAGGACTACAGAAGTGAATGTGAGTACCTGGTAATTATGTAGATGCAGTACAACTTTGACATTTGACTTTAAGTATTTTGCAACAACTGCCATTGGTATGAGAGTATGAGAAGGAATGTAAACAATGTCGGCCTCCTTAATCAGCTTCTTGAGCCAATGGATGTTGGCTAATAGTTTGAGCCACTCGATGGGTTTATATCTAGTCTCCAAGACGCTCCAATGAATATAATTGGTAAGTCTCAAAATATCTGCTTCAGGCTTCCGAGTCCCTGACACGATGAATACATTGAAGTACTTCGAGAGGATGTTCTTGACTATAAGGTAAGTAGCTAGCTCACCACCACTTCCATCAGGCCAGAAGAGCTTTGTTAACACGAGAATTCTAGGCTTCATAATCTGAGCATCCATTGAATTCTCTTAATTGTAAAAGTTAAACTCTTAACCTTATCTAAAAACGCCTTGTAAGGAGTAAGAAAAGGCTTGATTCTCAATGCCTGTTCAATATCGTTGATATCAAAAAAGAGTAGTTCTTTACCCGTTACAGCTACAATTTTTTTCCTCCATATCTCAACGTTAACAAAATAATTATACCCGATTATAGAGCTATCAACATATAGAGGATACCAATACCTCAAGTTTTTTGACACAGCAATGGCTGTTGGAGAACCTAAACAACCAACATAGTAATCACTAAACTTGATTAGCTGTGTAAACTGAGCACTATTATAGTTAGGTTTTAAGAACGTGAAGCTCCATTCATTATGCTTAGTATTGTAGACACCAACGCCACCTCTAGCAATACCACTATCAAAGCCAAAAATCCACCTATCACCACTAATGAGAATGGGAACAAATTGCCATGGACCTTTATAGAGTGGTTTCCAAGTGTAACCATAATCTTGTGAAATTGCAACTCTAACAACATTACCATCACCAAGCGTTGCAATTAAGAGTTTCTTACTATTATCGAATGCTAAATAGTGGAAGTGCCTTGATAACGGGTCTATATTTATGTTAGTAAAGACCTTCTTGAAACTTCTGAGATCTTCAGTGACATAAATACCAGTAGGAGATGCCCCATATTCATGAACAAATATTCTTCCATCATCCTCCACGGCATGCCAAAACCAGTTGCCAGACTTTACTCTGAGCATAGGCCTAGCCTCATTACCAGAAACAAGATACAAGGTTTCACCAGCAGAAACCAATAACCCTTCATGAGAACCCCATAATATGAAGCAGGGATAACCATGTAACGAAACCACATTCTCTACATCCCTACCCATAAACTCAGAAATCCTACAAACATTTGAATCACTAGTAGTCATGTAGATACAATCCTTGATATTCTTAACACTTGTTGCTGGTATAATGAATCTCAATTAAACCACTTTATAAACAAGCAAATAACCCCTTTCAAATATTCCAAGGGACTTAAATAATGGGTATAAGACCTTGATTAGTGCACCAAAGATTTTCCATAAGCGGCTCGATATTGTATATACCTCAGCTCTGTCAACTCTAACTAAAATAAACCCTCTCAGAAAATACCTAAACATCACATAACCTCTCCGAATTAACTCATTTACAGTAATCGACCTCGGCAAACTAGGTAAGGCTAAAACTATCAAGCTACCCTTCCTAGAAAGGTTCTCAAATTTTTTTTAACAATTCTACATCAAGAATACCGTGAATAGACTCGACAGCCATGACGACATCAAAAGATTTAGAATAATGAAAAATTCTAATATCTGAGACATAAAGCTCATCATATACATTAAGCTTCTTAGCGAACTCAACCTTAACATGATCAACATCAACACCAACAACATGAGAAACTCCCAGATAACCTTTAAGAAAAAGACCCCAAAGACCAAAACCACAACCTACATCAAGAACGCTTCTAGGCTTAAATTGCTTGAGAAGAGCACATACCCAAGGTTCAAGACCAGGACTATGAAAAGTATACGTATAGTCCGTATCATACATTGGCTTAAAATCCTCTAAATTTATTTTATAATACTTCACATGAGCGACCTAAGAAGACCCCAGCGACGTAATTTATCTTCACTTAAGACTTTTATTTTTAAATATAAACGTCTCTTAGTAATTATGTAACGTGCATTATGAGCGATATTCATGTATGCAGCCAATATAGCTCGAAAAGTTTCTCTTGATATAATTCCACGAAAAATATTATATATAGCTAATAAAGGGTAAACTACTAAAAGATGCTTTAAAGATAATGATTTTATTAATGTAATTACTTGATTGCGACGCATTAAGAAGTACTTAAGGTATTTGAAGTAAGTCGAAGATGGTGTTACACCTCCCATGTAATGATAAACTCTAGCGCTGGGTTCTAATATTACCATATAACCTGCTAACCACATCCTTAAACCAAGATCTAGTTCATCGCCATACATGAAGTAAATAGGGTCTAGACCTCCTATTCTCATGAATGCACTGCGTCTTACAACATAAGCTGCACCGAAGGGAGCAAGTATCGCTTTAGAATCAAATTGGTTACCCTTATAATTACCGATAACATCAGCATATAAGCCCGTTGATTGCACCTTTTCTGGATATTGATACCAGCATATTAGTGGTTGCACTACACCAATTCTAGAAGATGATGATTCAAAAATTTTGAGTATAGGGATCAACCAACCATCATCGACATAGAGATCAGAGTTTAAGATTGCCACTAATTGAGAAGTCGAAAAAGCCACTCCCACATTTACTGCATAACAAAAACCAGCATTTCTTTTTAGTCGTACAATCTTTAAATGATGCTTTGAGGTATTTAGATCTTTATAAATTTCGTTTATTATATCAATGCTTTTGTCGGTAGACGCATTATCAACAATTATTATCTCACATAAATAATCCGAACAACTGTTGATGAGCGTTCTTAAAAGTCTCTTAAGGAATTTTTCACCATTCTTATTAATGATAACTATTGATACCTTATTACTCATCGCTATAATAACCCATTAGTCTATTATATAGGTCAATGTATTTTTTAGCAATATGTGTTAAAGTTAAATTCTCTTTAATTCTTTTATAAGACTTATAGCTAAGAATTCTAGCAAGCCTGTCATTAGACAGTATTTCTAATATTTTCTCAGCTAAATCATATGGTTCCCTATTATATAAGAGCCCCGCATCTCCTAAAGCTTCAGGATTACTGCTCGAATTATTGGCTATTGTAGGTATTCCACATGCCATGGCCTCCAGCATAGCTAATGATCCAAATGCCTCTGTTACCGAAGTATTTACATACAAATCTGCAACTCCGTAATAAATGGGCATCTTGATGAGAGGTGTCCAATTTTCATCAAATAATATATGCCTTTCTACACTAAGTCTCTTAATGAGCCTATTTATTCTAATTTTATAACTCGGAACTTCAGCTCTGGTTTTTACAAGGACAAGCACATCATCACGTTCTCTAATTATCAATGATAATGCTATTATCAAATCTTCAAGTCTTTTCTCAGGCGATAATCTAGCATTCCATAGAACAACCTTAACATTTAAGGGTATCCCGATCTCCCTTCTTGCCTTTTCACGAGGAATACTAGGGTTGAACAGCTCTGTGTTAACTCCATGATGTATTACAACAACTTTCTTCGAACCTATCTTTGCTTCTTCATTTTGTTTTGTAAAATAAGAAGGAGCTACATAGACATCTATGTGATCATTAATTGCATTGTAAACTTCCTTGGGGAAGGGAGCAGCATGAAGAACCGCTATAATAGGCTTCTCCAATTCCTTAGCTCGCTTTGCTAATGTAACGTTTAAAGAATTTAGGTGAACTACGTCAACTTTACTCAAAAACAAAGATCTTGTAAGCTTGTTAATGTAAGGAGGAATTACTTTGAACTTACTATATCTCCCGTGAAACCTCTCATAGAGATAAATTGCATAGAGAAGTGGATGTTCAATATCAACAATAACATTTGCTTTTAAGAGGGCTCTTGGCAGGTCAAGATTGTAAGAAACTAAAACAGATGATGCTTCAAAATAAACTTTCACAGAACCTCATCTTAACACAAGTAATAAATTACTATTAAATACAATATCACTATTATTTGTGTTAATTAATTTTGACAGAGGTTGAATATATATGCTGAGAGATGAAATATTGCTAGGCTTTATCCATCCCCACTTAAGTAGACTTATAGCATATATACCAGGGTCAAAATCTTGATAGATTTTCAGATGGATCAAATTCTCTACATCAGTTAATTTTAACAATCTTTCAACCATTGAAACTTCATCAGATGTTGGAGATCTGAACGTGAGATATGGTACTTTACCCACATAAAGCCATGGAGTATTCTTTACTGTAAAAAGCCCTGATAAAACTGTCATAATAATTATGATGAATATCATTATCTTCCCTATCTTATTGCTATTTATATGTTTCAATGCTTCAAAAGATCCTAGAAAGAGTAGCATGTAGCCTGGATAACCAACCTCTCTACTGAACGAATTAGAGAAGTAAGAGCCTACAAAACCTACGAAGATAAGTATTAGACCTGCAGACAAAAGGGAGAATGCGAGCAACTCGCTATAGGAGTGCTTCTTTTTAAAGAATACGGTCATGATATAAGAGATTGCAAGAGCAGGATATATAGTCCAAGAGAAGGAAGTGAAAATTGGTGACCACTGCTCATATTTAGTAATCCTAAGTTCTACGCTACTAGGAGATGATAAAAAGTTAAAAAATTTTAGGAAATCTGCGCCGTACGGATATAATGATACATACGCTGTAGTATAGATAAACCTTGTAAAAGATATGATCAAGTAAATTACGGTAAAGAGTACCAGAATACGTAAGTAGTGAACATATGCACTATTTCCTCCATATAGCTTTGACACTAAGTACAAGGTTATTAAGCTGAAAATAAGCATAGCAATGGCTGTAGTATGTGTAAGTATGCCTGCGATAGACAAAAACATGATAGTTATATAGTCTGAAAGTTTAATATTTTGCTTAATGAAAAGCATAATTACAAGAATAGCAAACATTGCGGAGAGTGCTGGTGGGACTGTAATAAACGTTATATATGGTGTTGCTAAAGCAAACATTACAGCTGGTAGAAGGACATTTTGAGATTTTGCTCTCTTATAAATTATGTAAACAGCTAATAGGATCAGAAGTGCTATAGCGAAGTATAGTATTACGTTCGGTAAGGCATATATAACATCATTTACACCAAGTATTATATGAAGTATCGCGATCCAATAAGATGTAACATTAATAAGATCATAGAAGGGGTTTTTTAGAGAAAAACTCCAGCGTTCGTAGGTGGCATATACAGTGGCATCAGGGGTCTGCTCACCCACTTCAATAAAGTCGTTTGCTATAATCAAGGAGTATTCGAGCATAACGTCTAATAGCATTAGCAGTAAAATTACAGTTATAATAAAGAATTGCATTCTTGTTTTACCTAAATTCTTAATGAGATAAGGCATAAGGAATATTAAAATGCTAATACTAAATGTAATAAATGCATATACCTTATTTGCTTCAAGAAATGTGTAGTCATTAATAATCAAATAGAAGAAAAGAGACGTGCTTAAGATTAGGATCAGAAATAATATGAACATTTTTATAATAGTTTTGCCTTGATGATCATTATAAATAAGCAAGAATGCCATAGCATTAAGTATTACGAAGAACAAGAGATAGCCCGTATAGGATAAAAGCATGATATTATACCTCTTTAACTTTAGAAAATTTTTATGTTATGGGCATTTAAGATATCTTACTGTGATTCTAAAGCCACAGCAAGGTCTGTATGCTTCTTTTGATGTACTTCAATGTCTTTTTTATGGCGTTGATCTTAAGCTAGTGCCAGAAAAATGCCTAGTCATGAAAGCGCACATCAGAAAATCATGCAACACAGCAGCTAATTTAAGAAGGTTTAAAAGATACTTTACATTCCCTGCAAATCCTATTAGTCTGATCTTAACTTTCTCTCTTAAGGCATACTTTTTTCTTATAACCTCAATAAGATCTTCATAATGTTTATCCGGATCCAGCCTACCAACGCTAACGATCTCGAGAGTTCTTTTCTCTCGAGGATAAACAACGAAATTTTTAAGTTCTATAGGTGGTTGTAATACATAGGGTTCTTTTTTCCAATATCTTCTAGCTAAGAATGCCATGTAATTAGAGTTTACTATTACTCGATCTACATAAGGCCATGAATCAAAATCTATGGATGTTAACTTTCCCAAAGCTGTGCTGAAGCTAAACCAAAGCATGGACAGGTCAGACCACATGTATTTTCTGTAAAAACCACGTGTCTCAACATACCAAGGTGTTATCATATGATAATACACAATAGTCTTAGCTCCTACCTCATGTGCTTTGTTAATAATATACCTTGGCATTCCACCACTTGATATTATTACATGTGGCTTTTCTTTTTCTATAATTTTCTTTATAGTTCTCTGCTTCAAAACTTCTACAAAAGGCAATTTGAAATTCTTACTAAAGATCTCTTTAGATTCTTCGTCTTTGTGTGTTAAGGCATATATTTTTACCTTTGATTGGTTCATCAATGATGCGTTAGATCTATGAGGTTCTGATGGCACAATTACACTCAGAGACATTGACGATAATGCTTTTATCATGTATGTCTCTTGTCTTCCAGTTCCACCAGGCTTATCTATGAAATTTGCTACTAAAAGAATTTTCCCCATGAAGTTTTTCTGTTTTATTCATTAAATCTATCAATTCTACTTATAAGACTTCTTGCTATATTGTTCCAAGAGTATTTTTTTGCCGTAGTAATGACATTTTCTCGTAAATCATCTAGATTAAAGCTACCTATGCGCTTAAGAATTTCTAATAGTTCAAATTGATCTTTAACAATGAAACCGTTCTCTTCATTTATAATTATCTCAGAGCTTCCTACAGTAGGTGTAACTATAGGAATAACACCACATACCATGGCTTCTAGCACCACTAATGGAAATGGATCAAAGTAGCTAGGTAAAAGGAGAAAGTCTGATGCTTGATAATACATGATCAGCTTCTCCTCAGACACATTACCCAAAAACCTTATTCTAAGATCTGAAGACAGTTTCATCATATTTGAATTTGGCTTGAATCCTATAGCAAGGAGTGTGTAATTCTTCTTCTCAGCTTCTTCCAACCTTTTTAATGCATGTAGAATTCTTTGAAATCCTTTTCTAATGGGGTTATTTCCAACAAATATTATTACTCTAGCATCTTCAGGCATGTTAAGCTTCTTTCTCAGTTCAATTCTCTCTTGATCATGTAGAGGATGATATTTTTCTACATTAACTCCATTATATAGAACAAAAATCTTATCTTCAGATATGTTATAATCCTCAATTAGTGACTTCTTAACCAGATTTGATACTGCCCATAGTTTTTTGCTTGACTTAAAGATCGTCCTCTCTATGTAACTCTCCATACGTATACTCCTCTTTTCATAATCGCTCAAAAAACTTGATAGATATTTAAGTGCACCAAGTCTTGGAAAATGAACCCATGTAATATCATCTTCAAGTGTATATCCATTGCCTATAACTATCTTATCATATCTACCTGCCTTAGTAAAAAGTGTGTAAAAGATTGGTGAAAAACTCCTGATAGCAAATAATTTTGGCATTCTTTTAATTCTTACTTCATGAAGCTTGTTTAAGTCTTCAGGCGGTAGTGAGATTATACTTGTTAATATCTCTACATCTACACCAAGCTTCGCTAATGCTAGAGCCAGATTATAGCTACATTTCGACGCCGAAAGCCTAGGATCTAATCTACGAGACACGATGAGAATCTTCTTCATATTATATCCTTAAAATTTCATAAATTTAATAAAGTTTAATAAATCCTTAGGTAGAAAGGAAATTTATCAACATTATTAGAATGTATTGTGTACCTTCTTTCAATTGGTGTTATTCTCATAATTTCATCTCATGTACAGATTTTCAAATGCCTGTAAATATGTTTCGTGTTTTTATAGGGCTTTCAAGGTCTTACTAGTTAGTTGTTGAAGTGCCGCGTCTCAATGTTTAGTTCTCGCTATTTCTCTCAAGATTATTGATAGTACTACCATGGCTAAGACTTCTGCTATGAGTGTTTAGTTCTTCTACGAGTTTCTTTGTTGCAGTTCTAACCGCTTCTCTAGAATTCATGGTAGGTTTGAATCCTAACTCCTTTAGTTTTTCTT
>Ga0080004_1109628_pt1 | contig 12415 bp, 17 predicted proteins | sample WasSprMetagenome_FD_69207 | JGI IMG/M metagenome (GOLD analysis project Ga0080004, IMG submission 69207) | Sulfidic aquatic microbial communities from Washburn Spring, Yellowstone National Park, USA - WS (SPADES assembly) (version 2) | ecosystem: Environmental > Aquatic > Thermal springs > Hot... | reverse complement strand
TTTATTTATTACTCGTATTCCTCATAGAGGTAATACTCATCTAGGTACTCTATTAAGTGTTTTCTTAGCTCTTCTAGTTTCTTTTTATCAAGTTTTTGTAATCTTTCTCGAACTTCATCAGAGTTTAGGAATTCATCTACTACTGCATGAAGTTTTTTCTCATACTTATCTGATAGTTCATTTAAGATCTTCTCCAGTTCTTTAGTAAGCTTTTCGAAATCTTCAAAACTCTCAGCATTACTAGCAATTTCAAGTATTCTATTGAATCTATCAGCATCTAATTTTAAAGATGCCAATGGTTCATACTGACCTCTTCTTTCTCTATAAAGTTTAATAGTCTTCTCTACTTTATCCATTCTTACATGTTCTGAACTACCATATATTGTCTCAAATACTAACTCAAGTATCCTATCATTCTCTGCTCTCCACACTTGTTTATCATTTATTCTAAATAATCTTTCCCTACCATCAGCTGACCTTTCAACTCTTTCCCTAAGTTTGATAGCTATAGTCATTTTTCATCCCCAATAAACTCATTTAATTTTTCTTCTAATTTTCTCATCATCTCCTCTACCTTATCCTCATCTTCAAGTTCCCTTATTTTTCTTTTAACATCACTAATATCTAAGAGTATATCCACTATTTTATGAAGTTTATTCCAGTAGTATATCATTTCTAACTCTTTAGCAGTTTTCTTAAGCTCATCGTAAAATTCCTCAAAATCCTTATAATGTTCAGTATTTCTAGCCTTTTCAAGCAATTTACTGAAGCTCTCATCTTCTAACTCTAAATGTGCCACCTTTTCCACACGATCATAAAGTTCAACAGTCTTTGATGCCTTATCTATCTTTATCTTTTTTATTTTGAAGTTAGGTGGTATATAATATGTTAATATCAGCTTCTCCTCATCCTCCTCTTTTGTAATATCAGGTAATACACCACCATAATTCTTCAATTTAAGATTAAGAGACATTCTCACACCTAACATTTATCTCAACAAATCGAATATATAAGTTTTCCGATACACGCTTTTAAATATTTTATAGTTGATAATTTATGTGAAGGGTATATGTCTGATAAGAGAGTTTTGACTTTGGATGATTTGTGGAGGTATTGTGTGAAGTCTAATGATGTTTTATTTAGTAAGGATAGGGGTTCAGGCATTTTTGTTGCTAGGTATGGCTTCTATCATGATGCGTTCCCTAATGAAAAGGTTTTCGTTTGGATTCTTTACCACCCGTCAAGTCCTGAGCCTATTGATTCTTTATTTAAAATTCTCGATGAAATACGTAGGTCTGAGGGGATTGTACGTGTTACTGATGATAAGACTGGTGATATCTGTATGGTTTTAGTGTCTTATAAGAAGTGGTTTAGGAGGTATGTTGTGAAGTATGAAGTCGCTAAGCATAGGGTCTTACTACCCGGCGATATAATTGCTTATTCTGGTGAGGGGTATTATGGTATTAAGTTCAAGCTATATCATCATTCGGAAGGGATTACATATCCGGGCTACTTCGCAGTAATACTAGGTCAGGTATTCGACTTGGTAGGTCTTGAACAATACCCCTCTGCAATACACATACTATTAGTTAATGGTGCGTTTAAGGTGGCAAGCATTCTTTCCTCTGTTTCCCTACCTACTGTTGATGAGGTCGTGAGGAGGGAGGTGCTTGAGGATTTTAAGGAGTTACTCAGTCTTAAGTATACTGAGTTTGCGTTGAGGGAGATTGAGAGGTTGCATAAGGCTCTGGTTGAGGAGAAAAAGTAGGGTTGAATCAATATATAAGTATAACGGAATGTTTATATATTGGCGTTTCTCTTAGTTATTATTGGTGGTTTGATGTCTGTTATGGTTGGGGAGAGGGTTCGGGAGGAACGTGTTGTTGAGAGGATGTTTGATGAGGATGTACATACTAGTTGGCGTTTGGTTGCTGAATATGTTGATGGTGATGGTTATGCTGACTTTGTAAAGATTGAGAAGTACTTCTACCCAATGCCTAAGTACGGTAATCATGTTAAAACCGTTGTGAATATTCATGCTGAAGCTGATGGTGGCTTCAGGTTTGAGGTCTATAGTGTGAGGCAGAGCTGGGGTGGTACAGGTAGTGATAAACTACTGAAGCTATACTTCAATGACTATGCTGAAACACCGTTCTTCATGCGGTTTGACGAGATAAAGAAAATCAAAAATGTTGAAGACATCAAGAGATATGTTAAAGATATTGCTGAGTACATTCACGAATTAGCAGATATGATAGACTTGACCAAGAAGGAGTAACGTAAACTATATTTATTTTTTAACCGCTTCATTTTTTGGTGGTTGTATGGGTCGGAAGAATATATATCAGGGTACTTCTAGTTGTTACGGTGTTAAGGAGGGTGTTTGGGTTCCGGGTTCTGGTGTTACTCCTGACTTACTCCCGTCCTTCATAGCTTTAATCATGCGTGATGTGGTTCGTGGCTGGAGTTATGACCGTGAGGGCTGTAGGGAGATACCGTTCGACGTAGACTACGGGATCTCAAGGCTTAACTACCTCATAGCACTAGCAACTAAACACGTAGGTGAGGTTGGTTACCAATTCACTAAGGAAGCGATTGAGAAGCTCTTCAGAGAGTATAAACTACCTGAAGGAATCACAGCTGTGAGGTTGGCAGGATATAAAGACAGACTAGACAAGATAGCGAAGGAAATAGAAGACATACTAGGTGTGAAAGTAATCAAAGAATACTTCGACATACCGCAAACAGAGAAAGTTAAAATACCTGCCTAAACCACAGCTGTGGTAATGATGAAGTGTAGTCTTTTATGTCTTCCAACCCATACATACTTACGGTGTGGTGCGTGTATGACGTATATGTTGTCGGTGTGGCTGGCTACGTTGTACTGATAGCATTTCTAATGCTCTATCTACTAGTGTCTAGCAATCTACACACATCCATTGCCTACGGATTTGTAATACTGCTATCAATAGTGATGATCCTGTACTACACGGTAAGGTTTAAAACATGTAGGTGTGAAGCTAAGGAGTGATGCTCATGACTGTTGTAGATGAGTACTTATGGAGGATTTCATTAGCTGTAGCGTCTGTTCTAGGCATCATAACTCTAATCATATGTATTACAGACCCAACAATGATTAACAAAACTATTGAATACTACATACGATGTTTTAGCGATCCGACAAGACAAGCAGTCTTAATAGTGGGTTTCTGTACGTTGTTGTATATGCTTTTAGGAGGTTGTTGTAGAAAGGAGGTGGGTGTATGAGGGTAGCTATATTCAATGCTCTAATCGGTTTAGCAGGTGGTGGTGAGAAGGTAGCTCTAACACTTGCTAGAGCTTTTGAGGAGTTAGGTCATAGTGTTACCCTATATACCTATGAGGATGAGAGGAGGGGTGTTGATGAGACAATCAACCTCCTAGGTGGTTATAGACCCCCAACAATTGTAGTGCTTCAGCAACCAACGATTGTTAAGGTGTTAGGGATTGGTGGTAGGTTCGTGAGGTATAGACGCTTACTACTGGTTAAGTACTTCCTAGACATTGTTGGGAGGAATAGGCATCTGTATGACTTAGTTGTTGATACATCAAGTAATGCCCCCACAGCTGTGGACATATCATACATCCACTACCCAGTAACACTAAGTAAGGGCTACTCAACCATCTGGTGGATGGCTTACGACTACCTAGTCAATCAATTAGCTGACAGGGTTCTTGGGAACACTAGACTAGTCCTCACTAACTCTTCATGGACTGCCTCACAGTTTAAGAGGGTGTTCGGTACTAGGTATAGGGTTGAGGTTCTACACCCAGCTGTAGATGTTGATTACTTCTCTAAATGTGGTTGCGATAAGGAAGACGTGATAGTCTGTGTGTCTAGGTACACACCTGAGAAGGGTTTGGAGAAGTTGGTTAGACCTATGTCAAAGCTTAAGGAGTTCAAGTTCTACTATGTAGGCTCAACACATGAGTACTCGTCGGAGGTGATTAAAGCGATTGAGGATGAGGTTAGGAGGTGTGGAGCTACAAACATTGAGTTACTCACTAACTTAGGTAGGGATAGGTTGAGGGAGGTGTTATGTAGGGCTAAGTATTACGTACACCCACCATACCCAGAACACTTCGGCATATCAGTAGTTGAGGCAATGGCTTCAGGATGTGTACCGATAGTCTATAAGGACGGAGGTGCTTGGACAGACATAGTATCTAAAGTAGATGAGAGGTTAGGCTACGACACAGTAGATGAGATACCGACACTCATAAACATACTAGAACAGAACAAAGAGATGAAGGAGGCAGTGAGGGAGAAGGTGAGACAGCAAGCACGGAAGTACTCATACGAAGAATTCAAAAACAAACTAAAACAACTGATAGAAACCATACACTAAACGTTATCTTTATAAGTCGTTGAATAACGTATTGATAATGGAGATGTGGTTGAGTCAGGCTGTAATCACCCGTAGTAAGACTCAAGAAGAAGAAATTGAAGCGATTAAGAAGGTAATTAATTATGTGTTAGACTTCCAACCAATCGAGCGGATGGAGTATGCTGACTATGTTAAAGATAGATTAAGACATAAACTAAATAAACATGTTGAGTACTGGTTTGACGAATCCAGTCAGTGGCGTAGGTTGAAATCTATTGACGTAGATAGGGAGACATGGGTAGATATATACCGTATTGATGACATCGATACAATCGAGATAGAAGATGAGGACGGTAAAGTTAGATACTACGATATATTCATAGAGGGAATCGTAATGGGAGTATCCTCACCAGGAGGTAGTGTTTATATAATGACGAACTGCAAACTAAAAGACGTCAAACCACAGGAAGAGGAGGAAGAGGAATAACATCAAAACAAACTAAACCTCTTTTTTATTTCATTATTTCTTACCCTAACCACAGCTGTGGGTTAGGGACTATCTGCCTCATACACATACTGTGTTAGAGGAAGACAAACAACATCTTTTTCATTATTGCTTAATGTTTTGAGTAGTTCTCTCTCGTCTTCGTCTAACTCATCCATTCTGAAGCATACTTCCTCACTTAATATTTTGAGTGTTTTCTTCATGTTATCCCTCTCACTAACTTCTTAAGTTTCTCTATGTCTGTTATTCCGTGTGTTAGCTGTATTATTCTCAGTTTTCTGAGTATGTGTGACCTACGTTCTTCAGGTATTTCCATTACTAACCAACCTCTCGGCTTAGGTATGTTTATGAATTCCTTGATCAGTTCTCTAACATCGTCGTACCTCACTCCCTTATCTGCTTCAGCTACTTGAATTGCTAACTCCATGACTTCAGGGTCTTCACCTGCTTCCTCAACCCACAGCCTAGCTAATGCCTTCCTAGACCCTCTAGCGTTATGTACCTGCTCATGAATTCTGACTGCCTCGCTCACCAGCCTCACAGTCCTGTTATCGTACCTCATCCTCCTCAACCACTCCCTAGCTATCCTCGCTGATTCCTCAGCATGCCCTACGAACATCACCTTACCGTCCTCAACCTTAACAGTCTTAGGCTTACCCACGTCGTGGAGGAGGACTGCTAAAACATTATATATGCTTAACTTATGCATCCTCCTCAGATTGTTCAGTGCTTCAAGAGTATGTTGAAGTACTGACTCACCGTGGTGGTGTCCCCTATAGTCATGCCTCACCTCAGCCATACTGCCTAGGAACGGCATTACAGTCCTCCACACATCACTTAAGTATATGAGTTCTAAAGCTCTTGCAGGGTCTGCCAACAACATCTTGTTCAGTTCGTCCCTAATCCTCTCAGCAGACACCCTCCTCAACTCAGGATGTAACTCCTTAATCGCCTCCCACAACTCCTTATCTATCGTGAAGCCTAACTTAACAGCGAATCTTAAAGCTCTTAAAATCCTTAAGGGATCCTCCATTATCCTAGCTGTGGGGTTCCTAACAGCTCTTATAATACCTAGCCTGAGGTCTGCATAACCTCCGAACGGGTCGACCAGCTCACCGACTACGTAGTCAGCCCCCACATCAACTACTTTAACAGCCATAGCGTTTATTGTGAAGTCCCTCCTCGACAGGTCATCATATATCGACTCTGCAGGTGCTACCTTAGGCTTCCTACTGATGAAGTCGTACTCCTCAGTCCTGAACCCAGCCACGTCAATCACCTCACCATCATCTAACACCACCTTAACAACCCTGAAGGACTTAGCCTCCTCAGACACACTATACCCCAACCCCTTCAAATACTCGACAACCCTATCGAAGTCCTTAACAGCGATGTCTATGTCGTAGGACTTAATACCTGAGAGGAAGTCCCTAACAACACCACCCACAATGTAGGGAGTATCAACCTCAGCAATATCCCTCAACAAACCAGCCACATAAGAACTGACAGACATCCTAACCAGACCAACCTGCCTAATCCCCCCAACCTCCCTAACCCTAACATCAACAGACGTACAACCACCGAAAATAACTAGAGGAAACATCAATATAAAAGTATCGGAGGACTTTATACAAAACACACATCCCATTAAAACATCAGGTGAATCCACGGGATTAGCATAAAGGTTTATAAAGGGGTTACACAGAGTATATAGTGGGGTTGAGACAGGGAATGACATGGGGACACTAATCCCCGACCCGATGAAACCCTGAAAATGACCCTCCGCACCTGAAGGTGCGGGGGTGATGGGAGGGGGCCACCCCGCCTCGGGGTGGTTTTTGAACCCCGATGACCCAGAGGGCGGGGTAGGCGGGGGAGGTCAGGGCGGCGACCAATGACCCGCCCCCAAACCCCCGAGGGGGGGTAGGGGGGATGTGGGGGCGGTGAGGGGTTGACCCCGCCTTTACCCGACGGGAACTCCCGGAGGGATGAACCGTCGGGGGGAGCCGTCCCTAAGACCTCCCCGCCTACGGCATCACGGGGATGAACTTCCCCGCCTTCCGTCCGGGCGGGGGCGGGGGTGTGACCCTGTGGGGGGCGGGCGTAATGAGAGGGGGGCGCCCCCTGGGTGCCCCACCCGCCCCTGAGTCCTAGGCGGAGCGGTAAGGCGATGAAGCCTAGGGCTAACCGTCCCCGGGTAAGGCTTACCCCGAACTCGGGGGGCCCGAGCCCTGCCCCCCACGAAAAACCTCGGGGTTAAACATGATATACGAATTAGTATTTGAAATTGAAATTGAAATTGAGAAAATAGCGGTTGTTAACGGCTTTATTGTTGACAAAATAACAGGAGAGGTCATCGGTCAAGTCTTCACTTACTAAACCTCAAACAAAACTTCTTTTTCCTTTTTCGGGGTCATGTATGAAGGCCCGAATTCTTAGAAAAAAGATTGAAATTGAAATTATGCCTAATGTAGCGATAAAACTTCCGAGAAATTCACCATATATTGCCAAGATAACTTCGACCACCTTATACTTCTATTCACCGCTTATGACTACCAACTTACCAATACCAGTTCCAATAGTTAAATAATTCCTTTTCTTTTTACTTTAATGATTGCTGTATCGTTCCAACCACTATTAACCTAACTCTTTTTAACCTCTTTTTGTTTTTCGGGGTCTATATGGTGAAAGTTGTATTATTAAATGCATTAGTTACTTCGAGCAAAATACCACTAATATTAAAAACCATACCATCAAATTTAGATGAAGTTAAGAAGTTTATCGAAAATAAAGAAACTGAGAGTTATATTGGACATGAGGCAACTGCACAGCTACTCACAACACTACTCAATAAGCCTATCCTAACCAACAGATCAATGTATGATCCACGTCCTGGGGAGTTTGCCATCGTGGTGCGTCTTAAGAAAAGATTAGAGAAGTCTGAAGACATAAAGAACGTCACCGTAGATGATGTTGAGTTCATTGTTGTTGAATATAGTGAGTATAAGTAACCAACCCTAACTTTTTAAATAATTATTTTGTTTTTCGGGGTGTATATGTTCAGGTGTGACTGCAAGAATTGTCCTCTACTATGTTACGCTCCAACAAATTACTGCCCGTATTACAATTGTATTCCATCTCTCTGCACTGATAACAACAACCCTAACAACTAAACTAACAAATTTTTTATTTTTCTTTTTCGGGGTTAATTATGAGCCCCCTAGGACTACATTCATCATATACTTTATTATTGTTATTACTGTTTATTTCATCATTCACTATTGACTCATAAATAACTACTAACTTACATTCTAATCTACCTCTTCTGTTTTTCGGGGTCTGTATGATTGACGAATTAAAAGTAATTCTCAATGAGCTTAAGAGTTGTGTCTTAGAAGAAAAAGAAGACAAGTTTATAGCATACTGTGGATGGCAATTAATAATATCTAAAACTAGTGATGAATTAATAAAAAAGCTTGGTGGTGATGTATCAGCGACGTGTGCTGGATGTTGCGGTTTCCTATACACAGTAAGAACCGAACTAGAAGATAAAGTAAGATATGAGTTGTACACATGTTATTGCCATCCATGGGGTGACGTAACAGTTTATATACCGAAGCCGAAGACGTAATTTGTTTTATTTTGTTTTCGGGGTGAAAATGAGGTGTGACCTCCCCGCACTAGCAGGAACCTTCGCCATTCATGGCGGGGAGGAGGTCAGTTGTTTAACTATTTAGATTTCGTACATTATCCTCAATGTTGTTATGGTGGAGTTAGTGTAGTTTCTCCTCTTCTCACAGCTGTGATAATGCTGTAGCTACTCTACACTCTCTTCGGGGTTTATATGAAGTGGTGTTTAACTCATTTTGTCCGGGGTTTCGTATGTCTAGTTCTAAAGCTAATCCAATTGAAATTTCGAGACAGAAATTATTCGAAGTTGAGAAAGTTCTTAATACCTTAGTGATTGGTCATGAGGACTTCGTTAAAGCTTTGATGATTGCTAGTATCGCAGGAGAACATATCGTTGTCATTGGCCCGCCCGGAACTGCTAAATCCTACACTATACGTCTATTCGCTAAGTTAGTGAACGCCAGCTTCTACCAGTACTTGTTAACGAAGTTTACCAGCTTCGACGAAATCTTCGGCACAGTTGACATAATAAGTTTGAGTAAAGGTGAGTTCAGAAGAAACTGGAGCCGGATAATATCTAGTGACTTCATCTTCCTCGATGAGATATTCAAAGCCAACTCCGCAATTCTGAACGCACTACTAAGTTTGTTACAGGAGAGAATTGTATACGATCCAATGAATGGTAATCCAGTAGAGACTAAATTACACACAGCTGTGGGAGCAAGTAATGAAACACCTGAAGACCCAGAGCTTCAAGCATTATATGATCGTTTCGCTGTTAGAGTATTTATCAATTACCTTGAGGATGATAAGGCATTGTTTACTGCTATACAATCACGCTGGCTTAACAGTAATTCTCTTAATTCTCTACAGCCTATAGCGTCTATGCAAGATGTTAAAACTCTGCATCAGTACGCTATGACCTTAGTGAGTGCTAAGATTAAAGATCTCGGCGAGGTTTACAAGTTGTACTATACTAATGTTGTACCATTGGTCAAAAGTTTACGTACGAAGGGAGTGATTGTTAGTGATAGAACCATTATAGAGAAGATGCCAAAGTTGTACTGCGCATATTTAGCGTTATACGGAATCACTTTAGATAATGTCATGTCAGCGACTTACGAGTTAGTCCAGTACCTTGCAAGAAATCGCGATGAGCTTCAAGCGATTAGAAAAGCTGTTGATGAGGCCCTCGGTGAGGTTGCGGAACTAGCTAAAATGCTAGAGAAGGCTAAGGAGTACATTAAAGCGAGAAATCTGGCCAACGCTAAGGAAGCCCTCAAGAACATACTGAACTATGACATCTCAAGGCTTGAAAGAACGCCTTGGCTGAAGCCTAAAGTTGAAGCCATCATACAGTCAGCACGTCAATATCTCGACTATATCAGCCAGATTGAAGAGATGCTTGAGAAAATGTCTAAAACCTAAGTATCCTTTTCTTTTTCGGGGTTCTTATGGTATTCATTGATAAAGACACTTATTTTAGAAGTGGTCTTGCTAAGTCAGCATTCCATGAGAAGATCTATGAGTCACTACCTCTCGATTACTACCTACCATATATCACCGACACACAGAAATTATTTGTTACTACAACACCAGTCAGGACTTATCCGAAATTCTATATGTCACACGACAGCTTTCTGATGTTCTACAAACACTATGATGTTGTATTTCAAAGCTTGAAGAGGAGTAACAAAATCGCACCTCTATGGAGAGCTATTGTTGAGAAGACTGTGAAGTCCGATGACTTCTACGAACTCAACAAAATTACAGCCAATAGTAACGAACTCAGCATCTTAGCGTCGGTTCAGTTTCTGAGACAACTTCTATTGAGGACTGATATCGAAAAAATACAACAACAGATGAGGAACGTACAAAGTCAGCAGTTAGACCCTAGGATCCAGACCGCCGTTGATGAACTACTTAACGAAGTTGTTGATGAAGCATTACATTCAGCACTTAAAAACGTTAACGAGTTCAAAGAGTCTAAAGAGACAGCTGAGGAAGCGATCAGTATTTTAGCAGGGTCTGGAGGACATGGATTCACTAAGGAAGCATTAAGTGTTATGAAATTCCTTGAGAAACCTGAGGAGTTTAGAAGACGTGTGAGGTTGTTGAGGTTGGCGAAGATGTTCTACTCTAAATTCCTCACAGCTGTGCCAACAAGCATGATACATCAACAAGCTATAAGCGTCTATGGTGGTGTTAATGGAATCACTAGGATGTTCAGCGAGAAGCAAATATCTGATGTCTTACCATCTGAGTTAGTATTAACACAGCTCGGTGACGCCGGTAGAGCTCTACTAGCTTTAAAAATTATTCAGAAACAGTTGATGGTCTACCAGAGGAGTGCTAGTGTTAAGCCTGTGGTCTTTGTTGACAAGAGTGGTTCTATGGCTGAACCATTCGATAATTGGAGAAGAAATAATACTGAAGATGTTAACAACCCACCAAAGATCAGCGTTGCTAGCGGACTAGCACTAGCACTACATAAGAAGTTAGACGCAGATGTCTATCTCTTCGACACTGAGGTTGAGAAAGTGAACCCTGCTAAAGTTATCGACGTTTTGCTGTCTATTAGTGCTGACGGAGGTACTGACATCGACCCAGTATTAGAAGAGATTGTGAAAATTGGTAAGCATGACTATGTTTATATCATAGTTAGCGACGGTATAACTGAAGCGAGTTCTGAGATACTACAAAAATTTAAGGAGTCTGGACTAGCTAGCAGGACTAAGTTAATACTAATACCGCCGTCTGCTGAGAGCTTCAACTGGGTTAAGGAGTTAAAACAACACAACAACGTCATGTATGCTAGAGATGTTGTTGATTTTGAGAACGTTGTTAAGAAGACACTCACATTCTAACCTACCTCATCTGTTTTTTCGGGGTCGTACATGGAGGTAATATATAAAGGTATTATCAAACCCTCTGAACTTACTATGACTGTTAATGCTATTAAGTCAGTAATTGAAGAGATTAAGCGGTTGTTTAGTGAAGATGTGTATGTTCGTGAGGAATGGGAGGGTAGTTGGAGAGGGAACATAACAGTATTTATTTGTGATGCAAAATATGCAACAGTTAGTATAGACTTCCTCAGAAAGCCTGAATCTACTGAGCTGATTAAACTTAAAGCATATATAGACATTATGAACCTACCTGAGGATAGAGAACTTAGGAAAAACCTTTTCAGTAAGTTAATTGAGATAATGTGTATCACTCAAACATACTGCGACCCCATCTATGATGTAGTGCTAAACAGTAGACGTGATACTGATACACTAAATAAACTACTAGAAACATTAAGTTTTAAATAACTCAACTATTTGTTGTCTTTGTTTTTCGGGGTGAAAATGAGGTGTGACATCAATGTTGTACTTAAGATCATTCAAGATTATGACGTCAAATTTGTTATTGAGTTGATAGCTAAGGTAAAGCAAAAGCCTAAGTACTCTATCGAGAAATCTGATAAGTACGTTATTGTGAAAGATAACATTAGTTATAAAGTCGAGTTTGAGAGGGTTAGTGATGCTAGTAAATTCATGAAGTTCTTAAAACATGAGTTGATTCCTGAAAGACGAAACACCATCTCATTATCTTTAGTTAATTTCCTGATTGAGACTAAGCCTAAAGTCTCCGTCATACCACCTTAAAATTTATTTAACTACTACACTTTCCGGGGTTCTTCCTCAATGTTGTTATGGTGGAGTTAGTGTAGTTTCTCCTCTTCTCACAGCTGTGATAATGCTGTAGCTACTCTACACTCTCTTCGATATGAAGAAGAAGCTGTGTTACGGTTCTTTCTCCGATATATCAGGAAAATGCGCAAGATGTAAATATGCTGACGAATGTATTGTAGAGACTGTCAAATACCTTGCATCAATTTTTGACTGCTAAGCATCTTAACTCATTT
>Ga0080004_1141336_pt1 | contig 12421 bp, 22 predicted proteins | sample WasSprMetagenome_FD_69207 | JGI IMG/M metagenome (GOLD analysis project Ga0080004, IMG submission 69207) | Sulfidic aquatic microbial communities from Washburn Spring, Yellowstone National Park, USA - WS (SPADES assembly) (version 2) | ecosystem: Environmental > Aquatic > Thermal springs > Hot... | reverse complement strand
CCATCATATGTTCTGCCAATGATAGACTTCATAGGTGATAATACAGCGGTGAAGTCTGGGTTTGGGGGCTAGTCTAACCTCTCTTATCCCCCCTCTCGGTATTGGTCGCCCCTGAGCTGGACGGCTTCGCGAAGTACTTCGTTTCCGTCTCGGTCCTGGCGGCCCTGATCGGTCTGGCGCTGGCGGTTAAGGCTTGGAAGGAGAAGAAGTACGTCGTGGAGGTAGTGACACCGGACGGGGAGCTATTCTCGAGCTGACCGGATTCATCCCACATTTGAGGAGATAGAAAGGGGGAAATAGGTCCTCGATACGAATTTAGAATTTTAAATTTTGTAGATTTAAAAAATATTTGTTTAAGTTTTTTAAATTTAGAGTCCAGAAAGCAGTTCTGATCAACCGTGGGCGGTCTCAGGATCAGGCTAGACAAGGACGTCCTCAGTGTGAGTACTGTGGGATGCCGCTTACAGAACACAACGTTTACACCAGGGAGATAGGCGGTAAAACGCACTACTTCTGTTGCGAGCACTGTGCCGACGCCTACGAGGCGAAGTCTCGTTGAAGGATTTAGTGATCATAGGCTGGGGTGCCGCCGGTTTCGCGGCCTTAATCAAGGCTAACCAGTTGGGCTTCAAGCCCACGATAATAGGTTACGGCCCGATTGGCGGCACGTGGCATCTTTCATATGGTGGTTAATGGCGTTTTGACCGGTTGTAGGCGGACAAAAAATGGGCAAAAATCCTCTACGTAGAAAACGAGCTGGTACCAACCGAAAAGACACGTAATTGGAACGTCGGCAAAGCGTCGTATTTTGTCCGTCGTAAGCGTCATACCTTCGCTGTCTTGCCCGTCGTCGGCGTCATACAGCGTCGCTTTACGTTTTTTCTCGGCAGAGTTGGCCCATGGATTTTCCGGTTGGTACCAACCGTAGCATCCATGGGTCGGTTCTTCGGGGGAGAGTTGTACGCCGTCTTCGCTTCATGCACACGACGTTTTCGACCGGAGGAGAGTGGAAAGCCATACGTATAGCGCACGATAAGCGCTGGGTCGCCCCTGGACAAATGTCGATACCCATGATTCATGTGCCTAGAAATATAGACTGTCTTCTTTACACATATCACGCTTTCAACTTTCTCGATATGGTTGCGCTATACGTATAGCGCGCCGAAGACGCTATACGTATGCCGAACGCTTTACAGCCAGCCCGACGCGGTTGTTATTAACAGTAAAGCGTGCCGAAAAAATTTGCTGTTAATATATACTGTTAATAGTAAAATGCAAGTCTCGGCGTCCGCTATACATACAGCATTCAACTGTCTCGGAAGGCCTTGGTTGGTACTAACCGAGTTGCATGCCGCTATACAGCTTCAAACCGCGAGAATAGAAAGCTGAAAGCTGTATAGCGAATACCTGATATTAAACAACAGTATTAAAAATAATCATGATTCATGAGTCATGACTAAGAAAAAAATCACCGTAAGCATAGAACAAGAGCTCATAGACGAAATAGAAAAACGCGGTCTAGGCCTCACCGCCACAATAGAGGAGGCGCTGAGGAGATACCTAAGCGACGGCGGAGCTGGTACCAACGAGGCCGTAGAGGCCGCCGACAAGAAAGAGGCTGAATTAGTACGCATAAAGGCGTCGAAATACCCCTTCACATGCCGCCGCTGTGGTGTCAGATACGAGGCCGGCACGCCCGGTTGGTGGGATCCGTCGACAAAAACCATGATCTGCGACGCATGCTACTACTCCAGTCTCAGCACGTCAAAACACGGCGGCCGCCTCTACAAGCTGTTGCTCGAAGAGCGCCGCTTGCAAGCCGAAATAAAAAAGCTAAGAGAAGAACAAAGAGAGATATTAGAAGAGATCGAGGCGAAGGAGAAGAAGCTTTCCGAGATCGCGAGGAAGTACGAGGCCGCCGCAATCCTAGACACGTTGGTACCAGCCGTGATGAGAGTCGCGGAAGCAGTTGAGATATTGCAACAAAACCCAGAGCTCGCCAAAGAGATAAGAGACTCCATGAGAAAGCTAGAAGAGTTAATACCGAAATTCATAAGGGAAACTAAGGTTGGTACCAACATGGACTATGAGTAACACACAGCTGATCGTACCAGCGGGCCGCGGGGGCAAAATCAGAGACGACACTCACTATATAATAAAAATAAAGAATATTGACGTCACGGCGACGGGGTCGGTAAACGTCGTCGCCTTGGTTAAATACAAGAATAGCTACGCGACTTTAGAATTTCAAAGTTCCGGAGGCTGGAAGATCCACCACGACGACAACTTCCCCACCGACGTAATAATCGACGCAAAAAACGAGATCTGGAGAAGAATACAAAAAATAATAGAAAAAATAGATGAAATACTAGCCCTCGGCAACGGCCTCGGCCTCACGATCGTGTTTAAGTAGCTCGTAGACCAGCCCAAGAAATTCGTCGGCTTTTTTCGTCGCCTCATATCTCCCATCTTTTTCCCGCACAAGCCCAAGCCTCTTGAAATAAGTCGTGTCGCAGAAGATGTCGACACGTAGGCACATATCTTCTAACTGCTCAAACGTCAAGGGCCCATATTTAGACAGATAGATAAGCGCGATAAAGTCCTCCACAGTCAGCCGGCTCAGAAGCCACTTCACCTCGGTCATAGCTTCGCCAGAGCACGCACAATATTGAGGAGCTCTCTGCCGTCGTCGGTCAAGACGTACAGCGTATCGTCGCGTGTCACGTAGCCCCTTTCCCTCAGCTTGAGGAGCCTATTCGCCAATGCATTCCTAAGCGTGATTCCGTATTTCTCGACGCATTCCTCTAGCGCCGAGTAGCGACCTGCGCCTTCCGACAGACAACGCAGAATAATGACGTCAATTATGTCGATCTTCACCATCTTGTCCCTCAGTCTTCTGACACTTTCAACAACCTCTCTCTCCATGCCATGAAACATGAATCATGAATAAATACGTATCGCACAGATATCACGACTCATGAGCACAATCTTTAAAAATGAGTCATTACTCATGATTCATGAACACAGAACACGTAAAAAAGCCGGCCTACGGGGGGCAGGCCGGCCACACAAAAGAAGCCCCCCACAAAAAACAGATCTGTGTAGCAATAGGCCAAGACGTCATAGAGTGGATCAGAGAAATGAAAGAAAAACTACAAGAGGCAGGCTACAGAGGAGCGAGGGAGGGCACAGTAGTAGACCTCGCGCTGAGATACATCATCGAAAACAAGCTAGAAGAGACGTGGCTAACCTGGGCAAGAGGAAGGCTAGTCGCTGAGGCGTGAGCATGACCTCCCAGTTGATACCAACCATGAGGCTGGCTAAGGCGATCGAGGAGCTCACCTCCGATGAATTTCTTGTGAAACTGATTGACGCAGAGCGGGAAATAGAGCGCAAAATCATCGCGTTGCTAGAGAAGCTCTACCGGCCGCACATTGCCGACGAAGACGACATGGAGATCGCAGAAAAAATCGCGAAGCTGGAAAGAGCGTTGAACATCGCTATAAAGTGCCGCCTACAGCTGGAGGCCGCTAAGCGCATTGGCACTAACACATACAAAACCGTCGCGGAGATAATCGCGCCCGCACTTGCGCAAGTCGACATAGCGCTCGCAGAGCTATGACCGCCAAAGAAGTCATGTCAAACACATGGGATGTAGTCAAGAAGGCGCTGGAAGTAATGGAGCGCCACGGCGTCGCCTACATACTCTTCTTCTCCGACAAAACAGTAGTCATGGATCCAGACGCAGACTTCGTTTATGAATTTCTACCGGCTCCTCAGATGGAAGTCTACAAGCTGTTAATCATAAAGGCACCATTCACCAAGATGAAAGACGCAATCATAACCATAGCAAAGAAGCCGCAGAGAGAGCCGTTTAAGGACTTCAAAGGGTTAATATGAGTAAACGAGAAAGGATGATCGTCATATCCTTCCACGTATCCAAGTCTCTACTCGATGCAATAGACGACCTCGTGAGGCGGGGGGTGTTCCCCTCCCGAAGCGAGGCGCTAAGAGAAGCAATAAGACTCCTCGTAGAACAATACGTATTTGCTCGCCATGAGACTCAGCCTCAATAGAAACATCACACTCACGACCCGCCTTGATCTCGACACAATGAGAAGAGTCGTCAATCTGCAACTAGAAGCAATAGAGAAGTTTCCGTCCATTGCGAATCTAAGTACGGTGGCTTATCTGATACTGAGGAGGGCTGTGGCAGATAAGTCTGCAGAAGAGCTGGCAAAAGAGGTAGCAGAGACGCGGCACTCGTGGCTAAGGCACATACTGACGATGCGGATAGACCCGGAGACAGATGCAAAGCTGTCGTATGTAGCAAAAACGCTCGGCCTCGACGGCGGCAAAAGCATCGTCGCGTCGAGGATCGTCGTGAAATATGCACCAACTGTGACAATAGAAGACTTGATACAGCAGTGGAAAAAAGAGCTTTTCCCACACCTCCCCTAACCCCTCCCCTTTTTCGAGACCAACGTTGCCCCCGCTCCCCCACGCCGAAGAATTTTACTCGTGTAAAGCGCGCCGTTCAAGAAAGTTTCTGAGATGAATTTTCTTTTTTCACCTTGTATACCTGACGTATAAGCGTCAAAAGACGCTATTCTCTACGGCGGACGTATACGTGTAGTCTACGTTACATGACATGGTGAACGCCGAAAACTACGGCTTCGATCCGCAGAGCAAAACTGTCTAAAGCAAATTCGGCAAAAGGCAGGTAGAGGTGTACATGCAGGGGAAAAGCTCATAAGATCAGTTGGTACTAACCGTCATATGACGGAAACAATCACGCCGTACCGAAAGCACATAAAGGGCAACATCTATAGATACGTCATACAGCTCCCCGCCGGCGTCGAGGCACCGGACGTGGTGTACGTGATCAGCAAAAAGCCTCTGGTGATCTCGGAGACTCCGGAGCTCCCCACGGCTGAAAAAAAGCCTAGATGCGACGAAGACGCCGTAATGTTGTTGCGTGAAAAGATAGAAAGCAAGGCGTTCCGCAAGGCCGTCGGCGGCGCCGTAGTCGAGGCAATAGAGAAGCTCCTCAAGCTCTGCGAGTAAAACCCAGCTTTTTCATTAGAATTCTTCCTTTTTTTCGGGCCATGGGCAAACAACAAGACTTGTCGATGTGCAAATGGGTTGTCTACAGGTTCAAGATACCGCAGACAACCTTTCAATTCTCTATTTGAGATGCCTTTGAGCCGCGTCTCAAGGACGACAGCGCCGTGGTTAGGGCGTTTCTTTTCAATTCTCTATTTGAGATGCAGCCTAAGTCGCCACCCGCAGTGGATAAGTGCGACGTGGAGCTTTCAATTCTCTATTTGAGATGCGAACTGAAGTTGCGACGCGAAGAAGCTTGTCAGATTCACCGCTTCTTTCAATTCTCTATTTGAGATGCATTACTTGGCTAGGCTGTCTGCCTGGGCCGACTCGTATGAAACTTTCAATTCTCTATTTGAGATGCTTTGAACTGTTGTATCCTCAGCCAGTTCACTTCATTCCAGCATTCTTTCAATTCTCTATTTGAGATGCAGCTGGTGGACGTGGTGCTGTAGCTGGCCTGCAGTGCCTTCGCCGGAGGCGAAGGAGGCGAGGCTGAGAAGTCGACGTAAAATACCTTGACCACGGCGTTGCTTGACGCCAAATAGGCGGCCGAGACGTCGCGCCGCCAGACGCGGCTTACACTGCTTATGACAGTGGCTGTAGATGTCGTGGAGAACGTTGCGACGTCTACGCCATCTTCTCTGTACGTCACCGACGCTGTGGCGCCGTCCGCCGAATTCCAGAAGAAGCTGACAATATACTGTTGCGGCTGTATCGGCAGGCGCCACATAGTGAGTACGGCGCTATTAATGACAAGCGGAAACGGCAGGATGATAGTGAAATTTTGAGGGACGCGAAGCGCAGACACAGTTGCGGCCCTTAGCGGCAACGCGACGTTTGAGGCGGACAGCCTCAGCACGAAGCTTTGGACGGGAACTACAAGCTTTGCCGCGTGCGGCCGGGCTCTGTCGTCGCTTCCCAGCACGACGAGCTTGCCCCGGAACAGCTCTACGTTTTCTGATGTTACAATCGCGTAGTCCGCGGCCAGCCCCACCGGCGCGCGGTCTATATCCACTAGAAGAAACAAAAGCGAGTTGCGGTGTGGAATTACTGACGCTAAGTCAAGCTCAAACACGCCGTTTTCGCCGAAGTATATCGTGTCGCCGATGACTTTACAGTTTATGCACTTCGCCAGCGACGCCAGCTTAGGCAACAGACTTACCACGTCTTGCTGAAGCTCCGCCCTCGCGGCCGACGCAGACTCCGGCGACAAAAACACCGACTGCCTATAGGGTCTGGTCTTAAACACCATGGCCCCCCTCCTGCACCTCCATGATGAGCCAGAACCTGTGGCTGACAGAGTCGTAGTTGACGCCGTAGATGGCGACGTCGCCCTCGTTAACCGCGACGTTAGGGCTTACGCTGTACTCCGAGTCGTCGCCGCTGAAGTACTGCGTGTCGTCGCTGATGGGCGATGGGAATCTGACGCCGGCGTAGTCGATGAAGAACCCAGCCATATAGCCGACGCCGGCCGAAACGTCTACGTAGATCTTAGTCACGACGCCAGCCACGCCCTTCCACTTCTTGATAAGCTGTGGTGCGGTGGTGTTTGGAGGAATCTCTATGCCCAACGAATACACCGCCATACGGGTATCCCAAAAAGACAATAGATTAATGAAAAACTAGAGGCCCGCCCTCCTTCTGAACTCCTCCAGCGATATGCCGTAGACTATGACTATCCTCTTGTAGTTACCAACGTAGCGATAAGAAAAAAACGGCCATATTTTGGACATACACTCCTCCACGGTTCTAAAGACTAACTTGACGTCGCGAATATCCCTAAAAGACGTGGGTCTGTAGAGCGGAATTACAAAGCCGCACTCCGGATGCTTCACGTTGATTATGTACGCGCTTCGAAGCGCCTTAGCAAGCACCTCTCTACATTTGCTCCGGCCCCTCAGCGCCGCATTGGTACTAACGCTCATGCAAAAATCTGGTGGAAGACCTGCTGGACATGCGGCACATACTTCCGCGACTTACCCGCCAAGTCTGCGTAGTATCTGATCATGACGGATATGTCCTCCCAGCCCACGCCGAGGGCGTTCATGAGGCGAGTACCGGTGACGCCCCCAGCTATCAATTCCAGGGGCACGTCAGCCTTGACAAGCCAGTAGGCGTGCGTCCTGCGTATGTCGTGAGGCACCAGCGGCTTGCCGGTGATGCTCTTCAGCTTCTTAATGATGCTCTTATACAGCTTCACACCGCGCTCCGGACTACCCCACAGCCAGTCGTCCTTCCCACGCCCCTTCTCCTCGACGTACTGCCTAAGCTCTTGACAGAGCTGAGGGAAGAATAGGTTCAGCTGAATCCCGTACCACTCCTTAGCCTCCTCCTTGCCGGTCTTCGGCTCTCTAATACTTATCGTACAATCTCGCCAATTGATATCTGAGACCTTGATGCCAACCACGCCTCCCCACCCCAGCTCCTTGAGGCCGCGCGTCGACGGCTTGCTGTATTCCCTCGCCCCCGTCGTCAGCCACAGCTTGAGGTAGAGCTTCTCCTCGTCCGTCAGCTCGTCGCTCTCAAGCGCAGATTTTACTTCTTCCGGCTCTAGGACGTGCTCCTCGGTCTTCATTACGCCGCGTCTGACCCATTTGCCGTGAAGGCCCTTGAGCTTCTCGCGATCTTGTGGCCTCCACGCCCACCACCTCGTCAAATACTTGCGTACCGTGTCTGTCGAGACGCCGCGAGAAATCATCGAATTTGCGAATTCCAAGAAGTCGTCAGCCTCCCACAAAGAGGGATCACACTTCTGCTTAACCTTACACATATACTCGAAGATTTCGGCCATCTCCTCGACCGCCGACTTGAGTGACGTTCTTGACCGGTTGTGGACAATCCACTGGACACACACATCCTGGATGGCTTCCCACGGCGAGAGTTGCTTGCAAGCTTCTTTATTCCACGCCTCGCCGGAGACTATCTTCTCCAGCAGGTCTCTATCATAGACAACCTGGGCCCGCATGGCGCGGGCCGCCTTTATCTTCTCCTCCCGCTCTTTCAAAAACCTTTGGAACTCCGGATCCTCCTTGAGGCGGCGGATCGTCCTCTCGTTTACGCCTAGCGCTTTTGCGACTTCGGCGATGGTGAACCCCTCTTCGAATAATCTCGCGATCCTTTCGTACACCTCGGGGTCTCTGGGGATGGAGGGAGGCCTGCCCCGCTTCTTCTCCTCCTCCGCCCGCTTCTTCTTGATTTGCTCTCTGACCTCTTCGAGGAGCTTGTCTACTGTGGATTTCCTAGGCAAGCGTTAGGAGGGGCCGCAGCTGGGCCCGGCCGCGTCTGTTGTTCATGACTGAGTCTGTGCGTATGTTTATATTTCCTATAGATAATTTAGAAAAAATGGGGGTTACTACTGCTTCTGCTGAGGCGGTGGGTAGTACTCAACCTCGTAAGCAGAGTTGAGCCGTTGCTGTTGGAAAGTCAACGCAGTGTCTCGGACTTGGTCAACCCCCACAATTGACGCCACTGTCCGGAGAATTTCAGCTCTTTCGTAAGCGCCGTAGTATGTCATCTGTGCGATGAGGCTCTGCGTCGCTGTTAATGTCGCGGCGGCCACGGTCTGCGTGCTGTCCATCGCCCTCTTCTGAATTAGTAACGAAAGTCCGTAGCCCGCCGCAATAAGCCCAATAAGCGCTATAATTATCTGCCCGATCAACGGGTCTATAGTTGTTTGCAACATCATAGCGTGCTATGAAAAAGCAGATATTCTAATGAATTAATTACGCAGAGACCAGGCGGGCAGATAGACGGCCAAAATCGCCACGCCCGTCGCTATCGTCAGTATGCCTCCCCACGCCATTGCGTATTCTATGCTACCCTCATGCAGACCTATCGGCATGCCGCGCTCCGCGACTAGCTCCCTAATGCCCCAATACACCACGTCGACAGCGCCGAGCATGACCATGGCAATCGCGGTTTTCGGCGCGACGTCCCCCCACTCGACCCAGCGATATTTCCTCCGGCAGATTGTCCCATTGGTACCAACGACCATGTCGAGACACGTCGACTTTATCGACGCCATGAAGCCAACTGCGAAGCCGGCAAGAACCAGCACTAGCCACACGTCGAAGGGGGACATACTGAATTTGTAGATTAGAGAATTCTAATGAAAAAAGAGTGGGTTACCTCCGGCGCCTAGCGACCGCGGCGGCCTTCGCCTTCTTCGACGCCCGCTTCTTCGGCTTTACAATCTTCTTGCCGCTCAGCTTCAACACGACGGGGGCAACGTCCCTCTCGTATGCCCGGTCGCACGCCTCCTCGCGCCCGGTGTGCTTGACGCACAGCGCCTTGAGGTATGCCATCCTTTTGATCGCCAGCTTCTTAGTCATCTTGATTTTGCGACACGATTCATTGTACGTCCAGCCGCGGCGTAGATCTCTCAGTATAAGCCGCGCGAACGTCTTCATGTTCTGCGGCGTCACCTTCGAGCCCGTTATGTACGTGCCTTCTTTTTTGGCGTAACAGCTGTCTCTGCCTTGGTAGATGTTAGCCATAGGAGCTCCTAATCGCCCACTCGTAGACCGCGATCATGAAAATCACAGTAAGTATCGACGCCACCAAAGGCCACGGCGACTTCATAATCGCGCTGGCCAGCGCCCCGAGCGTCAACGCGAATAGGCTCGCGGGTATGTAGCCGAGCCTCAGATCCCTCTCCGCGCCCTGTGGGACAGCAAGCCTTCTAATCGTAAATACGCTTGGTAGGAATGCCGAAAAAGCGTGGGCTCCCTCGACAGCTACCAACGCCGACGTGAGGAGTACTTCACTTTTTGCCATGGCGTTGGTACCAACGCTTTGTTGCCACCGCACTTACTATTGCGGCTATTGCGCCCACTGAGGCTGAAAGTGCCACACCGTCGATGCCGTGCTGGAGTGCAGTGAACTCAAGTACCGCGATCGCCGCGACGGCGAAGCCCCCCAACAGTATCTCGCCCTTCATTTCTTCTTTCTTCTCTTTTTCTTAGACTTTGAGGGGACTGCTTGGTAGGCCACCTTGGCGGCGTATGCTCCGAGCACCTCCCTCACGGCGTGCGCTATTCGCTTCTTGTCTCGGCTGTCTAGGTGCTTTTCGCCCGCCGCCTTCGCGGCCGCTTTGGCGAGTTCCTTCGCCAGCCTATCCACTCTGTATATCCTCTTGCTCAGCGCCTTCTTAACCGCGTCGTAAGCCTCTTTAAACGTTACCATTACTTTCCTGTCTTCCTCCAGACGTAGATCAGTATGATCCCCAAGACAAACAACAGAAGTATGAACAGCACCAGCGGCGAGGTGAAGAAGGCGGCGAGCCTGTTGCCGTAGCCGTATCCATAGCCGTAGCCGTAGCCATACTCACCGTAGGGTGCGACGCCCATGTCCAGCGGCTGAGCGAGGAAGTCCTGGCCCCAGGGTAGCAACGGGGGCCGGGGGGCGGCTGGCCCGCTAAGGCCTGGTCTGTTGCGTATTGAGCGTACGACTGCCCGGCGCCGAAGCCGCTTAACGCCAAGTAGCTACCCAAGCCTAGACCCGCTCCAACTCCAACAGCCCCTATCGCCACCTTCCCTATTGGCGATTTTACTGCCTGCTTCACGACGCCCGCTACCCTCGGCGCCGCAGACTTGACGCCTTTTGCAAGTTTTACAATGCCAGCCCTTGCCGTTCTCAATATGGTTGGTAGCCTTGCCGTTATTTTTGTTGCGGCTGACATACGCCTTATTGACTCTTTCTGATTTTAATGAAATAATAGGCGGCCACGGCTATTATCATGGCCGCAATGAGTAGCAACAGCTTCCAATGCTTCTTTACGAACTCCTTAACCTTTGCGAGCATCATTTCTTCTTCGACAGCGCTAGTGCTAGGACGATTATCAGCGCCACTCCGCCGAGCAACAAGAGCGGCATAATGCCGACGCCTGGAGCTTGCGCCATCTGCACGCCTTCGACTGCGCCGACGCCAGCTCCGGCACCGGCCGCTCTAGCGAATGGACAGCCTCCGCCTATAGCTCCGCCGCCTAATACACCACCATCTTCAGCGCTAGGTGCTACGCCTTCTGGCTCTCCAGCTGGGGGACTGATCTCGACTCCGCCGATCCCCGGCGGCTCGCCCACGCTAATTGGGCTTTGTGGCGCTCCGATGCCTACGCCAGCCCCAGCGCTAGGTGGAGTTGGTGCTTCGGGTGCTGGAGCACCTGCTTCCCCGCCTTGCGCCTCTGTCTCGGGCTTCATCAACATGGTAGCTAGACCATAGCCCATTAAGCCGAGGGCTCCTATCCCGGCTCCGTACTTAGCCACCTTAGCCAGTTTCGCCAGTCTGGCAGACTTCGTTGCCTGCGCTACGATGTTCTTCGCGGCGGCCTTGGCGGCGACTTGCCTCGCGGCTTTGGTAGACGCTTGCATTGCCGCCTTCTGCACCGCGCCTACCCTAGCAACTTCGGGCAATATGCGCATCATAGGCTGAGGCCTCACCCCGGCGCGGCCAATGACGAAAGGCTGAGGCATCGCCTCTCTAAGCAACGTGAAGAACGGCGTGACTGTTGGCTTGGCCGCGGTTTTTGCGGCGGCTTCGGTCACCGGTATTGCCCCACCGTAGATTCTGAGGAACGACGTAACCGTCGGCTTTTTTGCTACAGCCTCAGTGACTGGCTTAGTCGCTATCTTCAGCAAACCGCCGGGTCTCCGGGCGGCGAGCGCCGCGGCGGCAAGGCCGGCGGCTCCGGCCCCTATGGCCGCCCAGTTTGGTGCCCACTGGGGGGCTTGAGGCTGAGGCTGGGCCTGCTGTTGCGGCCCGCTCGGCGGCGGCGGTGGTGGTGGTGGTGCGGTCGCCATGATGGCCTTGTACGCCGCCATGGCGGCCTGGGGGCTCCCGGTCTGTGCGAGGACTCTGTGATATTCACTCCATGCCTTCTCTTGTGCGGCACGATGCGCCTCGTACTGCTGTTGCCACCGTGCCGCTTGCTCTCTGATCGTCTTTAACATCCCCTCGCGCTGTTGTTGCACCTGCTGTGTCCTCTCCCACGCCCGCCAGAATTCTGTGTCTCTCGCCTCTGATCTGCGCTCAATTTTTGTGCAGATCCTTACGCCGTGTTGAATGCTACATACGGTCTCCTCGCAGACCCTTACGCCGTTTACAATTCTGCATTGAGACTGAGCCGGCTGAGCAGGCTGAGGCTGGGGCTTCGGAGTCTCGGGGGGCCTCGCCATGGTGGCCACCCCAGCGGCTACTGCACCCGCCGCGCCCAATGCCCCCGCCACCTTAACCGGCGTAGGCAGTCTAGGAGGCGGCAGAGAAGGCCTAGGCGGAGGCGGAGGCGGCCGAGGCCTAGGAAGCACTATCCTAGGTA
>Ga0080004_1174139_pt1 | contig 12422 bp, 11 predicted proteins | sample WasSprMetagenome_FD_69207 | JGI IMG/M metagenome (GOLD analysis project Ga0080004, IMG submission 69207) | Sulfidic aquatic microbial communities from Washburn Spring, Yellowstone National Park, USA - WS (SPADES assembly) (version 2) | ecosystem: Environmental > Aquatic > Thermal springs > Hot... | reverse complement strand
GCTAGGGCACAAAAGAGGATGAGTTGGTCCGCCAAGTGTCGGTCCACGGTAGCGCCGGTTTTCAGGTCCTCAAGGAGGCTTTGGGCCACGAATTCCGCGATTTTCTCCGCGGGCCTTCCCGGTGCGCCCGCTTGGTCCGCGCCAAGTCTGCTTCCTTTTTGATCTTCAGCGAAAAGGGCCAAGGCCGCGCCGGGCTGAGGCGCAGTATCATCGTGCAGGATGCGGAACTCCGCAGTGATCCCGCGGCGAGAGAGCTCCTCTTGGCAGCGCTGGGCCATGCGTTCGGCCACCTTACGCTCGCGAAGATGGGAATCCATGGAAATTCCCCAAAACTTGAGGGGGCTCAACAATTCCAGGCGCGTCAAGGGTTTCAGTGGGCCGGAGAGGGGTTTTACCCGAAGCTCGATTTCCCCGCCTCCTTTGGGGACGTAACCGGGTCTAAGGATGCGAAACTCCGCTTCGAGCCCCATTGCCTGGAGGGCTGGAAGAAGCACCTCTTGGGTGTGGAAGGCCGAGGGCGCGAAATCCTGAAAAAGTCCGCCGCGGATGCGGAAAACACAGGGTCTTTTGGCAAAAGCGGCGATGGGAAGGACAGTGAGGGCAAGCATTGTGGTCGAGCCGGCGGTCCCGATGTCCCAGAAAAATTCCCCGCCCTTTGGCGCGATTTTTGGGGAAAAGGTGAAGGCCGAGCTTCCTACGTGGGCGCCGGAGAGGACGGCCTCAGTGAGGGTGGCCGCGGCCTCCACAGCTTTGAGATGCTGAGGGCGAAGTCCCGGATTATCCCGTTTGGCCCGGACGTTGCGAATGCGCAAGGGTTTTCCGAGGAGGGCGGCCAGGGCCACCCCTGTTCGCACGATCGTTCCGCTTCCCGACTTCTGGCTTCCGTCAATCTCCCACATCTCTCGTTGAACCCAATTTTAGTCCTTAAGTTGGCCTGATTTCGCATATAATCAGCAATTGGAGGAGGGCCCGATGAAATTTGTCCTTTTTACCATCCCCGTAGAGGGACCAGAGCGTGATCTTCGGATTCAAGAGGCCAATAATTTTTTGGCACAAGTAGAAGTCCGGCGTTATAACGCGCAACTTGTGTCTACTCAAATGGGTACATTTTGGAGCATCCTTGTTAGCTACGATGAACCCCAAGACGGGGAATCCAGCGAAAAAATCCTTTTCAGCGACTATTCGTCTTTAAGCGATCTGGAAAAGAAAATTTACGAAGCTCTTCGGCAATGGCGCAGCGAAGAGGCTGCAAAGTTGAAAATTCCTGAATTTTTTATTCTTCATAACGCCCATCTTGTCACTATCGCGAAGTTTAAACCACGTTCGATGGAAGACTTAGGTCGTATTCGCGGAATAGGGAGAAGCAAAATAAATCAGTTAGGACTAACAATTCTAAGCATCGTTAGTTGATTCCTTACACAAGAGACCTGACTGCTCACTCAGTCGAATTTTTCGGTCACTTACGGGGCTTTAGCGTCTTTGGGGAGGCGCCATAGTCGTAGTAGTTTTTGCATTCGCTGCCTTAGGTTTACCTTAGTGCCTCAAAAGAAAATAGGTGTTGCACCAAGCTTGCAAGCATGTTTAATGGTCCCCGTTACTAAGCGGATGTGGTCCACTGCCTCTTTTTATCGCTCATCGGCTGTGGTTAGGAAGGGGGGCTCGCACTACTTTGTGGCCACATCCACGGCACACAGGGTGTGCAGGTATTCACCCTCGACGCTCTCTCTGCAGTGGGTCGCAAGGTCCACCTCCCAAAATCCAGGGCGATTATCCTCTCAATCGGCAAAAGTTCAGATAAGGACCTTCTTTTTGAGAAGGGTTCCGGTTTTGGGTGGGCTCCGATCCCTTTGCCGCGGGGGTCCGGGGGTAGGAAGGAGGCGGTATTGGCTGTACTCATCTGCACAAGAAGTTTCTCCGTTTCTGACCGGATCTTGAGCGCTCCCTTTGACACAATCTGGGGAAGGTAAGGGACCATCCGCTTGGAGTGGATGCGCCCGCACGCTACCCATAGAAGGGTAGCCTTTACAGCCGGGGTGTAGATCCGCGGTCTTCTCCAGGTCTCCAAGTGCGCTGATCTTCTTCCGTTCCGAAGAAACCGGATCGCAGACTTTACGATGGTAGAAGATTCGGGCCATGAACTCGTTCAAAACTAGGGTTCTCTCCTCCTGGCTGGCACGAAGATATTACAGAAGAGCCATCGGGCGTTGTCCAGCGCATCTCTCGGGCTGCCAAGATCCCACAAGTTCGACTATGCTAGCGTAGCTCATCGATTCCCCTTCCCGGTAACCCAAGTTTATGAGGGATTAATGGCCCCTTCGGTAATAATTTCAATGGTCAAATCGTTCCCTTGACAACTGGGTTACATTGGCGTATTTAAACGATTGGGTGAAACGGTTAGCTATGGCCACTATAAAAGACGTTGCGGATTTGGCTGGGGTATCCGTAGCCACAGTCTCTTATGTCATCAACAAGACTAAACCTGTAGCCCCGGAAACCGCTGCACGTGTTTATAAGGCCATTGAAGCTCTTGACTACAAGCCAAACGCGGTAGCCCGATCTTTACGCACACGCAATACCTTTACCCTTGGTGTTATTGTTTCGGATATCACCAACCCATTCTTTGCTGCTCTTGTGCGCGGGGTTGAGGATTTTGCTCGTGAACATGGTTATAGTGTCCTCATTTGTAATACTAGTGAGGATCCTGACAATGAAAGACTCTATCTCGACCTCCTTTCTAGGCGGCGCATGGACGGCGTCCTTCTTGCTCCAGTGGGCGCCAATCATGACCTGATTAATCAGCTAGTTAAGAAAGGCATGAAAATAGTTTTTGTTGATAGGTTCATTGCAAATATTAATGTGCCGGCAATATTATCAAAAAATGAGGAAGGAGCATATTCGGCTACTTCTCATCTTCTCTCTTACGGGCATCGAAAAATCGGTATTGTTTTAGGATTACCGCACATTTCCACCACCCAAGAACGCCTAGCTGGGTATCGCAAAGCTTTGCGCGAACACGGAATAGAACCAGACCCGCGGTTTGAAATTCGCGGCGAGTCACGTGTTTCTGAGGCCCGAGAAGCCTGTTTGCAACTTTTGTCACAACGCGACCGTCCTACTGCTATTTTTGCCACTAACAATTTTATGACGATTGGAGTTATGCAAGCGATACATAAGCTCGGGCTGAAATGTCCAGACGAGATCTCAGTGGTTGGCTTCGACGATTTTGAATGGACTGAAGCTTTTAGTCCACCTCTAACTACAGTAGCTCAAAATCCATACAAGATGGGGGTTGTAGCTGCACGTATTCTTATGGATTGGCTTTCTCATGACAGCAGAGCGTGTTTTACATGTATTCGGCTGGAAACAGAGCTTCGCATACGCGGCTCTGTAGCTCCTCCAGCAAAGTAAAAAGGAAGGGGGTGAGAACCGAGGGAAGGACTTGCTAGTCCAAAACAAGACAGGCTAAATCTTCCAAAGGAGGTGTGTTATGTTGCGGAAACTTGGCGTTCTTGGCGTGGTTTTGGTGAGCTTGGTGGGGCTGGCTCAAGCTCCGATTGAAATTACGGTTTGGTGGCACACGGGACAGCCAAGCGAATTGGCTGTTATTACTGCTATAGTTGAAGAGTTTAACGCCAAACAGAACGAAATCAGAGTCAAACTAGTTAACATCCCCGAAGCTGAATACACTGCGCAAGTAAGGGCTGCTGGCTTAGCCGGAAAGCTTCCCGATGTTCTCGATCTCGACGGCCCTACTATGGCTAACTTTGTCTGGAATGGTTGGTTGATACCGCTTAATCCATATTTAACTGACGAACTCCTTTCGGACTTCTTGCCGTCCATCATTGCTCAAGGGACGTACCCACCTGATGGCAAGATCTACGCACTCGGGCAAGTTGACTCTGGTCTAGCCCTCTGGGGGAACCGAAAATATCTAGAAGAAGCTGGAATAAGGATTCCTACAAGTGTTGATGACGCTTGGACTCTTGCCGAGTTCGAGGATGCCTTGAGAAAGTTAGCCGCGCTTCCCGAGGTGAAGTGGCCTCTTGATCTTAAACTTAGCTATGGCGTTGGAGAGTGGTTCACATATGGATTCTCCCCCATTATCCAGGCTTTTGGTGGTGATCTGATCGACCGAACGACATGGAAAGCAGAAGGAACCCTTGATAGTGCAGCGTCCGTACTAGGCATGACTTTGTTGCAGTACTGGATCAAGCAGGGATGGGTTGTGCCTGCCTCAGCAGGCGACGATGCATTTTATGGGAAGAAAACCGCCGCTCTTGCTTGGGTTGGACACTGGATGTACGACCCGCATAAGAAGGGGCTTGGGGACGATCTGGTGTTGATCCCGATGCCAAAGCTTGGCGCCGGCTGCCGCGCAGCAACCGGCATGGGAACGTGGTGTTGGGGTATTACCTCGGCGTCGAAGCATCCCGGTGCTGCTTGGAAATTCATCGAATATCTTCTCCAGCCCGAGCAAATCTTGCGCTTGAGCAATGCTAACGGTGCCGTTCCTGCACGAAAGTCTGCCATCGCCATGTCTCCGCTCTATAAGCCGGGTTCTATGCTGAACATTTATGCTCAGCAACTCGAGACTATCGCCATTCCAAGGCCCGTATTCCCAGGTTATCCGACGATAACCTCTGCTTTTGCGGAAGCTGTTCAGAACATTGTCGCTGGAGCAGATGTGTACGAAGAGCTGCATAAGGCTGCGCTGAAGATCGATCAAGACATCAAAGAGAACGAAGGTTATCCACCCTTTGGAAAGTGAAGATTGTTAGGGAGGGGCGAGAAATCGCCCCTCCCCTTTCGTATCTCCATGATTGCTAGGTTTCGTAAATTTCTACCAGCAAGAACCAAAGAAGTGTTAGCAGCGTGGACTATGCTATCTCCAGCTCTACTTTTACTAATTGGATTTTTAATTATTCCTTTTATCATGGCTATTATTTTTTCTTTCACTACTAAGCGCCTTGTTAGTCCTTTGCCAACCAAATTTGTAGGTCTTGATAATTATGTCAGATTATTTGCAGACCAAGCGTTTTGGCAAGCTCTGCGCAATACTGCAGTCTTTGCGGGAATAGTGGTCCCAGTTCAATCAGGCTTAGGTTTGTTGCTGGCGATTTTAGTGAACAGAAAGATACCAGGACGCAATATTTTCCGTGGTATTTATTTCATGCCGGTTGTTATACCAATGGTCGTAGTTTGTGTGGTGTGGTATTTTGTTTTAAATTATCCCGAAGGTCTGCTTAACACTTTTGTTAAAATATTAACTTTTGGAAAGGCTGGCCCGTATGACTGGTTGCGCAACCCTTCTCTAGCTTTACCGACGATTATTTTGATTTCTATATGGCAAGGGGTTGGCTTCCAAATGGTTGTCTATTTGGCTGGCCTCCAAAGTATTCCAGAGGAGTTGTATGAAGCGAGCAGGATTGACGGTGCTAGTGCTTGGCAACAGTTTATTCATGTGACTTTTCCGTGCTTGCGCAATACTCATATCTTCGTACTTGTAACTACAACTATTTTGGCGTTTAAACTGTTTACGCAGGTGGAGGTACTAACGCAAGGTGGGCCACGAGGTGGAACCAATACAGTGGTACGATATATATACGTAGCTGGCTATCGAGAATTAAGAATTGGTTATGCTTCAGCGGCGGCCGTAATATTCGTCCTCATTGTTCTTGTAGTTTCCATTTTGCAAAGAATTTTGCTTAAGGAGGAAAGAGAAGTTCTATGAAGCTCAAGCGCTGGATTTCCCGCCTACTTCTCTACAGCATCTTAGGTTTATTCGCTTGCGTTTTCCTTTTCCCGATTTGGTTAATGATAAGCGTTTCTTTGAAAAGCGATGAGTTTCAAATAGCTAAAGAAGCGGCAACTCCTAGGGCTTTGTTACCGGCTTCACCTTCGCTAGTGAACTATCAGTCAGTGCTAAAAGGGGAAGGTATAGATGCCCCGTGGGCCCGCTTTTTTGTAAATACATGCATTATAGTGGTTAGCATTGTAGGATGTGGCATATTTGTTAATAGTTTGGCGGCATTTGCCTTATCCCGCCTTAGGTTCCTGGGGCGCGGCCCCCTGGTTTCACTCATCGTTGCTTTGATGATAGTGCCTTTTGAAGGGTTAGCTGTGCCTTTGTTTTTGGTTATCAATCAACTTGGTTGGTTCGATAGTTATCAGGCTCAAATCATACCTTTTATTGCTCATCCTTTTTCCATTTTTTTGTTCTATCAATTTTTCAACAAGTTGCCCAAAGAGCTTGATGAGGCTGCGAGAATTGATGGAGCATCTTGGTTTCAAATATATCGTCGGATTGCTCTGCCTCTGTCGCTGCCGGTTATTGCGACAGTAGCTATTTTGCAGTCTTTGGAATATTGGAATTCCTTTTTGTGGCCAATCATGGTGACCCGGGGACCTGAATACAGGCCACTTTCTGTAGCGATGAACGCTTTCTTTGGGCAGCCTCCGCGGCGATGGGGAGATATCATGGCTTTCGCATTGTTAACAGCTCTTCCTTTATTGGTCATGTATCTTGCATTTCAACGGTGGTTCATCCGCAGTGTGGCCCAGTCAGGGTTGAAGGGGTGAGGCATGTTTGTTCCTCGTGATAAATATCTTTGGGATTTTTGGCTTATTTACCATGGTGGTTTCTTTCACCTGTTTTATTTGCAAGCGTCGAGAAACCTGCCCGATCCAGAGTTGCGACATGGGCTAGCTACGGTAGGGCATGCCATTTCAAAGGATTTGAAAATTTGGCAAGACATGGGGACTGCTTTGGGCCCTGGTCCTGAGGGGAATTGGGATGACAGGGCGATTTGGACTGGGAGCGTCATAGCAAAAGATAATATGTTTTACATGTTCTATACTGGCACAAGTAAAGCTGAGGAAGGGAAAATCGAAAGAATTGGCCTGGCTGTGTCTCAAGATCTAGTTCATTGGGAAAAATATTCTGCGAATCCTATTTTGGAAGCAGACCCAAAGTGGTACGAAGTTACACCGGATACATCACCATTCCAGGAAGTTGCTTGGCGCGATCCTTACATAATTCAGCATGGGGAGTGGTTCTATGCCTTTATCACTGCCCGTAAAAATAGCGGTGACCCAAAGTGGAGAGGATGCATAGCCGTAGCCAGGTCTCGAGATCTTGTAAACTGGGAGATTTGTGAGCCGCTTAAAACGCCAGAGTGTTTTGCTCAGATGGAAGTGCCGCAAATAGTCTATTCTAAGGACTGTTATTATTTACTTTTTTCAGCAAAAAGCGCGTGGTCAAAAGAAATCATTCAAACGAGCGGCATATTTTATATGGTTAGCACGAAATTGATGGGGCCATATTCTAAGCCTAAAGTCCTGCTCGGCAATGAAGCAGGTACGTTATACGGCGGGAAAATTGTGCAAGATGCTAATGGACACTGGGTGGCCTTAGCGTGGATTGGGTATACTAATGCAGGCTTTGTTGGTGGGTTATCAGATCCGATACCGTTGAAGTTTGGCAAATGTACCATTGAGGTCGTTCAAGATGGCTGCGATCCTAATCGCTGGTGAAGCTCTGATCGATTTTTTTCCGACACGGCGGGAAGAACTTGGCTTTCTGGGCAAACCCGGAGGGTCTCCTTACAACGTAGCCGTAGGCTTGGGTAGGCTTGGTGTACCAGTGGGTTTCCTAGGCGCTATTTCCACCGACCTATTTGGGGTACATTTACTGCGGCATCTAGAAGCGAACAATGTGGAAACAAATTTTGTGGTTCGCACGAAGCATCCGACAGCTTTGGCTTTTGTCTTTGGCGCGGGCGAAAATCCCCACTTTTATTTTTATGGAGACGCCACAGCTGACACCCAGTTAAGTTTGGAAAACTTGCCGAAAGAGTTACCAACCTCAGTCAGGGCATTACATTTTGGTTCTTTGTCTATGGTAAGAGCACCAAGTAATACTGCTTTCATTAAGCTTATGGAGCAAGAATGTTCGCAGAGACTAATTTCTTTTGATCCTAATATTCGACCACAATTTGTTTCGCTGGAGAAATATCGACAAGATTTTGCGCGATGGCTTCCGATGATTGATGTACTAAAATTAAGCCTCGCCGATTTACAACTCCTTGTGCCTAATCCTTCACAAGAAACTATGAAACAGTGGTTACGTCAAGGGCCAAAATTAATTGTCATAACCTTAGGCCGCCTGGGAGCTTGCGCTTATACTGCTGAACATTATATTGAAATCCCTGGCCAGAGTATAAAGATTGTAGATACTGTAGGCGCTGGGGATGCTTTTATGGCTGCGTTGTTAGCTGGTCTTTATTACACTAATCATTTGGATAAACGGATAATGGTACACTTAGACAAGGAGCTGCTGCAAAAACTATTGGTTTTCGCTATAAAAGCTGCTGAAATTACTTGCCAGCGGCAAGGAGCCGACCCGCCATTCCTTCGAGAGCTTAGCGAGCATTGCTTTTGGAATTAAACTTTTGCTATCCTGAGTTTTGCACGCGTCGAAACTTGTAGCAATCATACACCAATTCTGTAGTCTCGGCCGCCAATTTAAAAGTCGCAGGAATTATAGTATCGTCTTTAATAGTCCTGAAAATGGCTACATTTTCATCGAAACGTTCTAACACCATAGTAATGGTTTGATAAGTACTTTTGTCTCTAAAAATCATCTCAAACGCGTCGGCCCGAGCTTGAACATGTACAGATATTGAACCTTTTACTGAGCGATAAATGCCAATAATTTTGTTCTTTAGGATCTCTAATCGCATAAACGGCAACTGCATAACATTTAGATTCAGCAAAGAGGCCAACGCTACCTGCGCAATATGGGCGGTTGGATATCCCTGAGCATTGGCAAGGACTGCTACGCCGATTTTCTCCTCTGGTATGAAGCCAATGAAACTTGTGTAAATAGTAATGTTCCCCGGATGTCCAATAAGAGTTCTACCCGCAAAAGGTTGCACAACGAATCCGTACGCGTACTGAGGCGGCTCCACGTCGTGCACAATGAATTTTTGGGGTAGAAAAACACGGGGTTTAATCATTTCCGTAAATGTAGACTCTGAAATTAAGGGTGCACCTTTGTTTAAAAGACAATTAAGAAATTTAGCAAGGTCAAGCACTGTACTAGCGAGGCCAGCTTCACTACCTACAACCATGGAGGGGACAATGGCTTTTGTAGGGCCTGCGTTATCGGATACAAAATAGGGTGTTGCGAACTCAGAAAAGTGGTCCCCAAGGACCCCTGTGGAGTCCATTTGGAGAGGTTTAAAAATCTTTTTCCGTACATATTCGGCATAAGGAACACCGGAGACTTTTTCGATTATTGCACCTAACAGCGTATAACCCTCATTTAAATAAAACCAGCGTTCACCAGGCCTTGCTTCTGCCCACCCGGTGCTTTTGTTCAACCACGAAATGATCTCGGCTAAATTCCACAGTTTCTTCCCGGTTTTTTGGGTGTTTCTAATTTCTACTTCTATAAAATCCAAAGCTGGTATACCACTAGTGTGAGTTAAAAGATGCCAAATACGTATTGAATCGCCAAAAGGCCGGGCACTTATTGGCAAAAATTTTTCGATCGGGTCTTCCAAGGAGAGTTTGCCCTCTTCCACTAATTGGAGGATAGCTAAGGCTGTAAATGGTTTAGAGACGCTGGCGATACCATAAACAGTATTGGGTGTGGCTAGAAGCCTGGCCTCAAGATCGCGGAAGCCATACCCTTTTGCGTATGTGATCTCTCCTTGGGTAATCAAAGCCAAACTAACCCCAGGAAGTCCGGTTTGTTTCATTTTTTCTTGAATAAAAGCATCTAGGTCAGCCCAACGCATGGAATGCTCCTTTTAATATCAATTTTATTATGATTGTGCGAACCAATACAAGCAATGTCCTAGTATTCTGGCCCCCGTCTGGCTACCGGTGTATCAGAAGTAGATCAAGGCCTTAGCCTTAGTCAAGGGACTACCACAGGCCCTCATGAAGGTACAGCGGTCGATCTACCTGGAAAATCACCCGATGAAGCCCAACGGCTACGTACGCCCGGGATCTCTTCACCCTTTTGAAGGACCTCAAGGTTCCGCGCGGTCCGAGAGGCCGATTTACAAACAAGGATCCTTCCCTACCGAAAGTGGGCCTCATTGGGGCTTTCTGAGGCCACCCTCGCTCTTTACGCCGTTGGTGTAAGTACCCAGCAAATCTCCACGTTCTTGGAAAGAACTTATGGCGACTTCTACTCGCCCCAAAGCATCCCCCGCCTGATCGAGGTTACCGCGGAAAAAGTGAAAGCCTGGTAGAAAAGGCCCCTAAAGTGAGGAGTACTACGCAGTGTTTCTCGACGGGACTTTCCTCTCTATTCGCCGAGGGCAAAAAGCGAAGGAACCTATGCACATTACCCTGGGGATCAAGCCCGATAGACGAAGGGGAATCCTCGGTTTGTGGTTCTTTGCGCAGAAGAGAAGAGCGCCCAGAATCAAGAATGTTTAAGGACCTCAAGCGACGTGGAGTTCAAGGGGTATGGGTCTTCGTTACCGATGACTTGCCGGGGTTGGAAGAATCGATTAAGGGAATCTTTCCTGAAGTGGCGTAAGCCTTTGTGTTCTGCACGTCGTGCAAGATACTTTAAACAAAGCGCGGAAGAGGGACCGTGAGGCGTTGGCCGAGGCCCTCAAGAAGATCTATCGGACGGAAACGGAACAGGAGGCTGAGGAAACTTTGCGGAACTTGCGGGAGCGGTGGGGCACGGCCTATTCCAAAATTGTGGAGTGGTGGAAGAATAAGGCCTATGCCCTTTTGACGTTTCTGCACTATCCTAAGCCCATCCGCCGCTACCTTTGGATCAATAATCCATTGGAGCGGCTCGCCGAGGAGCTAAAGAGGCAGAGGAAAGTAGTGGAGTATTTTGTGAGGAAGGCGCTGTGGGAAAGCTCCTATATTTAGTTTTAAGTCAGCTAGATGAGGCATGGGGAGCGCGCATGTTCCGCGGATTTGCGGAAATCCGGATGGGAAGCTACCATGCTAACTAGACATAATAGGCGCTACACCCTGGCCCGGGATTAGCTAAAGCAGCTAGATGAGGTTGGCGACGTTGGATAGGAGAGGACTGACAAGAAGCAGGCTTAAACTTGCGGGGTTGACGCCACGGGCGAACTTTGAAAAGACATTTTTACAGGCCATCGTTTTAATTGCTTCTTTTAGAGAATCCTCGGCGTGAGCATAGCGCAAAAGCCGCTATAATTCTTCTCCCAATGCGGGAGATCTTCGAGGAGCTTTGGAAAAGGCGCTGGCGGCTCCTTATTGGGATCATCGCCCTTTTCATTGTTGATGGACTTCAGCTCGTCGCCCCTCTCATCATTCGCAATGCTGTAAATGACCTTGTAGCCGGAAAGGGTGCAACCCTTCTCCGCTATGCCCTCTGGCTCATGGCTATCGCCGTCCTCGTTTTCCTCTTTCGCTTTGGTTGGCGCTACTTCATCTTCGGCACGTCCCGCCTAATCGAGCAGGATTTGCGTAACCGCCTTTACGCCCATCTCCTTCGCCTTCCCCAAAGCTACTATGTGGAGCATTCCACCGGTGAGCTCATGGCCCATGCCACGAACGACTTGGAGGCCGTCCGTTTTGCCTGCGGCCAGGGCGTGCTCATGATTTCCGATGCCATTTTCATCGTGTCCTTCTCGCTGGTGGCCATGGTGGGGATCTCCCCCTGGCTCACCCTTTACGCCTTCATCCCCTTGCCGTTTTTGACTTTGGTAGTTTTGAAGTTTGGCCGGGTGGTGCATCGCCGCTTCCAGCGCGTCCAAGAAGCTTTCTCACAGCTTACGGAGCGCGTGCGGGAGGGGCTTTCCGGCGTGCGGGTGATTCGCGCCTTCGCCCGGGAAGAGGGGATGGAGCGGGCCTTCCACGAGACGAACCTGAGCAATGTTCAGGCGAACATGGCTTTGGTCCGTATTCAAGGGGTTTTCGACCCCACGGTGGGATTTTTGGCGGGGCTAGGCACGGGTTTGATCCTTTGGTTCGGCGGGCGGGGCGTTCTCGCCGGAGAACTCGCTCTAGGGGATCTCGTGGCCTTCACGAGCTACCTTGGAACGATGGTCTGGCCCATGATGGCTTTGGGCCAGGTGGTGAACGTCCTTCAGCGGGGCGCGGCCTCCATGGCCCGCATCCAAAAAATCCTTTCCACCGAGCCCGCGATCCAAAGTCCGCCAAAACCTAAACCTCTTCCGGCTTCCAAAACCATCGAGTTCCGAAACCTCACGTTCTTTTACCCTGGGGTAGCTAAGCCCGCCTTGCGGGACATCAACCTGCGGATCGAAGAAGGGATGAATTTAGGCGTAGTGGGCCTCACCGGCTCAGGGAAATCCACGCTCGTTCGGCTTATCCCGAGAATTTATGATCCTCCGCCGGGCACGGTTTTCTTGGGCGGTGTCGATGGGCGGGAGCTTTCCCTTTCGGAG
>Ga0080004_1123015_pt1 | contig 12428 bp, 15 predicted proteins | sample WasSprMetagenome_FD_69207 | JGI IMG/M metagenome (GOLD analysis project Ga0080004, IMG submission 69207) | Sulfidic aquatic microbial communities from Washburn Spring, Yellowstone National Park, USA - WS (SPADES assembly) (version 2) | ecosystem: Environmental > Aquatic > Thermal springs > Hot... | reverse complement strand
AGCAGTTATAGATGGTGCAGCAACATCCCTTGCAACCCCAAAGGGTGTTGAAACCGTAACAGCACCCGGTGCAACGACAACAGTTACAGCACCCGGTGGTGCAACAACCGTAACTGTTACTGCCCCTCCAGGAGGAACTACAACAACACCGTTTATGTTATCTCCCTTTGATATAAGGACTAATGAGGCAGAGTGGGTGGATACTAAACCCTTTAGGAAGGATCCTCCATGGATAATAGGCATCTGTACAGCTCACAGAGCTCCCTCATGGATGGCAATATGGCTAAAGGAAATAGAATGTGAGATTAATGCTCTTGCCGAGTCTGAACCTGGAGTAAAGTTGGTGGATAAAGTGATATCAGTCGATTCAGCAAGTGATGTTTCAAAAGAGTTGGGTAATATGAGAGACCTTGTATCTGCTGGCGCAGACGTCATCATATTAGACCCAGTGGATCCCAAGGGTTCAGCGCCTATAGTTGAAGAAGTTGTAAGCAAAGGGATACCAGTAATTCTTCCAAAAAACTATTGTGAAACAGAAAAATATACAGCATACTCGAATAATGATGAAGTCCAATTTGGTTATACTACCGCAAAATGGCTTGCAGAAAAATTAGGAGGAAAAGGTAACATACTTGTTTTTAGAGGAATTCCAGGATATGGTGTCGACTTACAACGTTGGGCTGGAGCTGAAATGGTCTTTAAACAGTACCCGAACATAAAAATACTTGACTCAGAGTACGGCCAATGGGATTATACAACAGCTAAAAAGTTAGCTGCTGACATGCTAGCAGCTCACCCGAAATTCGATGGCATCTGGAGCATGGGAGGGCAGATGTCAGCTGCAATGGTAGATGCGATGCTTGAAGCAGGCTATGATGTGAGCAAATATCCACATGCGGGTGAAGACTATAACGGCTTTTGTAAACAGATAATCAAATATAACATTCCAGCATGCATGTCATGTAAGCCTGTTTGGGAAGGTAGAGTTGGGGTAAGGAACGCTTTCGATGCCCTTAGAGGGTTGCCGGTAAGAAAGAATAATGTTTTCCCCTCTCCATTCTTCACCGCGGAGGACGCAAAAAGGATAGTTAGGCCAGACCTGCCAGATCAGGTGTGGGTTAGCACAACATTACCAGGAGCGATCCTTAAGCAAATGTTCGCATAATTTTACTGGCATCCCCCCTTAATCTTTTTTTGGTGAAACACGATGAACGATGCTTTAAGCGTCATTGGATTAACCAAAACTTTCCCTGGGGTGATTGCAGTAAATAATGTTACACTTTCCTTTAAAGAGGGAAAAATCTATGGCCTTGTAGGAGAAAATGGTGCTGGAAAATCAACTCTTATAAAACTCTTGACCGGCGCCGAAAAACCTACGAAAGGTAAAATTTTAATAAAAGGAGAGCAAGCTGAAATTAATAGTGTCGAAGAAGGGGAGCTGAAGTATGGAATATGCGCCGTATTTCAAGATGATGTTTCAATACCCTTATTAAGTGTTGCAGAAAACATCTTTTTAGGTAAAGAAAGCATCTTTTATAAAAACGGTCTTATCACATACTCGCTTCTCTACCGCGCTTCTGAAGAAGTTCTTAAAAGATTAAATTTAAGGATAGATGTGAAAACGCAAATGAGCAACTTATCTGTAGCTGAAAGAAAATTGGTGCATATTGCGAAAGCAGTATATAAGAATCCAAAAATCCTCATCCTGGATGAAGCAACAGCACCCCTTTCAAGAACTGAAGTTGAACGGTTATTTAGCTTGCTTAGAGAACTAAAGCAAAAGGGCACCACCATAATTTTTATTTCACACAGGTTAAGAGAGGTATTAGAAATTAGTGATGTGGTCATTGTAATGAAGGATGGAAAAGTTGTGGCAGAAATAGAAAATGTAAATTTATCCCAAGATAAAGTTGTAGAAATGATGACAGGTACTAAAGTTGAGCTGGCTTTCCCAAAAAGGGCTGAAAAGGTTGGGAATATAGTTCTATCATTAAAGGGCATCAAATTGGATAATATATTGAACAATATTAGTTTAAGTTTACATGAAGGGGAGATTGTAGCGTTAGCTGGGCTTAGAGGCCAAGGTCAAGAAAAATTGTTGGAGGCTATTTTTGGCCTAGAAAAATTGGATGGTGGAGAAATATATTTGAGTGGTAAAAGAATTGATATAAGTGAACCGGTGGACGCAATAAAAAACGGTATAATCTACGTTTCTGATAAAAGAGACTATGAAGAACTTTGGCCAACCCTTTCCGTTCTCAAGAATGTATCAATGGCATCGCTAAACAAGAGAAGCAGGTTCGGTTTCATCAAATTGAAAAATGAGATGAAGGAAGTAGCGGAGATGGTTGACTTTTTGGCCATACGTGCACCTTCCGTACTCCATGAAACTATGTATCTAAGTGGAGGCAACAAACAAAAAGTGGCTTTAGCTAAATGGTTATTAGTAGGTGGAAAAGTTATGCTTCTCAATAAGCCGACTGATGGAATTGACGTTATGACAAAAATGGAATTATATCGCATTTTAAGAGATTTGGCTGGAAGAGGAAAATCCATATTAACTTACCTTTCCGAACTCCCTGAAGTTTTAAATTTACCAGACAGAATTCTCGTTATGAGGGAGGGTGCAATTATAAAGGAATTTAAGGGAGGGACAGTTAGTGAAAAAGAGTTGTTGGCGAGCTACTATGGTTCAGTCTAAACTATCGCCCAAATTAAAAAAATTTGCAACAGCGTATACAGTCTACGTGCTTTTGATTCTTTTCTGGATCGCTTCGTCACTATTTGTAAAAAACTTTATTACACTTTATAATATGGTCACAATAGTAATAGTTTGTACAAGTATTTCTTTGGTGTCTCTAGGTCAAAATATGGTGATATTAACTGGAGGTATAGACCTTTCCGTCGGCGCTGTTTTAAGTTTAGCCACAGCTTTAGCCTCCATCTTTATGAAAAGTGATACGATTCTGGGTGTAGCGGTAGCTTTGGCCGCCGGCCTACTTATAGGACTATTTAATGGCCTTATCGTTTCCAAATTAAAAATAGAACCCTTTATAGTAACTTTAGGTTCTATGGGTATCGCCTCCGGACTGGCTTTATATTTAAGACCGGCTCCCGGCGGATATATTTCGCCGGAGTTCATAAACTTGGTCTTTTATAGTATAAAAATTTTTGATGTGAACTTTCCCATAACATGCTTTTTGATATTAGTTCTAACGACTATATTTGGCGAAATTGTTCTTTTAAAAAGAAATTTGGGTAGAATGATCTATGCTGTAGGTGGAAATGAACAATATGCCCGTTTAATGGGTGTGCCAGTTGATAGGGTCAAAATAATATGTTACTGTATAAGTGGTTTAACGGCCGCTCTCGCGGGCCTTTATATTTCTGCTATGACAAGAGTAGGGAGTCCTTCCGTCGGCGACCCATTCACTCTTTATTCTATAATAGCGGTGACCTTAGGCGGGACTTCCATACAAGGTGGTGTAGGCAGGTACATAAACACTGTGGGTGCCGCTATTATCGTAGCATCTATTGAAAGGCTAATGAACCAGATAGGAGTATTGGGGATAATGGGCTCATGGTTTACGTGGATTGTTGAAGGAATATTTTTAGTAATAGTGATTGTCTTGTCAATGAAGGTGAAAGGTAAATGATAAGTGAACTGGAAATGAAAATTTCAAGGGATCTTTTAATTCTCGTAGCTGTATCTTTTGGCCTCCTAGTAGTGTCAGAACTGTTAGCTCCTGGATTTATTGAAATAGACCATTTATCTTTTATTCTAGAGATTACGGCTATCGTTGGCACGGCCGCTTTGGGCCAAACACTTGTAATTTTGACGGGAGGAATCGACTTGTCTGTAGGAACCATAATGTATCTGATGCTTGCCATTGCCCCTCGTCTTATGAGAGAAGAGTTTCTTTTGCCATTTTTGATTTGTCTTGCAGTTGGCGCCCTTGTGGGTGCTGTAAACGGAATTCTAATAGCTTGGGCTAGGGTTCCACCCATTGTCCAAACAATAGCTACAATGACAGCATTGACAGGTTTTATATTTATTTATAGTGGAGGTGTCTCAGGAGCTAAGGCTCATCCACTATTGCGTGCTATGACGGTTAACCAAATCGGTCCATTACATTCATGCACAGTCATATGGATCATTCTAATAATCTTTTTCTATATCATATTGCATCGTACAACTTATGGACGTTATATCCAAGCTTTAGGAAGCAATCCTAGGGCAAGCTACCTTTCAGGGATAAAAGTGAAATTAACAACCTTTTCAGTTTACACGTTAAGCGGATTACTGTCTGCTCTTGCAGGCCTATTTTTCTACGGTTACGCCAACATTCCATACTATCCCTCGCAAACCGGAGGCTTGGGAATAGATTATGCTTTCAGCTCCATTACAGCGGTTGTGGTAGGAGGAACCCTTTTTACCGGAGGAAAGGGTGGACCTGATAGAACATTTTTTGGTGCACTTTTCATGCAGCTTTTAGTTAGCTTACTCGTAATGCTTGGCCTACCTCAAGCTCTAAGGTTATTAGTGAATGGTGCAATCTTGCTGGTTATCGTAATAATATACAAGCTGTTGCAAAAAAGTATTAAACTTACTAAATTAAGTTGAATGGGAAGTGTGTAATCAAAATCAATGTGCTTTTAGTTTAATCTAATTTTTACCTTTTAGTCCTGTTAGAGACTGAATAATGTTCCATTATATGTGGCCATTGTTAGAGACTAAAGAATTGAAACCTTAAATTATAATAGGGAATTTAATCTTCTCTAGGCTTATATTAACTTCATTGAAATAATGCACGAGTGCTACCATAGAATTCAAAACTATAAACATAAAATTGCATTAGAATAAAGCATTTATACTAAAGGCAAAAAATAGTTTAAGCCTCCAACTTATAGCTATTGTAAAATTGGGCCGTATTTTTATATGCTTCCTTGAAAATAGCATATAACCTATCGTATACTTTCTTTTTCGTTTCATTTGGATTTATAGAGACATCCACTTTAACAACATTATTTTTTGCCTTTTCAAAATCGTCATAGAAGCCCATTGCGGTAGCAGCTACCAAGAAGGAACCCATGGCTGTAACTTCTTGTGGCATTTTGAGCACGTTAACTTTCATTCCTAGAACATCAGCATAAATTGATGCCCACTGCCTATTCAACACACCTCCTCCAGTTGAATTGATTGCACCCCATTCAAACATTTTAATACCCGCTAATTCAAATTGCTCTATCAGCCATCTAAAATTTAGTGAAACGCCTTCCATAACAGCTCTTACGAGTTCCGCCTTCGAAGTGGCTAAGGTTAAACCTAAAAATGTCCCTCTTGAGTTTGGATCCCAATGGGGGCCACCTCCTCCCCTAAGGTAAGGTAAGAAAAGCACTCCATTAGAGCCAGGTGAAATCATTTCTATCCTAGAATTTATTATATCATAAATGTTTGCATTCTTACTCTTTGCCTCTGCTTCCTCTAATTCATAGAAAACTTTTATAGCCCAGTCCAAGGAAACAGATCCCGAAGTTGTAGTGCTAAAAACAACATATCCATTCCATGGATGTATTACATTGTTTAATCGAAGATTTGCCTTCAAATGTGGCCTACTTGTTCTTGCACCACCCCAGTTGGCTGAACCCAAGTACATGAAGGGTTTTCCATCCACTTCTATTGCTGCACCAGCACAAGAGGCGGGAACATCGCCCGCGCCTAAAACTATTGGTGTACCTTGTTTTAAACCGGTCATTTTAGAGGCATTACTTCCAACATATCCTACAATTTCTCGTGATTCATAAAGTTCTGGAAGTTTTTCTGCATCTATTTCAGCCGTTTCAATTAATTCGTCTGAATACTTTCTTTTTTCGATATCTAGCCATCCTGTATTTGAAGCATCGGTATAATCGCTTACAAAAACTTGGTTATCAGTTAATCTCAGCAATATGAAATCCTTTGCCTGAAGAAATTTGTAGGTTTCTTTATAGATTTCCGGCTCGTTCTCCATCAGCCACATCACTTTACATATAGAAAGTGTTTCTATCGTATGGCCTAAACCGTGTATCCTATAAAAGGCCTCGTACCCACCGATTTTCTTAACCAGTTTTCTAGCCTGCTCTACACTACGCGAATCAGCCCAAATTAAGGTATTCTCTCTTAGAACATTCCCATTTCGATCAACAGGAATAGCTCCAATTTGTTGGCCGACTAAGGACACCGCAACAATGTTTTCTGGATTAATATCTTCTCTTTTTAATATTTTTTTGTTGAAAAAGCAACTGCTTGCCACCATTCTTCAGGCTTCTGCTCAAACCATAATGGTTGTGGATAGTAGGTCTCATATCTGGTGTATTCTCTTGCCTTAACATCTCCAGAGGAGTTGAAAAGCACCGCCTTATCTCCGGTTGTACCCAAATCGTGAACAAGTATATATCTTTCCTCCAGCTATGCTTTGTTTTAAAAACTCTATGCTAACCTCATAACTTTAAGAATCTAAGCCGTTTTTATAAAGAATTTTTTGAATTAGATACTAAAACTTAAATAAATTATTAGAGAATTACATTTTGCAACAAAGTATCCAACTAGAAAAACTTAAATAGCATTCTCATTTTCTTTCAGTATCATGTATAGGGTTGCTGTTGTTAATTCAAAAACATTTGGCGAAAAAAATCCGGAAGCTCTTGGAATACTAGAAAGGTATGCAAAGATAGAAAGGTTGTCTGTTGACAAAAATTTAAGTGGAAAAGTTTTAGCAGAAATGTTAAAGGGTTACCATTTTATAATAGCAAGTTCTACACCAAAATATGATAAAGAATTTTTTGCTAATAACAAGGACATTCTACTCTTAGCTGAGCATGGTATAGGAACGGATAACATTGACTTGGAAGCCGCTACTGAAAATGGGGTTTTGGTGACAAGGGTGCCCGGTTACAGGGAGAGAGAGGCTGTGGCCGAACTCGCTGTTGCACTAACACTTTCAGCCGCCAGATACATATGTAATGCTTCAAATGCTGTTAGAGACGGCAAGTGGGGTGATAGGGGAAAGTTTGTAGGTTTAGAGGTCAAAGGGAAAAAGGTTGGCGTGATAGGTCTTGGAAACATAGGTGGAAGGGTTGCTGAAATATTCTCCAACGGCTTTAATGCTAAAGTTTTAGCATATGATCCATATGTTAATAAAGAAGAGGCTGAAAGGCATGGAGCACATCTTGTTGACCTAGAAACACTTCTCAAGGAATGTGACATAATAACCCTACACCTTCCTTTAACAAATGAAACATACCATATGATAGATGAAAAAGAGTTTAAAATGATGAAGCAAAATGTGATCTTGGTTAATACAGCAAGAGGCGACCTAATTTGCACACAAGCTTTAATAGAAAATCTGAGGAACAGGAAATTGGGTTACGTCGCATTAGATGTTATAGAAGGCGAGCCTATAAAAGGGGATCATCCGATACTTGATTTCGAAAACGTGATAGTTGTCCCACATATAGGTGCATACACAATAGAGGCGTTGTATGGTATGGATGAAAGCTGTGTTCAATCTATAATCTCAACAATTGAGGGGAAAGTTCCCCCTGGTCTGGTTAACCAAGAAGTACTAAAAAAGGGATTTATTCGGGCAAAGATTGTCACTTAAGACCGGATGGAAACCTCATGTTAATAAGAAAGGTGGTAAATTAACCTTAGACGGATTATGCACTTTCAAAGTTTTGGAAGAATGAAAATTATATGATTTCACTTTTTTATAATTTCTATAATGTTTCCTTCTATGTCTTCAATATAACCTATTTTCCAACCGTGGCTTGTAATTCTAACACCGTAAACCGTTATATCTCTAGATTTCAAGTATAAAGTGAATTCGTCAAAATTGTCTACTTCAATACCCACGTGTGAGTAACCGGACTCTTGCAATTCCCTTTTGCAGCCTTCTTTTGTTGCAGGAAGTATTTCAATTTCTGAACCCTCGTCTGTTTTTAAAAAGTACACTGGCGGGCGCCCCACCCGCTCCAACTTTCTCACAACCTTCATCTTTAGTACATCTTGGTACCATTGAGCCAGCTTATCAACGTCTTTAGCGTAAATTCCTACGTGAGCCACTTTCATAAAGGTCCTACTCTATTTCTGCAAAGGCTGTAGCAGGTGCTCCATCTGCATGTTTAATGAACATTGGTATTATGTACACTTTCTTAACGTTCTTTTTTGCGAGTAATCCAAGATTCGCATCCTCTAAAATTATAAGTTTTTTAAATGCGTTAAACAGTATCTTGTGAACAGGATACAGTTTTCGCCTTCCTTCTGGAACATTTTCAATACCAACTAAGTCTATTGCAATACACTTCAAATTTGGGAAACCTGTTAGATATTGTGCTCCTTCTTCCGATAAACCTGGCTGCATGTCGAGATACCTATCTGGGTCACTACTTCTGTATCTACTAAATCCTGTATACAGCATGAGTGCATCACAAGATCTTATCTGCTCTTCATACCTGGACAACTCTTCTACGCTTATCTTCTCTAAGTCATCCTTTATGATTTCAAGGAGCAATGGGTTGTAAAAGATGAATTCACTTATATCAAATTGATCAAGCGTTGCTCCGTCAACGACCATATGATAGGGTACATCAATGTGTGTTCCTGTGTGAGTTGTTAAATTTTCTATTAAACTTGTATTGCTTCTATCACCTTTTAGGATGAGTGTTCTCGGTACAATCTTCGGTTTACCTAAGCTCTTCAGCGAAACAGTTTCCTCTTCTCCGATAGTATATGAAAATCTAATAATCAGAAGACTTCACCTGAATGCTACGATTTGAATGCACCTTGCGACATTTAAAGCATTCCGATCCTCTTTAAGTTTTCCTCTAGCCTTTGTACCTCTTCTCTTGATAGTTTTCTGAAGGGTTTTCTGGCGAAGCCTACGTCTATTCCTCTAAGCCTTAAGGCTTCAAATATTGCCGGATAGGTTGGGAAAAGATGCATTACCTCCCTTAATCTTATTATATCGAGTTGGACTTTGGCTGCTTCAACATATTTTCCTTCACGTAATAGATTGAAGGCTTTAACATTTATTTCTGGAAAGACGTTCGCTAGTCCTGAAATGCAGGCTCTCGAACCAGCAAGGTATGCTGGAACTAGAAGTGCCTCTGTGCCTATTATGAATTCAAAGCCTTTCTTATGTACGGTTGTTAAAAACTCATAAAACTTGACAAGGTCGAAGCAGCTGTCCTTTATTCCTGCTACACCCTCATCAGCCAGCCGGCTTAAAAGAGAAGGCTTTATCGGGTTCCCGCTTCTAGCAGGATTATTGTAAACGAATACAGGTATTCTTACCTTCGATATCAGTCCTTTAAAAAATTCGAGAATCGACTCATCATCGTATGCGTAATAGTAAGGAGGAACTGATGCGACAGCGTCTGCACCAACATCTTCCGCATGTTTAGCGAGATCTAAAACTGTATCGATATTAGAGGATCCTACATGAACGATAACCTTCGCCTTTCCTTTTGCAGAATCAACAACAACTTCAGCAGTTCTTTTCCTTTCCTCGGTAGTCATCGCAGGCCCCGTTCCATATGTCCCGCAAATAAAGAATCCACTTATACCTTTTTCAGTCAAAAAATTCACCAAAGCCCTAAGCCCCTCTTCATTCAATTTTCCGTCATTTTTAAAAGGAGTAACCAAAGGAGGAATTATTCCCTCAAACATCATAACTAATGGGTAAACACGCATATATAAAAACTTTCTCTTAAGGTACGAGATGATGTTACGATAAGATTTTAGTAAGTTGTCTAATGTTTTTGTCCTTTGGGCTTGTATTTTTATGTCTCTATGGTTGTCTTGTGTCCGGTCTTCAGCTTCTTGTGGATGTTGTGAGGATAGGGTCTTCAAGAGGAATAAGACGCCTTTGGAGGTGAAGGTTCACCTTACATGGATCCTTACTTGGGGGGAAGCTTTTTGGTATATCCTTTATACACAAAAAAGAACATTTTTGTAGAGCTGTTTTAGAGGGGGTTGCTTTCTCAATAAAAGACTGCTCTTCAATCTTTGAAGAGTTAGGTCTAAAACTAGATGACCTAAAAGATGACTTAAGAATAATAGGAGGAGGAAGTAAAAGTAAGTTATGGAGACAAATGAATTGCTGATGTTTTTAATAAAAGGCTACTTAAACCAGTTTCAGGCGATGCCTCCTTGGGTTCAGCGTTATTAGCTGGTGTAGGAATAGGAATTTTTTAAAAATTTGAAAGAGGCTGTAGAATCAAATGTAAAAATTGAAAATATCACTACACCCAACTTCTCTTCATATGAAACCTATAATAAGTTTTTTTAAAATTTATAAGCTTATATCGAAGCGTTATCCTCCAAATATATATAGGTCTCTGTATCAAGCTCTCAGCAGAATCAAAAGTAGAAAACCTCTAATTAAAACTTTCTCCAAGAAGGTTGTAATGAACTCAGCAATATTATAAGCCAACAAATATAAAAGTGCTAGAAAAATAGTCAGATTATAGCCTAAAGATTTTTCTTAAGCACATGTATCTTTATTTATCTGACAGTGAACTTTGGAGAGCCGACAGCGTCTTCATTAAGTTCTATGCCTAATCCTGGGCGATCAGGAACTTCAAAGTATCCTCTTTTTGGTTGATAGTTTGGTTTGCAGAGTTTGATGTTTTCATCCTTTAGAGCGTACGTGTGGTGCTCGTGTATAACGAAGTTCGGTATAGCTGCATTTAACATTCGACCCAGCAAAACTACATATATTCGACAAGAAAACAGAAGAATTAATCTACTAAGCCCCAACATTCTTTTTATAGCATACAATAGCTTTTCTGAAAAGGTTCACTTTCAGCGCCAGCCTACACTCTTACACTCAGCTTCCCAACATAAGCCTCATAAAAAATTTATATTATAAGCTCTTGTGCCCTTTTTGGCGAGGCCCATCCAGAAAAAACATTTGTCCTTCTATCAACCTTTTTAGGTTCAGACATGCGAGGATGGGCCTCTACCACATCCTTAAGGTTGCAACAGGATATCATCATAAGCTTCAACTTATAGCATTTAAAACTAAAATATCTTGTGTGAGAAGATTTTGGATGGAATGAGTTGGGCTGAAAAGCATCCCATGAAACCTAGGATGCTAATGAAATTCTATAAAATGAGGGACGAGTATGATGTGCTAAAGTGTCCAAGGTGCGGTATGGTGATAAAGGAGGCTGGAATACCCGTAAGAGGACAGCATTTTGCACTCTTGACAATGCACATTGGTTCAATAAAATGCAGTGCCATGGCAGGAGATAGGCCGACGTGCAAGTGCGGATGCGGAACTCCAGTGAACTGGGACTCTAGCAGGGGAAGGTGGAGGGATTATGTGAACCACCATAGGAGTCCAGAACTCAATGAAAAGATAAGGAATGCTGCAAGGGAAAGGAGTGTGAGGATGAGCAGGGAATTCTTTGAGAAGATAAAAAAGTTTCTGCCGTGCACACAATCAACATTACATGAGAAGATTGGCTTGAGGAGGAAGTTATGCTCTCAGGCGATAAAGAGGCTTGAAAAGTACGGTTTCATAGAGAGGGAGAAAGTTTTGTACAAAAGCAGGTGGACGTACATGCTCAAAGAAAAGAAATGATATTATGTCTACCCTCACACTATCGTGTTTGAAAAAGGTCGGTGGCTAATATTCTTTTCCCGTTCTAGAGTATGTGCACTTCTGGTTGTGGCATGAGCTGTAGCAGTTGCACTTAAGCTACAAGTATGCTTCCATCATCCTGTGGGCTGAACTTTACTGGAACAATTATTGCTGTAACAGTCAACTCATTTCCACTCTCATCCTTGAACATCCTGCAGGCGCCAATCATAGGCCTAGCCTCCAACCCTCTATGGCATCAGAGAACCTAAACCTCTTCATCTCCACGAAAACTTTTGCTTCACAAATATTTTAGGTTTTCTCAACCCTTTCTAGTAGGGGTTTGAGGTTCGGGAAGAGTTTTGCGAATACGCTGCACCTGTTGCATGATCCGAAGTCTGGGCTCTTGAGCTCGCAAAAATATTCCCCACTCCTGCAATCGTAGGAGGCGTATGGGCAGATCCAATATATTACCTTACCTTTAGAGGACATCATTCTACAGCTATCATGGTCAGCGTGGACTGGACATTATCCATGCCCCTCACCTTCAAAATAAGGTTCCTAAGATCATCTAAGCCTTCAGCCTCAAGCACAACAACGACATCATACACTCCCTCAACAACATAGGCTTCAACAACACCATCCATTTCCCTTAATTCTCTCAAAACATCCCTCTCACATCCGAGGTCCACATGCAGCATCACAAAGGCCTTAACCATAAACCCCAAACACTATAAATTTTGAAGAGTATAAAGTTTTTAACCTAACTTGCATCATAAGACTTGTATGGCTACGGCAAAG
>Ga0080004_1067992_pt1 | contig 12433 bp, 7 predicted proteins | sample WasSprMetagenome_FD_69207 | JGI IMG/M metagenome (GOLD analysis project Ga0080004, IMG submission 69207) | Sulfidic aquatic microbial communities from Washburn Spring, Yellowstone National Park, USA - WS (SPADES assembly) (version 2) | ecosystem: Environmental > Aquatic > Thermal springs > Hot... | reverse complement strand
TAATAAGAAACTCCTCAGCTTCTTTTAAGAACTTCTCAGATAGTTTAAGGTGTAGTCCGAGTTTTTCACTTAGATCTAATGGTGTGTTGAGGACTTTAGAGAGTATTTCAACTACAAGCTCCTCTATAGATACATCTCTCCTTAGTGCTTCCTCTCTCAGTTTATCAAGAAGTCTCTTAGTAAGTAATTCAAACACTCCTCTACACCAATTCTACTTAGAGCACTGGGAGATATAATCATGTGTTGTTAACTATTCTTCGAGGAGGAAATATGGTAGGGGGGTGTTGAAAAAGAGTGTGGGGAAAAGAGTTTATGTTAATGGGAATTTAAGATATATTTGTGTAATAGGCCACTCGTAGTATACTACTCTTATCCCACTATCATACCAGCCTACTGTTGTCACAGGTATTATTGTTATTAATCCTACAGCTACTGTGTATGTTCCTCTTAATGCTGTTTCAGGTGGACTTATTACTATTATTGCCTTGAATACTCCTTCAATTATCTCAATACTCTTAATGTAGACTGTGAATCCTTGCTCTGTGAGATTAACATAGTAGTTTTCACCAGGCTTAACTGTAACCATAGCGTTCTCGTCTACGCCGAGGTCTACTGGTAGTAGTCTAGTATCAATAGTCTTTAATGTAATTATAAACTCATAACCTCTCTCTAGGTAACTATATGTCCAATCTACTCTAATAGAGACTGGTATTATTTCGAGTGTAAATGGCTCCTCAAAGACTAATCCACTAAACTGTATATTTCTAACAACTACTCTATATACTCCACTGTGAAGTACTGGTGTTATTATTAATGATTCTCCTGGACCAATAGTATCCCAGAACCTAGTTGGATTATAGCCACTGCCACCACGTGGATCTCTTGAGAGCTCTGCTGCTAATTGGACGCCATTGACACTATACTCATAGACCCTGCCGCTCTCAGTGTCAGCCATGTGGTATTTGTATGGTCCATATACATGTACATCTAAGTTACTAGCATAATTGGGGTTTCCGAGAACAGGCCATGTAACTCTAACACCAAGTGCTCTAATAGATACTAGTGTTGGGTGTATTAGTACTTTAAATACGCGCCAATCACCAGACTCATATCTCCACGTGTAGTCAAATACTCCCCTTAGATCAGTGTTTCTCCTAGTAGTGTTCTCTACGCGTGGTGTTAGTGTATATGGGTTTTCACTCTTAATTTCAATAGGTACGAAGAATGATACTGGTATTAGTGATTTAATTCCTCTAGTTAATTCTTCAACTACAATATAGCCACTATAGAATCCCGGCTCTAATGGTGCTTTTACAATAGCTGTTACTATTCTACTACCCTTAAACACATATAATATTGGGGCTGTTAACTTAATAGCATCCCATGTTTTAAGAGCATAACCTGAAATTCTCGCTTTAATTGGTAATAGTCCTCTATATGTTGCACCACTAACACCGATTCTCACAACTAGATATCTTGGTAGTGTTGTTGGATCTACACCCATGTATACTTTTGCGAGATTTTCTATCTCTCTGATTTGTCCCTGGAGATCTCCAATTTGAATTCTCAAGGAGTTAGCTCCACGAATATCATACATTATTCTAGCTGTTTCAAGCCATGAGAACACATTATCAGCTTTTACATCAATCCAATATGCTAATTCAAGTATATTAGTCGATATAGTGTTATTGTAGACCCCGCTTCTACCACCACGCTCAAAGTATTCAAATGGATATATGAGTTCTATTTCAAAGAACTTGTATTTATTAAGTGCATCTATGTCTACTACTAAGTGACCATATATTGTTGAAGCTGTGACATTTAATACTACTGTATCACCACTACAAGACACTATTACTGTAGGTTCAATAATCCTCTTCACGACGTCACAGAAGTTTACTGTTTCAACACGCTCTAATCTAACAGGATATAACTTATATGTGCCAGGGCCTTCAATAACTAATTGCCTCGTAGCTAAGCTACCGGCTGGTATTAGTGGAATATATATCTTAGGCTCAAACCATGTATCAAGTAATTCTTCACCATGAGTTATTGAAGTATAAGACTCTGATAGCTCTGATAATATGTCTCTCAATATACTCGTAGAGTAGACTTTAGGATAATCTTCTTGAAGTATAGCTGTTACAGCTCTATAAGCATTTACAAAGCCAGCACCTTGTGATAGCTCATCAAAGCCCATGTCATGCGCGGTATTCATGAGAACTGTTTTTAGCAGATATGGTGGTATTCTTGAGCCATATTTAGCTTTATATGCTGATGCTACAAGTGCACCTACACCAGCAGCCATTGGTGTAGCTTGACTAGTACCACTAAATAATGCATATACTAGTTTTCCACTCAGTGTTCTAGAACCTAGAGCTTGCCAAGTCCTACCAACAGCCCATGCAAATGCACCGACAGCTACAACATCTGGTTTTATAACACCGAGTTCAGTTGGACCCCTATTACTCCAACTCACAACCTGCCTACTAGAACCTGGCCAAGCATATCCGTAGAGAGGTCTATAAGTAAACTCTGTAGCTGCACCAACACTAATAGCTAGTGTTGAAGCGGCTGGTGAAGCTATAGTACCATAGCCTGGTCCACCATTACCCACAGCTATGAAGTGTGTTGTTCCAGATACTAGTGTTGTATAGTCGAAGAGTAAGCTCTCAGGATCCATACCACTATTCCAACCCCATAAAGCCCAGCCACTAATACCATAAGAGTTACTTGTAATGTCAACTTGGTGTAATCCTGTATAAGTCCACTTCCAACTCCACCCTTCAAAAGCTATCCATGGATTAGCTAGTAGTATTGGCCATAGTGATATTGAGCCTTCACCATATGGTGTTACAAGGTCAAATCCTGTGAAGAAGTATACTGAGACAGCTACTGTGCCATAATATAGTGCTGGTGCAGCTGCTATTTTAACAGCTGGTGCTTGTCCACTAATACTCCTCACACCATAACCAGTTTCAGCATAATAATCTCTACTAGCAGCTGTCCCAGCACAGAATGTTCCATGACTATGGTAATCATACTCTATAACAGCGTAGTCTCCACGTGGATCTAGACCAGGCCATATTAGTGCTACAGGCTCACCACTCCACACTTCAATAGGACCAGTAGTAGAGTAACCACGCATTGGAGGTATTTTTGGAATAACATTCTTCCATATACCAGTCTTCTCTAATATAATGGCAAATGCTGCGTCGTAGACATAGCCTGCTAGTGTTCCAATAGAGTAGTCGTTTAATCCATCACCATCTAGATCTCTAGCTATAATTTCACTACCATATTTAATTGGAGTTTCATCAGCAAATGAGAAATCTGGCTGTAATCCTAGTGTACCAGGTATAGTGACGTTACATGGTGCTGGGCTTAAAGCCCACCTTAACAAGTAGAGTACTGTGGTTGTATCAGCATATAATGTATCATAAATTTTATCACCATTACTATCAACAAGTATTACTGGAACTGTGTAAAGTAGTGTTGAAGACACCCCCCCAATACTCACAGATATGTATTGTAATAATAGTCCAAATTTAACTGGACCATAGGCTTTAATGTCACCAATATACCACTTATTATCTGCTGGGAATGGTAGCCAGCCATCAAATATTCTACAACCACGTACTCTAATCCATAGACTAGCATTCCACCTAAACACATAGTATGGCGGGTAAAACACGTATAGGTATGTTGGATCAACCACTATGAATCCATCTGGAGTAACATTAGCAGCTATTGGCGTTAATACTAGGCCTAAGCTACTAACATCTAATACTAGTGGTAAATCATGCTCATCTCTAGCTATAGCTTCAAGTCCAAGTCCAGGTGAACCATAATCTACTCCAGTATCTATTATTGCTAATTTTACATTTTCACCTCTAATACCATATTGTAACCAAACATCAATAGCGCCTGTAATATTAACCGTGTAGTGATATTCACTACTACTCGTACCTGTAGCTTGTAGAATACTATTAAACCACTCAACATCCTCTTCGCCTAGTTTAAACTGCTCTTGCTCCTTATTGATTAAAGCATCTAATCTAACATCTGGTAGTAGTGCTAAAACACCTGGAGTCCTCGATAATAACTCAACTTGATCTCTAGACACTAAGACATAGGCTAAATTATAAATATGTGTTGGGAGAACAGCATATAATCCTAAAACTCTACCTCTAAGTACTGTTACAGGAGTATTCTTATCTAAGACTACAAGTATTCTACCAGTTTCCACATTATTCTCAACTAGTTGTAATCCCTCACCAAGCTCTCTAAATGATAATAGTGAAGAATCTTCAACATATGCTCCATAAACCCAATACTCATTACTCATTAAAATAGGGCTAACATATGCTCTACTCAAAGCTACACTATACCCTATTTCACTCGACATAGTAATAGGAACTATAAATGGTAATATTACAGTCGATAGTAGAAATACTGCTACTAGATATTTCCAATACGATCTTAAACTCATAGAGATACCCTCAAGTAATTAAAACGATGCAAAAAGTTAAAAATATTTCACAATATTTCTTTACAATAATTCCAATAACTTAACCTAGTAACACATCTACAACAAGGAAAGCTACTTTAACTGTGAATTAAAAATCGAGAATAAGGTTAAAACAGCTTTAACAATAACTCAATTTATTAATCTAGATCTGTGATTGGTTCATGTACTCTAAACCCACACTGATACTACTAAGCTAAATATCTCACTGAGTATACTGCATAACTTAGTGGATTAATTTAAGCAGTTGTTTTTATCTAATCTAACACCATGTTAACTGAGTAGAATATGCTACTCATAAACATCAGTAGCATTGTTGGCGACACGATCACTTGAAATCCCTCAACTCACTGATTTAAGAGCAATTATGACACCTAGTGATGAGAAAGCCATAGAAGTTACAAAGAGATAGACCAAGGCTACTGGGATTCCCAGTGAATTTAGTTGTAGAGATATAGGGAGTCTATTGTAAAATTCTCTGAGTAATATTTTATGCTGTTAATAGGCACGAGGTTTCCAGTTGTTATCCATGGTCCTGAAGGTTGTGGTAAAAGTGCTTGGCTTAGGCAAGTGGCAGTGGTTCTTAAAAAGCAGGATTTTGATGTTATTTATGTAGATGTTGCTCATAAGGAGTATATTGCTTATACTGATGTTAGAGAGGTTATTGATAAGATATCAGAGGTTATAGCTGATATTACAGGGCTTAGAAGGTCTGAAGGCATATATTAAAGCTAATGAGATATAAAAGTGACTTACTTACCAATAGAGGAACTCATTTAACTAAAGCTCTGTTTTTAACTATGCACTCTTAATTCTCTTCACTCATATCTCAACTAGCTTGGAGAAACCTGGGTTAAACTTTGTGTGCTTTAACCGAGGAAGCCCCTGATCTTGCCTAGTGCTAATATGTGGGGTTCAAATGGGTTGAGTTTTGCAAGGGATTTATATGGCTCAAAAGGCTCTGACTTTATGCCAAGTACATCTAAAGCCTCATCTATTTTCTTGACAATGTATTCGTCAAGTCTGTTAATAGCTACATCGCGAGTATAGAACATGGAGTCATATAGCCACTCATCAATAAGGTAGGGTAGGAGTTTTAATAAGTAGTCGAGTAATTCTCGCCTAGCTAAGTGAAGAATAAACTCCGCGTCGAGAAATATTGGAGGAACCCCTGCCGTGTACCATGCGCAGGTGTAGATTATTGCGCGGGGGACAGATAGTTCAGTTCTAGGTGTTGGGAGAATTCTTCCATAAATTTTCCACGAAACACGCTCTCTCGTGCTGGGGATAACTAGGGATATATTGTGTATTACGTCAATATACCTAGACGCCAAGTTCCGGTATATCTTAGTTGCTTTATCTATGAAGTCTATCACTTCAGCTGGCACTTCGCGTGGAGGCCTATTAACGCCGAGTAATATTTGCTCTTTAACCTTAATGTAGTCTTTAAACGGCATATCGTATCTTACAGCCGATTGTACAGTAGCCGTGCTATAGCCAGCGTATCGTTCAGCCATCTTGTCCACGAGTTCTGGGTTGTTAAGGCCTCCTCTAAACGGCGGTATGCCCATACCCACTATAGGCTTTACCTCAATACCCTCCACGCTTGATAATTTATAGAGCTCGTTAATGGCATATGTGACAGATAGTGCTGAGGCTATGTGTCCGCTCTTAACTGCTGCATCGCTCTTGCCGATGAATACTCTTAATGTACCTACTTCAATGCCGTGTTCTCTAAGCACTTTTAAAAGCGCCATTACGTAGTCCTGTATATTGACGTGTCTATAGGTGTCTTCAATCAGTGGGATTAGTTGTACTGGCTCAACAGCTACTTTAAGCTCTTTACGCATAATCTCCTGCTTCTTTATTATTAAGCGCTGAACCAGCCTAACTACCTCTACGTCCTCAACCATTGGTAAGATCAGCCATTTAACGGCCTGTGTGCCAGCTAGCTTGTGAGAATAGTAATTCGCTATTAAACCAGCCTCTATTGATAAATCAACTCTATCAAACTCCTCGAGAGAGGGGTTTGGAATCCTAGGTGTAACATAGAATCCCTCACCCACCGGTAAGCCGAGTTCATATGCGCGCACTACAATATCCTTTGGCTGCGCGTAGGGAGTAAGTTTACCTTCATAATCACTCATGACCTCATCACAACCATACATAGTATAGCCTTGAATAGCCTCATCTACTTCTTGCTGAGTAGTAATCTTCACAGTGGAATCTGGATGCTGTGTACACATTAATCTAGGTATATATAACACTACAAACACCCATAGTGAGATAGATAGAACAAGGCAGGGGTTAAATAATAAAAACAGTAGAGGCTAGTGTTCAAGTAGCTTCTCCGAGAAACTGTCTTAGCTATCTCTAAATGCTTCATTAGAGCATTAAAGGCCTAGCAGAATTAGACATGTCATCTGCAAGTACACTTATGATTTCACAACTCCTTCCATAGAAGCGTGAACTATTAGAAATAACCCTATTTAAAGAGGTATTTTAAGGGAGGTGCGGGCCCGCCGGGATTTGAACCCGGGACCTCCGGCTTAGGAGGCCGGCGCCCTATCCTAGCTAGGCGACGGGCCCTTTTTCAAACCTCTCAATTATTAGTAGAATTGTTAGGTGTAAAATACTTTGCTCTGTGTGTTTTATTGTTTAATTTGCCTTGTTTTACATGAGAGTTCTCTTAGTGTTTCTAGGATTTTTTCAGGGTTTATTTTACTTGTGAGTTTTGCTGTAATGTGGTCTGGTTTTCCACCACCTCTAACTCCTAGTGGTGTTAGTGTTTCTACTAGTTTTCTCAAGTCTATTTTTAACTGCTCTGATAACTCTGGACTTATTGCTGCTTCAAGCATATCTCCCATTACAAGTACTACTAGTAGTTTTTTCTTTAAAGATAATTCTTCAATTAATGATTTTGCTAATTTCTCATCTTTAATTGGTAACTCTATATATGTAGAGTTTACTCCGCACAGTGGTGTTTTCTCTGCAAGGGCTTTTTCTAATAGTACTTTTTCTAAAACTCCTCTATAATCTTCAATTACACTTAAAGCTCTCTTATAGTCTTCATATAGTTTCTTAATAGATGTAAATAGTTCACCATGCTTCATCCCAATAATTTCAAGTATGCGTTTCTTCTCGGTTTCAAGTTCTCTTAAGTGTTCAACAAGCCTAGTTCCAGCTATAAACTCTAATCTTACAACACCATCTTGTATTCTCTCAACACCAATAATCTTTACTCCACCAACTTCAGACGTATTAGTAAGATGTGTTCCAAAACAAGCTTGTGCATCTACACCTGGTATTTCAACAATCCTCAATATTGGAGTATAGACAGCACCACCCTGATATATTCTAACACCATACCTCGACTCAGCAGTAAACCTATCTAGATAATTGAATTTAACAGGTATTCTATTATTAATAATCTCATTTGCCAACTTCTCTATTTTCTCTACTTCCTCTTCACTCAGCGGCTTATGGTGAGTTATATCGAGGCGAGCTTTACTAGTAGTCTTCTCAGCTCCAGCTTGCCACACGTGATCTCCGAGAACACTCCTAGCAGCAGCTAAAATAATATGTGTTGCCGTATGATGCCTCATTAATTTATAACGTCTCTCCCAGTTAATCTCTAATTCAACTTTATCACCAGGCTTAAAAACAGGTGTTTTCTCGAGGACATGTATTATGACATCACCAACTTTACCGACATATGCGATCTTGTAGACTTCACCACCATACTTTATAAAACCCTCATCATGTTCTTGACCACCACCCCATGGGTATGCAATAGTACTCTCAAGTACTACATAGTTATCTCTAACCCCGAGAACATGTGTTTTCAATTTCACTAAATATGGGTCTTCGTGGAAAACTCTACGAGTCTCAGGGTATTTCAAAGCCCACTCAACAATTAATTGTGGAAACTCATATTCCTTCTCCTTAATCAACTGTGTTGGTGAACTATGACGTGATGCTACAATCGAGTAAAAGTCTGGTGGAATTTCTACTCGAATATTATACTGTGCTAATTTCTCAGCAATTATATCTGGTGGTATACCATGTGAATCATAGATCTCTACAAGATCCTCGGTGGTAAAAACCCTCTTCTTCTTAACAAATCTCTCAACGATCTCTAAGCCTCGTATTAAGCTATTTATAAACTTCTCTGTCTCAACTTCTACGACATTAACTACGTAGTCCCTATGTCTCTCTAATTTGCCATAAATATAGTCACCTCTCCAATACTTAATCTGCTCTTCTACTAATTTCACAACAATATCTCTTAACTCAGAGTGTTTAACACCGAGCTTTAAGAGGCTTCGTAGAAGTCTACGTAGAACAAGTCTTGCTAAGTAACCCTCACCAGTATTAGATGGAACAACACCATCTGATAACATAAGTGAGAGTGTTCTCACATGGTCTAATACACTATATAAATACACAGCACTCACAAGTCTTCTCACATAGTCTTTAAAACCTGTTTTCTCAAGTAATTGAGCATATTCTTCTACACTACGATACTCAATATTACTAAGAACATAGACAGCTCTCTTTAAGACATCTTCAGGCGGCTCTTCAACACCCAGAATATTCTTATACTTCTCTACTAGGTCTCCATAAATAGCGTGAAAACCTGTTGGAGTACGCTTAGTTAACCATGTAATTCTCTCAATTCCATATCCACAATCAACTACGAGTAATGGGTTTAACTCATAACGTCCATTAACTACTTTATAAGCCATGTGAACTAGAGTAGCAACTTCAATACCATCAACAAGAACCTCTGGTGCTGGTCCAGCATTACCACCACCCTCCCACCAACCCTCTTTAAAAACCAAGTCATCTATTTCAAGCCCAATAGCCTCTGTAAAAAACCCTATAGTGTTCTCAAATATGCCCTCAGACCAGTAAATGATCTTCCCAGGCTTATTAAAAGCATGCATACCCCCCATTTCAAAACTCGAGAGGTGTCTTCCAAAAGTTAAACCAACATTATCAATATCTGTTAATCTTATTGAAGGCTGAACTATTACTAGAGGATTATATGGTGGATCTATAAGACCCTCTGTTACAAGTGGTTGAAATACAACTATAGAAGCTATTGTCAAGTAGAGGTCATTTCTCCACTTAGCAACAACAGGGTATGGATCTACTACACCATGACCTCTTTTAACCAAGTACTCTATAAATCTCCTCCTTACATCACTTAAGTTAAGAGGTGATACTTTAGCGTAGTTTTTATATAAAAACTCATATCTACTACAAGGCCTATCAGGACAAGTATCTCGAGGCACACGACTCCAGAAAAATCCACCACACACTTTACACTTATATCTCTTATAACCATACTCCTTCTCTAAGTACTTAAAACTCACTACTTCACTCTGATTCTCCACACACAAACACCAATAAATATCACGACTTAATACTAGACAAATTACTCAGTATAAGTAAAATTAATATCTTTAATACATAAACTAATCTTAGATTTTAGTAATTAGTATAGATTATACTACCCCCTACTTAAGAGAAAAATTTGAATTTAATGTTACCTTACATTTACCACGTATATTATTTCAGCCAAATAGTGATGCAAAGCCCTCAGCTAGTGCTTCTTCACTCAGCTCTTTGCTCTCTTCTTTCTCCTCTCTCTTCTCTTCTTTCTTCTCCTCTACAGGTGCCTGTGTAGTCGTAGCTGGAGCTGCAGTAACCGCTGGTACTGGTGTTGCCATAGTTTGCTCTAACACTTTACCTATATCAATGTTCTTTACAGCTGCCACTAGAGACTTCACCCTAATCTCGTCTACTTCAATACCTGCAGCTTCTAAAACCCTCTTCAAATTCTCTTCATTTATCTCCTTACCAGCCTTGTAGAGTAATAGAGTTGCATATATATACTCTATATGCATCACCTCCTAGAGCACACACTCTTTGAATAAAATGTCTTAGTGGCTTTTAAATAATACTAGCCGAAGAGTGCTGAAAACCCCTCAGCTAATGCCTCTTCACTCTCTTCTTTACCCTTCTCCTCCTTCTCTTCTTTCTTCTCTTCTCTTTTCTCTTCTATTTTAGGCTGCTCTATAGTCTTTACTTTAAACTCTAATCCTAGTTCAGGGGCGTATTTAGCTATCTCTACTGCTAGAGCATATGTATCTATTAATGCTTTTCTAAATAAGTGTTCAATTGTCTCAGGCGCTATGAAACCTGTAGTAGTAGCTAGGGTTAATGCGTGAGTGTGTGCTTTTTGAATCACATAACTAAGAACTACTGGTTCTGGAACTATGAGCTCAACTGCTAATTTAAACGCGTCTATACAAGCACGCCTTATATTCTCTTCATATTCTGCTATATTAAGCTTTAATTTATCAACTGGTATTACTAATTTCCCGTCAACAGCACATTTAACTTTTAACTTGATCTCTTTGAGGGCTAATCCTAGCTTTTGTAGTAGACTAGCTAAATCTGATGATATAATATCACCCTTCTTCGCGACAACAGTGTCTTTAGCCACGTAAATGACGTTACCTTGTACTTTAGTCGGTATTTTAAGTCTACTAAACACACTGAGTACTGGTCCTGCAGGTAGACCAGTATTGCCTTCGGGAATTGTGATCTCGGCTTCTGCTATTTCGCCTGGACCATAGTAATCGTGTGTAATAATCCCCTCTATAATACTGGCGAGTTCAAATGGGTTTTTACTAGAATATATTAACATTACTTGACCAGTTAAGTGTGGCTCAAGCTCCTTCACAGGTAGACCTAATTGCTCAAAGACCTTTAATGCAATTTTAGGTTTAACAACTTTTACTACTGCAATATTATTTAACTTCTTCCTCACCATTTGAACATGTTTTGCTGGAACACCAGTTAAATCAGCAATGAGGAAAACCTTATACTTCTCTGTTAACTCAGCTATTTCTTTAGCCATTTCAAGCTTCCAGCTAGGTATTTTCCTATGTTTACTCACAGTAATACTCATAATTAACACCTCTTAGAGCACTTCTATAGGGATGCCCATAGTTGTCTTTACATATATTTGCTTGATATTAGCACTACCAGCAGGTAGTTTATTCTCAATTAGCGATAAGACTGCAAGGGCGTTTTCAACAAGGTCTTCTGGTGGAAGATCCTCTGTCCCGATAACAGTCATTATCTGAGGTTGATCTTTAATTCTAACTAACACAGTATTCTTATACCTAGATACAAGAGCTTTTATATTTGCCCCTGAAGGCACTGGTATAGGTACTTTTCCACGAGGTCCTAGAGCTGGTCCTAAAACACGTCCAACAACACCCATCAACTCCGACTTAACAAGAATCCAGTCACATGTAGAAGCAATTTTCTTAGTCTGCTTTTTAGTTAAGTTCTTTAAGTCACTACTAGGTATTATTAAATATGCATTAGCCTCTTTAGCTACTTCGAGGAAGTCTCCATCACCAATTACACAGATTTTTGCTTCTCTCCCCCTACCTTTAGGCAAAAACACTGCTTCTCTGATCTTCATAGATTGAGATTTTAGATCAACATCTTTTAATGTCACTATAAGCTCTACACTTTGTTTAAAATTCCTCTTCTTACCATTTTCAATTGCTTTTCTAATTGAATTTAAAAGCACATCTCTACCAGGTAGAGGCATAAACTCACCAAGTACACTCTTTAACTCTTATTCCACTCATCTTCATATCTCTTTATTAATTCATCGTAAAACCCCTGATCTATTAATCTTACTACTTCCCTGGGATCTTTGCCCTCAATAGTTACTCCAACTGCACGAGCTGTACCTAAAATTGTTTTAACAGCAGATTTAAGCGTCTTAGCTGACAACTGCTCTTTCTTAAGAATAGCTATTTTAATAACATCTTTGAATTTTACATCTCCAATTTTCTTGTGAGCAGGGTC
>Ga0080004_1146885_pt1 | contig 12436 bp, 12 predicted proteins | sample WasSprMetagenome_FD_69207 | JGI IMG/M metagenome (GOLD analysis project Ga0080004, IMG submission 69207) | Sulfidic aquatic microbial communities from Washburn Spring, Yellowstone National Park, USA - WS (SPADES assembly) (version 2) | ecosystem: Environmental > Aquatic > Thermal springs > Hot... | reverse complement strand
GGCCTGAAACAATAGTTGCAAGCTACATGCAGAAGGTAAAAGTTCCCTCTATATATGGATTTCCTGTGGGCCATTCTGACTTCAATTTAGCCCTTCCCATAGGTGTTAAGGCCAGAATAAACGCAGATGAGCTCAAGCTCTCAATACTGGAGAGTGCTGTGGATTAATCTGGAATATTTTTTATTTCAAACTTATTTTATGCTCTATCGATTATTGTCGATAGTTGATACCAAACAGAGATATTGTTGTTACCAAACAAGAGAAAGTGTTAAATAGAGCTGTCACCAATTCTGAAATGGTGATATCATGAGTAGGACTGGCCAATGTTATGAAGAACCCAAGATTATTTATTACCGAGATGTTCCGCTGGAGCAGAAAAAGATGCCGAGCTTTATTAATCATGAGGCATGGATTGAGTACAGCAAGCCAGCTAAAGCAGGCAATGTGAGGGCCTATTTGAAGTGGGGCCACTTTCCTGGAATTGACGGAAAACTGGATCCTTTAACCATCACTAATGCTTTTGCACGCGAGGAAGCCGAGTCAGCAGGGCTTATGACACCTGTCTTTGGATTTGACGATGATGCCTCATCCAGAGGAGGGCTGTTCATAGAGTTTGTGGCTAAGAGGCCAGGGGTATATGCCCTAGGTCTCGAGTACAAGAGGGGGGTATATACTGTGACGAGGAGCAAGAAGTGGATTTACGGGGAGAGGAAGTTTGTTGAGGGATGTGGTTATGATGTGGAGGAGGCAGTGTTGTTAATGGGATCCGCGAAGACATATGTGCTGGTTGGAGAGCACATCGTCCAGCCCAAACCTGTAGGGCTAAAGCTAGAGATAGTTCCCTCGGTTGTTAAGAAGTTCGCCTCAGGAGATGTAGTTGAGGTTCAGGTGCTCTACGATAGCAGGCCCTGCTCCCACATCTCGGTAACCCACTCTGCTGAGAAGAAGGAGAGCATCACAACAGATGAAAATGGACGTGCAAAGATAAGGCTTGAGAGGGGCGTTAATGTACTTTCTGCTAACTATAGTGATGCATCGGTGAAGCTTGAAGGTGCATATGATAGGGTGAGCATCACGACCACGCTAAGCTTAATCACAATGTAAATGAGGGTATAGAGATGGTGAGGGGAAAATACCTTCTAATAGCACGCGCGCGTAGCAGCGATTTTGGTAGTTGTGATAGTTGCTTCACTTGCTTGCTATTATGCCTTGATTCAGCCAACCCGGCAAGGGGGCGGGGTTCCACCAGCTAAGAGAACGGTGATAGTACAGGATTTTACGGGTAGAAACGTTACTGTGAAAGTTCCTGTGGACAGAATTGTCGTTTTAAGCGAATTGGATGAGCTAGCAGCTGTTGGGGGTGAGGATGCCTTACGAAAACTCGTAGCACTCAATATATGGAGATATAAACAGTGGAGGCCTGATTGGTGGGAGGAGTGGATCAAGCACTTCCCTTGGTTAGCTAACTTGCCTGATACAGGCCAAGTGGGTCAAAACTTCAACCCGGAAGTTGTGATCAATGTCAAACCTGACGTTGTAATATGCTGGCCGGGGCAGTACAATCAGTTAAAAGAGTCTGGGGATCTGAAGAAGCTTGAGGAAGCGGGGATACGGGTCATAGCCGTTCAGCTTTTGCCAATAACGACCAACATTACGGAGCATTTAAATGCTGTATCCAAAACCGTCAAAATCTTGGGGGTATTGTTAGGCAAGGAGCAGAGAGCCGAGGAATTGATCAGGTTCTACGAGGAGCAGATAAATAAGGTCGTCACGAGAACAATGCACGTGGAGAAGAGGCCCAAAGTACTTGTCTTCATCACATCGAGCTTGTGGACAGCGTATGGGATGAAGGGTTATTATCATGTATGGGTTACCTTAGCAGGTGGAGTAAACCTCGGCGATAAGGTAGTTAAGGGATTTAGCGGTGATGTTGATCCAGAGTTTGTCATAAATGAGAACCCCGATGTCATTATCTTTACGTGCAATAACAACTTTCCAGAGGGCCAGAGGGTCGTTGTAGGCTACACGATCAATAGTACGAGGCCCGCTAAAGAGGCTCTGAAAGGACTTATCAACAGACCCAAATGGGAAGAGCTTCAAGCCGTAAAGAACGGAAGGATTTACTTAATACATCATGGCTTCTGTCATGAGAAGATATTCCAATTCTTTGCTCTTCAATACTTAGCTAAGTGGTTGCATCCAGAGCTGTTCAAAGACTTAAATCCCTACGCAAACCTTCAGGAGTTCTACAGCAAGTTCATGCTCTTCCCTCTGAGGGGTGTGCTAGCTGTTGAGCTCAATGATCCCTAGACGCGCACCCAAGGGGCTCTACACCACTCTAATAAGGCATAAGCGTTTAATGCTCGTCATTTTTTCTATTTTGGCGTCCGCTACTTTCCTAGCGAATATATGCATAGGACTCACCTTCGTAAGCCCTTTTCAAGCCTTGTGCTCCGTCCTTGGAGACAATCATTGCGTCGACGAAAGTACGCGCTTTATCGTCGTCAATTACAGGATTCCCGTTGCTCTAGCTGCTCTGGTCTCCGGTGCAGCCTTGGCTATTGGTGGAGCCGCTGTACAGGCCATAACGAATAATCCATTAGCATCTCCCTACACCTTTGGCATATCGTCGGCCGCTGCTTTCGGCGCTGCTTTACTCTACTCTCTAAACATCTCCTTAATACCTAGCATGTATGCGGCAACCGTGAACGCCTTTTTATTTGCGTTGATGGCTTGTTTAGGGGTTATTTCCCTCAGCAGGGCGAGGGGGCTAACAACAGTAGGCGTGATCCTCGCTGGCATATGCATCAGCTTCCTCTTTCAAGCGCTATTAGCCCTGATGGAGTATTTAGCGGCACAGGACGTCTTGCAAGCTATAGTGTTCTGGATGTTTGGAAGCTTGTATAAGGTTACGAACGAAAAGCTCCTAATCGTCGCCATAAACACTGTAGGATCAATTTTATTGCTCCTTCGCTGTAGCTGGAAGTTGACTGCAATGCAATTAGGAGACGAAGGCTCCCAAGCGCTGGGTGTGAATGTCAGAAGAATGCGTCTCATGGTTCTTGTGGTTACATCTCTAACTACAGCGGTTGTTGTGAGCTTTTTCGGCATCATACCATTCGTTTGCATTGCAGCATCGCACATAGCTAGGCTGCTTGTAGGTGAAGATGAAAAGTACCTATTGCCGTGTTCAGCACTTGTCGGTGCTAGTATACTGTCCGTAGCGTCTGTCGTGAGCAAGGTCGTCCAAAGAGGGGCGATTATGCCTATAGGGATTGTTACGTCCATTGTAGGGGTTCCTGTCCTCATGCATGTGATTCTCACTAAGCGAGGAGGATGAACATCAAAGTCCTTCGGGTGAAAAATCTCTACGTCGGATACAGAAGGGGACCGGTAGTTAAGAATATATCGTTTACCGTGCAAAGAGGGGAGGTCTGTGCTTTAATCGGCCCTAACGGCTCCGGAAAGACGACGCTATTGCGCTCTCTTGCCGGAATTCTTAGACCTCTGTCTGGTAGCATACTCATTGACGAAAGGAATGTAAATTTTATGAGGGACCTAGCGACAAAGCTTGTCAGCTATCTTCCGCAGAACATCGAGGGAGCCCCGAGAATTGCAGCACTCGAGTATGTCCTTCTGGGGATAGCTATAAGTAAGGGGCTTTGGAGAGTAGGAGAAGAAGATGTTGACGTGGCCTACGGGGCTTTAGCCATGCTAGGAATTGAAGATCTAGCAACGAAAAACGTTAATGAGCTGAGTAGCGGACAAAGGCGGCTGGTTGACATAGCGCAAGCCATAGCCAAAAAACCGAGGATACTCTTGCTAGACGAGCCAACTTCATCTCTCGACGTAAAGAACAGCCTTGAAGTCCTAGGAACAATAAAAGTCCTCACAAAGATGGAGAACCTAATAACAGTGATCTCCATGCACGACCTTAACCAAGTGCTTGAGTTTGCAGACAAATGTATAGTATTAAATGGTGGGGAGCTGGTGGCCTTCGGCGGATGCGATGAAGTTCTAACGCCTCAGCTTATTGAGATGGTGTATGGAGTTAGTGCGGAGAGGGTAAACGTCAATGGACATACAAGACTGGTGATCTTAAAACCCAAGTCCTACGAAGAAAGTGCTTGTAGTATTGGAAATTGCTTTTAGAGGTGGTTAAGAGTGGAGGCTACTCAGTTAAAGGAAATGATGAAAGATATATGGAATCAAAGAGCAGATAGCTACGACAGGACACTGGGTCACGGCATCCATTGGGAGTGGGAGAAATATGCTTGGGCAGGTCTTTTAAGAGAGGTCTTGGGAGATAAGAAACTTCACGTTCTCGATGTCGGAACAGGTACCGGCTTTCTTGCGTTGCTTTTAGCTGAACTAGGACACAAAGTTGTGGGCGTAGACATCTCCGAGAGAATGTTGGAGAAGGCAAGGGAGAAGATCAAAAAGTTAAACTTCAATAATGTGGAATTTTACTTGGCTGATGCTGAAGAATTGCCATTTCCGGACAATACATTTGATGCTGTTGTCTCCAGACACATTATTTGGGCTTTGCCCAATCCGGAGAGGGCTTACACTGAGTGGAAGAGAGTTTTAAAGCTAGAGGGAAAGATAATTGTCATCGACGGAAGTTGGAATAAACTTCCATTATACAGGAAGATGTGGCGTTTCTTTGCTCAGCTACTCATCCTTCTGACTGAGAGGAGGAATCCGTGGGGATATCGGCACCTATACAAGCAACTTCCGATGAGACAAAGGAAACGCCCCGAAGCAGATATCGAGATCCTCACAAAGCTTGGGCTTCAGGTCATAGATGTAAGGAGGATAGACATCCCATATTGGAGCACATTCTTGGACTACCTCAAATATGGTTGCCATCGTGGACAACGTTTTCTGCTTGTAGCGATCAAGCCCATCACGTACTTGGAGGATGAATAAGTAGGAAGGTCGACATCCGGAGACCCCTCTTAAAAGCAGCATTTATGACGGAAAATGTAGCGTACTACTGACCTCGGATTATTTTGCATGCGCATAGCATTTTTCCCAGCTAATGCTAAGGGCAACAGGGTGTCTCTCAGCCCTCAGGGCTTGTTATAGTTGCAACACAGATGGCAAGTCCGACGGCAGGTGTGTTGATGGCAGGAGAGCTTTTAAAAAGCAGGTCAATAACTGTAAAGGAGGCACCGACAGTCCTTATCCTCGGGAAATTTCTGTTTCTTTTCTCACAGGACTACCCATGAGTATCCTTCCCATTTTATGTCTTCATGTATCCGGTTTGCACTGCTGCAAAGCTGATCATGTTTTCCGCACTGGCTACATTTATATCAACTTCTCTGTGTATTTTACTTATTTATATCTTTTAAGTAAATTATCTTTTCTCTTCTATTATTGTAAATAAGGTCTCCTCATGAAATGCGATATAAATATTATAGATGAACTCTTGTTATAATTTATTAAATATGTTAGTGATATTGCGGGGACGGTTGTGCTGGCAATGCCGATTGTTAGGCTACACTGCTAGGCTTGGAATAGTAGTCTAAGTATGGATCACACCATTGACTCCAATACTGGGCAGGATTCTTTACAGGTACGGGATTTGTGGAGTCTACGGATGGATTTGGATTAATACCTATTGGAAGACTGAAAAGCTCATTTACATAGCCTACAGCCCCCTCATAAACCATATGATCCAAGTTATTCAGTAGCACACCTTTAACATCCATCGATAATGTCTCCATAATCCTGATAAGGTATGGTGTATCTCTAGGCCATACTACAGATCCATGATACTCCATATCTCCAATATATGGCTTTAAATCCCCAATTCTAGTAAGTAGTCCAAATATCTCCACTCCATCACCAATATATCTAAGCCTACGTTTAACAATAAGCTTCTCAATATCCCTCCAAGCATCCCCAATACTTCCCCTATCATACACTATATCTGTAAGAATGGATACTGCGAGAACGCTTGCTGAGCTTAAAGTATTGTCGATAAGTCTTGATTGGATATTTATTGTTAAGGGCGGTAAGCCACTACTGCCAAACCATTTCTTAAATCCATCCATAAGCTCATATTGGAAATCCTTAAGCCATGTTGGGATGGGAATGTTGAAGCTCCTTAAGGAGCTTAATAGTCTACATACCGCCTCCAGATATAGTGAGTTAACTTCAACCAATGCGTACTCGCCTCCAGCCTTACCGATCCAGCTTAGAGGTAGCCTCATAGGCCATTCCACACCATCAACATTAACTATTGAGTCAATCCATGAGGAGCTAGGCTTAGAAGCTATAACACCATCCGTAAGCTTAGAGGCTGAGAACCCATTCCTCCTAAGCTCCTGAAAAGCCTTAAACATAAGCTTTAAAGCACTTCTTAAAACATCTATATTACCTGTAAGTCTTGAAAGCTTAACAGCTACATTAATAAGCTGTGGGAAGGCATCGCTTGAAAAGCTTTTAGACGGGATTAGTATAGGTGTTCCGCCGTTAATCCATGAAATTCTTAGAAGCTCCAATACAAGCCTACTAAGCCATGAGCTCCATCCAAGAACATAAATATAAGTCTTCATATTCCATCTTAACCCCTCAACAAGATCACGGATCCAAACCCTTCTAAACCACCATGCACCAGCTTCAGGAGCTACTAGAGAATTGAATAAAACCCCGAATCCAGCCATTCTCCTAATCCTCATCTCAACAAGATCTCTAACCATAGGCTCAGCGTTGATGGCTAGATTCATAGCTAAGGAAGGCTTACAGTATCCCCCAATACTTAATGGAATTCTTAAAGTCATCCTCCCCCTCAACGATTTAAAAACTGCCGGGATATGGATTGGACGTATATGCTCAATAAATCTTAAAACACCATCCCTCACCTCCCTAAACCCATCCCCAAGCTTATACCTCCAGCTCAGCCATAAATCCAAGCTCTCAAAATCGTCAAAGCCATCAACAACAACCCTCAACAAGTTATCGGAGACAATCTCCACCCTCCCCCCATGCTTCTGGAGGATGTATCTATAGCTGGATGTGGATTCAGCATCTCTAAAATCTAGTAGGAGAGCGAAGAGTGAGGGTTTTGAAGCCTCCACAGCAAACTCCACACATCCCCCGCGATCTCTTAAAATTAGCGATACTGTATAGTATCCATCCCTAACCATATATTCATAAATAATCCTATCCGTACAGGAAATTGCTGAGATAGGCTTAACAATATCGTCACCGATAGGCTTATAGTAAACACCATCAACGATCTTCACAAGCCTCCCATTAACGGGACCTACAATAAGACCCTGCCAGTAGTAGTCCCTATTCCCACCGTAAAGTAAGCCTACACTACTACTTATCGACGTATTAAAGACTGATGATGAATACTCTGCAAGCACTGATTTAATTATGAGTTGACGATTTCTAGCAAATCCCCAATCAGGATTCTCACTACACTCAACCCTACAGCATAAATCATCACCCATACGTAAAACATCAATACCATGCAGCACAGCTACTTAAAGCCTAAACTCTTATTAAGATTTCGTATTCTATAAACCATAGATAGATTAAAGCTCCATCATTGGCTGCTGATCACTAAGCATCCAGTTAAGAGGGATAGTAGCGGGCGAATAATAATCTACAGGTACTGTTCTTAGCTTATAGGGGTGTTTAGGCTGGATGATGAGAGATTGTAGTTTTGAAGCTCTATATCTTCATGTTTGCTTAGCTTCTACTTCAGCTAGCCTGTTGTGGAAGCATGTTTCCTCGCCTAGATGGCATGCTGGCCCCTTCTGCTCTACAATGTATAGTAGGGAGTCATGGTCGCAGTCAACAAGTATATCTATAACTTTCTGGATGTTCCCTGATGTTTCACCCTTCATCATTACTCTACCATGTGAACGTCTAAAGTAGTGGGCGTAGCCTGTATTAACTGTTTTCTCTAGAGCCTCCCTATTTACGTACGCTAGCGTTAATACCTTCCCGGAGCTATGTTCCTGCACTACAACAGGTATAAGTCCACCGCACTTCTTAAAGTCTAAATCATCCATACCTACTTTTTTAAAGTTTTTCAAAGCCTGACAGGCACCCCCCTCTCATATAGGAATCTTTTAACTACCGGTATTGGATACTTACTGTAGTGGAAGACCGAAGCTGCTAATGCAGCATCAGCCCCTACATTAAATACCTCTAGGAAGTGTTCAGGCTTACCGGCTCCACCGCTTGCAATAACTGGTATATTAACGCGTTCAGCAATGCTTCTAGTAAGCTCAATATCGTATCCGTTCTCAGTACCATCCCTATCCATAGATGTTAAAAGTATTTCTCCAGCACCAAGCTCAGCTCCTTTAACAGCCCATTCAAGAGCATCTATACCTGTTGGTTTACGTCCACCGTAAATGTAAACCTCAAACCAGCATAATCCCTCACCGGTTTCTACAATGTTTTTATCTCTTCTAACCTCATACCTCCTCTTCGCATCTATAGCTAGAACAACGCATTGAGACCCGAATGTTTCGCTAAGATCCCTAATTAGTTTAGGGTTTTCAACAGCAGCTGTATTGATGGATACCTTATCAGCTCCACTGCATAGAATTATGTATGCATCCTCAATGCTTCTTATACCGCCGCCAACAGTAAACGGTATGTTTATTTCGGAAGCTACGGATCTAACAATGTCTTTAAGTATTTTCCTCTTTTCAGGTGAGGCTGTTATATCTAGGAATACGATTTCGTCAGCTCCCTCATCACTATATCTCTTCGCAAGCTCAACAGGATTACCTGCATCCCTTAGGTTAATGAAGTTTATTCCTTTAACAACTCTTCCATGATCTACGTCTAGACATGGAATTATTCTTTTAGTTAGAGTCATCTCTACCACGTATATTTGCTGTAGCTGCTTTTAAGGCTTCTCTAAAATCGATTAAGCCCTCGTAAAGAGCTCTACCAATAACAACACCGTAAACACCTAGATTTCTTAATTTAGTAATATCATCTATACATCTTACACCGCCGGATGCTATTACGTTAACGTTTAATCTTAGAATTTCACTTAGATTTTTAACGTCAGGTCCATCCATCATTCCATCATGCTGAATAGATGTTACGAGAAAGAACCTGACACCTAACATTAGGAATTTCTGAGCTGCCTCCCTAAGTGTTTTATGCGTTGATGTTCTCCATCCATCAATCATTACCTCACCACCTAAATGATCTAAAGCTACAGCTATTCTCCACCATCCAAACCTTTCCAGAAGATGCTTAACAATACTTGGATCCCTAAATGCGATTGAGCCTAAAACTACTCTTTCAACACCCATATCTAGTAGCTTAGATATTTTCTTAACACTTCTTAATCCACCACCAACCTGAATAGGAACGTTGATTGATTTAGCTATCTCATCTATAACCTCAATATTATCCCCTCTTCCAAATACAGCATCAAGATCAACTATATGTATTAGTGATGCCCCCTCAGATACCCATCTCCTAGCTATGGATAGCGGGCTTCCCAAATACTCGTAGGACTTCACTTTTTCAGGATCTCCTCTAGCAAGCCTAACAACCCTACCGTTCATTATGTCGATAGCGGGTATTACGTACATCTCATCCCCTAACGCTTAGCTATATTGATGAAGTTTTTAATTATTTTCTCACCTGATCTACCTGATTTTTCAGGGTGGAACTGTACACCGAAGACATTATTCCTCACTATAACTGATGGAAATCTAACACCGTAATCTGTTTCAGCAGCAACAATCCATAAATCATCCGGTACAGCGTAGTAGCTATGAGCAAAGTAGAAGTAGTCCCCCTCATCAATCCCATCTAGAAAATCCACGTACCTAACCACCGTAACGTTGTTCCAGCCTATATGCGGGGTCTTAACGCCTCCAGGTAGCTTAACTACTTTACCGCTTAATAATCCTAATCCATCAATGCTTGGATCCTCCTCACTCCGTTGGAAAAGTATCTGCATACCAAGACATATTCCCAGAACTGGAACACCACCCTTAACCAAATCCACAATAAAGTTTTTAAGTTTTCTTAAGTTTCCAGCTCCAACCCTAAAGTTCCCTACACCGGGAATAACAACAGCATCGATATCCCTAATATTTGGGCTTGAACATACCTCCACATTTAGGGAAAACCTTCTTAACGCATACTCTACGCTAAACATGTTCCCAATACCGTAATCAATCAAAGCCACATTCAACATCAGCATCCCACAATACAGGCTCTAAACCCTAAAGGTAAAATTTAAACTTTCCGAATACTTAACCAAACCCTACCATCCACATATTAACATCTAAACATTTAAGGTGGATTTCTCTAAAGTTAACGTGAATCTACTAAAATTAGCTAATTAGATATTGCGTTAGGCTTGGTTTATGAATTTACTACGTTCCAGCTTGGCAGCATCTACCTTTTAGGCGTTATTCTTTCATTTATGGTTTCTATTAATTCATTATTTAGATCTAGGGATAGGAGGTATGCCTCCCTTTCTATGTATGAGCTCCAGTGAAGTATAGTATCTCCAAGCTCATAGTCGTACTCCATCGATCCCGTGCATGGATAGGAGTGATGATGTAAAGCTATCTTATCGTAGAATTGTCTTAGCCAGCTCTTATCATGCTCTTTAACATCACATCCTAAAAGCTGTCTAGCGACATAGTACGTTATGCCGCATGGAGCTGAAACATGAACCTCAATACTTGAAATAGTTTCCCCCACCCTCCTTAAAGTTACTAGAGGAGCCCCTATCCTGTACTGCTTGATGAAGTCCATTATTAGGTTTGAGTTTGGCTTTAAGCTGCATGATGGTTTTGGAGCTGCTACCCTAATCCCATAGCTGCTACAGCTCTCCACTATGTTTTTAAGAACTCCTAGAGGTGCATCTATACTCTTATCCCTAAATACTATTAGCCCCTCCACATCTGATCTTCTAAGTATTTCAGGAAGCTCCAGGTACAGGTCATTATGTAGACCTGTTGCCAAAACAATATCTACACTGGGAATTTTAGCAGGTAAGATGATGTAGGGGTTATCTATTATTGATGGGAGGGATTCAGGTGCTGGAAGCTCTAATACTCCATCAACACCTTCCGAAAACCCATACTTACCATACTTACACTGTCTCTCAATACATAGATGCCCACATGATCTACAGTGGCCGGAGGCATTAGTAAGATTATCAATAATCCTCACACCGAAATCCCCGCTGAAAAAAATAAACAATCTCAAATCAGCCTTCGGAAATGAACCCTCATAACCCCCAACTACCACCTTTTCACTACGAAACACTTCTCTATAAGATATCCATCCCCTATATTCCCTATTTACTGCATCTAGTGTTTCACGCTTCAACTCATCGTGGAGCATAACGTAACGGAGTTAACAATTATTTAAATACTTCCATAATATGAAAGCTGCCGTTATGACTACTAAATATAGGTTACATCTTGAATCCTATTAATATTATAACTGTGGATTGGCGTGATAGGCTAGATTTATCTTTCATGCTCCTCAATATATCTACGTAGTTGGGGGAAATCCTTAATTGAAAACTCTCTACCCGTGTTCTTGAAGAACATGTCGAGAATAATTAATCCTGCAGCTATATGGCTACATATATAGCCACGTAGAGCTGAAGCTTCACAATCACACTTCACTCCATACTCACCAATAACAAGAGTATGGAAAAAATCCCTTCTGGTTTCGGATGGGAAAAGTAGCTTAACAATCTTTACATTTCCCTGCTCAATATTAAAGCTGCTAACAATAATTTTCTTGTCAAGAATATGTTTTAAAGCCTTACTGACAACCCTCCTACTAACTTTAAGCTCGGCAAAAACATCATAATACCTGGAGGCAAGACCTTTCCCTTTAGGCATACAGCCACCCAAGCTTAATACATCATAAAGTATATATAGAAAACCTACTCTAAACTTTATAAATCATAGAATTAATCTTTATGGTTAATGCTTTAGGAAGATAGTGCTTACAGCCGCTGAAGAGGATGGAGGAATGGATAAATTCATAGAGGGATTACAGTATAGATATTGAAGGTACCTATTGAAATACAGCATATTGAGGCTAGATTAAATATGATATGCCTAGCATTTTAAGATTTATTAAAACTGAATAAAGAAGTATTTGACTTTAAAGTTTAAAATGGTTTATGCTAAGTTTACAAAGCCTTGGAATAAACCAACAACTTATTGTATTCTTCTTGAGTTGCTACATCCTTGGAATTTGTAGTAAAGATTTTATAATTGTATTTTTAAGTTTCGCTCTTAAATAAGATTTTTGTGGCTGTTTTTGTTGTTGATTTATGGATGTTCTTGATCTTATTTCGAGTGAGTTGGTATGCTCTAGGTTTTTCAGGATGGTTAGATGGGGGGATGGTGTTTTCTGTCCGAGATGTGGGTCTTGGATGGTTAAGGGTCAT
>Ga0080004_1114680_pt1 | contig 12442 bp, 19 predicted proteins | sample WasSprMetagenome_FD_69207 | JGI IMG/M metagenome (GOLD analysis project Ga0080004, IMG submission 69207) | Sulfidic aquatic microbial communities from Washburn Spring, Yellowstone National Park, USA - WS (SPADES assembly) (version 2) | ecosystem: Environmental > Aquatic > Thermal springs > Hot... | reverse complement strand
TCCGCCTATTCCCGACGCCAGCGCGGCGACTCCCACTATTAGCTCTAGTATTCCGAAAGTTGTAGCGGCACTGTCTGTGAACGGGTCTCCCGTCTTCTTGCCGGCCACGAACTGGTTGTACACTAGAAAACCGCCTATCAGAGTGTCCACAGTGCCGGTGACGAGCTTGACGTGCGGTCTCCCCCACTCGGCCAGCATCTTGGCGACAGTCACGACTACGGCACTAATGAGCCCCGCTAAAGCCCCCATCGCCATTGCCGGCAACTCGGCGATTCTAATAATCCCGGTGACTGCCTCACCGACTCTCTCAGCCATGAGGGACACCACTGTAGTATTACGACTTGGGCAAATATATACCTGTTTATATAGAGTCTAGTAGTGGTTCCAGGCGGCCGCCGTTCACCCGAGAGTGGTTGTTTATGGTGTTTTAGGGTTATTTAGTTCCACCCTCGGGCTCCTCACGGCACAGTGCCGAGCCGCGCACCGCGGTTCAGCCACGGATCTTGGGACTCGGCACCCACCATTAATCACTAGTTGCCCAGCGAGTTTATAAACCCCTATCACAGCCTGAAAAGACTTAAACAACCCTAACCCACCTTATTAAGGGAAACAGCCCCGGTGGGTATGTGTGAGTTTGCTAGCTTACACTAGGCGTTTTCTCGCACCCCTCCTCTCGGCCCTGGCCCCCCTCCTCTTCGCAGTCGGAGTAGTCGCCTTCAAGGTAGCTGAGCAGGTAGTGCTGGACGAGGAGACCCGCAGAGCGTTGTCGGAGCTGGTGAGGAGGGGGTACGAGCTGGAGAGGAGGGGGAGAGAGCTCGCGTACGCGTCCAAGGGGCTGGTCTCTTGGAGAGCCGACGTAAAATGGATAGAAGATCTCTACGAGTGGTACCGTAGTACCACGCGTATACTACATGACTTGAAACTTAAACTTAAAGGAACAAACATAGCTAAGTCAAACGTGCTGGAGAACATAATTGAGGCAATGGCCGATTTACAGTACGTCGCCTCTATTGCCAGAGAGGTAATAACAAGTGCGACAGCTAAGCGTGCCAGTAGAGAGGAGAGAATTACTGAGATTATACCTAAACTAAATGCACAGATCCTAAATGAGTGGCTAGAGAAAGCAAACAGGTCGGTGAAATGCATAACCGGGACTGAGTGCCTCTGGATACTAGGCAGGCTGAAGCCACTAGAGGAGTACACAGTAGCCGCGTTGTACAACGACCTGACGGCGTGCCACCACAGAATGCTAGACTACGCGTCAGTCCTAATGGATCCAGAGACAACAACAGTATCGGAGAGAGTGCTAAGCTCGAGGGGCAACCCAGTGCTGGTGGAAGGGTGCTTGAAGTGGGAAAGAGTGCTCACCGAGCTCTACACGCACGGGCTGGTGGACTCGTCAGACTACCACCCGACCGTGTGCATAGTGGTAGGGGACAGAGCCAGTATTAGAGTTGGCACACTAAGTGGTCACGCAACCCATGTTGAACTAGTAAACGGGATCGTCAGAGCACACTACTACGACGTGGACGAGGCAGTCCACAAGGAGGTGATGAAGCTGGCAGAGAAGCTCGGCATTAGAGTAGTTGAGCACTCGCCGAGAAACTACACAGTACTAGAGGTGCCAGTAGAGAAGAGCGACCTACTGTTCAAGAGGCTAGTGCCGTTCATATCGTCAATGGACGAGAGGATGTGGATGCCTCTGAGGTGGAGAATGCTCTACTACGACAAGACCTTCGAGGAGCTCATTAGAGTAGAGGAGGCTGAGCTGGCGTACAGAGCCCCAGAGGAGTTCAAGAGGAGGTTTGGAGTCGAGCTAGATTGTTAGGTAAACCGGCTCAAACAGATTTACCTAACACTCGCACTTCGCAGTCACCAGGTTAAATTTCTGTGTTAGGTAAAGAGGCTGGGACTATCTTACCTAACTCGTAGACGAACCGCAAGTGAGCACTTATAAGGGGATTAGTCATAATAGTTTACTGGTGAGCGGCGTGGAGAGGGTTGTCAGAGTCCAGTCTATTAGGAGGAGGGACGGGAGGGAGCAGTACTTCATAACGCTACCCAGCGAGGTCGCCAGGGCGCTGGGGGTTGGCAGGGGCTCTGAGGTTAAAGTAAGCGTCTGCGGCACCAGGGCAGTAGTTGAGCCAGTGTTGAGGGGGCGTCGCGTCGAGTGGGAGTACAAGATAGACAAGTACACAGTGAGGTTCGAGGGGAGAGTCGGGGAGGACGGAGTGGCGAACAGAATTCAGCTAAGAGTACTAGACGAGGAGAGCGGGAAGGAGTGGGTGGTCGCAGTGACCAGGACAAGGGACTCGGAGAACTCGTGGGTCACAACGCTGGAGAGAGTCGAGGGGAGAGTGCCGGTGGTCTCCGTGACGGTGGCAGAGCTAGTGGACAAAGCGTACTCGATAAGGGAGCCGAGGTCTGTACTGAGGCTCGAGAGAATACAGGAGGTCAAATCCGAGGGCGACGCCGCGAGGTACATACACGAGCTACTATTCCCCTACATAGAGGAGGCGTACAGAGTAGAGTTCCCAAGAGAACTCCTCTACTACGCGCTCGCGGGTGGAACGACGAGTGACAACTAAGAGCATGAGGGACGTCCTGAGGGAGCACGGGCTGGAGAGGGCTGGAGAAGTAATAGCGATGCTCGAGTCCAGGCTCAGAGACGCCGAGGAGGCCCTCAGAGACGTGTACAGGGCGTCGGCGATAATACACCACATACAGCAACTAGCCGAGAGGTTCAGCGGTTGCACTGAGGAGTACACGTACGTCTACAACAGCCAGAGGAAGGCGTACTACTACTGGTACATAAAGTGCCCAGGCAAAAAGCCGTCCAGCATATACCTGGGGAAGAGCGGCGGCGGCCTGCGGGCAGTAAAGAACGCTGGGAGGGCGTCTGAGGAGTACATTAGAGCACTACACGCGGCCATTAGGGCAGTAGAGGAGATGAAAAAAGCACTAGAAGTAGTTAAAACAGCAGTGGGTGCAGTAGCAGGAGTCGGGAGGGCTGAGCACTCGGAGAGCTAGCGTTTTTTCACGCGTCACTCCACCCTTTAATAATCCTGTACAGCCTCGCCGCCTTGATGTAGATGTGATCTGACACCCCCAGCTCTCTACACAACTCCACGACGCTCACGTCCAGTCGCAGTAGCCTGCAGGCCACTATTGCGTACGCCAGTATTCTGTGAACCGGCTTACCGGTAGTCACCGGGTACTTCTGCATTAGCTCGCGCGTCAGCTTGACCACTCTCTCGAGTCGATCCGGTGGTAGTTGCCTGCCCAGTGCCCTCATCACTCTCGCCAAGTACAGTTCAGTCGTGTCGACGTGCCTGTAGCCAAGCAACTCTCTGTACTCCCATAGTGCACTATAGAGCCTCCCGGCACTCACTCCCACGGCTGAGGCCGCGTCCTCCAGCGACACTGCACACCCCAGCTCCCTGCTCGTTACGTACAGCGAGAGGGCTACGAGTAGTCTGAGCAGGTGCGTCGCCTTGGGTCTGCTCACCAGCTCGCCTCTAAGCTTGTCCACGGCGCTCAGCAACCTCCGCTCCGCGCTGAGGCACACCACCTCCGGCACGCCCAGCACGTCGCACACGCCGCGCAACAATCTGAGAGCTAATTTGACTCTCCGCCCAGTTGGTGCGCACACTACGCTAATGTTCCTGAGCATCAGCCTCCTGTAGTTTGGATTGAGAATGTAGCTACCGATGTGCCTCCCCTCGTCGCTGACTCTGAGCTCGCCCACGTCGTCGACTACTGGGCGATCCTCTAGGACTGCACCGCAGTGAGGGCAGACGTACTCCGAGAACTCGTAGTCGTATACTACTGGGTTCTCGCCGCAGTAAGGGCACTTAGTGCTCATTCAGACACCTATTATTTCATTATTTAATAATACCTTATATACTTTATATATTTTTACTGTACTGTCGCCAGCGAGTGAACCACCGGCTTAAAAGCGAGTTATCAATCAACGACTTAATAGGGTGGTGCGCGTGAGCGGGAGGAGGACGACTATACCAGTCTCGGAGGAGGTTCACTTAGAGCTCTACTTGCTCAAGCGCGAGCTGGGGCTGAGGAGCTACGACGAGCTGATAAGAAAGCTACTAGACACGTTTAAAGCTCTGAGGAGAACCAGTGACCGATCTATGATTGCCTGCGATTAGTTGTAGAGTGCAACTGAGAGTGCAGTTAGGTAAACAACCCAGAGCCCACTTACCTAACACGAGTTCCAGCCAACCCCGCGCACTTAAAAACAACACTAGTAGTACTAATACTGTGGTGGTGTGGTTGAAGTGCAGAGTCTGGTTCGAGAAGGCGTTCATGTACTGGCTCAGCAAGAAGTGGATGGGGTTCTCAGACAGGCACGAGCTACTAGCACTACTACTGGCACCACTAGTATCGATAACGTTTATCACCACCACCGGCCTGCTACTAGTAGTAGACTCGGCCGCGGAGCTGGTCAGGAGGGCACTCTACATGGTGAGGAGGATCCTGAAACCCTAGGTGGTGAGGCGGTGTGAGCACCTCGACAGTGCACGTGTGCCCCGCCTGCGGGAAGAGAACCGTCAAGATAGAGCGCGTGAGCGTCACGATCGAGGGAGATGTAAAAGTGGTCGTGTTAGAGGGGGCGTGCGAGAAGTGCGGAGCCAAGTACACTCTCGTAAAGAGGATGTACCTGAAGACCGGGCTACCGTGGCGTTGCAGGCGCCCAGAGCCCGCGATAGCGCGGTGACCATGTGCGACTGGGTGGGAGGGTGAAAAAGACTCGCAGGATCTGAACCGAATACCTGACCCGCCCCTCTAAGGTCATATATTGCACAGAAAAAATATGGGTGGACGATGAATGCTGGGATGGCGAGGTGTGGCCGTGGTCGAAGTGGCGTCGCTAGAGCCTCACGCGGGTGAGGGTCGTGGGTGCGGCTGAGAGGCTTGCCGTTGCCGTCGCGCTCTTGTCGCTGGCGAGCTTCGCCCTGTACACAGTGCTCTACCCAGACATCAACCTCGCGCTGACCAGCGCGCTCGTGTGCACAGTATCCGCCGTAGTCCTCGCCGCGCTCATAGTGCTCAGAGTGCTGGGCAGAGTAGTAGAAATGCTCGAGGAGGTGCTGGAGAGGCTAGAAGAGGCTGAGAAGAGTGAGTGAAGCCAGGCTCTCCCCGGCAATAGGCCCCTGCCACAACTACAAGAGCGCCGACAGCGGCGGGGAGAGAGTAGTGACGATAATAGTTGCGCCCATAGGGCTCGAGAGGAGAGACGAGAGGCTCGTGATATCCTGGGCGTGTAGCAGGGGGGCCACCTGCAGGAACCCCGAGTGCAGGTACAGCTCAGCCTTCAAGGAGAAAACCAAGGTACCAGTTGCGTCCACTAGTGTTGACGAGGAGGTGTGATCGTTGCTTCTCGGTGCTAAACCCTAAACCCTTATAAATTATTGGTGTCCCCGAGTTTCCGAGACCCGTAGGGCTTTGAAGCTTCCCTACATCCACACGCGCCCACCACTATCACGAACCACGCGCCCTCTTATATGCCTTCCCGAATTCGGGGACAAGCCAATTCAGACCTATGAAGTGCATATCACGCCCGCTCTCCTTAGGCACGTGCAGTAGCTGTCCAGCGCCACGTCAATCATACCAATGCTTAGCGATTTTAAGAGCGCTTGTACTGCTTCTGTGCTTAGCTCTCCCAGCGACATGTACTTTACCACAGTTCTTATGTACTCTGGAGGCATCTTGGAGAACGACCTTACTGCAACCACGACACGCTGTGTGGCCTCCTCAGCTCCCTCCGCCTTCCTCCACAGCTCTAAAATCTCTCGCTCAAGAGAGCTGGCCATCCTCTCTAGCTTGTCTACGACTTCTTTATGCGACATCCTGTTCTCAAGAACCGCTGTGGCCATGTCACCTATATCGTGCCCGTACTTTACGAGCATTCTAGCCCCCTCAGTACAGAGAGCACGTGCTAGTCTCCTCTCTTCTTCAGGCGACACCTCTCCAGGAGGTGGATCTACAGTCTCGCTTAGCACTACCGTAGCCCCGACCACCGCTATCGGCAACGACGCCCCCAGCAAACACGCGATCTTCACTACATCCACACGCGCCCACCACTATCACGAACCACGCGCTCCCTTATATGCCTTCCCCCATAGACGGCGCAGTCCCCGAATTCGGGGTCTGCGGGCTAATACCTAGCCCACGCAGTCAGCGGGATCGCCCGCTGCACGTACGGGGACTCCGTGGTGTACACCTTCAAGTGTATCTTGGGGAGCTCCTCGTGAACCAGGACATCCACGCCCAGCTCTGTGAACCTCAACCTCTCAGCGTAGGCCAGCGGCAAGAGCCCCCTGCGCCTAGACCCAGGCCTCCCATGCACCCCTACAACAGCGTCTCTACCAGCCACCCTCAAGGCGAGCCCCCTAGCCACCCCCCTAACCCTCTCAACGAAGCGGGCAGAGTAGCCCAGAGCCCTGAGATGACCCTCCAAGCCCCTCAACACGCAGCCAAGCACGTAGTATGCGTAGGCAACCTCAAAGAAGAAAGAGACAAGATCCCCACCACGACCATGAACCCTAACAACACCACACCCCACCACCCCACAACCAACAAGAACACGCGCCACGGCCATCAAGTCGCTGTCCTTGCGATCACTCCTCGTCGCCCTGCTACTCGCCAAGGCGTAGTCTAGTAGCCTCTCCCTAGCTTTCTTCAGCTTCACGTCCCTACTCGTTAAGTCAACGGAGTCTGAGAGCCTGTACCAGCCCCTCCCAGATCTGGTCAGCACGCCCCTCCTGACCAGCCTCTGCAGCGCGTCGTAGACTCTACGCCTATCTAGTTTGACGCCGTGTTTCCTCCTGGCGTAGACGACTACGTCGCTGGGGGTGAAGGACTCGGCCACCTCAACAGCGTACTCCAGGATGAGGGACTCCAGGGGGCCCAGCCTAGACAGCCGTGTCCTTGGGTTCCCACGACCAGTAGCTTTATAAGCCCCTCTATCAGAGAACACACCACGGTGCAGTCCGCTAGGTGGGTGTCTGAGCTGAGACACGTGATGACACCCAGCCCCCCAATCCTCCAGTAAATACCCACGAGTGGAGTATAAAAACGCCATCTTGATTTATTTATTATAAAGTACTCTATCTAGGTGGAATGAGTAGAATAGGTAGAACGGGTAGAGCGGTAGGACGAGTGGAATGACTTCTTTACATTACTCCTAATCGGAGTATATACTCTGTTTTGGAGTAGCTGGATTTCTCCACTTACTCTGTTTTGGAGTAAGTGGGCTTATTACTCCGTTTTGGAGTATATACTCCAAGGTGGAGTATATGCCTCCGAAGGGTTATAGGCACCTGTCTATAAGAGAAGAGGTCTACAAGAGGCTGGAGGAGTTCGCTAAGAGGAAGGGTCTCTCTTCGATTACAGATGCTCTCGTAGTGTTGCTCGACTACGCCGACATTTACTCCAAAATAGAGTATATACTCCAGAGAGGAGTAAATTTACCCCAACCTGGAGTAAGAGAGGTTCCCAGCTCACATACTAATACAGTTAGTAAGTCGGGAGGGAAGAAGACTGCTATCGAGGTTCTCAGAGAGGCTAAGGTGAGGTGCGTCAGCGACATGAAGAGTGCGAAGAACCCCGAGGCTGTCATTGAGAAGATGAAGGCTAGTGGAGCAGTAGTCGTGAGGACAGATGAAGACGTCTGCGCAGTAGACCCAGAGTACTGGGAGAAGTTCAAGAGGGTGCTCGGCGAGGCGAAGACGCCGAACGACAGCGAGGTCTTATCAAGGCTCAGAGACGAGAAGATGAAGAGGCTATTCCAGCTACTCAGGAAGGCCGGGGCACTCTACCTAGATGCTAAGAGCAGGGAGTGGGTCTACGACTACAGCTTCATAGAGGAGCCGGGAGAAGAGGAAGAGGAAACACCAGTGGACTGGGAGATCACTTAGCATTCGGAGGGTGTTAGGTAAAAACGGGAGTCCCTTTTTACCTAACCCACGCCTTAATGCACTCCACACGTATATTAGTATCCAACCGTATATACTTCACGGTGACGTAGCTTGAGCATTGAGGAGGCTGTCTCTCAGGCTAGGAGGGAGCTCCTCGCTCAGCGGGGCGTAGTAGCCGTATCGTACAGGGACAACATCATAGTGGTCTATGTTGAGGACGAGGAGGCGGCTAAGAGGATTCCACGCTACTACAGGGGGTTCCCAGTCGAGGTCAAAGTAGTCGGGAGGGTTGGATTACTGTGACTGAGTTAACGATCCAGGAGGCCGTAGCGGTTCTCTCACAGAAGTTCATACTGGAGGAGGGAGTGGCCGGGGTCAGCTACAGGGTCTCGGAGCCCAGGATAGTCGTGTACGTCGAGGACGAGGAGACCGCCAGGAGAGTCCCGAGCACGCTACTCGGCTACAGAGTCGAGGTGGTCGTCACCGGCAGGCTCTACGCTCTCGGCGCAGTGGGCAGGTCTCTGAGCGGGGCGGTAGTGCCGAAGACCAGCAGAATCAGGCCCGTGCCCGGCGGCGTCTCAGTAGGCACTCCGCTCGTGACGGCGGGGACTCTGGGCTGCGTGGTGTACGACGCCGCTACCGGCAGGCCGCTAATGCTCTCGAACAGGCACGTGTTCTGGGGCCCGGTGGGCACTAGCATACTCCAGCCCGGCGCGGCGGACGGCGGCAGGGCACCGGACGACGTTATTGGGAGAGTGCTCAGGTTCGAGGAGATAAGGGCGTACCCGGACACCAACGTAGTCGACGCCGCCCTGGGGGAGCCGCTGAGCACCTCACTGCTTAGCCCCGAGGTCCTCGACGTCGGCGTGATATCCGGAGTCGGCGAGGCGCGGGAGGGCGCGGTGGTCTGCAAGTCGGGGAGGACGACGTGCTACACCTGCGGCACGATTATAGACACCAGGGCCACCGTCAAGGTGTACGGGTACGATACCCCCGGCGGCTTCGCGGTGTTCGAGGATCAGGTAATCGTCGAGCCGGCGATCAGCAGGCCGGGCGACTCGGGCTCCGTGGCCGTGTACCCGGACTCCAAGGCGGCCGTGGGGCTCGTGTTCGCCGGCTCCGACATGGTCACAGTCATGAACAAGGCCACTAACGTGTGCAGAGTGCTTGGAGTCTCGTTCACGCCGAGGCCGGCCAGAGCCCGCCCGCCCGAGTCCGTTGCGCCTCTAGTGCTCGCCCTAGCCCCGCTCGGCTTTGTGTGCGCAGTAGTTGTCGTAGCCGGGCGTGCTTATTAGCCCCCCAGTCATAGTGAACAGTGGTGGGTGCGAGTGCCCTACGTGCCCAGCGAGGCCTCTAGTAGCGTCGCGGCCGCCGCGTACAGTATCAAGCTCGAGAAGTTGCCGCCCTACGTTGTCGCCGGCAAGGAGGTCAGCTTCGAGGGCTCTCTCACTGTCGACGGGAAGCCGGCTCCGAGGGAGACAGTTAAGATAAAGAGGTGCTCCTACCTGAGTCCCCAGGAGTGCGTCGACGTGCTGACCCTGACTACCGGCACGATGGGGGAGTTCTACGACATGTGGAAGCCCACTCACGACCTGGCGTGCAAGAAGTACTACTTCTACGCCGAGCACCCGGCCAGCGGTGCCAAGTCAGAGTCGCAGGTAGTGGCCGTGGCGTACCCGACCAGAGTCGTCGTCGAGGCCCCGGGCACCGTCACTGTCGGGTTGCCGTTCGAGGTCAAGGGCAAACTCGAGTTCGAGGCGTCGCCCGGCAAGTGGGCCGGGCTCGGCTACAGGAAAGTGCACGTGTACCTAAACGGCTCCAAAGTAGCCGAGGCGACTACGGCCATCGACGGCTCGTACTCCGTAAAGATCACTATTAGCAAGCCCGGCACCTACACTCTGAAAGTAGTGTTCCCCGGCGAGGGCCTCCCCGCGGCACAGGTCGCTACCGCTATTGACGTGGCCGAGTACCTCCCCTCGCTGCTCGCCGCGGGGGTCTCGCTACTCGTCGCCCTGGCACCACTTGTAGCGACAGCGGCACTCTAGGTGGGCGCGGTGCCCTACGTGCCCGCCTCGGGCTCGGTGAGAGTGAACACTATTGAGCTGGTGCCGACGTGGGCACTGCTACTAGCCCTCGGGCTCGCGTCGATCGGCCTCATCGCCGTCGCGGCGGTTGTGCTACGCACTACTGCGACTCGGGGCTCCTAGTCCTCGCAGACTTCTCCAAGTAGTCCCTTAGGTTCACGTAGCTGTTCCACGCTACGACCACTGCGAGCACTACGTTCCAGACCCACAGGGCGAGCTCCAGCTCGCCTAGTAGCGCGCCGACTAGTATCAGCACACCGCAGAGCAGGTACTTCAGCACGAAGCCACCGGCTACTCCGAACCTCGCGAACAGGATTCTCGCCAGCGGGTTCAGCTCCCTGGAGACCCCGTGCCTCCTCAGCACGTTGTAAGTAGTCACGATGTCGACTAGGTTCAGCAGGGCGAAGGCGAGTAGCGCGTTGTATACACCTACTCCCCACTCGCTCACTCTCTACTCCCCTGCAGGCGCCTGAACAGTGTTTGCTTAGCTCTCTCTGCCAGCGCCTCGACTATGTCCTGGAACGCGTAGCCGAAGAAGAAGGCGGCTGCGCCGTTGGGGAGAGACCACTCAGTGTGCATTAAGTAGTACAGGAAGCCGCCTATCGCGCCCAGCGCGACTGCCCTGGCGAACTCGTACTTCTTGACGTCTTGCCAACTCCTAGCCCACAGTAGTGCCGAGGCGACTCCGCCGAGCAGGCCGGAGACTACGAACAGCACTATCAACTCCCCCACCGTTTTTAAACTAAACATAACACACTAATAACCGCTCTCCGCGCCGGACAGTCTCCTGTACTTCTCAATGTTCCTCTTTATCCTCGCCAGCCTCTCCTCCTCTGTTCTCGCGAGCGCCCGCCACTTCTCCTTGTACCACTTAATCTCCTCCTCCCTGGACGCGAACTTGGGCGGTGGCTCCTCTAGCACGGGCGCCTCTTCGTCGCCAACTCTGACTGCTCTGACTAGCCAGCTGAACCTGACGTTGCTCTTCCCACCGCCCAGCTCCCTCACTTCGAACCCGTGCGGCTCCTTCCTCGACACGTAGAGTCCGTTGCACGGGCCCTCGGGAGTCAGGAACACAGCGTACTCCCTCACGTCACTTATTAGCGCCGCGAACTCCTCGCTGAACTTGACGAACGCCACTCCGCCCCTGAGCTCCGCCACTCCCCAGTCCTCGACCGTGACTTTCGGGCCCTCAACGCACCTGAACACAATGTACTTCTCCGGGTTGTGGAGCGGGTGCCTAAACGCCGCGCTCTTGTTCACGGCGTAGAGGTAGGCCCACCTCTGGGTAGGAAACCCCAAGCCCCCGGTGTTGTCGCCGCCAAACGGAAGTACAACATCTCCGCGGAAATAGAGTGAGTTCACTTCATACCAGGGGTAGCTGGAGTCTCCGATTTTTCCAAAGGTAGCGTCGCGCGGGGCGAGGACGTGATCCACAGCACCAGTGTTGGCGGCGTTCCGTAGCGCGAAGAAGATGTACTGGGGAGTATCGCTCTGGCACCTGAATATCTCCTGGGTAGTATCCCTCCTGATTACGCCGGAGATCCAGTTCACGTTCTGCAGATTCCTCGATGAGTCTATTACCGTGGTGCCCCCGACCTGTAAACTGCCGACGCTGGCTGCACCAGCTACTGCGAGGGCTCCGCCCAAGTAGAGGTTCCTCCACCTATAAGTTGAGCTACCGAGGTCGTAGGTGTTGTCAGCCGAGGGCAGAATGCTGTAGTCTGCTGGGAACAGCGCGTCAGCTCCCCCCGGCTTGTGCCTAGAGGCGTGGGCGTCGACGTTTATCGTCCCGTAGGGGATTCTCCTCACCGCTGTGCCGTCTGGGCTGTAGCTGAGCAGACCGAGGTCTGATCTGAACCACAGCTTGCCGGCCGCTAGGGAGGGGTCGGATGTGAGCTTCTCGAGGGTTATCGAGTAGCCGTCTATAGTCACTGTGCTACTGCCGACTCTGAGCTTCTCTACTCTCAGCTCGCTCCCCAGTAGCAAGCGGATCAGCACCCCCCTGACCCTCTCGAGCAATCTGCGCAACACAGTCGTCACCTCAACCTGCCCTTGAAGCCCCTCCAGTCCCTCCTGAGCCTAGCTCTCCCCTTAGCCCTCCTCACCTCGACCTCCCTCTCCCTCTCCTTTTCCAGCTTGTAGTACTCCCTCGCGAGCCTCACAATAGTCTCCTCGTCAGCGTCTACAGGAGCTGGGAAGGAGAGAGCGGTGCCATCGCCACATATACAGTTAACGATCATCGTGTCCTCGTCCTCTACTGTCACGCTCACCACCTCGAACTCGCCGGGACCGGGCGGGTTGGGCTCAAAGTATTCACCCCTGCCCCTGTTAGGCAAGAGCATCTTCTCGTGCTCCTTGAGGAGCTCTGGGTCTAGCGGGTGCGGGTTGCACTCTGCGTGCACTGGGACTAGCAACCCCTGC
>Ga0080004_1131026_pt1 | contig 12444 bp, 11 predicted proteins | sample WasSprMetagenome_FD_69207 | JGI IMG/M metagenome (GOLD analysis project Ga0080004, IMG submission 69207) | Sulfidic aquatic microbial communities from Washburn Spring, Yellowstone National Park, USA - WS (SPADES assembly) (version 2) | ecosystem: Environmental > Aquatic > Thermal springs > Hot... | reverse complement strand
AAGCTTTATAATCTGATTTGACAGGCTTGACAGTTATATATCTGATCCATATCAAGATCCATTCACTCGGGACTCTTCTCTTAGCTAATGTCTCCACGATGAGCTCCGCAGGTATATTAACGTATTCTGATAATGTAGCTAATACAGATGGTGTTGGAAGCCATATCTTGTTCTCATCTACTAGCGTCTCTAGTTCTAAGACAAGATCTCTTATTGTAAGCTCTTCATCTGTAACTCCATATGTTTTGACAATACTGATTATCTTATCTTCAAGCTCTTTAGGTATAGATATGTATCTCTTTGCTCTATATAAAGCATTCACGAGGATCCTTATCTCATCAGCCAAAGGCTTTATCTTAGCATATTTCTCAACAATTTGTCTAAACAATGGATCTACTCTATAATACTTCATAAGTTCCACAGCCTCAGGGACATACTCAGTCATTCCAATCAATGTCATTAGCGTAGGTCTCCAGCTTTTAGCCTCATCTATCAGAAGCTCAAGCTCTGATTTCATCTGTATAAGTGATATCTCTCTACTTGTGAATCCATACTCAGAGGCGATTTTAATCATCTTCTCATAATCATCTTTTGATACAACTCCATATCTAACTGCTTTAAGCATTGTTGTTAAAACTGTTTTGAAGTCTGATTTGATAGGTTTCATACTTATGTATTTTCTCCAAAGATCTTTATACTCCTCAGGGACATTGTATCTAGTTAAAACATCATCAATCACCTTAGGATCCACATCTAGATACTCTGAGAATGTTGCTAATGTTGATGGCGATGGAATGCTCTCTTTCTTTATAATGCTCATCAATGCCTCTACAAGCTCTTTATAAGCATTTACCTCTATATCAGTCATATAAGCATATTTCGATATAACATCAATAAACTTCTTTAAGTCATCTACTGATACATATCCATATGCTACTCGATACAAAATCCATCCTGATACACGCATCCACCAAGCTCTGATCCTCTCTTTAGCCTCTATGTCTTGAGCTAATTTTTGTAGCTCGATCCACAGCGTCATATATTTCTCATCAATGTTTATGCTCATCTCGACTCCCGTGATCTTTTTCGTTAGCTCTCTGTAGTGAGCGTCTAAAACACTTACAAGTGTCTTAAGTCTCTCTTTGGCATCATCAACTGAGATCGCAAGTGTTCTTATTCCACTCTTTATGTATCCATAGATCTCTCTGAACACATCCATAACTCTATCGATAGCCATCCTTAACTGCAGTAACCTCCTCTCGTGAGGCATCCATCTCACAGGCAGATTGATCCATCCAGAAGTCCATACTTTTTTCTCAGGATCCCAATAGCCTACGAGATATGATACTGTTAATAATCCAGCCAGATATTTTTCAGCATCATCAACTGTTATAAGCCCTTCTTTAAATAGATTCAGCCAACCGGTTCTTAAAAGTGTCATCTCGTCTGATATCACCATTATGTTTTCAGCAACAGTCGTCACAGGGATCCACGCTGGATGTAGTCCTGTCGCTTGTAACAGCTTGGAGAACCATCTCAGATCAACCTGTATAGGTGTAGCAGGAGACGTATCCATCAGCTTTGGAACAACCTCAACCATAGGAGAATAGCTCTCGAATTTCACTCCAAGCCTATCAAATCTTTCTCCCATCATCTGAAAGATCCCGTATCTAGACATCCATCTCATATCGATCTTAGTAGGAATATCTGCAGCTACATCTATCATCAGCCATGAATCAGCTGTCCATCCACCTAATTTACTAATGATCTCTCTACCAATGTTGATCCCATACATTGTTGTGTTCTCTGTGAACCATGAGAAGTTAGAATACTCGATCCATTTGAAATAAGTGTTTAATGCTGTCTCAAATGCTTTCAACTGGTCTGGTCCTTGTATAGCTTTTTGAATATCGAGTGGTGAGATCGGTTTTCCTGCTTTAACTTCTTCAGCTTCTCTATCAAATACATATTTAATCGTGTCTGGAGCTTTGAACCACAACATTCCAGCTAATGCTCTCATATAGAACTGCCACAACTTTTCAAATGATGGATATTTGAATGTCAATAGATATGTCATTGTAGTAAGATCCTCGTTCCACCCACGGATCCATCCTACTTGTTTCATCACATCTACTCCTGGGAATATGTCTCTCTGTGTCATTCGTGCCAATTCACTATGTGTAGGAAGCTCGAATAACGGGCTTATAAAGATCTTTCTTGAGACTCCGAATCGATCTATAAACTCTACTGATAAAACCTCTGGTTTTGATGTTATAAAGTCTATATACCACTTTGGGAGACCGTATATAGTTAGATATACTTTGATTGTTGAGAGGATCTTTTCAAGCTCTTCTGTCTTCAATGTCCTCGTTATCGGATCATATGCTAACGCTAATGATCTTCTGCCATACTCAAATAGCTCTGTCTCTGTCAAAGGCTTTAGAAACATGTTTATCTTGGCTTTATCAAGAACCTCTTTTGGAAATAGATCTCCTATGATGTCTCTGATCTTTTTGTCATAGTAAGACACTACACGAGGTATATATAGTTGCTGTAGGTTCACCATGAACATGTTAGCAATAGCCATAGAAGATCCTAATGCGTATCCTGTGAAGTAAGTCTCTAAACCTTTTACATACGCATCTATAAACTCTTTCACTTTAATGGTGAATCTTATTCCACCAGCTTTTGATCCAGCGACCTCAGGCTCTATAGTTAGACTTAAGTCTCCAAATGTCCCTACAATTCCTCTCAATAGCAATGGTATTATAGTTAGCTCCCAAAATGGATATGCCAATGATCCTCCTACGATCCATAGGTTTTCAGCTACTCCACGTTCTTTTCTTAATGCTTCTTGAAAGATCTTTTCAACTTCATCAGCAGTCTCGAGAGCAGGTATATATATAAATGGTGATCCTGATTTGAACCATTTTAATATCCATGTCTTAGCCCAATCTTTTATTCCTTGAATCATCTCAAAGATTCCTTCTGAAATCTTTTTACTGAGATCTATTATACGATCTTTGATCCAGTTGGCTCCCTCAACAAGTCGGTCCCATATCCATGATAATCCCTTGTAGATCAGTTCTCCAAAAGCTTTCAACCCATTATAGATCTTTTCGCCTAAAAATGATAATCCTTCAACTATTGGACTTAAGATCTTTTTCTTGATGTAATCCAAAGGATCTTTTATAAATTCTTGTATCTCGTTATATATTGTCTCGAAAAAGTTTTTCACTTTCTCAAATTCTTTTCCAAGTGCACTTGGGAGATTTAGAACAGCATTTGTGAATCCCATGAATGCAGCTCCTACCTGTTTTATCACATTTGTAGCGTTTTCAAACCATTCTCTCGCTCCATCTGAGAAGCTCTTCAAGAAGTTAGTGAATCCTTCAAATCTAGACACTATTAAACCTGCTAATCCACCTACTCCTTTCTCAACATCTCCTATGAATCCTTTTATCTTGTCTCCTACATCTGTTAATGCTTTTCCAAGATCCTCACTAAATTTAGTAACTCTTTTAGTAAGCTCTTCAAAAGCTCCTGTCAATGCTTTTACTATTTCAGATGCAACTTTAGAAGCTATCTCTGGTAGTTTCGCTACTGTATCAATAAACCATTTGAAGCCTCCGCCAATTTTTTCAGCAAGATCTGTGAAAGTTTTTACTGTTTTATCAGCAAGATCTCTTATCACATCAGGTAGTTTAACAACATGATCAATAAACCATGACAATCCACCACGGATCTTCTCAACAAGATCTCCAAAAAATTTCGTCACCATATCTATGAAAGATCTTACCATATCAGGGATCTTAGCGACTTGATCTATAAACCATGAGAATCCACTTTTGATTCTATCAGCTAGGTCTCCAAAGATCCTTACTACAGTATCTATAAAAGATCTTATCACATCAGGAAGTTTCGCAACTTGTTCTATAAACCATGAGAATCCTGATTTTATTTTATCAGCTAAATCGCTGAATATTGATGTCACTCTACTCACAAGATCTTTTATAAGATCTGGCGTCTTAGACACTTGTTCAATAAACCATGACAATCCGCCACGGATCTTATCAGCTAAATCTGAGAATGTTGAGACTACTCTATCAACAAGGTTTCTCACAAGATCAGGGGTTTTAACTACTTGATCGATAAACCATGAGAATCCTGATTTTATTTTATCAGCTAAGTCTGAGAATACTGATGTTACAACTGTTGATACACTTCTCACCATGTCTCCTAATGTTGTTATTCCTCGTGTGATCGCATCAGATACCTGTGATGCTAATGTTGATAATCCTGATGCAACATCTTTCAGTAATGATGATGCTTTCTCTCCTACTCCTCGTAGTATATCAGCGACTGCTCCAGGGATCTTTGTTATGTTATCCCATATTGTTGAGAACAATATATACACAATGTTTTGTAGTGATGGAAGTGTCGAGGCGATCCAGTTTAAAACATCACGGATCGGCGTGATAACTACGCTGTTAATAATGTCTGCAAGTCTCGATAAAGCCCCGGGGATCCCTGAGACAATGTTTAGTATAGTTGATACTGTATCAGAGATTGGCTTGGCAATACTTTCATAAGCTTTCTTTATCGTATCAATAAAGCCTTGTAGAACTGATGCTAACCAGTCTTTCAGCTGTCCAATCGGATCTGTTATACCTAGGACGCTTGATGAAACAAGATCCCAATCGATATTGTCAAGATCCTCAAGTCTCAAAACAGATGTAGAGTATTGTGTTATAGAAAAAGAAAACTCATGATCAACAGCAGAAGACAAATCTATATCAAGTAGAAGACTAACATCTATGTCTTCTAAAAACTTCTCATCAAAAGGATCCTTAATAGGATCCTTCATGTCTCACACCTGCTTGTCCACAAATTTGTGTCCAAGGACACACACTAGGACACACGCTCATCAGAATGTTAGTGAGTAGCGATCTCTAACAGTTTTTATTCTGAAAGCTCTATAAAATCTGTTAGCCCACTCTTCTGCTAATTGTTCAAGCTCCTCAGGATCTTTTGTAGGATATTTCTCCATGAGGACGTCTAAGCAAAATTGTTTAAGCATTTTCATCAGCTTGTTCTCATCTATTTTTCCCATCCTATATGTCTCTTGGAATAATGATAATGTAGCTATTATGTCTGCTCTTGTTCTCGCATCTGTTATACCATCCAAAAACTCTAGAACAAGCTCTTGATATGTCTTACTCACGTTATCACCATATATATTATTGTTTCAAAAGTTATTTGAATTCTTCCTCAAGGATCTTTACTAACGCTCTTAATAACAAATCTTCTTTCTTCACACCATATTTCTTCTCGATCTCTTCAAGCTTGATCATTGTCTTCTCTGGTATCTGAATACATATCTGATAATAAGGCATCTATCTCCCCAGATTCTGCTTTTAATTCTCCAAGTAATATCTTTTTCAATGCTTTGATCCTCAGTCTTGTCCCTGTGTATCTTTCTCTAAGTTTTCTCCTCATTATCTCACGGATCTTCTCAATTGTTTCCGGAGGGATCCATACTCGAGCATGGATCTCTCCACCATATCCTTTCATACTTGAGTTGATCTCTATCTGTATAGGGATCTTCATTTTTCTAAACATCCATCTCTGGGTCGAGTAGAGGAAATTTGTAGCTAATTTCACCGCCATTGACGCATAATGTTGTATAAGCTCTTCTGTCATTTGATCAATGAATTTGTTTATGTAGTCATCTTGATCTAGAACGATCTCTTCTTTAGAAATCTCTTTTGTAAGCTCTTCTCTAACTTCTTTATCAATCTGTTTTCTTATTGTCATAAGCTTTCCAATAGATAATATGTCTCATAATTACTATATTAATATTGTTTCGAGAAGTTGTTACATATAACATCTTTAGACAAAGTTTTCTCGAGAAGAATCTATTAATCGAGTGATAGTATGCCTTTATATCATACAGGACAGATGAGATTTAAGAAATACAGCGTAAAGCTTGATCCAACAACTATAGGAACAAGATTCACACAAGTGAGAGATGTAGCTCTCGAGAGAGCACAAGAAGGATTGATAACATGGGCAAGTGTCCAAGAGCTTGTTAGACCAATCTTAGACAAGTATGGTGTTAACGGTCCTGATAGAGCTAAATACCTTGGTTTTGCTAACAAGCTACTTAAACATATAAGTAGAGCAACAGGTGATTCAGCAACAGCTTTAGCATCTGGATTGAAGAGCTTCTATGTAACATCTTTCAAGGCAGATCCAGCGATATTAGACGAGATCATTCAAGTAGTCGCTGGTTGGGTGGCTCCATACTAACGATAGCATAAACGTTTTTTCTGTAAAAAATATTCTTTTTTTTCTTTTTCATCTATTTTTTATTTGGATACACATATGATTAGGATCATGACTTCTAACAGAGCTGTCTCTCTGCAGAATGTTGCTATTGATATTGTGAAAGTAGCTAATATGTATAATATCGAGGCTACATGGATCGACAGGATGATCCCTTCTTTTCAACTTAGAAAAAACAATGAGATAGCTATAATAGTCATGGCTGTAGATCCTTTGATAGCATCACCATGGATCCTTCTTGCTCGAGATCTTAATCACGCTGGTGTGAAAAACGTTTTTTACGGTCCTGTTGAAGGAAAGTTGAATAGAAGATATGTTTATGACTGGATGAGAGAAGTGAACTTCATAGCTGTCTCTAACTATGTTAGAGACAAGCTGATAGAGGCAGGTCTGAAAGTAGTTGATGTTGTCCACCACGGGATCGATATAGAGACAATTGTTCAAGTGAAAAACATGAAGACTTTAGGACTAGGATATCTTAATAGCATCGGCTTAGATCCTGAGAGACATGTCATTGTCACAACAATAGCTAACTCTCATCCTCGAAAAGGATTGGCTTGGCTTGACAAAATCATTTCAGAGATAGAGAAGAGAGATCCATCTATCAAATTTCTCGTTATAACAGAAGAGAAAGGATCAACATACTTCAAAAAACATGACAATCTTATTCTCAGAACAGATTTTGGAAAGCTTCCTCGAAACACTATTCTATCGATAATAGCTAACTCTCATATTCTTGCGATCCCATCACTTTCAGAAGGATTCGGTCTCCCAGTTCTCGAGGCAATGGCTCTTGGGACGCCTGTTGTTCACACAAGTCTTCCACCTTTGTTAGAGTTCTCCACAGGTTTTGTTGTCCCAGCAAGACAGATCTCTCTATACGATCGTTTTGACGTAGGATCCTCAGGGATCCTTTTTGAACAACATATCTATGATGTAAATGAGTTTTCAGATGTGATTCTTCAAGTGATAGACATGTATAGAAACAAAAGAGAAGCATTGATCGATTGGAGAGCTAAAAGTTTCGAGGTAGCATATAAAATGAATATATACTCTATGTATAAAAAGCTTCTTAAACATCTAGTATCAACACCTGATGAAGACTACACACCTAAGATCCCTCAACTTGATTTTTCAGATCTCCCTAAGATCCCTCAATATACTCCACATGATGAACATGATGTTGTATCTGATGAGATCTCTGAGGAGCTTCTCAAAGAACTTGATAAGCTTAAAGAGAAAGCTAAGCTTACAAAACCATTGCGTTATCCTGGTGGAGATTGGTATATAAAAGATGAGATAATAGATCTTCTCGTGAAATCAAGATCCAAAGCATTAGTAGAGGTTTTCGGCGGTTCTGGTGTCATATCTATGTATGCTCCTCGAGATGTCTTCAAGACAATTGTTTATAACGATATTGATAGTCTTCTCACAAATTTCTTTATTGTTTTAAAAGAGAGTCCTCGAGATCTACAGAAGAGACTTGTTTTAACACCTATATCTCGAGATGTTATAAGAAGATATGTTGAGCTTTACAACTCTGGAGAGATCCACAGGCTCGATCCTGTTGAAAAAGCTGTAGCTATTTTTCTATTGACTAGAGCAACTTTTGATGGGAGAAGAGAGACTTTTCAGACTGATGTATCAAAGTCTTTAGCTAAAACTGTTAAAAAACATACTGCTTTGCTAACTGAGTATTCAAAGATGTGGCAAGATGTGACTATTGAGAATCTTGATTTTCGAGAGCTCATCAAAAAATATGATAGAGACTATACTGTTTTCTATTGTGATCCACCTTTCTTGTTATCATCTCGAGAAGGACGTAGCAGATATTATAAGTATCTCTTTAAAGAACAAGATATGAAGGATCTTCTGGACATGTTAGAGAAGATAAGAGGTAGATTTGTCCTCAAGCTTCCTGAGGATCATATGAAGATTGATTTTATAAGAGAGTGGATCGAGAGAAACAAGTATAATATAAAGACTGTTGAACATGTTCTCTTAATGAAAAGCGTCATTGGTGGAGAAAGAGAGAGACAAAAGACGTTATTAATCTATAACTACAGTATATAATTGTGAGAACATGAGTTCTAAGCTTTCTGAGTTGATTAGAGAGCTTGATAGACAGAAACAGATGTATCATGAGAAGCTTTTGAGTGTTGATGGCGAATTCTCTCTCATGTTAAGATCTTTTCAAATATACGATCTCATGATTGATATTTCTAATCTTCTTATCCCAGAGTTCTTCATGTCCTCGTTATTAGGATCTTTAACATTCAGCTTAGATCTTTCAGAGCTTGAGCCTCTAAATCTCGAATTCGACTTTAGATTTCCAACTTTGGATGAGTGGATGGCTGGTGTAAGCATTGTGATTGAAAAAATCGTTCCTGATTATGCTTATTCTCTGAATGATTTTATAATGCGAAACATAAAGGATCTTTATCAAGGAGATATATTCAGATCGCTTGTGTCTAAATGTGTATATGGAAAATCTGCTTATGGAAAATGTTATGCGGATCCTCAGGCTGTCAGAGAGTTTCTTAGAGCGTCTCTATACAAGATCTTTAATAAACACTATACTTATACGCAAAGAAGATTAGCTTTAGATTCTCTTGCTGAAACTCTTGATCTTAACATTAGTCTCGTTAGAATGCTTCACGACAAAATCTCTATGACAATAACTTTACAGACTGAATGTTTCACACTTGGATACTCAGTATTGTCAAAATCAAGACTTTGTCAATCTACTCATCACAGCCCACAACTAGGGATCCTTCCATATGTTGATTATGATGGAAATGTTTCTGAGGTTCAAATAACTAAGTTAGCTGATGTTCAATTCGGTTTCATCCTTGGGACATCAGTTCTAGGCTTCTCATATCTAATGCCTAAAGAAGACATATACAAATCAGTTTTCAAAGAGCTTGTGAAAGGATCTTTCGTATACGGATCTCCAGAAGTTTTTGATGCTTTGAAAGAGAAACTCGAGAGATTTAGAAGAAGGATCTCTATAACACCACAGGCATTTTCTAACTATGTTAGAGGAGACGAGGCAACTGATTATCACAAAGCTGATAGAACTGAGATCTGGGGAGAGCTTATGAGCATGAGATACACATCAGAGGCTTATGTAGATGCTTTCATAAGATCTATGATGCCCGACCTAGATCCTTTCACAAGAAGAAAATACATAACAGCAGCTTTACAATTGATCGGTCATGTAGGAAAAAGACATAGATGGGGCTTCAATGTGTATAAAACACTTGAAGAACAAGATCTAAAGGATCAATGGATAAGCTATTGGAAAGGACAGGGATTAGATCCCTCGATACTTGAAAATCTTTATGAGAACATGAAGACATGGCTCCCAGACTTCATAAGAAGAAAGCTTGATCTAGGAAGAAAACTCAGACTAGAGAGACTAAAGATCCCTCTGGATTAGAAAGATCTCTACACCATTTTTAAACTCAGATCATTCTCAAGGACGTTAAGTTTATAAGCTTCCTAACACAATACTATAATGACAAAGGTGGATAAGATGAGCCCAGATACATATCACGAGAAATGGATAGAAGTGATGGAAAAATGGATAAAATCAGAAGAAAATCATACTGAGGGTAAACATTATATCTTGACACTTAAGAAAATAGGACTAGTCAAATCTCCTAAAGCTACAATAACTATAGGAGTCTGGACTGTTAAAGATGTAGTGACAAGACTGATGATAGAGCTAAAATGGTTCTATTTATATCCATACTCGTTAATTGCTGAAGAAAGACGAATAGAAGTTTTAGAAGACCAAGTATATTATGTATTGCTAGGAGATGTTGTTAAAGTAGTTGAATATGCTAAATTAGAAAGAACATTAAGAAAAAATGAGATAGATATAAGTAACCCAGATAGTGTATTTACACTAGTAAATGAGATATCTGAAAGATTTTCAGATGATGTAAAAAATGACATTAATATAATAATCAGGAATCTTAAAAACTATGAAAGTTATGTAGAACACTAATCGTATCAAAACAATATTCTTTTTTTGTTTTTCATCTTTTTCTCATGTCTTTTTCTTTCTCTTTTAAATCTCTTCATCTATTCACCTTCTGATCCTATTTTTAAACCTCGATCATTTCTTCCACGTAAAGTTTATAAGCTTCCTAACATATTTCTATACTCGAGAGTGAGATAATGAGCCTAAAGGTGAAATGTAGAAAGACGAGAGATCCTATCTATTGGCGTGAGAAATGTATTGATAAGATAATATTGGCGTTAGGTAGTGATAAACATGAAACTGCTTTAGCTATATATCTCTCTGAGACAATTTTTAGTGATGAAAGCTTTGAGAAGAGACTTGATAAAGCTATGGAGCGTCTATCAAAAGAGTTTAATGTAGAAATTGAAATAGAATAGATGATTTTTTCAAATTTTTTTGTTTATCATCTTTTTCTCTCTAAAAATCTTTTTATGTCTCCTCGTCCTTTATTGTATTTTATTTATATATAGTATATATAGGATATTATGAACTTTGATCCTATTTTTAAACCTCGATCATTCTCAAGGGAGTTATGTTTATAAGCTTCCTAACACAATTATATACTCGAGAGTGATAAAATGAGTGAGATAGAGAGAATTGAGGAAATAAAAAGAAGTATTAGAACAAAACTTTTAACACTAAGTAATAAAATCTTAGAGGTTGATGAATTTAAAAAAGCAATATTAGAAGTGGCTCAGAAATTTGATTGTGAATGTGAATATTGGTTTGATGAATATCCTTATATCTACAGCTATATGCCATTAGAAGAAGCGAATGAATACATATCATTTGAGAAAGGAGTTGATGAAATAGTATGTAATGAGTATTATATAGAGCCAGAGCTTACAAAAGTATTAATAAGAGTATATGGAAAAGATTATATACTACCACTTGAGGTTGGAGAAATAAGTGTAGAAAGAGCAGAGAGAGAGTAATTATGTTCATAAATCAATTATTTTTTTTTATTCTCTCTCTCTCCCGCATCTCGAGGGATAGGATCCCTCGAGAGCGGATGGAGAGGTGAGATAGATGGAAATAATAAAAATATATCAAGACCCAGTTTTTGAGTTCTATAACAAAGTAAGAGATTTAATTGAGAAAATACAAGATTATGAAAAATTAAGCATATTTGATCTTCACGATAAATTCAGAGAGCTGTATTTCCCAATCGCAATTGAAGTATTGATAGCATGCAGACATTATATTGATAGTAGAGTCTCCAAAAAGAGAATAAAAGTTAATGTAGAAGGTAGAGAGAGAGAATTTGATGTTATTGAGAATATTGAGAGAGTAGATGATAAGAGAAGAGAAAGAATAAAAAGAATATTAGAAGAAAAAGATTTATTCAGGTTATATCAGGCAGGTGTAGTATTGCCTACTGATTCACTTAGAAACATATATTATCTTGATCTTGACAATAATATATTCAGAAGCATAAAAGAGAGGAAACTACTAAAAGAACTCTATCAGAGAGAGCCGGAGGTTCTCACTTACGTTTATGATAATGTCATTATATCACGTTATGATCGTGGAAACATATCAGTATTACCAAATCCTGAGACTGATATAGAAAAAGTTGTAGTGTTATACATAGAAGATCCGATACTGATCAGATTTGTGAAAAGCTTTGTAAAGTGATGGAAAAGGTGTGAGAACATGCCTAGAAGAAAGAAAACAATTGTTGAGGATGATAGTTATCTACCAATGAAACAAAGGATCATGAGAAGGCTTGAAAAATTAATAGGATATGAGTTTAATCCAATGGATAGATACTTTATGGACAGGATCTATGAGACTCTTGACATCTGTGAGGAGATAGATGGGTCAATAGAGGAGACAGAGAGAGGAGACATACTTTACCTAGAAATGACCTGCAACAATAAGGTCTATAACGTGTTACTGCCATTAAATTATGTCATAGCTGACTTTGGAGAGATAGATGAGATGGAAGAGATGAATTTAATTGAAGAGGATGAAGAGGAAACATGAAACGAGATATAGAATTCCTTATAAAACAGTTCATTTTTTTATATCTTTTCTTTCCCTCCTGCATCTTAGAGGAT
>Ga0080004_1147356_pt1 | contig 12447 bp, 14 predicted proteins | sample WasSprMetagenome_FD_69207 | JGI IMG/M metagenome (GOLD analysis project Ga0080004, IMG submission 69207) | Sulfidic aquatic microbial communities from Washburn Spring, Yellowstone National Park, USA - WS (SPADES assembly) (version 2) | ecosystem: Environmental > Aquatic > Thermal springs > Hot... | reverse complement strand
CCGGGCCCGGCCCCCGCCCGGGCGACCCCCCCGGCCGGTTTCCTCGGCCGGGTTCGTCTTCGTGCCCCCTGCCTCGCCGCGAACCTCGGCCGCGGACGAGAGCATGATGGCGAATATGATCAGGGTCGTGACCGCGCCCACGTATATCAGCACCTGGGTGGCGGCCAGGAAGTCAGCGCCCAGCAGGAGGAAAACCCCGGCCACACCCGTGAAGCAGAGCGCCAGGTACAGGGCCGCATGGACGATGCGCGGAGTGGTGATCACCCGGAAGGCAGAAGCCAGGATGAGGACGCCCAGGAAAGCGAAGGCAACCATCTCCCAGTTCAACGCGCCTCACCTTCCTTCGCCGCACCGCCCCGGGTCGCATCCGTACTGTCCCCTGCCTCCCGGGAACCGGCCCCGGTGGCGGCGGCCGGAGCGGCGGCCTCCGCGCCCGCCAGTTTCTGACCGACCGTGACGCGCGAGTAGGGCTGGGTGCGGCCCAGTTCTGCCAGCGTCTCCAGGTCGTAGATCAGGCCCTCGGGGTTGTCCACGGCCGTCTCAAACCGGGTGCTCATCCCCAGGGCGTCGAACGGACAGGCCTCCACGCACAAATTGCACTGGAGGCAACGCCCCATGTTGAGGTTCCAGGCCCTGGGGTACATCTTGCGGTCCTCGCCCCGGGCCGACTCGATGGAGATGGCATCCACCGGGCAGGCACGGGCGCAGGCCATGCAGGCCGTGCACTTGAGTTTGCCCGTCTCGTCGGACAGGAGCACCGGGTGACCGCGGAACAGGGGGGAGATGCGGGGCCGCTGATCGGGATACTGGACGGTCACCGGGGGCGAGAAGAACTCCCGGATGGTCACGCCCAGGCCCTTGACCATGCTGCGGGCAGCCTTCCACGTGTCCAGGAGCACTGCCATGGCCCTACCCCCACAGAGCCAGGCCGATGCCGGTGAGGACGATGTTCAGCAGCGCCACCGGCAGGAGGAACTTCCAGCCCAGCTCCATCATGTGGTCGATGCGGATGCGGGGGAACGTCCACCGCACCCACATGAAGAAGAAGATGAAGAAGTACAGCTTGGCCAGGAACCACCAGGGTCCCGAGGCGAACGGGCCCAGCCAGCCGCCGAAGAAGCAGGTGGCGGCGATCGCGGAGATGGCTATGAGGCTGGCGTACTCGGCCACGAAGAACATGGCCCAGCGCATGCCGCTGTACTCGACCTGGTATCCTGCCACCAGCTCCTGCTCTGCCTCGGCCAGGTCGAAGGGCGTGCGGTTGAGTTCGGCCGCCGCCGCCACCAGGAACACCAGGAAGCCGAGGGGCTGCAGGGCCACGAACCACACCCTCTCCTGGGCGTGCACGATGTCCACCAGGCTGAGGGACCCGGCCACCATGGCCACCCCCACCAGGGAGAGGGCCAGGGGCACCTCGTACCCCAGCAGCATGGCCACCGCCCGCATGGCACCCAGGGTGGACCACTTGTTGCCCGAACCCCATCCTGCCATAAACAGGGACAGGATGGTGAAGGAACCCAGGGCCACCAGGTAGAGCAGCCCGATGTTCAGGTCCCTCGGCACCCACCCCTGGCCGAAGGGGATCACCACGAACAGGGCCACGGCCGGTACCATGATCACCATGGGCGCCAGGACGAACAGCCAGCGGTCGGCCCGGGCCGGGATGATGTCCTCCTTGGCCAGCAGCTTCACCACGTCGGGGATGCTCTGCAACCACCCCTCCGGCCTGCCCACGTACATGGGGCCCTTGCGGCGCTGGAAGCGGCCGCACACCTTGCGCTCCAGCCAGATGAGCATGATCTCGTTGCCGAACACGAAGGCCAGCACCAGCACCACCTTGATGAGGGCCGACACCAGGGGAGACCAGAACCCGGGTAGCGACCCCACCAGGGCGTTGAGGGAGGAAACGATGCTCACCGGTCCACCTCCCCCAGGACGATGTCGGTGGAACCAACTATGGCCACCAGGTCAGCCACCTTGTATCCCCGGGCCATGAGGTCAAGGGGCTGCAGGTTCGAGAAGCAAGGCGCCCGCCACTTGAGGCGCCAGGGCTTGGGCGAGCCGTCCGACACCAGGTAGCAGCCCACCTCTCCCCGGGGACCTTCCACCCGGCCGTACGCTTCCGCACCGGCCGGCGGGCGCAGCGCCCGCGGCACCTTGCCCACCACGTCGCCCTCGGGTATGGAGGCGATGGCCTGCCTCACGATGCGGATGCTCTCCTCGATCTCCCGCATGCGCACGATGCACCGGTCGTACAGGTCGCCTGCCTCGCCCAGGGGCACCTCGAAGTCAAACCGCGGGTAGACGGAGTAGGGTTCGTCCCGGCGCAGGTCCCAGTTCACCCCGCAGGCCCGCAGCATGGGCCCGGAGACGCCGTAAGCGACGGCGTCTTCCGCCGGGATGGCGCCGATACCCCTGGTCCGGCTGAGGAAGATGGCGTTCCCTATGAGGAGGTCGTAGTACTCCTTCAGCTTCTCTTCCTGCACGCGGAGGTAGCGCTCGACCTCCTCGAACCAGCCCGGGGGAACGTCGTTGCGCACGCCGCCCAGCCGCAGGTACCCGTACAGCAGCCGGGCCCCGCACAGGCTCTCGAACAGGTCGTACAGCATCTCCCGCTCCCGGAAGGCGTAGATGAACGGGGTGGTGGCCCCCAGGTCCAGGGAGAAGGTGCCGAACCAGAGCAGGTGGCTGCATATGCGCTGCAGCTCCGCCGTGATCACCCGCAGGTACTCGGCCCGTTCGGGCACCTCGATCCCCAGCAGGGCCTCCGCCGCCCGGCAGTACGCCCACTCGTTGGTGATGGCGCCCAGGTAGTCGTTGCGGTCGCAGAAGGGGACTATCTGGGCGTAGTTCCAGCCCTCACAAATCTTCTCGAAGCACCGGTGCAGGTACCCGATGACCGGGTCCACGCTCCGCACCACTTCGCCGTCGAAGCGGACCGCCACCCTCAGCACGCCGTGGGTGCTGGGGTGCTGGGGCCCCATGTTCACCTCCAGGATCTCGGGCTCCTCCTCGCCGGCGCCCGGCACCGCTTCCTCCTGGCTCGCGGGGCGGCTGCCGTTCCCGCCCGCGGCCTCGCAGGGCGCGCCGGACGACGGGGAGGGAGCGGGGCCGCCCGCAGCGGCGGTACTGCTCCAGGGGGCAAGCAGCACGGGCCGATCCCCCGGGCCCACCCGCTCGCGCTCCGGCCGGGGGTCGACGAAATCCTTGCGCAGGGGATGCCCGGGATACCCTTCCCACAGGAGGATGCGCCGGTGGTCGGGGTGCCCCTGGAAGCGGATGCCGAACATGTCCCAGGTTTCCCGCTCGTGCCAGTTTGCCCCCGGCCAGACCCCGCACAGGCTGGCCACCTCGGGCGCCTCCCGGGGGAGCGAGGTTCTCATGGCCAAAGAGAGCTTCCCGCTCAGGGAACGGAGGTAAGCCACCAGGGTCATGGACTCCTTGCCATCGACGGCGGTGAGGAAAGAGAAAAAGCGCGCGTCGACGGCGGGGTCATCCCGCAGGGCCCGCGCCACTTCCACCCAGCGCTCCCGCGGCACCTCCACGACCAGGTCGGAGCCGGAGACCTTGACTTCGACCCCCAGCCGCGCCGCCAGGCGGTCGGCCAGCTCCTCCCTGCCCGCCGGCACGCCATGACCCTGGTTCACGCCGCTTCCCCTCACCAGTTCCGCGTTAGCTCCACCCTGCTCGGACAAGTCACACCACCTTCCCCGCCCGGGCCATCTCCAGCAGCCGGGGATCTGGCGGCAGCCCCTCCTGCAGCACCTTGGCCCGCAGTTGCAGCAAGCCGTAAAGCACGGCCTCAGGACGGGGCGGGCATCCGGGCACGTAGATGTCCACGGGAATGATCTTGTCTACTCCCGGAACCACGTTGTACCCGTTCCGGTAGGGACCGCCGTAACAGGCGCACGCCCCCACTGCCACCACCCAGCGGGGCTCCGCCATCTGGTCGTACAGGGCCCGCACCCGGGGAGCCATCTTCTCGGTAACCGTGCCCGCCACGAACATGAGGTCCGCCTGCCGGGGCGAGGCACGGAAGAACATCCCGAAGCGGTCCAGGTCGTGCCGGGCGGCACCCGCGGCCATGGGGGTCTCGATGGCACAGCAGGCCAGGCCGAACAGAAGGTACCAGAGCGAATTCTTGCGACTCCAGTTCAGGACACGCTTCACGCTGGTGGTGATGATCCCGGGCAGGCGTTCGCTTTCAGCTATACCCATTCCAGCACCCCCTTGCGCCAGGCGTACACCAGGCCGACCACCAGCACCGCTATGAAGACCACCATTTCCACCAGGCCGGCCAGCCCCAGGTGCCTGAGCATCACCGCCCACGGATAAAGGAAGACCGTCTCGATGTCGAACACCAGGAACAGAAGGCCAAAAAGGTAATACCGCGCGTGATACCTGATCTGGGCGTGACCCACAGAGGGTTCACCGCACTCGTACGTCACCAGCTTCTCGGGATAAGGACGGTGGGGCCGGAGCAACTTCCCCACCATCATGGTAACGGGCACGAAAAGAAAACCCACTGCCACGAAAACGACCACTTCCAGGAAACTGTCCACCTGCTCACCTCCAAGGGCACCCGCAACGTTGCTGCAATCACATCGTTAGGGTTCAGCAACATCCAACGGCAAGCTTACACCCTCGGCGCCAGGTATGTCAACAAAGAAGTGTGCAATTTCACATGCCCCGTCCCGGTGGTTGCCCCGCCCCCCAGGCGTGCTTCCCGCACCCTGCCGCCGGGAACTGCCCCCGGCGCACATCATGCGGGCCGACCGGCCGTGACCGGAACGTACACCCTCTCCCTCTCTTCGTAAGTCTCCATTTCTTCCGTCATGAAAACGTAGGTGGCACCGGGGCGGTTGGAGAACGCGGCATGGTTCCCGTCCTTATCCATGGCCACCACGCTCACGGTGCTGAAGTAACGGTCCACCAGGTAGGCCAGTTCCTCCATGGCCCGACGCCCGGCTTCCCGCACGTCGAGCCCTTCCCGGAGGTAGCGCACCAGGCTGTACGCCGTGCACGCCCGTATGGTCATCTCACCCCGGCCCGTGCAGGCAGCGGCGCCGTACCGGTTGTCCGCATACAGCCCCGCCCCCACTACCGGGCTGTCCCCCAGCCGACCCGGATACTTCCAGGCCCAGCCGCTGGTCGAGGTGGCCGCCGCCAGGTTTCCCGCGCGGTCACGGGCCAGGAAGTTCACCGTTCCCGGCGAAACCGGCTCGCCCGCCCGGCCCCCGGCATCCCCGTCGCCCGCCGGGGAACCCGCGCCGCGCTGATCCTCACGGCCGGAGGCGGCACGCACTTTCTCGGGGTCCATCGCCCGCTCCACGTACTGCCGGATCTTCTCCAGGTAGGGGAGCCGCGAGGGATCCTGCACCTGCCCCTCGTCGCGCAGCATGCGCAGCCACATCTCGCGGGCCTCCGGGGTGAGCAGTTCTGCGGGAGTGAACCCCATTTCCCGGGCGAATCGTTCTGCCCCTTCGCCCACCAGGAACACGTGGGGCAGTTCCTCCATCACACGCCGCGCTATGGAAATGGGATGGGGGAAACCTTTCACCGCCCCCACCGCGCCCGCAGCCAGGGTACGGCCGTCCATGATGGCCGCGTCCAGCTCCACCACACCCAGCAGGTTGGGCAGGCCTCCGTAGCCCACCGTGTGGTCTTCGGGGTTGGCTTCCACCTCCCGCACCCCTGCCTCCACCGCGTCCAGGGCGGAACCCCCCTGGCGGAGCACCTCCACCGCCCGCGCGATCCCCACCCGCCCGTTGGCGGACGCCACCACCACTCCCGCCTTCATCGCCCGCTCCCTTCCTCGTACCGCTCCCCGAAACCGCCCCGACGGCAACCAACCGGCCCCGCCGCCGCGGACCAGCCCCTCAGCAGGTGCAGGGGCCGACGTGGCCCGACACCAGGTCCGCAGGCCTCTCGTACACCAGCCGGCCGTCGATGAAGACCTTCTCGACCTGGGTGAACGTGCAGAAGGGGTGCCCGTTGAAGATGGCGATGTCGGCGTCCTTGCCCGGTTCCAGACTCCCCATGCGGTCGGCGACGCCTATGATTTCGGCAGGATTGATGGTGATGGCGCGGAAGGCCTCCTCCTCGGGCATGCCGTAGCGGACGGCCAGGCCGGCCTGCACCGGGAGCCAGCGGGTCGAGGAAGCCGCGTCCACCTGGATGGCCACCTTGACGCCCGCTCTGGCCAGAATTCCCGCGTTCTTCATGGTGACCTCGTTCAGTTCCATCTTGCTCCGGCTCATGAGCAGGGGCCCCACCACGCAGGGGATGCCCTTTTTGGCCAGGATGTCGGCAATCTTGTACCCCTCGGTGGCGTGCTCGAGGGAAAACAGCAGACCGAACTCCTCCGCAATGCGGATGGCGGTCATTATGTCGTCGGCGCGGTGGCAGTGGATGCGCACCCTGATCTCCCGCCGCAGGGCCCGGGCGATAACCTCCCAGCGCAGGTCCCGGTCCACCGGCGGGGCATCCTCTTTCTTCGCCGCGTGCTCCAGTTTGCGCATGTAGTTCTGGGCCGAAACCAGGGCCTCCCGCATGACGGCAGCATTCCCCATGCGTGTCGAGGGGAGCTGCTTCTTGCCCTCGCCGTACACCCGCTTCGGGTTTTCCCCCAGGGCCATCTTCAGGGCTTCGGTGCCCGGGATCACCATCTCCTCCACGGTGCGGCCCACCAGTTTGATGGCCACCCCAAGACCACCGATGACGTTGCCGCTACCCGGTCCGGTGAACACCGCCGTGACGCCGGCGGCCACCACGTCCGCAAAGGAAGGGTCGGCCGGGTTGATGGCGTCGATGGCACGCATGTGGGGAGTGACGGGGTTGGTCATCTCGTTGCCGTCCTGGTGCGCCCATACGTTGGGCTCGCCGAACAGGCCGATGTGGCTGTGGGCATCGATGAATCCGGGCGTCACCCAGCAGCCCCGTGCGTCTATGACCTCGGCCTCCGGTGGAATGGGGACGTCCTTACCGACCGCCTTTATCTTGGAACCTTCGATCAGCACGGTGCCCCCGTCGATGGTACCGCGGGTGATGGTGAGTACCTTGCCGCCCACGATGGCTTTCACAAACGCTCCCCCCCAGAATTTCTTCGCCCGCGCCCTCACAGGAGAGCAATCAGGTCGGTGAGGGTGCCGCGCAGGTCCGGCCGGTAGCGCGGTTCCCCCTTATCCCTCAGGTACGGACCCTCCACCAGGAAGGTCCTGATCCCCACCAGAGAGGCCGCCAGGTCTTCCTGCACGTCGTTGCCCACCATGAGACATTCCTCCGGCCGGGCGCCCACGCGGGTCAGGATCTCCTGGTAGTACTCCGGGTGGGGCTTGCAGGCATGCATGTCCTCGTACGCCGTCACCAAGGCGAAAGGGAAGTCATCGATCCGCCCCCAGCGCATCCTCTCGCGGATGGCCACCCGCGGGAAAAGAGGATTGGTGGCCAGCACCAGGGTGTATCCCTTGGCCACGGCACGTTCAAGCACCAGCCGGGCTTCCGGCAGCGCCGTGGCCAGGTGGCTCAGCGACGTGAAGTCATCCCGGTAGAAAGCGGTGAACAGGGGATCCAGCTTTTCCCGGGCAATACCCACACGGGGCAGGAAATCGCCCCAGAATACCTCTTCGTTGGATCGGGAGAGGTCCCGGTCGGATATCATGGTCCAGGTGGCGGCCAGGACGGCCTCCGTCAGGGTGGAGGCCGGCAGGATGCCCTCGAACCGGCGCGCCAGCGCCCCGAAGTAGACGGGGACGAAAGCGTCAATGTCAAGCCCCAGCAACGTGCCGTCTAGGTCAAAGAGCAGCACCCTCACCCCGTCGAGGCCCACAGCCATCCCCCCAATGGTCTGTCCCCGGTCGCAACGCACCGCCGGCCCTACCACAGCCGCACGCAGATGTCCACGTCACCGGGCCGCAGTTCCAGGAGGGTGCGCCCTCCGCTCCGGCGCACGTCCCTCCACACCCGCCAGAGCCCCTCCAGGGCCGACGCCAGCAACCGCGGGTCCAGTGCACCGGCCGTGCGCCCGGTCACCACTTTCAGCACGGGTCCCAGGCGCCGCCCCGCCAGCCGCACCCCCAGGGGGAGCACCACGTGGCAGGCAAGCTGCACGAGATCCAGCCACGACCTCACCAGGTCGTCCACCACGGCCAGCGCGACGGGGATCAGGAGCCGCCGCCGCCCGCCGGGCCGGCCAACCCGGATCAACAGCACGTGGTTGCGGGGCCACACCGTTTTCTCACCCACCTGGGAATGGTAACAGCCGCCCAGCCCGCGGTCAACCTCCTCAAAACCACGCCACATCCGGGGGTCATGCGCGCGAACGCATATCATGCACCCCGGTAACCTCGTTCCCCGGGCACCTGGAGAATTTTTCGCCACCTCCGCCGCCCCGGGGGTGCCGACCAAATCGACATCCCCCACCCCCTGTCCCGGGCCCCCTCCTGTTTTAGCCCTGGCTGAGCCCACGCCTTACCACCGCCACGCGCAGGCAGTTTCACCATACGAACCGAATGCGGCGCCGAGGTACTGCTTACTGGCTGCTTTGTCGCCATCGAACTCACCATTCTCGACTTCAGGTCCAACAGGCGTCCACCGGGACGGCCTGCATGCCGTGCATGGGGCAGCGCCACCCTCTGTTGGCGGTTCTTTCGCCACCCCCTGGACTCCGAGCTGGCTAAAGAATCGCCAGCGGGGGCAGGATCGCAGCGGCCTCCCCCTCCGAGCCGCCGCCTCCATGGCAGAAGGGCCACACCTGGTGTATAATGGGGCTCAGGCGGTAGCCTTCGGGGCCGGGTGAGGGAAGGAGAAGGAACCTTCCCAAGTCCCAACCGGTGGTGATGCCCCCGCCCGGCGGCGGGGGACGAGCCCATCAGCCCCAGCGGTTGACTCCGGTGAGAATCCGGGGCCGACAGTAAAGTCTGAGTGGGAGAAGGCACCGGGAACAACAGGCGGCATAAAGGTGCGCTGACCCGGTTTTCCCCGAAGGGCTCCCTCGACCGAGGGAGCCCTTCCGTCAGCAGCCCCGGGCTCCCCGCCGAGCAAAGGGGGGTGCTGCATGTCCAGGAGTGTGTTGAAGGAGGCCGTCCTCACAGCGCTGTTCGTGGCCCTCGTGGCGGTGGCCACCATGGCCATCAAGATCCCCACCGGGGCCACCCAGGGGTACCTCAACGTGGGGGAAGCCGTCATCTTCTGGGCCGCCCTGTGGCTGGGACCCCGCGCGGGAGCCATCGCGGGGGGGCTGGGGTCGGCACTGGCGGACGTGCTCAGCGGCTACGCCATCTGGGCCCCCTGGACGCTTGCCATCAAGGGGGCGGAAGGACTGCTGGTGGGGCTGCTGGCCCACCGCAGCTTCTCGCGCCGTCCCGGCGTTACGGCGACCGCGGTGGGCGCCATGGTGGCCGGTGCCGCCTGGATGGTCCTGGGATATTACCTGGCCTCGGTGGTGGTGCTGCACGGTTTCGCCCCGGCGCTGGCCACCATCCCCGAAAACGGCCTGCAGGGGCTGGCCAGCGTGGTGCTGGGGATCGTCCTGGTGCGCGCGTTCAGCGGGTTCCGGGGTCTGGCGGAAAGGTCGTGACCGTCCGCGAGGCCGCCAGGCGCTGACGGGCGGGCTGCCGGATAGAAGCGGCGGCCGCGGCTCAAAGTACGGACAGGGCCGCGGCTCGCTTTTTTGCCGCGGGCGACCCCAATCCGTGAAGGAGGCGTCCGCCGTGGGCGAACGTTACGAGCGCATCTCCCAGTTCCTCCGGGGACGGTCGGCCCACCTCCAGGCCCGGCTTGCCAATCTGCACAGCAACCTGAGTTGCGTGGTGGATCAGGTGGCGGCATCCCCTGGGGGAACGTTCCTCACCTTCACCCTGTCGTCCCCCCGGGCCGGAACCACCGTCACCCTCAAGGAAGAAGAGATTGCCGAAGTGAGATCCTCCCCCGACGGGCGCCGCCTGACCGTGCGCATGGACGACGGCACGGAATTCACCCTTACGGCCTGAACCACCGCCGATCCCGCGACTCGCCCCTGGCGCCCCGGGGCAACCACCGGGCCGCCGGGTGGCGCTACGGTCGCAGTTCGGCCTCCATCCAGGCGGCGTAGGCGTCGTCCACCTGATCCAGGGGGATGACCAGAAAGGCCGGCACCTGGTAACTGTGCCGCCGCTTGATCTCGTCCCGCAGGGCGGGGACCAGGTCGGCCCTGGTCTTGAGGATGAGGACCGCTTCGCTGGCCCGTTCCAGGCGACCCTCCCAGTGGTAGACGGACCTGATGGCGGGGAACACGTTGGCGCACGCGGCCAGCCGCGCGGACACCGCCGCCTCACCCAGCGCCAGGGCTTCTTCCTCGCTGCCGGCGGTGACGTAGACCAGGCAATACCGGCTCACGGCTGCGGACCCCGCCCCCCGCCGGTCTGCGCCGGACCAGGCACCTGGCTCTCCACCACCTGGGTGTTGGCGATGCGGTCTCCCAGCCGGCGCCCCCGGGGATCGACCAGCACCAGCACGCTTTCCAGCAGGCCCAGGATGGCGCCCACCACCGTCCCCGCCAGCCATCCCACCAGGGGCACCGCCCCCAGCAGGGTCCCCAGGGCCAGCGTGATGTTCCGCCGGGCGGACCCCGCCAGGTCCACGTCCCCCCCTCCCAGGTCGACCACCTGCAAGCCCAGGAGCTTCTTGCCGATGCTGCGGTTCTTCCAGGCCGGGTCCCGGACCAATTCGTACACGAGGGCGTCTTTGGTGAGGACGTAGGCGGCTCCCACCAGGGCTCCCACCACGGGGATGAAGCCCGGAACGCCGGCTATGATGCCGTCGATGAGTGCGGCCAGAAACCGTTTGAACAAATCGGCCTTGGCGCGATTCACCCCTGCACCTCCCCAGCGAAACCCGCGCACCGACCGGCCGGGTTTCCCCTAGACCCCCGCCTCGGGCGCGGCTGCCGGCCCGCTGCGCCCCCGCAGGGCGTCGATGGCCTTGCGGGCCCAGTCGGGGTCGGCCAGGAGGGCACGCCCGATCCCGACCAGGTCGGCCTTGCCCGTGCGCACGATCTCATCGGCGAAAAACGGGTCCGTGATACCCCCGGTCACCAGGACAGGCACCTCCACCACCTGCTTGATCCCCACCGCCAGGGGGACGAAATACCCGGGCGGTGCCCCGGCGGGCCTCGACCCCCCGAGGCCTCCCGAGATGTCGAGCAGGTCAACTCCCGCCTCCACCAGCAGGGGAGCCACCTCCTGGCTCTCCTCCAGGGTGAGGCCTCCCGGCACGTTGTCCGCCGCCCCCAGCCGGTACATCACCGGGAAATCCGGGCCCACCGCCGCCCGCACCGCCCTCACCACCTCCAGGGGGAAGCGGGCCCGGTTCTCCAGGGACCCGCCGTAGCGGTCCTGCCGCCGGTTGGTCAGGGGGGAGAGGAACTGGTTGAGCAGGAAGCCGTGGGCCCCGTGGATCTCCACCGCATCGAACCCGGCCAGGCGCGCCCGCCTGGCGGCCGCCGCAAAGGCCTCCGCCAGCGCCGGCAACTCGTCCTCACCCAGCGCCCGGGGCGCCCGCCCCGTCCTGGGGTGGGGGACCTCAGAGGGACCCACGGGCTGGCTACCGCAAACCGCTTCCGTGGTGGCACCCCCGGCGTGCGTGATCTGGATGGCCACCCGGGCCCCCGTGGCGTGGATGGCGGCCACCAGCTTGCGGAATGGCTCCACCACGCCGTCGTGGTGGATGCCCAGCTGGGTCGGGGTGAGCCGTCCTCCCGGCTGCACATAACTGTGCTCCACGATCACCAGGGCCACGCCCCCGCGGGCCCGCGGCAGGTAGTGGTCGAAGTGACGCCGGGTGGGCTCGCCCTCCGGCGTGGCCAGGTCCGAGGCCATGGGGGGCATCACGATGCGGTTGCGCAGGACCATGCCCTTCCAGGGCAGCGCCTGAGCAGATCCGGCATAACCTCTCCCTTCCTCACTGGCCGGGCGGACCAAGCCGCTCGAGCAACAGGCGGTTCACCACCTGCGGGTTGGCCCGGCCCCGGGTGGCTTTCATCACGTGCCCCACCAGGAACCCCAGCGCCTTGTCCTTGCCCTTGCGGTAGTCAGCCACCACGCCGGGGTTGGCCGCGATGGCATCCTCCACCGCCTTCTCGATCAGCGCCTCGTCGCTTACCTGCTCCAGCCCCTTCTCCCGCACGATCTCCGCCGGGGACCGGCCACTCGCACACATCTCGGCGAAGACCTGCTTGGCCACGCGCAGGTTGACGGTACCCCGGTCGACCATGGCGAGAAGCTCCGCCAGGTGGCCGGGACGCACCGGGATACTCCCTGGCTCCTCGGGGTCGAGACCGTGCTCGTTGAGATACCGCCGGACCTCCCCCATCACCCAGTTGGACACCGTCTTGGGCTGAGGAAAGGCACGCACCGTCTCTTCGAAGAATTCGGCCAGGGCCCCCGGGGGGGGGGGGGCCGGGGGGCGGGC
>Ga0080004_1192480_pt1 | contig 12448 bp, 13 predicted proteins | sample WasSprMetagenome_FD_69207 | JGI IMG/M metagenome (GOLD analysis project Ga0080004, IMG submission 69207) | Sulfidic aquatic microbial communities from Washburn Spring, Yellowstone National Park, USA - WS (SPADES assembly) (version 2) | ecosystem: Environmental > Aquatic > Thermal springs > Hot... | reverse complement strand
GGCCATGGACTCATATGATTTATATCAAATGTTTTTGCTTCCTCATATAGGTCTCTAAATGGTATATACATAGGGTCTGCTCCAATATATCCTGCCATCTCCCAAGTCATACTAACTATGTTTCGAAGTGCATTGCTACTATCTGAAAATACTGGGGCAAAGAGGTCGAAGCCTGGTACGTGCATTGCAATTCCATAAAGCCCCTTACTCAACATTTCTACAGCAATAGCTCCACCCATTAAATTCTTCAAATACATTACTATCGGATGTATATTAGGATTAACAGGATTGTCGTTTTCAGGTGGTATATACATTCTATAATCATATACAGATGTTTGGTGATTATCAACTAGAATTTGTGGTTTCCAATACAGGATATTCGCGGTGACTACTTGGGTTTCATATAGGTTTAATGCATGCCAATCTCTATTATTATCGTGAGATACAGGTACTCCCCATATTGGTGGAGATGTCCTTATATATGGTGTTCTCGTAGTGTAGGTGTAATACCAGTCTCTGTATACGTCGTGTCCGTCTGGGTTTGCTGATGGTAATATTACTATTATTACGTTTTTGAGTATGTTGAGTGTTTTTTCGTCGTTTCTTGTTGCTAATTCGTATACGAGTTGTATTGATGCTTCTGAGTGGTCTACTTCTGGTGAGTGTTGGTCTCCCATTAAATATACTATTGGCTTACCTATTTGTGCTAAGTATAATGCGTCATCTGGGTGTGTTGTCCTAGGATCACTCAGCCTCCTAGCAATATCCCTATAATAATCCAACTTCGCAATATTCTCAGGATCTGAAATAATAACAGTAATAATAGGCCTACCACCAGCAGTTCTACCAATCTCTTGAACAACAACTCTATCAGACAACGCATCAACCAACTTAAAATACTCAACTAAAGGAGCCCAATAAGTCAACTTATAAAGATCACCAATCGAATAACCGAAAAACTCCTCGGGAGAAGGAATACTCTTAGTAGTACTTACTTGTATTGGGTTATTTTCTAGACCTAAAACCCAAATGACACTAGTAGTTGTTATCATTACTGTTAAAATAGCTATTAGAACTAGGTATTTTCGCCTCAAGACTAGAAGTCACCTTTACAAGTAGTAATTTAATATAGGGGTAGGGTTTATAAATACTCTCTATTCTTCTATAAATATCTCCTAATAACACAGTTTAATAAGAGGTCTTTAGTAGTGGTCTCAAAGCTTAAATATAGTGAGTTCTTTAAGGAACATTTTAATTAGGTGATTTTTAAGCGGTATACTTAGTAATTTTTCTAGCTAATTCCATATTTAATCATTTAATTCTCTTACAAAGTTTTCGAATTCTTTTAGATCGTGAAGTGTTATTCCTTTATCTAATTTCTCTTTAAGCTCTATTAGTTCTCTTAATTGATTTTCCTCCTCAATAATTCTTAGTTTTATCACAATATCTATAAATCTCCTCATAGCATCAATACACCTAAAAGGCCTATATTCTCCTGGTTCTAAGAAGGGTCCTTGAGCACTTGATGAGAGGTGACATAGATACTCGTAGATTTTAAGTAGTTTCTTACTATTAGTTTTCACATAGCTCAACTCATTCACCTCTAAATAACTAGATCACTCAGTGGGAGTCTTGGTGTTGGTTTTGGTTTTTCTCTCGGATATCCAATTAGAATAATCATAACCGGCTCCCAGTTCTCAGGTAGTTTTAGCATTATTTTAACAGCTTCTTTAGAAAAAGACATTACCATGTTTATACCTAAACCTAAAGTTACAACAATAAATCTCCAACCTTGAATATTTCCACAACTAGGAGACCACCTAGCTGTATCTAAAAATCTTCTCCACTAGATCTCTCGGTATCATTTCATCTGTAAACTCCTCTAATAGTCCTCTTACTCACGACTAAATTAATTTAAATTTGAAATAGACAAAGATAAGACACCTAAGCGTTCAATATGAATTTCACGTTTTTCGTAAGAGTTTTCCGGGTTTAGCACCTGTGTGTTTACCTTCTCTAATTACAAGTCTCCCATTAACTAATAAGTACTCTATACCAGTAGAGTATGCGTGTGGGTTTTCATATGTTGCTCTATCCCTTACTGTATAGTAGTTGAATACTACAATATCGGCTTTAAAGCCTGGTCTCAGAATACCCCTGTCATAAAGCCCTATCTTCCTAGCTGGTAAAGAAGTCATTTTCCTAATAGCTTCAGTTAAACTTAAAACCCTCAGTTCTCTCACATATTTAGCGATAACTCTTGGAAATGCACCATAATTTCTAGGGTGAGGAACCCCTTCGCCTAGTTTCATTACTAAGCCATCACTCCCAATAGCTACTAGGGGGTGGGAGATAGCCTTAATAACATCATCTTCACTCATAGTGTGTATTACTACGCTTGTTAAGCCTTTATCATCTATGAGTAACTTAGCTATTGTGCTTATAGGGTCAATATTCCACATTCTAGAGATCTCTTCAATACTCTTCCCAAGAACCTCAGAGTGGCTTTCAGAATGTGATATCTTTATTTTATCCCAATCTGTATGTGCTTCCTCAGGTATCCCATATCTCACTAGGAATTTTCTTAGTTTATCTAATAAACCCGGATCTTTCAATCTCTCTACTAATTTATTAAAACCTCCTTCTCTAATCCATCCTGGTAATAGAGATTCTAGATATGTAGAACTAGCTGTGTAGGGATATGCATCGGCGCTGAAATCATATCCTCTTTTAACATACTCCTCGAGTAAACTTAGAATTCTAGTTACAGATCCCCAAGCTGGCGTCCCAGCTGCTTTAATATGAGATATCTCAACACTAACACCACTAGTTAAACCTATTTGTAATGCCTCAATAACAGCGTCTAAAACTCCAATCCCCTCATTCCTCATATGTGTAGCATAAATGCCATTATATTTCGCGACAATTTTAGATAACTCGATAAGCTCATATGTATCAGCAAACATACCCGGAATATAGATAAGCCCTGAGGACATCCCAAAAGCACCTGCATTTAAAGCTTCAACTAGTAAATTCTTCATTTCGCTAAGTTGTCTCTCTGAGGGCTTAACTTCTCCTACTCCTAGAACAGCACTTCTCAATGTTCCATGTCCAACTAGAACAGCTATATTTACACTCTTCTCCAACTTCTCGAGTTTTTCAAGGTATTCACTAAAAGATCTCCACGGTAAACTACCAAATTCCCTAATAAATTCGATTTCACTGTGTTCTAAGAACTCTCTATTATTACCTGTAACTGGGGCGGGGGTATAGCCACAATTACCTACAAGAATAGTTGTAACTCCCTGTGTAACATAGTTATCAGCTGTTGGAACTAGAAATATACTAGTATCACTATGATTATGAATATCTATAAAACCAGGTGCTACGAAAAGATCACTGGCATCAATAACTTCTTCTGCACTCTCACCAGATAAATCCCCTATTTTAACTATAGAATCACCAATAATCCCAATATCACTCCTCCACGGTGGTGCACCAGTTCCATCAATAAGAAAACCTCTTTTAACTATAATATCATAGTGTGTAATAACCAAACACCCCTTAAAGACTATTAGCCGAGATACGAGATAATAATATTTACTCCTCTAGTTAAAAAGTGCTATAGATATCTGCTGTACTACAAACTCATAGTTACTGTAGAGTTGCCCTAGGTTAAAAGTATATAAAGAGTCAAGTACTAATCACATATCAGATGTATCTCTCGTGGTGTAGTAGATGCGGGTTAAAGGGATATCATCTAAACTTATTGTTGCAATAGTAATTCTAATAGTAATAGTGGCCTCTGTCTCCGCGTACTTTATTTATACATCTCGACGTGCACAACCAGGAGCTCCTCAACTAGAGAGAACATTGATTATAGCTATACCAGAAGAGCCTGAAGGTCTTGATATTCAGCAGGTGACTTGGGCTAACGAAGTTCACGGATTGATCTATCAACCCCTAGTAATACTTGGACCTAATATGAGTTTAGTTCCTGATTTAGCGGTAAGCTGGGAGGTCTCGGAGGATGGTACTGTAATAATATTTCACCTGCCAAAAGACGCTAAGTTCTCTAATGGTGATCCGCTCACAGCAGAAGTTATTAAGAAGTCTATAGAGAGATATAAGACTATTTCACCATATGCTGAGGACTTTGCAGATGTAGAGAGAATAGAAGTTTTAGACGAATATACTGTTAAATTAATTCTAAAGAGGCCGGCTCCATATCTCTGGGCAGTACTTGTAACCGTTTATGGAGCACCTGTTAATGCCAATGTAGCTGAGAAAGTTGGTGATGCAGAATTTAACAGGAATCCTGTGGGTAGTGGTCCTTACAAACTAGTTGAGTGGGTTAGAGGTTCTCATGTTGTCTTAGAGAGAAATGAGTATTATAAAACAAATATACCTTTTGTCAAAAACAAGGGACCAAACCCCTACATAGATAAAGTAATAATAAGGTTTATCCCCGAAGACCTCACTAGAATAGCTGAGCTTGAAGCTGGAAGAGTACACATTGTTAGAGGAGTCCCCTTAACTGAGGTTAAGAGGCTTAAAGAAAACCCGAATATACAGTTATATGAGACGCTATCACCTGGTATACACTACATTATGGTTAACGTGTTAAAAGAGCCTCTAAATGACGTTAGAGTACGTAAAGCAATAATGTTGGCAATTAATAGAAATGAAATAGCAACTGTGCTAGAAGGTAATGTAGTACCCTGGTATTCATTCCTCTCTCCAACAAATCTATGTTTCAATAAGACTGTAGAAGAATTAGCTGAAAAACTCTACGCGTATAATTTAGAGAAAGCTAAAGAATTACTTAAAGAAGCAGGCTGGGTTGATACTGATGGCGATGGAATAGTTGATAAGAATGGTGTTCCACTAAAACTTACATTACTATCCGCTGTAGATGATCCAGCATTAAAGAAGGCAGCACCATTAATTCAAGCACACTTAGCTAAAGTAGGTATAGCTATCGAGATCAAGGAATACATGTATGACTACGTGAGATCTTTAACTAGAGAGTGGAACTTTGAGCTAGCTTTGAGAAGATTCTCATGGGCTGATCCAGACATACTCATATACTTAGTTCACAGCGAATATGGTAATTACACATATTCAAACCCTGAAGTTGACAGACTACTAGAACTCGGGCGTGGAGTAGTAGATATGACTGAGAGGACTAAAGTGTATTCTAAAGTACAGGAAATATTGTTAGAAGATCTCCCATTAATACCTCTATTTGTGCTGAAAGAGTATACCGCTGTCACTAAGAATGTTAAAGGGTTAATTGTACTTCCACCATATGGTGACCTCATAATTCACGATGCATGGATAGAGAAAGGATAATCTATATCTCAACGCGAGAAAAGCCATAGTAAGTAAAGTGCAAATATAGTAATATAGTCTGGGAACTTGAAATGGGATTATTGACTTATATTACTAAGAAGCTCTTAATAGGAATCCCTGTTATTTTTGGTGTAACTATAATTCTTTTTTACATAATGTATATTTTACCTGGAGATCCTATACAGCTTCTCTTATCTGGGGAGAGAGTTACTCCTGAGCGAGTAGAAGAGTTGAGGAGGGCTTGGGGTCTTGATCAGCCTGTTTACGTGCAATACTTTTACTGGCTTTCTCGTATTATTAGAGGTGATTTAGGGATTTCCATAGTTACTAAGCAACCTGTTTCTCTACTCATACTTCAACGATTACCATATACTCTAGCACTAATGTTAACTTCAATATTATTATCATATGTTATTGGAGTTTTAACTGGAATTATAACGGCTTTAAAGAGGGGTTCACTATTAGATAGTATTTTATCAACATCGAGTATAATTTGTTACTCAATACCTGGCTTCTGGTTTGGTTTAATATTAATGCTTATTTTTGCCTACTATCTACGTCTCTTTCCAGTTTCAGGTTATGAGGGGTGGCATTCACTAATTTTACCCGCATTATCCCTAGCTTTACCATCATCAGCTTATGTAATGAGACTTACAAGAGCTGAAATGATTGAAGTGCTTGGCGAAGACTATGTAAGAACAGCTTGGGCTAAGGGTCTTAGTAAGAGGAGAGTTTTATTAGTTCATGCATTAAGAAACGCTATAATACCTGTAGTTACAATGTTTTTCTTAGATTTACCATGGTTAATGGGTGGTGCAGTAGTAATAGAGACGTTGTTTGCTTTACCTGGGATGGGTAGATTACTATATGTTTCAATATTGAAGCAAGACTACCCTGTTGTTCAAGGTATTGTGTTAATAATAACTATTCTCACAGTAGTTTGTAATACTCTTGGTGATGTTGTAATTGCCATATTAGATCCAAGAATACGCTTTGAAAGAGGTCGTAGTGTATGATTCGCTTAATTAGTGAGAGAATTAAGTTACTGAGTAATAATGAGACATTTAAACTCTTCTTAACTTATAAGAGAGGTGTTATAGGCCTCTTACTCTTATCTCTAATGGTATTTCTTGCATTAACAGCTGATTTCATAGCACCTAAGAGATTTGACGAAGTAGATCCCTCTTCTAGGCTATTACCGCCATCTATTAAATACCTCTTTGGAACAGATCACTTGGGGAGAGATGTTTTCAGTAGAGTTATATATGGTGCTAGAATAGCTCTATGGGTGGGATTACTAGTAGTCTTAGTTGAGGCCGGTATAGGTGTTCCTCTAGGTTTACTAGCTGGTTTCTATGGTGGTAAAGTTGACAAATTTATCTCGGCAATAACTGACTTGATCTGGGCTTTTCCGCCAATAGTACTTGCTCTTGCAATAGTTACTATACTTGGACCTGGATTAACTAATGTTGTCGTAGCTGTTGCAGTAGTTAGTTGGGCACCTTACACTAGAGTAGTGAGAGCTAAGACTTTGTCAATAGTTAGTAGAGAGTTTATAATTGCTGCTAGAGCTATTGGAGAATCTAGTTTTAGTATAATGCTTAGATATATTTTACCTAATACACTACCCCCAATAATAGTTTTAGCTACACTCACAATACCTTCAGCAATACTCTACACTACTGCACTTAGTTTTCTAGGTTTTGGTGCTCAACCACCAACTCCAGATTGGGGTCTTATGCTCAGTGAGGGAAGAGATTATATATTTAAAGCACCTTGGTGCTGTGTGTTTCCAGGATTATTTATAACTCTAACTGCACTTAGTTTTAATCTGCTAGGTGATGCTCTTAGAGAAGTCTTAGATCCTAAGTTGAGATACGGGTGATCTTTTGCCGAGAACACTACTCAGTATAAAAGATCTTAGAGTATACTATGAGACTATTAGAGGCTATGTTAAAGCAGTTGATAGTGTAGATCTAGAGATCTATGAGGGAGAAAGCTTTTGCCTAGTTGGTGAAACTGGGTGTGGTAAGAGTACTTTAGCATTAGCAATACCTAGACTACTACCTCCAAATGCTAGAATTTTAAGTGGTAGTATTATGTTTAAAAACATAGATCTATTGAAGCTAAGTGATAGTGAGCTAGAAGAGATTAGAGGGAGAGATATAGCAGTAGTATTTCAAAACCCCATGAGTTCTCTAAACCCAGTTCTCAGAATAGGTCTTCAAGTAGGAGAGCCATTAGTAGCACACTTTAAAACACCGTGGAGAGAAGCATTAATCTCTGCAATTAAACAGTTAAGTAGAGTTGGCATTCCCGATCCCCATTTGAGGTCTAAGGATTATCCACATGCATTTAGTGGTGGTATGAAGCAGAGGTCTATGATAGCTATGATGACGTCTTGTAAGCCGAGTTTACTAATAGCTGATGAACCTACAACAGCTCTAGATGTCACTATACAAGCCCAAGTACTTAGACTTATACGTGAGCTTAAAGAAGAATATGGTCTCACATTACTATTAATAACACATAATTTTGGTATAGTAGCGGAAATGTGTGATAGAGTTGGTGTAATGTATGCTGGAAAACTAGTTGAAGTAGGTAATGTAATAGATATCTTTGAATCACCACTTCACCCCTATACTAAGGGTTTAATAGAGTGTGTAATTGCTAGGAGGAAGTCGAAATCAAGACTTAGTCAAATACCAGGAGCTCCTCCAAGTCTCATAAATCCACCAGGTGGTTGTAGATTTCACCCTAGATGTCTCTACGCTACTAGCAGGTGTACTAGTGAGGAGCCGGGATTAATTGAGGTTTCTAGAGAACACCTAGTTGCTTGTCATAATTATGTGAGGTGAATTTCTACGAGGATTTTAGAGGTTAAAGATTTGAAAAAATATTTTGAATTTAAAAAGGGTATTTTTAGTAAACCACAATATATTCGCGCTGTTGATGGGGTTTCTTTTAGTGTTAATAAGGGAACTACACTTGGAGTTGTAGGTGAATCTGGTTCTGGTAAGACTACTCTTGGATTAACTATTTTAAGGTTAATTGAGCCGACTTCAGGCATGATTTTATTTAATGGTCGTGATATAATGCACCTTAGTAGAGATGAGCTTAAGTGGTTTAGGAGGTCTACTGGGATAGTTTTTCAAGACCCATATTCCTCTTTAAATCCTAGAATGAGGGTTAAAGAGATTCTTGAAAGGCCTTTGAAAATACATACAGATTATGATGAGAAGACTCGTAGTGAGATAATTGTTAAAACTCTAGAGGAGGTTGGTTTAAGTGAGGAGCATTTAATGAGATATCCTCATGAGTTATCAGGTGGTCAACAACAGAGAGTGGCTATTGCGAGAGCTATAATACTCAAGCCTCTCTTAGTAGTACTAGATGAGCCTACATCATCGCTTGATGTATCAGTTCAAGCACAAATATTAAACCTACTACTAGATCTTCAGAGTAAACACGAGTTGACATATATATTTATAACGCACGACTTACTCACAGCTAGACATATTAGTGACTACATTATGGTAATGTATGCTGGTAAAGTCGTTGAATATTCAACTACGCGAGAAATATTTACTAATACAAAACACCCATATACACTCTCACTACTCTCATCAATACCAATACCAGATCCAAAATTAAAGAGTAGAAGACGTATTGAAATCACAGGTGAACCTCCAAGTCCATTAAACCCGCCTAAAGGTTGTAGATTTCACCCGAGATGTCCATATGCCATAGAAATGTGTAAATTAAAAGAGCCTGAGCTACTCGAATATAGTAAAGAACACTTCATTGCATGCCATAGGGCTAGTGAACTCGATTTCACAGAACTCCTCAAAGATATTACTAGTTTCTTTGCTTAAAGCACACATAGACACTGCTTACCTTAAAGAGAATAGGGGAATATTAATTTAGAGCACATATTTCTAATTAAATATACAGGTGTAATATTATGAGAGAGTGTATTGAAGAATACCCTGATGAAGTGAAAACTCACACAGCTCTCCACGTTGTAAAAGGAGCTGTTGTAAGGGTTTTAGGTGAAGAAGCCTTATGGACTGCTAGTACATATGTGAGTGGTAAACACGGTAGACTCACAGTGAAGTTTAATAGAAAGCTTACACCTGAAGAAGTAAAAGCTATTGAAGAACTTGCTAATAAGAAAGTAGAAGAAGACTTAAAAATAGAGGTTAAAATACTTCCACGAGGAGAAGCAGAGAGAATATATGGGAACATTATATACGATCTTTTCCCCATACCGGGAGAAATACGAGAACTATCAATAGTAATAATTTACGATACTGATGGCAGCATATGGAATATAAATGCTTGTAATAAACAACATGTAAAAAGTACTAGGTGTATTGGTAAAATAAAACTTGAAAAACCAAGATTTAGAGCTTCAAAACAACTACTTGAAATACCTTTCAATATAGAGTCTTAACTATGTTTATTTTTACATGTCTCTAAGTGTTCAAAGTTTTTAAACACTACTTATTTAAGCATATATTGTGTAAGTATTGTTACACAGATAGCACTAACCGAGTAGAAGATGAGTAATATGCCTAAAGCTAAGGATAGAGTTTCTCTACCACTCCTTGATAATAAGTAAATTCCAATAATAAGTGCAATAACATCCATTATATAGCTGATAACTATAGAAATAAATGAAGATACTGGAAACATCAAATATATAAAAGAGATTGGAAACGATAAAGTTGTTAAAGTTAAACCTATAATAAATAGTAATATAGTTCTCTTATTAGACACCTATTTTAACACCTCTATGCAACTATTACTCACATCGTGATATTATAACACAGGTGTGAGGGAAACTAGGTAAAACCCCTCTTTAACCCTTAGCTCTAAGTGAGAATAAACCTGTAACTTTACTATTTATGCTTTTATTGACACTTTTACATATCTTGGGAAATTCTAGTTAGAGATGTATGATGTATTAAGGACATGTATATGTATTTAGAAAGAAATTAATTAGATGTTGTATGTAATACTTCTGGGGGTTGATGTGACTCGTAAATTGTTCTACATTATTGTGGTAGCTGGAATTCTAGTTATCTTTATTACCACGTTATTCCTACGTGGATCGCGTCAAGCAAGCTCAATTAAACTAGAAGTTAAGGGTTTATATATAGATGACTCTAATGGTTATCCATCAATTATTATAGATTTTACTGCAAATAAATATGGTTTTGTCTTTAAGCTTTTTGACGAGAGAGGGGGGCTTATAGATATGAAAACGCCAATAGAGGGGGCTACAAGGATCTCTCTATCACTTACTGGTCTAAAACCATATATAACTATTACTGAGCCTAGAACATATGTTCTCAAGGTGTTTTACAATGATCGAGAGGTCTATAGTAAGACAATAAATGTTAATGGGGCTTCAATCTTGGCAGAGTTATTAGAGTGTGATGTTGAGAAATCTACTAGTGAGTTAAAGCTTCTATCTCTATATATCTGGGTAAAAAATACAGGCGATGCACCATTATACCTATGTGATGTAGCATGTACACCACCATTAGAAGTCTATATTAATGGTGAAAAAGCCCAATTTTATTTAAGTAGAGAGTTATTGGTTATAAGACCTGGAGAAATACAAGTGGTAAAGATAAGTCTATTACCTGTAGCTATTAAAAACCCCATAGTTAACGTAGAAATTATAATCGGAGAAATTAAAGAAACCTTAACATTCAATCTCAAAGAAACCCTTAAACTGGAATAAGAATAAAATAATTATTTACTACGCATACTCTAAAACTAGCAGCGAAATAGATGGAAGTTCTTGGTCCCAAAGCAATCTCTAACTTTAACATGTCCAGGTGTAATCTCTTCTTTCTTAACTAATAAATACATATGTATCATTATAGCTAATGATCTCTCGTGCTAAGCATCAAAGATATTTTGTACTCGTTCATAGTCTAATAGGAATTAGTCTATAGATATTTCGCCAGAGATCACACAGGTGTAAACTACGTATAAACCCTAATGGATGGAGTATTACTTTAGGGACTTCTTACCTTAGAATGGAATATTTATGATTAAGAGGTCTTTGCGGGTTTACGGGTTCAATGAGTGAATTAATGTCTTAAACTATGGTTTTAATGTTGTAAAAGTTCTTTTCACGGCTTCTCTATGTAGTGGTGTTTGCCATGCTACATATTTACCTATACCAAGTTCTAGATCTCTCTCTCTGATGGGGGAATATCAATCCAGAGAAAGGGATCTCTTAGAGTAATATCATCTACTATGAGGTTTAATTCTACTAGCTTATTTAGCAGAGATATTTTCTCTCTCGTAAAGAGTGTATCAGGATCTTCTACAGCTCTAATAAGCCATTCTTTCTCCTCATTGCTAAGAGAGTGTATAAAAGAGTAGAGTTTTTTAGGATTTAATAATGTTTTTAATAACGCTTTCTACGCCCCAATTATACTGGTAAAATTGTGAGAGTATATCTGGATTACCACCAGTAAATCTCCAAATATCTTCAAATATTGGTTTAAGACCTGGAAGTTTCTCATATAATTCTTTAAAACCCTCTCTACTCATATTCCACATAGCTCTTAACCAAGCCCATCTATGTCTACCAATTTTAGTCCTCGTTATACCCTCACTTGTAGTCACAATTACAACTATACTTTCATAGCTTTCAAGAGAACATTCTATTAATCCTAAGAGTTCTTTTACATAGAGTTCCGCTTTATTTAAGCCTTTGATTGCTGTTTTGGGTTTTATATGGGTTTATATATCTTGATGTCACTCTTTCGCTATAATTATTACGTGTACTCTTTTTCCATGTAGTGGTTTTATTTCGTCTTGATATTCTATTAATGGGTAGAGCACAACAGCGTTCTTCCTAAACTTTATTACAGAACACTCAGCATATATGAATCTAGCCATTAGTTGTCACCAGTACTGAATAATGACAAAACATTTATAAGCTTAAAAGCGAGTGTATATATTGGTGAGCTACTCTGTGAGGGGTGAAGAGCCCACTGTTATTGAAGCCTTGAAGATGAAGGCTCTCCCCGAGGGTAGCTGTGACAAGCTCCTAGAGTTTCTG
>Ga0080004_1122606_pt1 | contig 12449 bp, 14 predicted proteins | sample WasSprMetagenome_FD_69207 | JGI IMG/M metagenome (GOLD analysis project Ga0080004, IMG submission 69207) | Sulfidic aquatic microbial communities from Washburn Spring, Yellowstone National Park, USA - WS (SPADES assembly) (version 2) | ecosystem: Environmental > Aquatic > Thermal springs > Hot... | reverse complement strand
CATCTCGAGAGATCTACCGACAACTTCTCCAGCAGGAGGTAGCCAAGTCGGGTTCTTAACTAAGGAGTTGGCGCAGTAGGACACGGCCTCTGCAGTGCTCAGGTATTGGCATCTCTTGCCTACGTCCGTGCTCGTCCACCATTGAACGAATTGCCATGCAGCCTCCTTCTGCTTCGAAAGCGCAGGAATCATAATACCCCAAGTCCACAAGCCGGTTACTCGTTTTTTGGTCGCTTCTGCGTATGGAACATAGGCGAGGGCTATATTGCCCACAACCTTAGAGATGGAGGGATCTTGGGCGCGGTACCCTAGAGTTTCACAATCGATAACCATCGCTAACTTTCCATCGCAAAGTAGTGTTTGTAGTTCTGCCCAGTGAAGTGTGGGATATCCCGGTGGTCCATAATCCCTTAATAGTGTACAATAAAGTTCAGTCGCCTTAACACCTTCTGGACTATTGAATGCAGGCATCCACTTCTCATCGAACCATCTTCCCCCATAAGTCTCTAGAAAGATGGTCCAAGGCCAAATGTTAGCGACCTGCCCAGGGACACTACGACACGCAAACGCGTAAATATCCTCTTTTGGATGATGCACTGCTTTCGCAGTGTCCAAAAGCTCCTCCATGGTCTCTGGGGCCTTCGTCAAACCATACTTTGCAAATATACTGGTGTTAATAATCAAGGTTTGAGTATGGCAGAATAATGGTAATCCGTATATTTGGCCCTTATAGCTGAGTGAATCAAGGTACTTCTTAGAGAAGTTTTCTAGTTTGAACCACGCAGGGTTGCAAAGCTCTGGCTTTGCAATAAGTTCGTTAAGTGGGGTAAGTCTTCCCATAGGGCCGAATTGTACTGTCCGCATGAAGTCATATTGTATGACATCGTAAAGTCCCGTTCCAGTCGCTAGGTCTACTGTAACCTTCTCGAGCAATGTCACCTCAGGCATGACCTCGAAGTTCACCTTAATCCCAGTAGCCTCCTCGAATTCCGGCACTAAGTCAAACATTCTTTTATTCTCGATTCGCTCGTCGCAAGCAACATTGATTGTTACGCCTTTCCATCGTTTTGATGTAGGCGTTGGTGTAGGCGTTGGTGTAGGCGTGGTGGGCGCCGCCACCGTCTTCGTCACTGTTTCCGTTACTGTCGGACCGGGCACCTTAATCCTCTCTGCTGGTTTACCGAGCCATGCAGCGGCTCCACCGATGGCGAGGCCAGCAGCGAGGGCCCCCACCGTCTTGAGGTACTTCCTCCTCCCCTCCTGCGGTGGAGCCTGGGACTTTACGTCATCTCGTTCTGGTTTCGTACTCAAAATCTTATCTCCTTTTTATTTTTCCGTGCAGAAATGTATACATAGTTCCCCTATAAAAGCTTTTTCCTTTAGGGAGTAGAGCCTGCTAGGTGCTTCGAACCTTGATTCTATCAAGCCCTCCTCTTCAAGGGATAGGAGGATATCGTGGAACTCTGCTGGGCTCTCACCCATGCCCCCGCCCTTAGGGCGTCATAAAGCTCGTCAAACGTGGTTCCTGACGGCTTTCTTTCACGAGGCTGAGGACACGCTGTTTCACTTCCTCTCTAGTCAAAGCCTTTGCTATGATTTTCTCTCTCACCTCTAGTTTCCTAGCGATTGGGACTCTCCTCCCATTGGATGTTTCTACTCAGTACCTTTCAACCACCTCAACCTTCTTGGGCTTTTTAAGTAGCCTCTTAAGGAAGCTCTTTTTTCTCCTCCCCACTTTAGTAGGACAGTTTTAGATTATGGCTTTCTCCGTCTTTTTGTTGAAAACGTGAACTCTATTAATGTCAAAGGATAACCAACACTTGTCACCGGTATTAGCTCTGAAGTCTGGTGAGGTTTTGACTTTGATTAAGTTCTCTCCAACCTTCAAGTCGAGTACGATCTCGGACCCTAGGGGCTCTATCACGCAGACTTCTCTCTTAACATTAGCTGCTGGGACTCGTTTCTTATGAACCAGAATGTCTTCTGGCCTAATGCCCAATATCAGCTTCGAGCTTGTGGCCTGCTGCTTGACAACATGTCAATTGTGTCTGGAATGGGGAGGGTGAACACCCCTACATCTAGGAAGCATTCCCCATTCTTTTCCATAAAAGTGCGGTCTATAATGTTCATGGGTGGGCTGCCAAGGAAACCCGTCATGAAGAGGCTCTGGACTATCGTATACCTTGTCGGGCGTGGCAAGTTGCTGTAGCATGCCATAGTTCATTATCACTATTCTATCCCCCATGGTCATGGCCTCTGCCTGGTCGTGGGTGACGTAGACCGTTGCGACCTCCAGCTCCTTCTGCAACCTCTTCAGCTCCGCCTTCATGTAAATCAAGTTTGGCATCTAGGTTGCTTAAAGGCTCGTCCAATAGGAAAACCCAAGGATACCTGACGATGGCCCTACCCAACGCTACTCTTTGGGCTTCACCACCGCTAAGCTACTTAGGCTTCCGATTCAGCAGATGGGTGATCCTGAGAAGCTCCGCCACGCGCTTCACCCCCCTTCTATCTCGTTTTTGGGAAGCTTGCGCATCCTAAGCGGGAAGGCAATAATGTCGAAGACTGTCATGTGAGGATAGAGCGCATACGACTGAAAAATCATCGCGACATCCCTGTCCTTCAGAGGGAACACGTTCACCAACGTGGTCCCCTATTTATATCTCCCCATCGTCAACGGTCTCCAAGCCAGCAATACACCTTAGAGTTGTGGTTTTCCACAGCCTGAGGGGCTCAACAGAACTAGAAACTCCTTGTCCTCAACATCAAGGCTCACGTCATTAACAGCAACAACATCTCCGAATCTCCTCGAACTCATCTCAAAATTATTTAAGCCCCTCTAAATATAAACTTTATCATGGAATTTAGGGAGCTTTCTGATGGTGAGTGGGAGCTTATTAGGCCTTTGTTGCCTCCTAAGGCTAGGACCGGTAGGCCTAGGGCCGATGATAGGAGGACGATTAATGGCATACTATATGTTCTCGTTACTGGCTGTAGGTGGATGGACATGCCTCTTAAGTACAGCTCATATAAGACATGTTGGAGGAGGCTTAAGATTTGGAGCCGCGAGGGGGTCTGGGCGAAGGTGCTTGAGGCTTTAGCCTCTAGGGCGTATGCTGAAGGTAAACTGAGCCTAGATATAGTGGCTGTTGATAGCACAACCATAAAGGCTAGGAAAGGGGGGAGCTCGTGGGCCACGATGGATGTAAAAAGGTGAGGGGGACAAAGGTTCATGTGGCGGTAGACCCTCAGTCCCTGCCGTTAAGCATCAGGGTAGGGCCTGGAAACGAGCATGACAGTGAGAGGTTCGTAGATGTTATGGAGGGCGTAAAGGTTAAGCTTGGAAAAGGTAGGTCTAAAACAAGGCCTGGGGAGTTAGTTGGAGACTCTGCATACGACGCGAGGGAGATAAGGACATACCTGAGGAGGAGAGGTATAAAGGCGAATATACCAGTCAATCCTAGGAACAGGCGTAGGCCTAAGTGTGGAAGGCCATACAGGCTCAACATGGAAACCTATAAACGCATGAGGGGAGCTGTTGAGAGGCTCTTCTCATGGCTTACAGGAGGGTTCAGGAGGCTCGCCCTAAGATGGGAGAGGCTAACATCAACATTCCTAGGCTTCATACAACTAGCCTGCATCACGATATACTGGAGAGTTTTGAGATGACTTCCTCGTTAAATTAAGCCTAACCCTCGTCAAGATCTCCACCTTAATTAATATATGCAAAGAATATAATAAACTTTATCTATGTTAGCTCCGCTCCGATTACTCCTCCTTGTCACGTCTTCCTAAAGGCACGCGCGCGGCGCGAAGGGATGTGCGACGAGTGTCTCAAGCTTTTCACATTGAAGGAGGGGACAAGCTACCACCCTCTGCAGATGTTGATAAGGACTTCAAAAACAGCCTGCCAGACTCTGGGTACGAGAGAGGCTAAGGATTCAGAGAGACTGCAGGAGGGTTTGCGCGCGCTGCTTGCGGAGACTACGTTGTCATGCTTACGTTCCCCATCAAACTCACGGGCTGGGACATGGACGTAGCGGCTGTTCGCGCGCAACATTACCATCAACATCAATTATAGCAGCTTTTATCATCTTAGTGCCAACATAATGCCCAGAAGGCTCATATACCTAAATCAAGATTTATATTTCCTAAGAAATTTACGGTTTGAACTATGAAGTATTTAGGGGGTCTGACTTTATTCTGCTATTCCGAGTCTCTTTAATGTTTCTGTTGTTGGAATGCCTTTCTCATCCCATCCCCTAAATGCATAGTATTCACTTAGCATCACATTGAGTTCATTTTGACTAATAAGTTGTCCAAGGGCTCCTCCTTCATTTAACTTTTCATGCATAATGCGGTATGGCAAGGTGTCTTCATCACGGGTAATACCGCAATTTACGTTGAACATCCTTTTAATGTTGTAAATCCTTTCTCCTGCTTCAAGCATGGAATCCAATGTTATGGGTATACCCGTTGTGAGTGAGTATAACCCAGGTATATGCCCAGGTGGTATACTTAAGAACTTACATATTATTAGCGATTCAAGTACTTCGTGCCAGTTCTGTAAAATTCCCAGCACCCGTCCCTTATTCTTAATTTTGAATCTATCTAAACGTTCATAGATTTTTAAGTCAGTCATCCTTTCTCCCTGTTCTATGCGAAGTATCAAGCCTTGCAGATGGCAGGCACCTCTATTCGATACGGCATACTGGAGACCCATACCTTTAAATGCTCTTGGATCATGCATAGGCATTTCAAGTCCTTTTACATGCATAGCAAATTTTTCGCTATCTTTACCGAATTTCTCTGACGCTCTTTTTACTCCCTCCGCTAAAATATCTCCTATTCCCTTTCTTTCACCGATAGCTTTGATAAGTCCAATTATTGATTCGGGATCTCCCCATTTCAAACTAACATTCGGTGCTTCTTTATTTGTTATTATTCCCTTGTCATAGCATTCTATTGCAAAAGCAATACATACGCCTGTTGAAATTGTGTCCATACCGTAATGGTTACATAGTGAGTTTGCTTTGATGATAACATCCAATCTGCCATTTAATAATAGCGAGCCTAGAGATGTTAATGTTTCGTATTCCGGGCCCCTCTTTAGTTCTAATCCTGCATATGGGCCCTCCTCGACTTTCACATATCTCCAGCAAGCAATTGGGCAATTCCAGCACGCAATTTTTCTCTTCACCATAGTCTCATTATACACTTCCCCGGATATTTTCTCAATCTTATCCCAGTCCCCCACAGTAAAGTTTTTTATAGGAACATCCCCATATTCATAGAATGATAAGAGCTCTCCACTTGTCCCATACGAAGAATATATCTGCGTGGTTGGAAAGGACATAATCTGCGGGTATATTCGTCTAAGTATTTTCTTGATGCGTTCAGGATCCTTTATCGGGATTTCCTTGGTTCCCTTGACCGCTATAGCCTTTAGTAATTTTGCGCCCATAACGGCTCCCATTCCACACCTTCCCGCAGCCCTTCCCTCATCATTCAGAATTGATGCAAATCTAACTAGTCTCTCTCCAGCAGGGCCTATACAAGCAACTTTAAAGTTTTCACCTAGCTCATTTTTAAGAAGCCTCTCGGTTTCAAGACACCCCCTACCCCACAAAGCATTGGCACTTTCTATTCTGACTTCTTCATCATTAATAAGTAAGTAAACTGGTTTCTCGGATTTTCCTTCAATTATTATGCCGTCATATCCTGCTCTTTTTAGTTCCCTTGCCCAAAAACCGCTTGAGTGAGCTTCACCCCAAGCGTTTGTTAAGGGAGACTTTGCACAGACGACATATCGTCCAGTGCAGGGTACTAAAGTTCCAGTTAACGGTCCTGTCATAAAAACAAGTTTGTTTTCAGGTTCAAGGGGTGAAACTTCACGCCTAACCTCTTCATAGATTATTTTAGCTGCAAGCCCGACTCCTCCAATAAATTTCCTTAGAACTTCCTCTTCTATGTTATTAACTTGCACATTTCTGGAGGATAGATCCACTCTTAGAATTTTACCCCTATATCCATACATATGCAGTTCCTCAAACTTTATAAAGTTTCTTTATTAGCTCTATATCTTCTTCTGGAATTAGTGGAATCTCTTTTTTAAAGAAGTTTGCCACAAATTGCGTCATCGCGACTTCTTCTAGGGTCTCAACTATAGTTTCAGCCTCCAAAAGGTTGTATCCAACACCTACAACACCGTGATTCATAAGTATTAAAGCTCTGGCGCCATCAATGTGTTTACCAACGAGGTTGGCTAAAGCATCTGTACCAGGGAAAGCCCATGGCACTATCTCAACTTTTCTCAAGACAACAGCTGACTCAGCCGTTATCGGCTGTATTGGAATTCCAGCTAAAGCTAAACCGGTTGCAACTGGATTATGGCAATGAACCACTGCGTTCACGTCAGCCCTTTTCTTGTATATCATGGCATGGAACGGCGTCTCTGTGGATGGTCTTATTACGCCTTCAATAACTTTTCCATCCAAGTTCACTTTTATTAGATCATCTGGTTCTAGCTCACCCTTGAAAACCCCGCTTGGCGTCATCCAAAACTCATTAGCCCCGGGTAAGCGAGCACTAACGTTTCCACCTAAGGCCGATACTAAGCCTCGATCGAACAATCTCTTCATAGTACTACAGATTTCCTCTTTCAAATCTTCCTCTAAATTCTCCGAAAGGAACTCGTTCACAGCAAATCACCTTCTAAGACTTGTTTGCTTTCCGCAAATTTTAATCCCCATTTTGAATTACTATTTTCAGCTTTATCGCTTAATTAATTTTTCCGTTCAACTCTCTTTTCTCTTATGGATTGAGCGAGTGTATGGCAAGAGGAAGTGTCATGTTAAGATACGCTTCGTGGTTGACGTTAGGACGAAGGAGGATTTAGCGATGGATGTAACTACGGATAACAAGCGTGACTCTAAAGCCCTACCGTGCCTAATAATGAATGCTTCAAGGCATAGAACTATTATTGAGGCATATATGTATGTATGGATGAAGCTTATGATTCAGTAAAGTCCTATAGGCGTCTAGGAAGAATGGGAATAAAGCCGATTATTAATTAGGCCTAGAAGAAACGCTAGGATGGACGGAGGGCCTCCTGAGAGGCATAATTCAGTGATGATTCTTAAAACCCTTGGGGAAGAGAAGTGGAGTAGAGGGATAATGGGTTATGGTAGGCGCTGGAGCGTTGAAACAGCATTCTTAATGGCTTATTTCATAATAAGCAATGAAAAGCCATTCAAAAAGCCATTCTTCAATGGCATTTCATAATAAGCCATTGAATGGCTTATTAGGCTGAATATCTAGTGAGGGGTCAAAAGTTGTTAAAAAAAGTTGTTTAGACCTTGGCCTGCTTTTCAATCTCTCGATGGCGAAGTTTTTAATTGGTCCACTCTATCCCTGTACTTTCTAATCCTCGTCCAATATATTTTAGACCATGTTGGTGATGAGAAGTTCTCTGAGCATCTCTAGGGAAAATTGGGTCCGCCCCTTTGTCTATCCACTCAGATCCTATAGATTCTTTCACAACATCCTTTACTTTACTATTTACTTCCAGGGGATTCTCTATTTCAACAGAGATCGAGTGCTTCCTTCTCTAATTCACCAATCTTTTCTCCGTTTGCCAAAATATACTTGACGGCCCGCAGCCACGCCATGGCCGGATTTTTACCTCTAATTATGTAAACCATACCTACGAATATTTTATATGATTTGAAATGATTACCTTCTACATCTTTCTTTTTTGAAATTGTAATTATTATTATCTCCTATATTATGAGGTTTTGATCCCATATATAGGAGTATATGTCAAACTTCAATATAACTTAAGGTGCTTTCCGACAAATCTTCAGCCTTCAAAGGGACTCGATTTTTTAATTGCATCCGGAAGGATTCGGACTAAATTTAGTGCGAGTCTATTATTAAAAAATCGTGGTGTGCTGGTATGCAATTAAGTAATTAAGTGAATCCTTTTTACAAGCCCCTTTTTCTGTTTTACGGCCATATAGTTTTATTTTAGTAGTGTGTTGAAGAGCCGGTCAGCCCACTCCTTGCGCTTTCCGACAACGTCGCCAACTTTCCCCCTCAACTCATTTAGGACACGTTTAAGCGGTATGAGTCCATCCAGTTTTAATTCATCCCTCACCCTTCCAGCCTCGGATCCCTCAACGTCCCACCATACAAGGATCTTCCCATCGATGCCTCTCCCTTCAAACCTATATTCATTCACGAAATCTCCCTCGAGGAAGGGCGTTCCAAACTTTCCAAACGTTTTCTTGACTCGTTCGATGTTGTTTAAGTTGAGCCTCTTCAATTGACCCTCTAAGTATGCCGGCCAACGCTTGGCCTCGACGGCGTATAGCCGTCCATCCTTTTCCAGTATGAAATCCACGGATACCCGCCTCCCCCCATACACTCCCCTCCTGACATCCTTACCAAGCACGTTAAAGCCCATTCGCTCGCTAAACCAAACTTCCAATAAATCCTCGTACATTAAGCCGAGGAGTCTAGCGCTGAAGTTCCTAGCCTTAACTTCCTCATCGGATAAGCCCTTTTCCCCAAGTTCAACAAGTCCACTGAACATGAGCGCATACCGCCTTGTCCATAAAAGATGTCCAGCTTCTCTAAAATCCTTTTTAAATTCATCCCATCCGTGCGCGCAGCTAAGTGACACGCAATAAAATAAAAGTCTCTAAACATGTCTGCAAGATTTTTGTCTACGGGTCTCGCCGCCTCAATGAATAATAGGGGATAGTATTTCTTCGACAATTCAAAGAACTGTTTACGCGATTCATGAAGGCCCTGAGCTAGCCTGGATGACGAACAATAATTATCATCAAGATGGTGATCATCCTTAGGTTTCTTTTTAAGTTGACGGACGTTTCTCTTCAAGCTACTTTTCAGAATCTAAAAAACTTGGGCACATATTGAAAAAGGCTATATCACCGTCCAATCAAAATTCCTTTTTATACTTCGAACTCATCTCTAAACTCCGTATCTTAGACGTATTATTATGCATGCCATGTTTATGAATGCTTTGTATGTCATCGCCAGCCTCTCGCATCTTATCGTTATTCTTCTAAAAGATTTCAGCCGTCCATAGAACCTTTCGACGGCCGACCTCATCCTCCTATACAGCTCAACCTCGTATGGTCTCGGCATCCTCCCATTCCTAGGGTTCACCGGTATGTTTGCCTCAACGTTCATAGATCTTAGACCCTCCCTTATCGATTCAGTATCGTACGCCGAGTCTGCATAGAGCCCTCTAGGCCTCCCCTCCAATCCTCTTACAAGCTCCATCTATAAGCCTCCTCGAGTCATGTTCGCTTCCAGGCCCTATGGCGAAGTTCAAGGGTATGGAATCCTCATCGACAACCACATGTATCTTAGAGCCCTTCCTATGCTTGAACCCATCATACCCAATCAATTCTCCCCCTTTTCAGCCTCTACCGTTGAGCTGTCTACAGCCACCCTATCATGACTTCTCATAGATGCTAACGCCTTAAATATTCTATCCCAGACACCTTCAGCCTGCCATCGTTTCAGCCCCTTCCAAGCAGTCTTATACGAGCCGTAGCGAATGGGCATATCCATCCATCCACCTACAGCCTGTGATAAGAACGTATAGGATACCATTCACGGCCATCCTATCATCAGCCCTAGGCCTACCAACCCTAGCCCTAGGAGGCAGTAAAGGCTTAATGACCTCCCACTCACCATCACTAAGCTCACGAAACTCCATAAAAATCATTCTCGGAGAAGGCTTAAATAGTTTAGAGACGGGTTCAACATTAAAATCCATTTTATGGTCTGTATTCATTGAATAGCTTAGAAGAGTAAGGATGACTGAACATATTAAAGTTCAACATATAGGCTTATAAATTTAAGGGAAGAAAAGGGGAGGAAAAATGTTTTCGTCCCACTTAAGGGGGAAAGCTTAACACGCCCAAGGGTGTGAAGATATGAGTCCAATGAAAATCTTGCTCTCAAGTTTCTTCATACTTCTGAGTTCTATGAGGAGCCTGTTACGGCGGCTGCACCGGCACCTATGTAGAGATTCTTTGGAAAACGACAACAATTATTACCTTGGCATAGATTTGATGGTGTCACATACCCCGCACTCCGCGATAATTCTTTTCTAGGCTCACTAACTTAGTTTTGGGGATGGCTGTAGGGTATACATAGGCTTGCAGATCGTCGGCTCGTCAAGGAAAGCGATTTTTCAATTTGGGAGGCCGTCAGAGAGGAGCCAGGCGTATAGTCACGCATGAAGACGGCCCCCAGAAAAGCTCAAACCCCCTACGGAATAAGTCTGCATTAACTCAGATATCGCGATCATGGAGGGGCGCACTACGCTCCCACTGCAGCAAAGGGATCGCGGAGCGTGAATAAATGGTCTAAGCTGAAGGGATGTGGAAGGTGATGTGCCGTCGAAATAGCATACCTCATATTCAAATGCATCTTCTGAGCGTTCCCCATGGTTAAAGTCATGAATGACGTGGTCAAGGAACTTATAGCAAAAGCAACTATATAAATATGGTAATGAACCTCTAAATCCACAAGGATGGAAAACACTAAGAGTGGAGGAAAACATAATTCACAAGAATCAAGTCAGAGCATAATCTTAAGCATAATGTAATTTAAGAATCTGAATAGCTTACATTACAGCAGGGGAAACGGGATATACGGAGGGTCGAGGAAGGGTTCCTTAAACATCCTTATCCGGCTGCGGCTGGAAAACCAACACGACCATATCTGAGCGGTGAGGACTAGTGGGTGGGCTAGTCCTACCTTAGATTCATCTCCTAGGGGAGGTACTATACGGCGAAAATTAGGTCTCAACCCCCTCGCCTACAAGGGGAGGGCGGGGCCTCGCCCCATTCAAGCTGAGCCTTAGGGGGGTAATGTGTCGGTCGTTCCCGATTCTAGAGGCCGTTAGCGTAATGAGTTTCGTAGGAAAATATGCGAACCAAATATACTAACGGCTCATAACTAAAGCATATACATGAAAACTACATAATTCTGAATGATATCTTGGCTATTTCCTCATTTTGCCTGTAGATCTCTCTCCCATGCTTTGATGAGCAGGTTGATGATGACCACAAGGAGCTTAACTATGGATGTCGTAGGGACGTAATTAAGAAGCCCGTGGCTGAGGGTTTAGATGGCCCGCTCGTCAACCCCATAAATGTATATGACACCATCTCTTAACCTTATCCGAGAAGGGGGCCGGGGGCTGGGCTGCTAGGGAACCCTCAATTCCAATTCCAACTCGCCACCGAAACTCCTCTTGGCAGTTATGTGCCGCCTTCATCCATCCACTGAGAATATTAGGCGTAGGCTATCTTTAATAGGTGTAGATTTCAGCATCCCTATAAGCCCTAGGAATGGTAGGAAGCCCAAATCATATAACGTTAGCATCTATAGGAAGGTGGGAAACGCGGTAGAAAAGTTCTCTGCAAAAGTATGTTTTCCATGCGGAAGAGAGTAAGGGGTTCTCCGTGTGTCTGGCTCTACCTTAAGACCCACTCATAAATTTAGAATGAATCTAACACTTTCTCTTTTCTTTCCTCGTTTTCCTTCTCTTATGTTACGGCTTTCCCGGTCTTCTTGTCGAATAGGTGGAGCTTCTCCGCGGGTATGGTTATCCAGAGCCTGCTCCCGAGTTCCGCCCTGAAGCTCGGCGGGGCCCTCGCCTTCAACAGGTTTTCTCCGAGCCTGAGGTCGGCCACGACCTCCGATCCCAGGGGCTCGTAGACGTATAATGTGACCTCTATGGAGTCCGGCATGGCCCTCTCATGGATCTCCACGTCCTCGGGCCTGAAGCCTAGGATGAGCTCAGAATCCGATAGGGAGCTCCTCAAGGCCTCGCCAACGTCCCTCGGTAGACCCAGCTTGAAGGTTCCGCCGTCCAACGCGTATCCGCCGTCCCCTTCGACCAGGGTTACGTCCAGGAAGTTCATGGGTGGGCTCCCCAGGAAGCCTGCTACGAAGGTGTTCCCAGGCCTATTATATATCTCGTCCGGCGATCCGACCTGTTGGAGGAGGCCCTGGTTCATCACGGCTATCCTGTCGCCCATCGTCATGGCCTCCGCCTGGTCGTGCGTGACGTATATGGTTGTGACGCCGAGGTCCTTCTGCAGCCGCTTCAACTCGGCCCTCATGTAGAGGCGGAGCTTCGCGTCCAGGTTGCTCAGGGGCTCGTCCATGAGGAAGACCTTGGGCTGCCTGACTATGGATCGGCCTAAAGCGACGCGCTGAGCCTCCCCTCCGCTGAGCTGCCTAGGCCTCCTGTCGAGGAGGTGGCCTATCCTCAACAGGTCGGCCGTCTCCCTGACGCGCCTGTCCACCTCATCCCTCGGATACTTCCGCATCTTCAGAGGGAAGGCCAGGTTGTCGTAGACCCTCATATGCGGGGAGAGCGCGTACCTCTGGCA
>Ga0080004_1113090_pt1 | contig 12454 bp, 13 predicted proteins | sample WasSprMetagenome_FD_69207 | JGI IMG/M metagenome (GOLD analysis project Ga0080004, IMG submission 69207) | Sulfidic aquatic microbial communities from Washburn Spring, Yellowstone National Park, USA - WS (SPADES assembly) (version 2) | ecosystem: Environmental > Aquatic > Thermal springs > Hot... | reverse complement strand
TGAATTTAATGGTACTAGTCGTTTAATGCGCATCGAGGATGTCGAGGCGAGACCACTTGATGATGTGGTTGGGGGGCTTGGTCTTGGGCGTGTTGATTGGGTTAAGATTGATGTTGAGGGTGCCGAGCTTCATGTGCTTCGTGGTTTTAGGAGTGGCATTGCTAGGTTTAAACCTAAGATAATTATTGAGGTTAAGGAGTTCAATAGGGAGGGCGTGTTCAGCTTCTTCAGGGAGGTTAATTACGAATGCAAACACATACCCGAAGACGAATCAAGCGAATACTACATATGCGAGCCCAAAGAGTTAGTGTTGCTTTAATCACAAACACCATTAGTAAGCCTGGCGGCGCTGAGTATGTGACCATAGCTATGTATGATTCCTTAATGAAATTAAAAAATGTACATGTTTTCATTTTAGGCCGTGAAGATCATATAGATGCTGATGCACTCGCCAAATGGGTTGCCCCTGACCTTGCATACGATATCTCGAAACACTACATTCATATGCATCGATTCCCTCTAAATACGTTATTAGACCTTAGGGAATACAACTTGGTTGTAAATACACGTAGTAATGAGGTTTTAGCACCAGCACATATACATTATTTACATTGGATATTTTCCCCATACGGTATTAAGGATTCGGAAGCCTTGACATATTATAGAAATGCATATGGTATAAATAATCAATATTTAAAATATTTAATAAGGCATGTTTTGCACTTAACGCAAATTAAGGTTTCAAGGCTTGTGCTAGCAAATTCCCGTTACGTTGCTAATTTACTTAAAGACTTAGGTGTAAGTGCGAGAGTTCTGTATCCTCCCGTAAGATCTAGGGAGATAATTCAAAGCACGTCATACATTAGACGGAATAATAGGGAAAGAATGATAGTTACAATAACTAGGATAGCTCCGGGAAAGCAGCTTGAAACAATACCTTTGATTGCATCTAAGGTTAAAGATGCTAAGTTCATATTGGCAGGTTCGTTAAATGATAAAGACTATTACATGAAGTTATTACGCTTAAAGAAGGTGTTTAATGCCGATAACTTCACCATAATCCCAAATGTTGATAAGGCTGATCTACACACCTTACTTGGTAAAGCATTAATATACCTGCACACGGCTAGGCATGAACAATTTGGGATCGCAGTTGTAGAGGCAATGGCTGCTGGAGCAATCCCCAAAGTTCATAGGAGCGGTGGACCTTGGCATGACATTCTCGAGGAAAGAGATGGCCTTTATGGGTACTCTTATAGCACTGTTGAAGAAGCCATTGAGAAAATTAGGGATATAATGAGTAATCCATATAGGCACGTCGAGGTTAGCGAAAGGGCTAGACTAAGAGCCTTAGCATTTGATGAGCAAATATTTAAAGCAAAATTTAGGGAAATAATTAAAAGTCTTTTAAAGTAATTTATTAACATGGTTAATCTTGGAAATAAGCCGAGGATCATCGGAAAAGGATTTATCAAGAGAATGATGTTGCTTAAACGTAGAGGGTTTCCTTTACATTATGTAATTCCAAGTTTATTGTCTTACGAAGTCTCACGTAGATCATTGTGCCCCTGTAGGTATCTTATACTTCCTAATGGCTTTAGGGTGATTCTACCAAGAAGGCATCAAAATATTCGTAGAGGAACCCTATATACATACTCTGAGATATTTATTTACAATGAATATTCAAAGCTACCGGAGTACAACGTGCACAATGGCGATATAGTGTTAGACGTTGGTGCTTTTGTTGGATTGTATACATTATCTGTAGCTGATAAGGCAGGCCTTATTATTGCTATAGAACCAAACATTGCCTCTTATACCTTTTTAATCAATAATATTGATTTGAATAAATTGCACCCTAGGGTTATGACCTTTAATATAGCGCTAGGGGATTTTAAGGGAAGATCTATGCTTTACATTGATGATTGGCTAGCGGGTAGTTATACGCTTTTTAATTCATGGCGTAAGGATTACGGCCATAGTTTAAGTATTCCTGTTAGAGTTACTACACTTGACAATTTACTTATGAATCTTAGTATTGATAGAATAGACATGGCAAAGATTGACGTTGAGGGTGCTGAGTTAATGGTCTTACGTGGGGCTATGGAATCTCTGAGGATGCATTTAATAAGGAAATTAATTATTGAAGTCCATTTGTGCATCGTGAATATTAGGGATGTGAAGGGATTTCTTGAAAGGCATAATTATAAAGTAGATTTACTTGAAGTACGTGGCGATACAGCTTTATTATATGGTAAGGTTAAAGATTAAGTTAGGAAAGTCAGGCTTTACGGAGAGGAGCATTGCAATATTTCCTCATTGGGGTCCATCGTTTAAAATAGTTTCTTCATACGTTGGCAAAGCATTAAGGGAGCGATCTTACAATACTCATGTTATTGAATCCACAAGATATTTTTTATATTTTACTGATATAATTAGAAAATCGTTCCATAGCGGCATCTTTATTTTCATAGGAAATTTTATGTCTTATCTTTGGTTTCTAAAGTATCTCATATCTGCAAGAGCATTTTCACAGCGAATTATTTTCTACGGCGTTGTAGAAGGTCCTTTACGTAAAGATCATAGTTCATACTTATTTTATTCTTTAATTGACGATATAACTGTTGCCTCTAGATATGGAGCATCGAGACTTAAGGAATCAGGTGTTAAACCTACTGCTGTGGTACCTCATGCGATTGATGTTTATGAATTTGAACGTGTATGTAGTAGTATTCGTAGAAAGCAGGATGATAAGGTTGTATTATTTACTCCAATTTCAGCATTAGTTCCGCGTAAAGGGTTAAGTATATACCTTAAGGCTTTAGGTCAGATTTTAAATGAAAGACCAAATTTAGTGAAAAGAATTAAGGTTGTCTTAAAGGTACCTGAGCCTATTGAGGTTCCTAATGAGTTAAAATGGATAGTTAATGTGATAAGTGGTTGGCTTGATAGGGCTTCTGTAATTCAGTTATATTGTAGTTCTGATGTTGTTGTGATTCCCTCGTTGAATGAGGGTTTTTCCTTGTCAATAATCGAGTCATTCGCGGCTGGTAAGCCCGTAATATCATTAAACGCCCCACCCATGAATGAACTTAACTCAAATGAGTATGGTTGGTTAGTTAAGGTGAGGCAATCTAAAATTGTTGGTGGTCACGAGTACTTCATACCTGATATTGACGATTTTGTAGAAAAAATTATAAACGCGGTTGAAGATAACGAAAAAAGAATATTATACGCTAAAAAGGTCTCTGAAATAAGATGGAAATATCATTATCAATTTATATACAAAATATTTGATTACTTAATTACTGATAAAAATACGCTATGAAACAGAAATGGAGACTTTAAGAGTTTTAATTACTGGTGGTGCGGATTTTATTAGTAGTCACTTGATTAAGGCTCTTGTTAGGGCTGACATTGAGAGGCTTGAATTGCTTGAGAGGGGATTCGAGTTGCTGAGGAGTTCTTCATATCGTATAAATTGGGCAGGAGGGTTGTGTGGGTCAGGATAAGCAGGGACTTTGCTGGGAAAGTCCTTACGAGGCCTGAGGCCCCAGGATTGGTCTGTCTAGTGCTGAGGAGGCCCCTTAATTAGATATGGCTGGGTCTGGTAGGGTTGGTGTTAGGGCTGTTGGTGGCGGTTTTGCGTTGTTTGTGGGTTGGCTTGCCTATAATGCGGTCTCTGCCGTGGGCAGTATAGTTATTGCTAGGTTGCTTGGCCCTGACAATTACGGCGTCGTAAGTATAGCCCTCATTTACCCATTGATGTTCAGCGGGTTGGCCGACCTGGGTCTATCAACGGCTATTATGAGGTACGCGTCGATCGGCGATTTTAGGAGGGCATTCACAGCCCTGCGGCTCCGTGTATTGATTACTACGGCCTTCGCCGTAGCCCTCATACCCCTGGCTCCCTACCTGGCGTTTACCCTACATAGACCTTACCTGGCGCCCATGATCGAAATCTTGGCCGTATACGCCTTTGCCTACAATGCCGTTACCTCCATCACGGCATTCCTAGCGGGCGTCAAAAGGTACTGGGACTACGTGGCCATAGACGTGGTTATGAGTTCTGTGAGGGTTTCGTCGTCGATAGCCCTTGTGCTTGCCGGCTATGGGGTTTATGGCGCTGTGTGGGGCTTCTCGATGGGGTATGCTGTGGCTACAATATACGCCTTCGTTAAGCTCGTTAAGGCGATGGACCTGGTATCGAGCCTTGCGAGGAATGATGTTGCCGAGGTTTTGAAATACTCGATACCACTCTACATGCCTAGGCTCCTCGGCATTCCCATCGGCCAGTTCTACAACATATTAATGGCCACCTACGTGACTAATGCCGAAATGGGTAATTATCAAATAGCCGGTTACCTACTGACGCCGATTGGCTTAATAACAGGTTCGTTATCAACCGCGTTATTCACGACGCTACCGCAGTTGGTTAATGAGGATTATAAGTTCAGGAATGCGTTAAATAGGGCCGCAAGGTACACCGCCATAGTTGTATCGCCAATCGCCATAGCCCTAGCACTGTTCTCCGAACAAGCGGTTTACATAGTCTACGGCCCGCAATACGGCTTGGCGCCGCTTTACCTCTCGATAATGGCGATATCAAACCTACTGGCGCCATTCGGCGTCGTCCCGATGTACCTAAACATCATTGGGGCCACTAGAACCACCATGGCTCTGAACATAGTAGGCATGCTAATCGGGCTACCAATAACCTGGGCCCTGCTGGTGCACTACGGGATGCTCGGCGCGGTGATCGCCTCGTTAATAAACGGCGCATTGGGTACAGCAATTTCATTGACTGTTGCAGGGAGGATGTACGGCTTTGTAATCGACATAACGCAAGTGGTTAAGTACTGGGCACCATCACTCATAGCCGGCGTCTTAACATACCCCGCAATGCGCATAATGAGCAACATGTGGCTAGCCCTAGGCGTTGGGTCTCTGATTTACCTAGCATCACTGATTGTCCTCACAGCACTAATGACGGACATGGAGGATTTGAAGAATCTTGTCGACATAAATAGGGGCATTAATTACATAGGTCCTTTAGTCAGCCATGCATTGAATTATTTAGTTAAAATTAGGATGGTGCTATGGTCATGAGGATACTCACAAACTGGGCTGATGACGGCTTAATCAGAGTTTTACGCGAATACGGCATACACGTGATATTTATGAAAGAGAACATGCCATTAACTGTTGACTTTAAATACGTTGATTTGATATACTATGCGTTTTTTGTTCCACCTATCATAAATAAAAATGTAATAGTAACATTAAGAAGCCTTGAAAATATTATTTATGGACTTCATATGCCATTAACAATAGATAATCCTGTAAAGCCCAGCCATGCCATTTATGATTTAATAGTTCCACTTCAAACATTACTTGCATACTTAAAGGGAGCGTTTATACATGTGTTAAATTTGCGTGATTATAAATTATTGAGGATTTTTGGTTTAAAATCGACATACGTACCCCTTGGTACTGATACTGAACTATTTAGGTGTAGGTTTCATAAGCCTAGTACTTTCACTATGGTTTATGCCAGTAGACCGTCATGGCATAAGGGGACTGATTTATTGGTTAATTACATAATACCAATCATTCATAAAAAGCTCGGACTAGATGCTAGAATCGTGATTACTGACGCTACCAGTGACTACATGAGTTCTCTGTATGATAGAATTCGAGGAATAAGAGGAGTAGAACTATATGATCACTTACCAATTAAGGATTATGCGAGGTTGTTGTCTGAAGCCCACGTGCTACTCTTCCCAAGTAGATATGAGAGTTTCGGCCGCGTTGTGCTCGACTCATTAGCTAGCGGAGTCATACCTGTAGCGTTTAGGGTTAGGGGAGCTGTTGAGGATATATTATTAAAAACAGAATTAAATGGGTACATTGTCAATTACCCAGACTTATCAAGCTTTATTAATAAGATAATTGAATTATACAGATTATGGTATAAATGCCCTGATGAATACTATGCATTAGTTAAGCTATCTTGCAACATAGCCAACCAATACTCCTGGAAAACCATTGGAAAGATGTGGGTTGAACTTTTTAAACAGGTTCTCTTAAGGTAGTTTGATGAAGATTGATGTTGTGATGCCAACTTATAATAGTAATAAGTGGCATTTCAAGTATGTATTAAAGAGATTACGCAATGAATTTAATGTAAATAAGTTTATTGTAATTGATAAATTTAGCAACGATGGTAGTGACAGGGTAATAAGAGAGTATTTCCCAGAAGCAGTAATAATGAGAACGCGTGCAAACCTAGCTTATGCACGATATATTGGAATTAAACTTGTGGAAACTGAGTGGTTTCTATTTAATGATGATGATGCAATAGTTCTACCTGGTGCTTCAAGGCTCGCTGAACGATTTATGAGAATAAAAAAAGTCGGCGCATTAGAACTCGGGACCTTTGGATTAAATCCGACTAATAAGGTACTTATTAATAAAGTATATGTCGATAAAACGCCCACGTTATTATTAAAAAGAAAAACTAGTGACTTAACCTGGAACGAAGTTGTAAAAAAGGGAATGATTTATTTAACAAGAGGGTTTACGTTTTCAACACTTATAAGAACAGAGGCAGTTATGGACTACGTGCCTAACCCATATATGGGCGCATTTGAGGATTATGATATAACACAACACATTATAAATAGGGGATATGCGTGGATTCTAATTGATCAACCACTGGTGCTTCATGTTGGTTGGTATACAAACAGTTATCTTCGCGGTATTAAGGTACAAATGACGAAGGCACTATGGCATGGAAGTAGCGTCAAGTACGCCAACATTCCAAGAAAATTCTTGTTCATCCATAGTATAAGTAGAATATTCAGTTCAACTATGAAAATGATTGCAAACAAAGAGATTGGAGATGTTTATTATCTAATATGGCATTTAGTTCTTATACCTTCAATGTTCCAAAACAAATATGTTGAAATAAACAGGTGAAAGCATGAGAAGTTATCTTAAGTGTGATATACAAACATTAATTAAAAATATTTATAGAAAAATTAAAAACCTAATTGTTTTGAGTAAGTTAGTAAAAAATCCTATAACTGTATTACTAATTTACTTAGGATACATTGAAGAAAAAACTATTGCTTTAAAAAATAATAGATTGGTTAAAATTAGACATAGTGATTGGGGTGATGATTTTTTACTCATGAGGATGTTAAGTGATTTTAATGTAGAGTTGAATGGTGATATAATAACGATCAAGTCTTTAGATATAAGTTTTAACCGTAAAGAAATAGACTTCGCATGGCACATATACAATAACTTTAAGAATTTAACCGACTTTAAAGCATCAAGAGTTAATGATCAAGAGCTTTTGATAGAATTTAAATATACTGATCGCAATTTAAGATTTTTAATACCAATTGAGTACTCTGGGAGCTTTTTAGAATTTTATAAACATGAAGCTTATTCATCGTTACGCATCAATGATTGTGTGGTAATAGATGTAGGTTCAAGCTTTGGTGATACGCCACTATACTTTATATCAAAAGGGGCCAAATTCGTTATAGCGGCGGAACCGTATGAACGTATTTACAAATATTTAGTTCATAATGTGAATCTCAATTCTGCAAGTGATAAGGTGATTACTATAAATAAGGCAGTCTCATCCCGTGAAGGCGTAGTTAAGGCCTTTGAGAGTTGGGCTACTTTAACGGCTTTTCCGACAGACAGAGTAGTTATAACTGAGAGCATAACATTAAGTGGATTGATTAAATTAGCTTCTAGGTATGGAAAGTGTATTTCTGTGAAAATGGATTGTGAAGGTTGTGAATTTGAGGCGATACCTGAAGCTATTGAAAGCGGTGCCTTATACAATATAAATGATTTAATAATGGAAATTCACGAGAAGGACTATAAGAAGTGCATCGATTTGATTAATCTCCTTAAGGGTAAAGGGTTTAAGGTGAAGGTGTTAGATTGTATTAAGCAAGGTAGACCATATCATAGAGTATGTTTAGTAAAGGTTTATCGAGAGGTTTTAATATGAAAATATTGATTTTAAGCCATGGCCTAATGTTTGGTGGTGCTCAAATAGCCTTATTTAATTACCTAACATTGCTTAAGAATATCGTACAATTAACAGTAATTATGTGCGACAATGCTAATAAAGCATTCGTTCGTGATATTCAAAGCCTTGGTATAGATATCTTCAAGGTAAATTGTGAATTAGTTAATGATTTACCTATCATGCATATAGACAAACAACTCGTAAAGGATACTGACCTTATTTGGATATCAGATATTGAGTACCTCTCGGTGATCGGTTTGAGAAGTATTACTCAGAAGCCTATAGTTGCGCATTTGCATTCTTATGCTCTTGTATGTCCATGGTGGGCTTTATCTTATGGCATGAGGGAGGTATGTACAAGCAATTGTAGAGATAATTTGTCAAGGTTTCTTCTATGTAAGATAGGCAGGAATAGAATAAGAGCTAGCGTTGAAATGTATAATTACGGTCTTAGAGAGATGGTTGGTACCATGATTAAGGGGCCTGTGGATTTTTATAGATATAAGCATTTTTATTACGATAAAATTATTCAGGCGATAAACTCGATTGACGGCTTTATAGCAGTATCAAATGCTGTGAGGGAGTTGTATATACTTCATGAGCCTTTATTTAAAGACAAGCCGATAAATGTCATATATAATCCAGTGGTTATACCCAATAAACACATAGAATATTCGTTAAGCATGAACTTACAACAAAATAATATACTTTATGCCTCAGGATTCCAAGCAGCAAAGGGAATACATGTATTACTAAGAGCTTTTAATTATGTGCTGGAGAGCTATCCTGATGCAAAATTAGTAATAACCCGTGGCTTGGGTGACTCTGGTCTCATTAAATTAATGAATAAATTCAACGTAAATCGAAATAGTATAGCATTGCTTGGTCATTTAAATAGGTATGAATTGTTTAAAACCTATGCAGAGTCATCTGTTGTTACGGTTCCTAGTATCTGGCCGGAGCCTTTGCCAAACGTTGCCGTAGAGAGTAACATGCTTGGTGTACCTGTTGTGGCCAGTAAAATTGGAGGATTGAGCGAGGTTGTTATTGATGGTGAGACGGGCTACTTAATCAAGCCTGGAGAACCTGAGGAGCTGGCTGAGGCGTTAATTAAGGCTTTGAGTATTAATTGGGATAGAAGAAAAATTAATGTATTAACAAGTAATAGATTCGACCCCGCTAGTAGCATTAAGCATATATTGAGGTTCTTCAGTAGCTTCCTATGATATACAAGTGTAAGGTGTACAGCTTCTGCACAGTGCGTACTTGCAAGGCTGGCGCCATGTACATAACAACAGAACCTGTAGTTGAAAGCTCCCCCTTGTTAATGGGGAACATTAGGAGAAATAATTGTGAGGATAAGGTAATTACCCTTAATATAGTCACAAGTAATGAAATGGGTTGCTGGGGCTATACCAGCCAGATAGTATTAACACTGGTTTAATCTACCTGATTAGGCAAGGCATTAATAGGAGAGTTGTTAGGATTAAGCCCCTTGATAAGATGCTTCATGACATCTCACATACATTATTAATGATTAAGGTTAATGTTGAAGAATCTGAATATCACGTACTTAAAGGTATGATTAATACCTTAAGAGAAGGTAAGGCAAGATATCTAATAATTGTGGTAGCTAATGAAAGTAAAAATTTAGTGACAAATATCCATGTGAACTAATTGGTTTACACTTAAAGATGTTTATGGAATAAATCATTTATGGATAAAACAAGAGTATTGATTGTTCAGGAGCTTTGGTGGCCTAAGGGTGGGGGTGGCATATTGGCTACTCACTTGATAACTAAGGCCTTGGTTAGGCATGGCTTTGAGGTTAGGGTAGTGACTGGCGTTAAAGATCACGAGGATGTAGATAATGTTGTGTTCGTCCATGAGCCGAGGCTTAGGGCTAGTAATAAGTTGAAGCTTTGGTTTAATGCTTACATGGTGAGTGGGGAGAGTTGGTTTAGGAGGCTTGTTGAGTGGGCCGACGTTGTTTACATACCTCGCTATGCATACCCTGTGATTACTAGTGTTAAGGAGTTGGGGAAGAGGGTTATTATTCATTTACATGATTATCAACCAATATCTTATACATCTGTCATGTTTCATGGTGATGATTTCAAGAGCGACTTTACGCGTACGTTTCACTACGAGTTGCATCAACACGGTTTAATGAGGGCCTTGGTTGCATCACCATTGACGCCGATTAACAGGCTTGCCAGGGAGTGGGTGTCTCGGGCTGATGCTGTTGTTTGTGTATCGAATAGGCAGTGTGAGATTATGAGGAAGAGGATGCCGGAGATCAGAGGCAAGTCCGTGGTCATTTACAACCCATTGCCCAATGTTTCCCCCGTAAGGAAGGAGTTGGATGATGAGAAGGTTTTGCTTTACCTAGGCGGTCCCAGCTTCGTGAAGGGATTCCACCTAGTTCTCAAGGTTGCCGATGAACTCTTAAGGAAGCATAGGGACTTGAGGATATTGATAACTAAGGTTGAGGGGTATAAGTCATTACCCTCGAACTGCGTAACGCTTGGGGAGTTGCCTTATCGGGATGTAGTTAAGTTGCACTCTAGGGCTTATGCCCTGCTTTTCCCATCGATTTGGGAGGAGCCTCTGCCCTACGTGGTCGTTGAGTCTATGCTTATGGGTACAATCCCAATAGCCGCGAGGACGGGGGGCGTGCCTGAGGTTGTTGCCGGGTCGCCGGCTGAGGATTATTTATTCACACCTGGGGATGCGAATGAGTTCATGGATAAGATAGAGGCGGTTCTAACGCAATCCAGGTACTACCTACTGGATGTTAGTGCTAAGTTGAGGGAGCACATGCTTAAATTATTCAGTACTGAGTATGTTGAAAGTAAAATTGTGAATTTATTTGAATCAGTGCTTAACTGGGGCAATGCTTAAATATTATTAAGGCAGAGAATGAAAACATGAGTAACTATAAAATTTTATATCTTCAATGGGGACCTCCATCACATGATCAATTAAAACTCAAGGAATTATTTAAGGATAGATATGGCATAGATATATATTTTCAAGCTTTTAATGAATCTTTGGGTTTAAGTTTTAATGAGATTGAACCTGAAAATTATGATATAATATATTATACTAATCTTTTTAATCCTATAAATGACCTTAAGAGTATTATGAATTTAAAACAAAAGTATGTATCATATAGAGTAAAAACAATTTTGGGCGTTCATGCACCAATAATGCTCAGACATTTTTCCCCATTATATAGACCTACTCATTATTTGTGGTCTTTATTATCTACATTAAGATTAATTATGGAAAGATTTTTTGATGTATTTGATGGCATTCATACACTAAATACTTTTGAGACTAAGGTTTTCAACTTATTACAATTTAAAAACGTGAGATATATACCATGGGGTATAGATTTAAATTTGCGTTTCTTAATAAAATCTTCTATTATTAAAAATATTTCACATAAAGATAGATTTACTATTGCAATTACTTATGCCGCACGTTATGATAAAGGTGGTGATTTTGCCTATAAGGTTTTAAATACTCTTCTTTCACGTTATGGTAACATATACGCCTTTATAACCTTAGGACGTAAAGACTATAGACTTGAATTAGCTAAGAAATTTGTAGAATTAGCCAGAAGGTATCCAAATAAAATTGAGCTTTATGAATGGCTTCCTCATAAGGAATTCCTGAAAAAGCTCGCAGAAAGTAGTATTTTCTTATTTACAAGCAGAACTGAGACGTTTGGGATAACTGTGCTTGAAGCTTTAAGTTTGGGAGTACCTGTTGTATCTTTTGACGTTCCTGGGGCACCTAGAGATGTGATAAGACCTTTTGTTAACGAAAAAATAGGATACTTAGCAAAGCCGTTTGATCTAAATGACTTGTTAAAGGGAACCATTATGTATTATAAAATTTTTCATAACAACCCAACATTAATGTTGAAAATAAGCAATAAATGTATAACAGTAAGTTCTTATTTTTCAATAGAACGTATGGCTGAAAAATTCCATAAATTTATTAATGATTTGAAAAATAAGTAATATGGACAGTTCTCACTATAATATAATTATAATAGGACCTTCTGTTGATACTGTTTCGGGATCTTTACTTAGGCCTATTAACATATATTGTAGTCTGAAGAACCTCAAGAATTTAGAGGTTAATTATATACCAATAAGAAAAATTATTGACCTATTATTGCAGTTTCCCTTAGTATTTTCCGCTAATTTAATTATTATTAGTGGTGTGAATCCGTGGGTGTCTGCTATAGTTTCGTTTTTAGGGAAGGTTATGGGAAAGGTTGTTGCGGTTGATTTCCATGGTTTTGCCTGGCTCGAATCCGTTGTTATGAATTCTGTAAGGTTCCCTATTAAGGTTTTACTTTTGGTTTCGGAAAAGATT
>Ga0080004_1131022_pt1 | contig 12455 bp, 10 predicted proteins | sample WasSprMetagenome_FD_69207 | JGI IMG/M metagenome (GOLD analysis project Ga0080004, IMG submission 69207) | Sulfidic aquatic microbial communities from Washburn Spring, Yellowstone National Park, USA - WS (SPADES assembly) (version 2) | ecosystem: Environmental > Aquatic > Thermal springs > Hot... | reverse complement strand
GTAGGCCAGCTCCGCGTCCGCCATCCTCGATTCCCGCCGCAGTCGACTTGAAGCCCGCAGTTTCTAGCGTTGCAGAAACCGATTAACGTGAGCGTAACGTTAAGAGCTTTAGGGCCTCGCAGAACGTCGTCGACATGCTTTAAAGCCCATGATTAGGGGTGAAGGGAGGAGATGGCACTCGCGAGGCCTAGAAGGTCCGCGATCTCGTCGCATAAATAAAGGCCCTGATGGACTTGCCATCTCATGTTTGAACCATTTAATTCTTTGCTGAGCTCTAACACATGTGCCCTCTATTTGGTCTCTGGGCTCGGCTCGGGCGCGCCTATGGGCCTGAACCTCTCCTCAAGCCCGTACTTCACTGACGACGGTGGCATCACCACATCGAACTTCACGTGCACAACCTGCCCGGGCATCTTGAAGCCCGCGGCTGACTTCACTATCGCCTCCCCTGGCGGCAGGGCCCCAAGAAGGCTGGCAAAGGTCTCTCCGAGGTCTTCTATGATCCTCCTTCTGTCCACGTCCTCGACGTTAAAGCATATGAAGTTTTGCTGAAGCTCTGTCGTCACCGCCTTGCTCACGAGGCTGAGCCTCCTGGCCACGAGCCACAGTGGACACCCGTTCCTCCCGCCCTCCGTCGCCAGCCTGATCCATACTGGGTCCATCTCCCCGCCATAGAACTTCTCGGGCGCTATCCTGTGAGCCTCGTCGGAGACCATTATACAACCGAAGTCCTTCTTCCGCACGGCCTCCTCCCAAACACACTTGGCCAAGGAAGCGCCTACCCTCTTCTTCACTTCTATCTCATCTGGCACGCTGGCGTCCTCAGTACGCGTGAAGTCTATGATGACGATGTTGTTCTCTTTTATGGCTTTCAATAGTTCTTCCTTACCATAGATTGTTTGAGGCTCTTGTTCAGGAATGCAACCAGCGTTGTCGATAATGTTACACGCTGTTTGGATTGTTTCTGGCATACGGCCACTCTTCTGTGCCCCAATCTTGCCTTTCACGCGCTCTTTCGTTGGGTAAAGCCTTTCCTTCTTGCACAGTATTAGCGCCGCGAGGATTACCTCTCCTGGGGCTCTATCAGGCCGAGCCCTTGGGTCCTCCTCCCTTATCAGTTGCAACGTCAACTCCGGGTCCTCCATCTTAAGCCCTGTCACGAACTTATCCCAAGCGATCGAGCACACCTTGAATCCCTTATCGTTTAAGGAACATAAGGGCTGAAATTCGCCGGTCCAATCCAAGATCATGAAGCGCAAATTCCCGTAAGCCTCCAAAGACCTGGTTATGAGGGTGAGCAATGCCGTCGTTTTCCCGGTCCCTTGAGCCCCGCTTATTAGCAGCCCTTGCCTTATCAAGGGGCGCAAGTCGATAAACACCGGTTGCGAGGTCAGAGGATCAATCCCTATCCTGACCTTGTAGGGCGTGTCGGGCTCCGTGACTATCTTTATTAATTTTGGCGTGCAGAGGTAGACCTCGGCCAAGGGGGTCACAGGGTACCTCGGCGGCTCGATCTTTCCGTCTTCGTAGAGCTTGCCGACCAATATGCCCGTGCAGTCATACGTGTGGGACTCGTCCTTAGAGACCTTGCCGTGGGCTATGAGCCTCTTCTCGAAGTCATAGCCGAACCTGTAGTACTCCGGCGAGGCGACTTGGTACATTATCGGTAGGCCGTCCTCGTCTAGGACGAACACGTACGAGCCTAGGGGTAACTTCTTCTCCTTCCTCAAGGTTATGTAGATTTTGTCAATCCCGTAGGTGTAGCGGGAAAAGACGTTCCCCACCACTTCGGCCTGCTTTACTAGGTCCCTCACGCTCAGCTTTTCTCGAGGCTCGACCTCTTCACTCAAGCGAGAACCCCCATATCAAGCCCAAGAGCTTGGGGTCGATACCCTCGTCCAACAGCTTGGTTATCCCCCTCCTGTAGATCTCCTTCATCACGGCCTTCGTTATCTTGCAGTCCCTGTGCGCTAGGCAAATCACCTTTGGCAGGCCATCAAACTCTGCCTCGTATGTGGTCAGCGACGTCGTCAGCACGTAGCTGGCGATCCAGTCCTCCCTCCCCTTTAGATATTCTGGGTACTCGACCCTGATAGGAGGGGTGAGCGGGTTCCTCGACGTCTTGATGTAGAACCCATATATCTCGTTGAACCTAGGGAAGGGCTCAGCTCCCTGCACCTCAATGGCCTTAGAGATTGAGATGGAGACGGTCCTCTGCCCGAATTCCAGCAATTGCTGGAAGACGAATTGGTCGGTGTAGGGCGATACCCCCTTAAGGTCGTACCAAGCCATGAAGTGCCTCGACGTGCAGCGTTTCACCACCGAGAAGACCGGGACGTCCAGCTCGTAGCACCTGCGTATAAGCTCGTCCCTCACCCTTATCAGCTGATGAGCCCTCTCCTGTACTTCGCGATACGCCTCTTGGCTGAAGCCCTTCGTTCGCGGCACCTTTATTAAGAGGCCCGAAGCGCTTAGCGGCCCGTCAACGATGACGCAGTCAGGCTTTCCGTATTCGTCTATGTGACGGATGCAAGCTACTGGTATCAGGGTCTCGGCCAGGACTTGATAGTGAAACTTGAACTCCCTGTTTCCCATGAGATCGCTCTTGACCTTCACCAAGTCCCTCAGTATTACTGGAGGCTTCCCCTCGCTTTGGGCTATAGCACCTATGAGGGCTGCCTTAGTCATACCCATGGGTATCGGGCAACTGGACGCGTCGGCTCCCAATGCCCTCAGCGACCACATGGCCTCGTCCTTCGCTACGTTAACTATCTCCAGACCCTTCTCCTCCAGCTTCTCTCGAAGGGAGGAGATCTCTTGCTGTGCCTCCTTGGCCATTTGGGAGAGGGACTCCAAAGAGTCCTTCAGCAACCCCGCGTAGAGCTCCGGGTGGATCGTAGTGATCTTCCCAGCCTCTTCGAGCACAGACATCAAGGCCTCGTAGTCATCGAGCGTTATGAGGCCTTCGTCCACTCCCATCTTCAAGAACCTTGAAATCCTCTCTTGAAACGGGCTCATCTAGGGCCCAAAGTAATACCCTGCAAGTGTGAATATATTTATTGCGTTAATAACGCGCTTAGATGGACGTGGCCATCTGCCTCGAAAAGCCGGAATTCTATGCAACGTCTACGTGGTTGTCGAAATGCGAGCTCGTGGATCTGTGCTCACCAGCGCTTGGAGAGGATACGCTTCACGATCCTTCTCCAATCGGCCTCTCTCTGCCACCTCGCATGATAGGGCTTCCTGACTCTCTTCTTATGTTCTCCCTTGCGTGGTAGCTCAAAGGCCTCGCTGAAGCAACTCGCTCTCCTGAACCTCTCAACGAGCCACTTGTAAGGGGGCAGGACCCCTCCGTAGCCGTATATCCTTCGGAAGTCCTCCACGACCTCGAGTCCCTCCTTAGTCCATCTCGGACCCACGTACTTCCACCTCTCCAAGGCGTCCAGCGGCTCGAAGCGCATTGGATAGACCACAGCGCCCCAGGAGAGCACGTCGCGCACACGTCTGAAGAAGCTCTCGGGGTCATCGTCAAAGTTGTAGAGGACGTAGACGAAGATGCTACGCCTCCTGAACCCCCTCTGGCTCAGCATCTCTATCGCCCCCTCGACGTATGGCCCCATGTCCTCGCGGTCGTACGCGAGCCTTACGCAGAGGAGCCTCATCTTCGCGAGCCTCTCCACGACCTCGTCGGTGATGAGCCTTGCGTCCAGGCCTTGGTTGAAGTCGACCCTCATCCCCCTCACCTTGCAGAACCATATCAGCTCGTCGAAGACCTCCCTCCAGTAGGGGCTCTGGAGCACGTTGTTGTCCCATAGTATTATCCTCGTGTGAGCGGGGTAGACGAGGTCCTTAATGCTGCGCCTGCAGGAGTTGAGGCCTCCCTCTACGCGCCAAACGGCACAGTAGGGGCACTTGTTGTTGCAACCCCTTGAGGAGAAGACGATGCTACCGTCCCACTCCGGGACGAGGTCGTAGGCTGGCATGAGGTCCTCGGCCCCCTCGAAGACGCCCACGTGGACGTGATCGGCCCCCGACCTCTTCGCATGCTCGGGCATCAGGGAGGCGTATATGCCCCCGAGCCACAGCTCGGCCTTCGGGAACAAACTCTTGTAGAATCGCACGGCCTGCCAAACGGGTCTCCAAGCCCAGGTGTACAGGCTGGTCACGTAAATAAGGTCTGGAGCTCGGCTCGGCCTGACACATCCCCTGACGAGCTCAACTGAGTCCCCGAGAAGCCTGCGGTAAGACGCCAGCTTGAGCAACCCCAGAGGAGGGAAGCGCGTGTGGTAAGCCGGTTCGACGAGCAATACGTGCATATAGATATGTAAGCTGGCCCTCTAGCTCATAAGCCTTAAAGGCCCTCTATGGCTTTGTTTTTGAGCTTCGGCCCTCGGCCTTTTCCCCTCGGATAATAGCACATAACTTGCATACCTTTACATACTATTTTCATTGTACAATTTTATTGTATAAAGCTCTAGAGAGGGTTTGAAGAGACAGAAAGCGAGGGTTATCGAACCTTAAGCGTTTTAAGAGCACTTTCATGATCACTTTAGCGCTTGTGCGCTATGGTTAACCCGGATACCTCATCGGGCCTCGCAAGTCTCGTTATCACGACATACTTGGCATACCTCTTAAGCTCCTCTACAACCTTTTCAAGTCTGTGAGGGTCAAAGGCCAGAAGAGCCTCATCTGCTATTATTGGCACCATTCCTTTATGCTCATCAAGTATTTTAAGCTTATAGCCCGTCAAGACGACTATCAATGAGAGGGCCAACCTTTCGCTTGTGCTCAGGGTGTTGAGAGGTTGCTCCACTTCTCTGCCACTTGGAAGGACCCTAACGACCTTGACTTCGAAGCTCTTCTTCGTCTCATCTGTTACGAGTCTTATGGATTTGAGCCAACTGAAGCCTAGCTCCCTAATGACCTCTGACGCTATCTTAGCGAACTCATCCTTCATCTCCGTCAAGGTATCATATAATTCTCTTTCCGTCACCTCAAGATCTTTTCTCAATTCCTCAAGCCTCTTATTGACCTCGTAAAGCCTCTTACCACTCTCGCTCTTTTTAGCGATGAGCTCTTCCACGTCCTTGATTCGTTGTTCTAACTCGCCTAAGCGTTTCTCCATGCTCTCCCTTTGCTCAGCAGCTTTCTTCTCCTCCTCTGATAACCCTCTCTTTAATTCCTCAAGTTCCTTAACGATAGCGTCTCTCTCGTTCTTGAGCCTGACAAGCTCTTCCTTGTAGCCTTCTAAACTCTTAGTAAGACTCTCAAGTTGTGCCGTGTACTTCGGCAATCTTATGTTTTCTATTTCCCTGACCTCGTTATACTTCTTCGTGAACTCTTCGAGTTCCTTCCACAGGCTCACACGCTCCTCGTCAACTCTTCTTATCCTCTTTTCGTACTCCTTGACAATGGCTTCCTTCCTCTTCCTCACTTCATCTTCGACCTCTTTTAACTTCGATGGCCAGAACTCTTCAGGCCTCTCTACGTGCCTTCCGCACGTCGGACACTTTGTGGCCTTTATTAGCATGGCCATTTTGATGACGGGTATTCTAGCATCCTCGCCAGCTATAAGTTCACTTGCCTCCTTCTCATATGTAGCCCGAAGGTCGTCGGCCTTCTTGATGCGTTCCTTTATGTTCTCGACATGTTTATTAGGTTCTCTATAATGCTCGTAAAACTCATTAAGGATTTTCTTCAATCTCTCCACTTCTGCTTGTAACTCCTTTACTCTCTCTCCAGCCGTTGGAATGAGCTCATTTTCAAGATCCCTAATCCTGGTTTCGATTTCCCCCAACTTCTTATTGAGTTTCATGATGCGCTCTTCTATCTGTTTTACTTTCTCTACCGAGACAGCTTTCACCTTCTCTAGTTCTTGCTTTAACTCTGCATGTTTGCTTTGAAGTTCTTTCCTCTTTTCGTCTGCCTCTGCAAGTTCCTTTACATCCTTCTTCAAGTATTCTATTGTTCTCTCCAAATCCTCTATCTGTGACCTGAGGTCCTCTTTTCTCTTTGAGTACTCGTCAAGCCTAAAGACCTTAGTCAAATAGTCAGTAATGTCTGATCTGGCCTCTAGCACTAGCCTCTTGACAATCTCTCCGAACTGGGGGTCTAAGACCATGAACCTTACTTTATCGTCCATAGCTATTGGATTGGACTCGACCTCTACGACTCTTCCTCCCTCCCTCTTAAACCTCTTTATGAATACCTTTCCCTCCATCTCTACCTTCACATAGCCCTCATCAGCGTCATAATTTAAGAGCTCACTCGGGTTCATACGAGGTACATACATTGCTAGCAGGGCTTTAACTAACGAAGTTTTGCCCATGGCGTTTGGTGCCACGATTTCTGAAAGGCCTTCTCTAAGCTCAAATCTATGCCTGCCAGCTAGTCCTCCTATGTTCTCGAGCTCAAGGACTATCACCATCATCACCACCCCGCGAATATATGTTCGGTGACGCTGAGGTTTTTAAGCGACCTTATTTCCTCTTCACTTAACCCCCTAGTTAACCATTTCGCACCCGCTTTTCTCACCTCCTCTGGAAGCCATCCTTCATCGATGTACTTAGCATACATCAAACTTGCTCTTAGCCCCTTTTCTCTGGCCTTAAGGTATGCCAAATATAAAAAAGACGCTGAGAAGCCATCGTCTAAACTCATTACAAAGACTTCGTCCTTTCCAACAAATATGTCAACATGAATGGGATTTTTTCTCTTAATCTTAGCAAGCTTCATTATCAAGCCCTTGTAGTAGCCAACCTCGTATTCAATTCTCAAGAGCAACATAGACTTTCACGAGGCAAATGCGTAGTTTTTTGAGGGTACTAAAAGTGACGAGATCGGCATAGAATTTTAGCTTTCAAAGTATTTCTAACTTTTCCAGCTTTTCGATATAATGCTTTAGTACCAATCTCTCAACTTCTCTTGCAGACCTCGGCGGAGGGTTCATAGTGCACAACTCTTGAGCGACATTCTCAAATCTAACTCCTAGCTCCATGCACCTCCTCTCAGCTATCGCCAGCGCCGTCTCTAAGTCCAAGGGCTTGAGCTCCACAGGATACAACCTGTCTACGAGCGCCTTGTCCACGAGCTCGAACCAGTTAGTCGTTGCTATGACTCCCATCTTGGAAGTGTCTAGCTCGTCGAGCATGTGGAAGAAGACGTTGTCCTGTGCTATGTGCCAAGACTCTATTCTCTCTTTTCCTCTAGACATGAATATGGACTCTACGTCGTCAAAAAGCAATATCGTGCGCCCGGCCTTCCCCTTAGCTTCTTCGAATACCTCTACGATCCTCATCTCAGACTCTCCATAAAGCGGTCTAGCTATGTCCGAGGCATCGATAAGCACAAGGTAAACGTCTCTGAACCTCTTGCCAAGCTCTCTAGCGACTGCGTAGGCCAAGCTCGTCTTGCCAGTACCTGGCTCTCCGTAGAGCAGAAAGCCCTTGACTCCCCTCTTAATGCTCTCTCTGAACTGATAGTAGAAGGTCTTGAACATCAATTTGAAGGTCTTTTTGTACTCTTCTCCTACGAACCTGCTTACGTCGTAGTCTTCAGGTATCTCTTGAGCCTCAACGACTCTTAAAGGTTTGACAAATTGTCTAAACCGCTTGCTCATCGCCCGATCCTCACGGGTCATTACTTACAACTGTAAATTGTAGGTTAAGTGAGGCTCGCCGCCAAACTTCTTTATGAAAAAGTGTAATAGGAGGCTTCCTATCTTCGACATTTTTAAACTCTTCTTTTAACCGAGCTATGGGAATAGCTTCTACTTGTCTATAAACGTATATATTACCATGTTCATAGCCCGGGTCAAGCACTATGAAGTACTCGCCTCTATGACTGACTAAATACGCGCGGGAGCGTATCTCTCTAACGAATTTGCGATGTCCCTCCTTAAAATCCTCTAAGCCTTCTTTCGTATCTCTCTCTGACTCTCTGAACGTACCTTTTGACTCCCTCTTCATGAGTCCTCACCCATAAACTATTGAGCCTATAGCCATCGGGAGTCGCCCCCTCTATTATCTCATTGCCGACCATGAACTCGAAGGTCTCGATTCTAATGCTTCGCCAATACTCTATTGGAAAGAGCTTATTCATGACGAAGAAATTGTCTACTGCGTGCATCCTCCTAAGCTCGAGAACGTCTCTTATCTTCATTTTCTCGACTTCGAACCCTGAAAGCGTATAGGTCATGGCCAACCTAAGAAACGAGGGAATCAGCAACCCCTCCTCGCCATACTTCCTGCTCCTTACAGCATGAGTAATCACGTAGATGCTCGTGAGACCGCTGGCAATCGCTGCCATTCCTGCAAACTTATTGACGTCTATCGGGATCACGAAGTACTGAGCGACTGGTCCTACAATATTGAAAAAGCCACGACTAATTTTATAGAGGTATTCGGACCTGTCGCTTGGCTCTAATATCCCAGTACGCAAGAGAGGTCTCAAATATTCTTGAACTCTTTCTTGAGGAATTTGGAAGCACCTTGCCCACTCCTCAACAACACTTCTCGGTATGTAGAGCTTGTCGATGTTCTGCTCGTAGTAGGCCTCACCACACCTGTCCATTATCGCCCTTAGAACCTTTTCGTGCTTCTTTTTGATATAGGGGTGCTTATAAATCGTCCCTCTAAACCTAGAAGCTAATGCGTATGCCTCACTTGGGCTTGAGAAAATTTTACTCTTACTATTAATTATCGAGGACTCTACTTCATCCATTATAGTCAGCATGACCTCGTTGGTCAAGTGCTTAGAGCGCTCTAGTGCCCACCTGTTGATCCTCACTTCTGCCACTTTCTCATCCTCGAACTCATTCTTTCCCTCCTCAATTCATAACACCTTTTGTATGCCGGTGCTATCACCTTATCCACAAGAGACCCCGAGACTTCTACGGGGTACGTCCTTACGATTATCTTGTTCTCGTGAAGGAATCCAACAGCCTTGAAGTACTCCGCATCAAATTTATTCTTGAGCTGTGGGAGCTTAGCCATTTGGCCCCTTGCTAAAGCCCATTCCTCCGTCTCTATGGTACTCTTAAACCCAATAGTGCCATCCCTCCTCACGAGGGCCGTAGGGCTGAGTAGCCCCGCCATAATCGTGAAGCTACTCGGAAGTCGATCAGTTTTACGCATGACATAGAGAGCATTTATTCCAGAAATTACTCTAGAAGGGTACGATACCGCGTCGAGGTCAAGATCTCGGAGGTTTAAGTCTCTGACTAAGTAGGGTGCTACATGCTTTATTATTCCATCGATAACGTCTGGCTTGAGCTTGATTTTTTCGGGCGTTACTAGCTCTGCCATGCCTATTTCGCTTAAGAATTCAAAAGCTTCCTTAACCTTATCCACCTCATCAGGGTCAAATCCTTGCACCTCACTAGTCGTTATTTCGTAGAGGCTTGGATCCTTCATCATGTAACCTTGGCTTGCCTTAGCCAAAGAATATATCAACACTTTCTCGACGCTCGTAGGCGAGAAAGGCAGGAAATAGAGGAGTTTGGCAAAATGTTGAGCAATATACGTGTTCCCTCCTCTTACGGTATCAAGCGCTGATTCTACGACTTTATCAGCGAACCTCCTAAGGGTAGCCCACTTGCGCGTAATACGCTTAAAGTCAAGTACGATTGACGTTTTTATCATCCTCCACTAGATAATATCTCACCTCAGTCACCTAAAAATTTTACGACAAACCACCATTAAAATTTCCTTTCACATGTATTTGTGAAAGAAGACAATATCACATAAAATTTCATCCTTAAATTAAAAAATACGTTAAGTCGCTTGTACTGGACTTTGTTCATGACCTTCTGAGAAAATTATGTCCTTGCTAATCATTCTCTTGCCTCATAAGTTCAGACGAGATTTTGCGCCTTTGGCTATGTTAACCCCTTGAGTTGTTTTCTAAGCGGCATTGTAGAACTCTTTGATCACGCGGTCTACCGGTATCGTCTGCTCCATGTATTGTACTAAAGCTTCCCGATCCATCTCTGAGGGAGAAGGCTATCACCGCTGAAGCGTCAACCACTATCACGGTCCTCCCTCACAGACCTAGCTGAAAAGCCTCTCGGGACGCTCCAGCTCGCTCTCTTCAACTCCTCGAGAACTCTCTCAAAGTTCTCCTCGGCCTCCAGCTCCCTTACCCTCAGCTCTATGAACCTCCGGACCTCCTCGGGCCAGTCAACCCTGTCCCTGTACCTCTCCATCTTCTCCTTCAGCTCCCTCCTCACCTTCACGCTAAAAACGCTCATCAGCCCACCATACACGAAGAAAGTCCACCATCTAATAAACTCTTAGGTCCATCTGCGATCACACGACGAATAAGTGTAAGTATTGATGATGCGAAGGACTTAGGTCATGACTCAGCATTTTGAGCCCTGCCTCTTAGAGGCTTCGATCCAACTCTTACGATAAATTCCGAACCTCTCACGATCTTCAGGCCATCGCTAAGCCCATTAGCCTCAAGTAGTTGGGGTCAGGCTTAAATCCCTCGAGAGCTTGAAAGTTGTAGTCGACGAGCTCTCAAACTCTGGTTCAAGGGCTGGAGGTTTAAATGAAGAGGGTAAAGCTGAGCTTCACCGCAGACGTCGAGGTGGAGTTCTGCAATAGGGAGAAGGCCATTCGCCAAGTTGAGGAGCTCGCCGAGAGGGGCACTAGATACCCCCTTGTGGTCTTCGGGCCTGAGGGATGTGGCAAGACGGCTTGGCTGAAGCAGGCGGCTGAGACTTTGAGGGAATTGGGCTTTGAGGCGATCTACATAGACCCTATGCGAAAGGAATTCGTAGCTCATACGGACGTCAGAGAGCTCATCGACAAGCTCGCGGAAGCGGCGGCAGAGGCCATCGGGGTTGCTCAATTGAAGCTCGCCACCCTCGCGATAGATGCAGTCAAGTGGCTCATAAGCAAGTGGAGGAAGGGGGAAGTAGCGGTCCTGGTCGACGACGTCTTTCAAGCGATAGGCTTGGACAAGGCGGCCATGTACGTGAAGGCATTGTTAGGCTTAGTGGAGTACCCTCCAGAGGGCTACGAGAGAATAGTAACGATAGTAGCGACGAGCGAGGGAGTCTCAAGGGCAGAGATAGGCAGGCACAGGTGGGCGACAATAAGGCCCATGTGGAACATGAGCAAAATGGGCTTTGAAGAGCTCTACGAGAAGTTGCCTAGCCCGAAGCTTGGCTTCGACGACGTCTGGAGGTTCACGGGCGGGAACCCGGACATGCTCGCCAAGCTCTACCAGGCCAAGTGGGACTCCGACGTAGTCGTGAGGGACATCGTGAACTTTAAGAAGCTGGACGTCTTCGTCTCCTCGTTGACGAGCGATGAAAGGAGGTACCTCTTCGAGGCCATCGAGGACCCGGACACCCTCTTGGCGAGGGAGAGGATACCGTTGCTGAACAGGCTGGTCGAGATGAACCTAGTCGTCGACGCCGTACCGGAGAGGATGCCCGAGCACTGGATAGACGAGCCCCCTCCGCAGAAGGACTTGGAGCTTGGAATCGGGAAGCGAATAGCTTGGCAGACTCCGTTGCACAGAGAGGCCCTGAAGAGGGTTATGAAGTAGTCCCCCTACGGCAGTAGTAATGAGTACTAATTAGCGATGAGCTCGCATTCACGTCCCATCTTTACTTTATTGCGAGTCGTCGAGTGCGACCCTTCATGTAGTCATCTCCCTATCGTATTGCCATGCCGTCGCGCCCCAAGCCGTCTTTAGCACCAACTCGTCGTTCTCGCTCCACTCGTAGGTTCAAGCGACTTTCAATCCTCTCTTTACGAGATTTCCAAAGTTGTGGAAGGACTGCTTGGCTCAAGTAAACCGCTGGAGCCCTACCTACGCCCTTCGAGCGCTCTCCTGACGGCCTCCCTATGCAGAGGGCTCTGCCAAGCGACCTCCTCCCCGATCCCGAGCTCCAAGTCCCTCTTGGGCGGGGGCTCGTCTATCCAGAGGGCGGGCCTCCTGTAGAACATGCCGTACACCACGAGGTTCTTGGAGATCAGCTCGTTCCTCAGCTCCTCGGGGAAGTCCCTCTCGCAGAGGTTGTCGGGGTCCTCGACGACCTCCTTCAAGTACGGCCTCCACCTCTCGACGAAGCCCTTGGTCAGCTCCTTCATTTCGACGAGCCTCGCCACGACGTCGTCCACGCTCCACTTGGCCTCGTAGAGCTGGGCGAGCATGTGCGGGTTGCCTCCCGCGAGCCTCCAGACCTCTTCAAACGACGGCTTCGACCCCGGTATCTTCTCGTACAGCTCCTCGAACCCCTTCCTGCTCATGTTCCACATGGGCGTGAGCTCGGCCCACCTATGTCTCCCTATCTCCCTCTTGGACACCCCCTCGCTCGTCGTCGCTATCGCCACCACCTTCTCGCACCCTTCAGGAGGGTACTCCGTCAGGCCCAAGAGCGACTTCACGTACATCGCCGCCTTGTCCAAGCCTATGGCTTGAAAGGCATCGTCGACCAG
>Ga0080004_1131015_pt1 | contig 12456 bp, 9 predicted proteins | sample WasSprMetagenome_FD_69207 | JGI IMG/M metagenome (GOLD analysis project Ga0080004, IMG submission 69207) | Sulfidic aquatic microbial communities from Washburn Spring, Yellowstone National Park, USA - WS (SPADES assembly) (version 2) | ecosystem: Environmental > Aquatic > Thermal springs > Hot... | reverse complement strand
CACGGGGTCGCTGTCATCCCCCTCACCGTGCGCTTCGGCGAGGAGACCTTCCGGGACGGCGTGGACATGACGGCGGAGGAGTTCTACCGGCGCCTGCCTTCGACGCCGGAGCTGCCCAGGACCTCCCAGCCGTCGGTGGCCGAGTTCCTGGAACTGTTCGACCGGCTGGCCGGAGAGGGCGACCCGACCGGAATCCTGGTGGTCACGCTGAGCCACAAACTGAGCGGTACATACCAGTCGGCCGTGCAGGCCGCCCGGGAATTCGGCCGGGTCCCGGTGGAGGTGGTGGACTCGCTGAGCGTTTCGGTACCGCAGACTTTCGCCGCGCTGGCGGCCGCCCGCGTCGCCAACCGGGGAGCCAGTCTGGCGGAGGTGGCAGCGGCTGCCCGGGAAGTGGCGGGCCGGTGCCGCCTGTACGCCACCCTGGACACGCTGGAGTACCTGCGGCGGGGCGGGCGCATCGGACGGGCGGCGGCGTGGGCGGGAGCGGTGCTCCAGATCAAGCCGGTGATCACCATCGATGCCGGCGAGGTGGCACCGGTGGCCCGGTTGCGCACGCGGGCCAAAGCAGTGGAGTTCATCCTGGAGCGCCTGCGGGACGAGATTAAACCGGACCGGCCGCTGCACGCGGGCATCATCCACGCCAACTCACCGCAGGAGGCGGCAGATCTGGCCGAGGAGGTGAGAAGGCGCTTTCAGCCCGAAGAACTCATCATCTCAGGGATCACCCCGGTGATCGGCACCCACGCGGGCCCGGGGGCCCTGGGTGTCGCTTACTACCAGGATTAGCGAGGAGGCGACTGTCATGAGTACACCGGCCAATCTGTCGGTGCGTGCCAAGCGCTACGCCGCCCGCCGGGCCATGGAGTGGCTGGTCAGCTATCTGCGGCGGGACCCCGACCACGCCGTCAGCACCATCCTGTCGTGGGGCACCCGCCTGGCCATCATGGAAGCCCACCGGCGGCAGATCCGGGAACTCGCGGAGACCCTCGAGCGCAACCCGGCCATGATGCAGTACGTGCGTCGGCTGGCCCTGGAAGTGCACCCCAACCAGCACCGGGGCGTGGTGTTCAACTGGTTCGTCAACAACATCCTTTTCGGGGTGCCCACCCAGTACGCCCTGGCAGCCAAACTGGGGCACGGCATCCCCAATTTCATCCTGGTGGATCCCACCGAGGCGTGTAACCTGCGGTGCGCCGGTTGCTGGGCCGGAGAGTACGCCCAGCACCACACCATGGACTTCGAGCTCCTGGACCGCATCGTCACCGAGGCCAAGGAGCTCGGCATCTACTGGATCGTGATGTCGGGGGGCGAGCCCCTCGTCTACAAGCGCCTGTTCGACCTCTTCGCCAAACACCAGGACGTGGCCTTCATGGCCTTCACCAACGGCACCCTCATCGACGACCGGGTGGCCGACCGCATCCTGGAAGTGGGCAACTTCGTCCCCTGCATCAGCCTGGAGGGGTTCCGCCAGAGCACCGACGCCCGGCGGGGGGCCGGCGTCTTCGACAAGATCTCGGCGGCCATGGACCGCCTCAAGGAGCGCAAGCTCATCTTCGGCACTTCCGTCACCATCACCCGTCACAACGTGGAGGAGGTTACCTCCGACGCCTTCATCGACTGGCTCATCGAAAAGGGTGCTTTCTTCGGGTGGAGCTTCCACTACATCCCCATCGGGCGGGACCCCGACGTCAACCTGATGGTCACGCCCGAGCAGCGGGAATACTTGGTGTGGAGGGTGCGGGAGATCCGCACCACCAAGCCCTACCTGCTGGCGGATTTCTGGAACGACGGCTACCTCACCCTGGGGTGCATCGCCGGGGGGCGCCGCTACTTCCACATCACCGCCTCCGGAGACGTGGAGCCCTGCGCCTTCGCCCACTTCTCCGTGGACAACATCAAGGACAAGAGCCTGCGCGAGGTGCTCGCGAACCCGCTCTTCCGCGCGTATCAGAAGCGGCAGCCCTTCAACTCCAACTACCTCCTCCCCTGCCCCATCATCGACAACCCGCAGGCCCTGCGGGAGATCGTGGCGGAGTCGGGCGCCCGTCCCACCCACCCGGGTGCCGAGACGGTGCTGCAGGACCCCATCGCCTCCCACCTGGACGATGTGTCCCGCCGCTGGGCGGAGCGGGCCGCCCTCATCCAGCGGCGCCTGGAAGAGCGGGCCCGCACCCGCGGCGGCACCCCGGCCCCCGCAGCCGCCGCCACGGCGTCCGCGGCCTGCACGCGCGCCGGGGCAGAGGAAGAGCAACGGGTGGCCGTCGCCCACGGAGGCGAGAGCTGACGAGCGACAGCCGCAGTAGCGGCTGACCCGCCCACGGAGGCGAGACCTGATGAGCGAGAGCATCAGCGAAGCGGCCCGCAAAGCGGCCGACCTGGCCCTGGGGGCGGCCGACTACGCCCTGGAAGCCGCCCGCAAGCTGACCGCTGAACTCACCGGCCGGGGGGGCCAGCGCCGCCAGGAGGTGACCCGCCGCCTCGAACGGCTGGCCGAGCGGGGTCGGCGGCTGCGCCTGGCCACCCGGGCCGACCTGGAGCAGCTGGGGACGCGCCTGGCCACCCGGGCCGACATCGAGCAGTTGCGGGCGGACCTGGCCACCCGGGCCGACCTCGAGCGGCTGGAAGCCCGCATCGCCGCCCTGGAGAAGGCGCTCGGGAAAGAACGCTGATGAAGGTGGCCGCGCGGCGCGCACAGCTGGCCAGGCTGAGGGAGATATCCCAGGTCATGCTGCGGCATGGCCTGGGATTTCTCCTTGTGGAGGCCGGCCTCTCCCACCTGGTACCGCGGGCCCGGCGCCGTCCCGCCACGCGGGGATACCACCTGCGGGCGGCCCTGGAGGAACTGGGACCTACTTTCATCAAGCTGGGCCAGGCCCTGAGCACCCGCCGGGACCTTTTGCCCGCCGACGTGATCCGCGACCTGGAGGCCCTGCAGGATCAGGCCCCGCCCATGCCCTTTTGCCAGGTGCGGGAGGTGATCGAGGGGGAGCTGGGCCGGCCCCTGGAAGAGCTATTTGCCTCCTTCACGCCCGAACCCCTGGCCGCCGCTTCCATCGGGCAGGTGCACCTGGCCGTAACCCGGGAGGGCAGGCCGGTGGCCGTGAAGGTGCAGCGGTGCGGGGTCGAAGAGCGGGTGGAGGCCGACCTGGCCATCCTGGAGGAGACGGCCGCTCTCATCGAGGCCCGCACCGCCTGGGGGAAACAGTACGGCCTGCGCGACCTGGTGCGGGAGTTCGCCCGCACCATCCGGGGCGAACTGGACTACCGGGCGGAGGCGGAGCGCTGCACCCGCTTCGGCCAGAACTTCGCCCGCGATCCCGACGTGCGCATCCCCGCGGTGCTCCCCGAACTCACCACTCGCCGCGTCCTCACCCTGGAATACGAAAGCGGCATAAAGATCTCCGACCTGGAGGCCCTCCGCAACGCCGGTTACCGCCCGGAAGAAGTGGCCCGCAAGCTGGTGCGGGCCATGATGCGGCAGATCTTCGCCCACGGGTTGTTCCACGCCGACCCGCACCCGGGCAACCTGGCCGTCCTCCCCGGGGAAGTGATCTTCTTCATGGACTTCGGCCAGGTGGGGCAGCTCACCCCCCACCAGCAGGACCTCCTTCAGGAAGGGGTGACCGCCCTCGCCCGGGGCGACGTGGACACCCTGGTGCAGGTGGCCCTGGACCTGGGCACCGCCGGCGACCTGGACCAGGAAGCGTTCTCCGCCCGCGTGGCCCAGCTCATGGAGAAATACCTCTCCCGACCCATGGGCGGTGTCAACCCTGCGGAGGCCGTGCGGGACGCCCTGGACCTGGCCCGGGAGTTCCGGCTGCGCATACCGGCCTCCTTCGCCCTGCTGGGCAAGTGCCTCGGCACCCTGGAGGCGGTGGTGACCACCCTGGACCCCGGTATAAGCGTGCTGGACATCGCCCGACCCACCGCCCGGGAGATCCTGCGCCAGCGCGCCTCGCCTCGCGCGGTCCTGCGCCGCGCCCGCCGGGACGTGGGCACCTGGTGGTCCATGTTCCGCCGCCTGCCCCGCCGCCTCGACCGCGTGGTATCCAAGCTGGACCGCGACTCCCTGCGCATCCGCTTCACCCTGGAGGACCAGGAAGTCCTCCGCCGGGTGGAGCGGCTGGCCACCCGCCTCTCCCTGGCCATCCTGTTCCTGGGCGCCGCCGTGATGGTGACCGGCCTGGTGGTGGCAGGGGCAGCCGCCGGTGCCCTGCACCTGCCCGCCTGGCTGCTGAGCCCCGCCTTCCTGGCCGGGGCCGGGGCCGTGGTCGCGGCGTTAGCCCTGGCCGTGCTCGCCTCCGCCCTGCTCGGCTCCCGCCCCCGCCCCCGCTGAGCCCGCCCCCGGAGTCGCCAGCGGCTCCGCCTCCGCGGCGCAGAGTCCGCGGTCGGGGTGGCAATCGCGGTGCATAGTCCCCGGTCCGGGGGCCGATCGCGGCGCAGGATCCGCAGTCGGGGTGGCGATCGCGGCACAGAGTCCGCGCTCCGGCCTCAGATCGCGGCGCAGAGTCCTCGGTCCGGGGGCCAATCGCGGCGCAGAGTCCGCGGTCCGGTGGCGATTGCGGCACAGAGTCCTCGGTCCGGGGGTCGATCGTGGCACCCGTGCCGCCACCCTGCAGTCGGAGTGCGGGACTAGGCGACAAGAGGCGGTGAGGCGGACCCTTGACAAGGTCAGGGGTCCAGCTTAACATTCTCAATAGGTAGTTTGTGCCGGACAAAAGCAGGCAGTGTAAGCTGGTGGCAGCGGACGCAGCACCCGGAGAGGTGACCGCATTGGTGCCGGTGTGCGAGGTGCGGGGGCTCACCAAGACGTATCGGAGCACGGGCGTGGTGGCCAACCGGAACATCGACCTGGCCGTCCGACCCGGCGAGATCGTAGGCGTTTTTGGCCCCAACGGTGCCGGCAAGACCACCCTGGTGCGCCAGATCATGGGCCTGCTGCGGCCTTCCGCGGGTTCCATAAGCGTCTGCGGCCGGGATATCGTCGCGCACCCCCAGGAGGCGCCGCGTTACGCCGCATATCTCCCCCAGCGCGTCCCCCTCTTCGCCAGTCACCGCGTGCTGGACGTGCTGGTGGCAGCGGGCGCCCTCCGGGGCATGCCCTCGCGCGACGCGGTGCGCAGGGCGGAGGCCCTCCTCGAACGGTTCGGTCTCGCCCCCCGGGCGCGCAGCCTCATGTTGCGGTGTAGCGGCGGCGAGCGGCAGCTGGCTCTGTTCCTCTCGGCCTTCATGGGCGGACGCCCCCTGGTCATCCTCGACGAACCCACCAGCCACCTCGATCCCGTGAGGCGGACCCTGGCATGGGAGTTCCTGCGCGAGCAGGCCCAGGAGGGGGTGGCCGTAATGCTCGTCACCCACAACGTCAGTGAAGCCGATCAGGTGGTGGATCGGGTGGTCATCATCGACCAGGGGACAGTGGTGGCGGATGCCACTCCCGGGGAGCTCAAGCGCCGTGTGAGCGAGCAGGTAGAAATCCGCCTGACCCTGAAGCCGGGCGCGACCCTGCCGCCGGACCGTGGAGTACCGGCTTCGCACATCACCGGGCAGCGGTGGCTCATCAGGGTCCGGCCGGAGGAATGCCCCCGGGTGCTGTCCGCACTGATGGAAACCCCGGGGCTTAGCCAGATAGACGACTTCTCGGTGACGGGCACCAGCATGGACACCGTGTACGAGGCGCTGACGGGCAAATGGTGGGATGGACGCCATGAGCAGCGTACGGGATGAGGCCCACCGGGCGCGGGGGCCAGAGGCACCGGCCTCTGCCGCAGCGCGAATCCGGGAGTTCGGCTGGCTCTTGCGGCAGGAGCTCTACCTGCTGCGGCTGCGCTGGTTCTGGTACGTGGTGATGGTCTCTTTCACTCCCCTGCTGATGATGGCCTTCCTGTGGATGCTGGTGGGTCCGGAACCGGACCGCCTGCTGTATGTCATCACCGGCAGCGTCGCCCAGGGGCTGTGCTCGGCGGCCATGCTCAGCCTGGGGCAGGACATCGGGACGATGAAGGACGCCGGCACCTTCGAGTACTACGCCAGCCTGCCCATCTCCAAGCTCAACTTCATCCTGGCGGTAGCCACCAGGGCCGTCATACTGGCACTTCCCTCCTCGCTGGTCCTGCTGGCGGCGGGTTCTCTGTTCTTCGGGCTTCCCGCCCGGCCATCACCGGTGCTGGCCCTGGTGCTGATCTGTGCCGGCTACTCCCTCGCGGGGCTGGGCGCGTTCGTGGGCTTTTTTAGCCCCGAGGGCCGTGTTGCGGGGTGGGCCACCCAGTTGGTCCACCCCGTCCTCGTCTTTCTGGCCCCCGTTTACCTGCCACCAGAGTCACTCCCACCGGTACTGCGCTTCACGAGCCGCTTCTTTCCCACCACCTACGTGGCCAGCACCCTGCGCGCCAGCCTCCTGGGACAGGTCACCGCGGCCACCTGGAAGGAGTTGGCCGGGCTGGCCGGGTGGACGGTGGTCACCCTCTGGATCGCCTCCACCAGGTTGAGCTGGCGGGCACGGGAGTAACCAGCCGGGGGGACGGACGTTACTGCGACTCGCATGGGGGGACAATCACCGGTCAGACCCGGCAAGCGCACTGACATAACCCACACAGTCAGCCGGCTGACAGTCCCGAGGCTGTCAGCCGGCTGACCATCAAATCCGCCGGGCCCCTCACCGTCAGGGCAGGACGGCAGTGGCTGTCCCGGCCCAGCCCAGGAAGTACTCGAAGCCGAGGCCGATGACGACGGTCAGGATAGCAGTCGCCAGCACCACCGCGGACACGGCAGGGCAAACCCGCTCTCCGGCAGCAGGAGCGCGGGCGGGCGGCTCCAGGACGAGGAACATCTGGCGGACGACGCCGTAGTAGTAACCCACCGAGATCACGCTGTTCACCACGATGACCAGGGCCAGCCACACCTGCCCCTGTTCCACCGCGGCGGAGAACAGGTAGAACTTGCCGAAGAAGCCGGCCGTGGGCGGGATGCCGATCAGGGAGAGGAAGTAGATGACCATGGCCCAGGCCAGGAGCGGCTGGCGCCGGGCCAGGCCGGTGTAATCCTCGATTTGCTCGCCCGGGGCCCCACCCGCAGCACCCCCGTCCGCTCGCGCGGAGACGGCCACGATTACGGCGAAGGCACCCAGGTTGGCGAAGAGGTAGGCCAGCAGGTAGTAGGCCACCGCCCGGCTGCCCATGGGAGTACCCACCGCCAGGCCCACCAGGATGTAGCCGGCGTGGGCGATGGCCGAATACGCCATCATGCGCTTGATGTTCTTCTGGGGCAGGGCGGAGAGGTTGCCCACGAACATGCTGAGGACCGCCAGCACCGCAAAGGCCGTCGTCCAGGCTGGCCGCAGATCACCCAGGCCGGCGAAGAACACACGCAGCAGGGCCGCAAACGCGGCGGCCTTGGGTCCCACCGAAAAGAAGGCCGTGATGGGCGTGGGTGCGCCCTCGTAGGCGTCGGGTGCCCACATGTGCAGGGGTGCAGCCGCCACCTTGAAGCCGAACCCCACCACCAGGAAGGCCAGTGCCGCGTACCCCAGCACCCCCGCCGCCGTACCCCCCGGCGCGACGGTCCCCGCAGAGGCAGCCCCCGCAGGGGCGCCTCCCGCGGAGACGGGCCCGGAGACGGCGCGGGCGATGGCGTCCAGGGAGGTGCTCCCCGCGGCACCGTACAGCAGGGAGATACCGAAGAGCAGCACGGCCGAGGCGACCGCCCCGGTGAGGAAGTACTTGATGGCGGCCTCCACCGAGCGGGCGTCATCCTTGAGGTAACCCGCCAGCACGTACGAGCACAGGGACACCAGTTCCAGCCCCAGGTAGATCATCAAGAGGTCCCGGGACGAGGCCATGAGCATCATGCCCAGGACGCCCCACAGCAGGAGCGGCCAGTACTCGCCCCGGGCGGGCGCGCGCTGCCGCAGGAAATCGATGGACACCAGGGCCACCAGCAGCCCCGTCGCCAGGAACACGCCCCGGAACAGGGCGGCAAAGGGGTCCAGGGAGAGCATCCCCCCCCACAGGTCAACCCTGGTCCCCAGGCCGGGGAGCAGCGCCAGCAGGGCCACGGCGAAGATGGCCGCCGTAGCCCCTCCCCATGCCGTCTCCCACCGGCCGGCCGCCGCAGGGGCCGCCGCGGGCATCGCGGCAGGGACGGCACCGGCGGGGACGGGAGGACGGGCGGCGGTGACCACCACCAGCAGGACGAGGGAGGCGGCAGTCAGGATGAGTTCGGGTGCCAGAGCAGCCCAGGCCACCCTACATCCCTCCTACCCGGGCCGCCAGCTGGACGAGGGCGGGGTTGGTGAAGTCCAGGAGCAGGCGCGGGTACAGGCCCAGGACCGCGATGAGGACGATGAGGGGGATCACCGTGGCCAGTTCGCGCCCGGTCACGTCGGGCAGGGCCTCCAGTTCCGGCCGGGACTTGCCCATGAGCACCCGCTGCATCATCCAGAGCATGTACCCGGCGGTGATCACGATGGTGGCGGCGCCGATGATGACCAGGGTCCGGTACACGGGGAAGGACCCCAGCAGCACCAGCAGTTCAGCCACGAAGCCGGACAGGCCGGGCAGTCCCAGGGAGGCGAAGGAGGCGAATGCCAGGATGATGGCGTAGGTGGGCAGGGCGGTGTAGAGGCCGCTGAGCTTGGCGATCTCGCGGGTGTGGGCGCGGTCGTAGATCATCCCCACCAGCAAGAACAGCATGCCCGTGATCATGCCGTGGGAGAACATCTGGAAGATGGCGCCGCTCAACGCCATGGGCGTCCCCGACGCAATCCCCAGCATCACGTAACCCATGTGGCTCACCGATGAGTAGGCCACCAGCTTCTTGAGGTCGGCCTGCGACATGGCCACGAAGGCGCCGTAGATCATGTTGATGACGCCCAGCACGGCGATGGCGTACGAGAAGTACGAGGCTGCCTCGGGGAAGGTGGGCAGGCTCACCCGCATGAAGCCATAGGTGCCCATCTTGAGCAGGATGCCGGCCAGCAACACCGACACCGCCGTGGGGGCCTCCACGTGGGCGTCGGGCAACCACGTGTGGAACGGGAAAATGGGCACCTTGACGGCGAACCCCAGGTACAGGGCGGCGAACACCCAGAGCTGGAACCGGAAGGGGAACTTGACCTGTTGCAACTCCATCATGTCGAAGGTGGGATGGCCCAGCGCCTGGGCGCCCGCGAAGTACATGGCCAGGATGCCCACCAGCATGACCACGCTACCAAGCAGCGTGTATATGAAGAACTTGATGGCCGCGTACTCCCGGCGCGGGCCGCCCCAGATGCCGATGAGGAAGTACATGGGCACCAGCACCAGTTCCCAGAACACGTAGAAGAGCACGTAGTCCAGGGCGCAGAACACGCCCATCATCCCCGTCTCCAGGAGCAGGAGGAGGGCGAAGTAATCCTTGGGACGGGGGGAAATGTGCCAGGAGGCCAGGCAGGCCAGGAACGTGAGCAGGGCGGTGAGGAATACCATGGGGAAGCTGATGCCGTCCACGCCCAGGATGTAGTTGATGCCCAGGCTGGGCACCCAGGCCGCCCTCTCCACGAACTGCATGCCGGCGCCGGGCTGGAAGGCGGTCGCCATCCAGATGGAGATGGCCAGCGGGATGGCGGTGGTGATCAGGGCCGCCACCTTGAAGCCCCGCTCGTCCTGCCGTGGCCACAGGGCCACCACGGCGGCGCCCACCAGAGGGATGAAAACGGCCAGCGTGAGCAACATGCCCTAGAACCCTCCCATCAGATACAGGGTGAACAGCCCTGCCACCAGGCTGAAGACGAATACCAGCACGTAGGACCGCACCAGGCCGGTCTGGGTGGCACGCACGGCCCGCCCGGCGGCCACCGTACCCGCCGCCACCCCGTTGACGGCTCCGTCTATCACCGTCAGGTCGAAGGTGGCCGAGGCCCGGGCGAGCTGCACGGAACCCCAGCCCACGCCGTTCACTATCCCGTCGATGACACCCAGGTCAAAGCGGGCCAGGAGCGACGACAGGGCCAGGGCCGGCTTCACCAGGGTCACGTAGTAGATGCGGTCGAAGTACCACTTCTCCTTGAGCAGGCGGTACAGCGGCCCCAGGGCTGCGATGGCGCGGCGCCTGTCCACCAGCCCCAGACCGTAGATGGCCACCCCCACCGCGATACCGGTCAGCCCGGCCCCCAGGGCCAGGGCCATCACGCCCGGAGCGGCGTGCTCGTGGGCTTCCATCCCGGAGAGCTTCACGAAGAAGTTGCCTCCCAGACCGGCCACCGCGGCCAGGGTCGCCAGCACCACCAGCGGCCCGGTCATCACCGGGGGAGATTCGTGGGCGTGGTAGTGGGAACGGGGCTTGCCGAAGAAGGTGAGGACGCAGGCCCGCGTCATGTAGTAGGCCGTAAGGAACGCGGTCCCTGCCCCGAGCAGGAACACGCCCGGCAGGTGCGAGTGGTACGCCCCCACCAGGATCTCGTCCTTGCTGAAGAAGCCCGAAAATGGCGGTATGCCGGCCAGGGCCGCGGTGCCCGCGAAGAAGGTCCAGGCCGTGACCGGCATGTGCCGGTACAGGCCGCCGAGCTGGTGCATCTCCTGGCACTCGGTGGCGTGGATGATGCTGCCCGAGCCCAAAAAGAGCAGGGCCTTGAAGAAGGCGTGCGTTATGAGGTGGAACACCGCCGCCGCGGGAGCACCCACCCCCAGGGCCATCATCATGTACCCCAGCTGGCTGATGGTGGAATAGGCCAGCACCCGCTTGATGTCGGTGGTGACGGTGGCGATGGTGGCGGCCAGAAACGCGGTGATGGTGCCCACGTAGGCCACCACGCTCAGCGCCAGGGGGGAGTGTTCGAAGAGCACGTAAGAGCGGGCCACCAGGTACACGCCCGCGGCCACCATGGTGGCGGCGTGGATGAGGGCGGACACCGGAGTGGGACCCTCCATGGCGTCAGGCAGCCACACGTGCAGGGGCACCTGGGCCGACTTGCCCACCGCGCCCATGAACACGAGCAGCGCCGCCGCCGTCACCAGGCCGGGCGCCAGGTGCCCGGAGCCCAGGGCTTCCCGCAGGGGGCCGAACGAGAAAGTCCCCGTGGCGGCGAACAGCGTCATGATGCCCAGGAGCAGGCCCACGTCGCCCACCCGGGTGGTCATGAAGGCCTTCATGGCCGCCGCCGCGGCGGAGGGCTTCTCGTACCAGTGGCCGATGAGCAGGTAAGAGCACAGCCCCATGATCTCCCAGGAGATGAACAGGAGCAGGAAGTTGTCCGCCAGCACCAGGGCCAGCATGGCCGCCGTGAAGAGCGACAGGGTGGCGTAGAACCTGGTGTAGCGGGCGTCTCCGTGCATGTAGCCCACCGAGTAGATGTGGACCATCAGGCTGACCAGGGAGACCATCACCAGCATGAGGGCGGTGAGGGCATCCACCTGGAAGCCGAGGGGGATGGTGAGTTCGCCCACGGGCGTCCAGGGATAGCTGAAGTCGAACACGGCCTCGCCCTCCACCCCGGCCCTGGCGCCGATGAAGGAGAAGAGCACCGCCAGCGCGAGCAGGAAGGAGAGGCCCACGGCCGCGATGCCCAGCAGGGAACCGCCGTCGCGGAAGCGCCGACCGAAGAAGCCGATGCCCAGGAAGGAAGCGAGCGGTATGAGCGGTATGACGAAGGCGTAACCCAGCACCCTCTCACCCCCTCAGCAGGCGGATGCGGTCCACGTCGATGCCGTGCCGGCGCCGGGCCAGGAGGAAGATGATGGCCAGGCCCACCGCCACCTCCGCCGCCGCCACCGTGATCACGAACACCGCCAGCACCTGCCCCGCCAGGTCCCCGGGGTGCAGGTAGCGGTTGAAGGCCAGCAGGTTGATGTTGGCCGCGTTGAGCATGAGCTCTATGCCCATGAGGATGCGGACCGCGTTGGGCCGGGCCAGGGCACCGAACAGCCCCAGGGCGAAAAGCGCCGCGCCCAGCCCCAGGTAGAACTCAAGGGGTACCACGGCTCGCTCCCCCTTCCCCTCCCCCCCGCGCCCCGCCGACGGTACCGGTGGACCCACCCGGGTGCCCGACCCCACGCGCACCCCCGGGAACGCGGACGGAAAGATAAATGGCGCCCACCAGCGCTGCCAGCAAAACCACCGAGGCCACCTCGAAGGGGACGGCATAGGTGGTGAAGATCTGGCCGCCCAGCCGGGCGGTGGTGTGACCGAGCTGCGCCGCCTGGGCCGCCAGCCCCGCCCCCCGGTAGACCGCCCCCATGACGGCGACGAAGCCCACCGCCGCCAGGGCGGCCAGCGCACCCACCCAGCCCCTCTCCGGCTCGGCCCGGTCACTGCCCGAGCGACCGCCACGGCCGGTTTCCTCGGCCGGGCTCGTCTTCGTGCCCCCTGCCTCGCCGCGAACCTCGGCCGCGGACGAGAGCATGATGGCGAATATGGTCAGGGTCGTGACCGCGCCCACATATATCAGCACCTGGGTGGCGGCCAGGAAGTCAGCGCCCAGCA
>Ga0080004_1127298_pt1 | contig 12457 bp, 20 predicted proteins | sample WasSprMetagenome_FD_69207 | JGI IMG/M metagenome (GOLD analysis project Ga0080004, IMG submission 69207) | Sulfidic aquatic microbial communities from Washburn Spring, Yellowstone National Park, USA - WS (SPADES assembly) (version 2) | ecosystem: Environmental > Aquatic > Thermal springs > Hot... | reverse complement strand
ATTAAAACCAACTCTGTCCAGCATTTCTCGATGTAGCATGGTGGCCGTAACAGATGGTGTTGATTGGATTATGCTTTGATGTAAAGGTGTGTAAAGTGGTGGTGTAAATGGTAAAAATTTTAATAGTGTGCAAAAGTGCCGGTGATATGTGTATATCCTGGCTAATACCAGCTCATCCCAGTTAATTAGCGTTTGAGAATTTTGTCTATGAAGTCTGCAAACTTTTCAGTATCCATGAAGCATTTTATGTTTATATTTGCTGTGCAGTATTCTTCTTTGCATATTTGCGAGTCTATTGTTTTGCATCCGTATTCTCTCAGTTCTTCTCTGAGCTTTCTGAGAGATCGCTCGTCACCCGATGTTTTAATAATTCCCCTTACACGGCATCTTTTTTCTTTGCATTTAAAGTTTAGTATATAGCTCTGTTCGTACGCTTCGCCACGGTATCTTAACACTACGCTACCATCTCCGGTTACGTACATTCTTGCGCGTGGTTTTTTTGATATTAGTTCTTTTAGTGATTTTGACAGTTCCGGTAGTTCGCTGGAAAAGCTCTCGGCTATTTTGATTGTGCGTTTTCTTTCTTCTTCATCTATTTCTTTAACAACTCTGTTAATTTTTTCGATGGTGAAGTCTAAAAGTCTTTTAAATTCGTCAAGATCTTCATCCATATGCACACCCGAGTATAAGTGTGTGTCATAGTATTTAAGAGTTTCTGTGATTATACGTACTTTAAAAGTTCTTCTTCTGATACGGGACAGCAGATTTCTCTTAGGAATTCTGATGCGAGTGTAACGAAGAACTTTGTTGCCATTGCAAGTTCTGTAAGCATTAACTCATACTCTTTTGTTATTTCTTTGGTGGAGCACTTTTTGCACGGTCTTATGTCTTCGCTGAAAAGCCCCATTTTTATTCCTACTTTTATCATCTCAGAAACTTCTCTTAGGTTGCCGAATAACCCGCCTATTTCGAATATCATGTCCGTGTACCCGGATATATTGCATCTGGCTATGTACTCTGATGTTTTTCTCAGAGAATATTCTATCAATTCTAGAATCGTGTCTGTGACTTCGGGGGGACCGTACTCCCTTATCTTGTCTATCTTTGCTGCTATACCGTCGATGAATTCATCAAGTTCCGGTACCGTATGTTCATCACCCATCATGCATCACCTCAGTACAAATGCATGTTACTAGTATTTAATGATTTCTGCTTAGTTCGTCGAGGATGAATGTCGCCGTTCATAGCTTACGAGATCCTTTGTCTCTATGTGTGGTATTTCTTCATCCGGGGCATCCGCACTTTGACTCGAGTATATCCCTTACCTCTACAATAGCTTTGAACAGTGTTTTTGTTAACTTCTCGTACCTGTCTGATTTTTCCGATAGCTTTTCTGCTTGTTTGTATATGCCGGCATAGAAACCTGCGTTTGACAGGTATTCAATAGCGCCCAGTACATAGCATCTGCGTGCGTTTTCAATTGCTTCTCTTATGTAGAAGCACATTTCGGGAATTGAGTTCTTTCCTTCCTCTGTTTCTGTCTCTTCTAGGAGTTTGAGCAGTTTTTCTTCGAGTATTTCAATTCTGACCTCAAGTGCTCTTTCGTCTATTTTATCAAGTTCTTTCTTTTTATGTTCATCACTCATCATGCATCACCTCAGTACAAATGCATGTTACTAGTATTTAATGATTTCTGCTTAGTTCGTCGAGGAACTGCTTTATTATGCTTATTTTGAAGACGTATCCTTCAATACCTTTATATATTGAAGGATATGCTTCAACTGGTGTGTTCAGCTCGTCTGATATCCTGCGTTTTATGTAATAGGCTGTCCTCCTGTCGCAGTCTATGAATACCTCGTGCCCTTCGAGGAGCAGGTTTATTATTTTGTCAAGTGGCACTCTTTTCCTTATTTTGAGCTGTACGCTGTCATCCGGTTTCAGAGGGTGTACTTCATACTCTTCTGCCATATTGACATATTGACGCTCTAGACATAAATATATATCTATGTTCGTGCACAGTATTTCTGAGGTGATGTGGAATGGCACGTAAGGGTCTTACGAGAGGAAGGACGAGAATTACGGCTATACCGGGTACGAGAGTTATCTATAAGCCATCTCTTGGCAAAGTAGTGTTCAGGCCGACGAACGTGATAAGGAAGTCGGACAAAGTTCTTGCACATAATGCGAAACTTGAAGCTTTGAAGGATAAGTCAGAACACCCGGCTAGGCAGTGTAAGGGCAAGCCATGGCCTGAGTTTATCAGCTGCCTGAAGAAGCAGATGGCACTTGCAGTGGGAAAGGAAGAAACTAAGAGGAAGTACTTGTAATAATTTTGTTACTATTTTTTAGATTTTTTTAGATATTCGAGTGTGGCTTCTGCAGATTTCTGGCTGCCGTAGTGGTATTCTTCGCCTTCTGGGGTTACAACTACATACTCACCGTAATAACCTCCGTGCACTATCTTGTAACCCTCTTCGTCTGAGTAGATTACTCTGGCCATTCCAGGACTTGCGACTATCAGTGTTGCTTCTAGGTTTTCTATTCTTGTTTCAAGGTTTGAGATCCTCTTATCGAAAGAGCTTAGAACTTCGCTTATATCTCCGAGAATGTTACTCGCTTCCTTCTTTGTTTCCTTCTTCTCCTTCCTCTTCGGCATAGTCTACCTCCATGCACTTTTCAACGTTTTCAAGCTTTTCGTCCAGAAGGCACATCTTCAGCTTTTTGTCCTCTTCATATGAGAAGAATATTGCTGGTACAGCATCAATACCGAATGCCTTTGCTATTTCTTTTGCGTCTTCGTCTTTGGTTATGTCAAGCAATACGGTGGCTTCTTTCATCTTTTCGTCTGACAGTATCTTTTCCTTTACCGACTGACAGGCCGGACACATCGGATGCACTATTACAAGTATCTTGTCTTTGTATTTATCTAACATCATGCTCTCACCTTGCACTTCTCGCATGTTGACATGTACTCCTCAAATATCTGGTGTGCTCTATCACTTAGCGTTTTCACCATGGCTATTGCTTCTCTCAGCTTGTTTATATCTTTTTCTGATGTAAGTAGTCCGTTCTGCCACATCCACTTTCTTATATCCCTTTGCATTGCTTTTAGCTCGTCAAGCTTCTTTTCAAGGGTCCTGTCAGTTACTATGCCGAAGTCTTCCTCTGCGGTTACTATTTCCTTTACAGCCATCCTTATCCTGTCCCTTGCTTCTGGGGTTATGTACCCTTTTGATACGGAGAACCTTTCTGCCTCTTCAAGCAGACCGAGGGCTTTGAGGTAGTGTCTTGACAGGCACTCACCGCAGTATACATTTGTGTTTATGTTTGTGATCGGCTTTTCTTCTGTCTTTGTCTCTATATGTGGTATTTCTTCATCCGGGTTGATTTTTATCTCACTGGCACTGGATGCGTAAATTGTCAGTATTCCGTCTATAAGGTTTGTAACTATTTTTGCAATACTCCTGTTGTCCATAGTATTAGTGTGAGTCGAAGGATATAACTTTATCGGTAGAGTGCAGGTAAAATTAATATACCTCCTGCTGACATTTTTGTATGGAAGAGGAGGTAGTTGATGCGGAAAAATTTGAAGATGAGACAGAGGACATGGAAGAGGAGGAGGTTACAGACGGGCTTAGAATCGATGACCTGGTAAGGATATTCGGTGTAACAAGGCAGACCATAGCGTACTGGCGTAAGAAGGGACTGCTGAATAGCACAAAGATGCCGGATGGCACGGTTGTGTTTGATGTGGAGGATGTAAAAAAGCTGCTGAAGAAAAAATACAGGTGCAGCGATGATGTAGCGGATAGGGTAATAAGTGGTGAGATTAGCGTAAAAGATATTGCAAAGTTATCAAAGATTGGGCCAGAAGTTGTTAAGGGTAAGAGTGCTTTTATGTCAGTGGTGGACAAAATTGACATGGTTGTTAATAAAGTTGCAGAGCTTGAGGCAAGGCTGAATGCGATTACTGGGAAGGAGAGCATGATAGAGAGGGAGATAGAGATAACAGAGGGGCTGAAGATAAAGAGACCTGTAGAGCTTTCTCCTAAGACAATACAGTACTACAACTACATAGTTGGAAAGAGCGGTAACAGCATGACGATTGATGAGTTCATAAACGAGACTATTGACGAGCACATGCGTGAGTGTCTGGGTGTTGAGATAGGTGTTATTCTAAGGACGAGGTGAGGTTATGGGCAAGATAAAGGAGATAATAAGGGGGTCTGTGAACGATGGTGATGACGAGGAAGACATCGACAGAGTGATGAGAGAACTTGAGAAGGAGGAGATGAGAAGAGCTAAGCTGGCGAGGCTCAAGGAGTACAGGCTAGAGGCAGAGAGGAGAGCAAGAGAGCTTGAGAAGGAGCTTAAGTCATTTATAAGTCTGGGAGATGGTGTTAAGTCAAGCAGTGATATATCTCCGTCGGATATAGAGATTGCTAGGCTGATATCGAACCTGCCTGAGGAGGAGAGATCAAAGATGATAGCGATAGTGTCGCTTCTTAAGTCAGCAGGCAGGTCAGACTCCTCTGCAGTTGCACTGCTACCGATACTGATGTCGATGTATAACAGGAGCGGTTCTGCTGAGATAAGGTCCACAGAACAGGTGCAGCAGAAGATAGACCTAGGTGCTCTGATAACTGGAATAGCAACGCTTATACAGGCAACTAAGGACGACAGAGACAAGGAGATAATGAGCCAGATCATTAGCATAGCCCTATCAAAGCTCGCTGAGCCACAGCAGGTACAGACGAAGAGCTCGCTTGAGGAGTTCTTTGAGAACATAGACAAGCTGGAGAAGCTTGCTACTCTGTTCGGTGGAAGGAGTGATCCGGAGTACCTGAAGATAATGAAGGAGCTCAAGGAGATGGAGATGAAGCACAACCTTGCACTGAAGAAACTTGAGCTTGACACAAAACTGCAGAGTGCCAAACTTCAGGAGGACAGGGAGAGGAAGGAGAAGATAGTGGATGGACTTAAGAAGGTGATAAGCTCTGTTGCCGAGGCAGCTGCTGAGGGAGTAGGTGGTCTGGAATGGGCAGAAGGGGTAATGGGAAGGTCTCCGGATCAGCAGTCAGTACTTGCCGTGGTATGTGATAAGTGCGGTAAACAGATAATGATCCCACCTGATGCAAAGGAAGTAGTCTGTCCGTCGTGCGGTACGGTCTACAAGAGAAGCGGAGAACAGGGATGCACAAACTGCTGATCAGCTATGGCCGGCAACGTGATAGAGAAGGTAAGGAATGTGGTGATGTCTACCATAGTAAACCTTGCGAAGTACTATGTACTGGAGGAGAGTACCAAGGACCTTTTGAGGCTTATAGAGTCTGCTGGTCCTGAGGATATATGGAAGATGGTGGAGTCGGACTACAGGCTGATAAACTACATAAATGACGAGTGGAAAAAGAAGATAGACAAAGTGATAGGCATAGTTAAGCTGAAGAAGCTTGAAAAGGAGGCTCTTGAACTTGTTGATAGGATAAATGCTGATATGATCATAGAGTACCTTGTGATGGAGGGTAGCGATAGGGCTGTTGAGAACATACTGTTTATATCATCATCTCCAAGATGCTACAGGTGGCTGTGCAGTAATATAGAGGACTTCAAGCAATATTTCAGGAATAGGTTGTCTTAGAGAAAAGTTTATATTTAGGTGCGTGCACATATATCGAGGTGATGTGTAAATGGCTAGGGCGAATGTTCAGAAATTGGTGACATCCGCCGTTGTAGGCGGTGTTGATCTGGCTCTGGAGAAGATGGGCAAGACGAACATAAGGGACATATTCAGAGTTGCTGTTGCTGTCGGTTCAGGACTCATTAACTACATTGGCTACGAGAGGGAGCTGTCTGAAGCAGCTCTTTACTCCTCGATACCACTGCTTGAGAAGACAGCATACGACTTTGTTAAGTCGAAGCTTGGATACAGCGGACCGATATACGCTTCCAGCGTTGGGTTCACCCCTTTAATACCAAGCCCTGCTCCAGTTGCGGTTCCAAGCGTTAGGATAACCAGCTTCTAATACCAATTTTTTACAATGACTTCTCCAGAGATATATGCAGAGGTACTTAGGAGACTCAGAGAGTTCCTTCCGAACATACCGGAGCCAGTGATTAACTTTAGTTGCGAGACGAAATGCCCTGAAGCGAGTACTTGCAAGCTTCTTGGTTGCTACTACAATGGCACAATAAACCTGAAGACGGGAGTGCCTGCGGAAGTTTTAGTCCATGAATACGGCCACCATATTTTTAATATTGCGATGGGTGGCCGGGTAAATAAGGTGGAGTCTGAGAAGTTTGCTAGGTTCTTTGAAGACCACTTCGGTTATAATATAGCATGTGATGTGTGCGGTAACGGTATAGTGTACTTTCCTAGCGGAGGTACTATCGTTGGATACTGTCCTTCATGCAGGACTGGATATGCTATGTATGCCAGTGATGAGCAGAGCAGCTTATTGGACGCCTTTATTGTCGGGGTTATTTTCAGTATAGTTGGTACTCTATTCGTGTCGGCTATTGCAAGACGTTAGTATCTGGATATCCTTACCTTCGACTCCTCTATATCGAGCAAGTAGTTCAGTGCTTCTTCGTAATCCATCCTCTTCATTTTGCAGAACTTCTTGAACCTGTCTTTTGTTTCATCCCTGCACCTTATAACGATCCTCGTTTTGTTAACCATATTGGTAAACATATGCGAAATACTTAAATATTTCGGCAGCAAGTATGTAACGGTGATGTGATATGGCAGATGTATGGGATCCGGTTGTGGAGATAAGGTTTGACTACAGCGGGACGCAGGCTGCGGGAGAAGAGGTAGTGTCGCCAGCACATACACTGGCACCGGACGAGATTCTGGAGATCTTCAGGATAGAGATAATACCGCCGGTTGACACAACGAACAAAGTCGTGCAGAAGCTGAGATACGTAACACTGATGATAGAGGGCAAAGAGTACGAGAGCATAAGGCTGAACAGCATAATGGCTCCACTTGAGGACCAGTACAACCTCGGAGTTGCACTGAACCTTGGTGTTCCTATATTGCACAGACCGATAACAGGATATATGCCTACCATTGTTGAAGCCACATGTCCTAAGGTTGCGAGGGGTCAGAGGATTGCCGTCAAGACTGTTGCAGACGAGAACATTACCCAGCCGTACTCGGTTATACTGAAGTGTGCTAGAGTAAGGGGAAGTGCTAAGTTGGCTGAAGTCGTTGGTTCTGGATTCTCGGCGACGTCTTTCTATCTGGACAATGATATATACACAAAGTACGTACCACCGATTACGCTTGATACATTCGATGAGCTACCAGGTGGACTTGCACAGTCGAAACCACAGATATTCCCGTGGGTGACTTACACCAGGAACAAGCAGGCTACAACTCCGAACATGTGGTATGACTTTGAGTACGACTCATATGCACAGTATCAGTGGCAGGACCTTAGCTTTAACTTGCCAAACAAGGACGAGGCATATCTTGTAAATGCACTGGGAGTTATTCCACATGCAAACTGCAAGGCGATAAGGCTGTACGTAGACGGCAGGATAACCAACCCAGAGTTCCCCACTACTTCAGACCACAACTTCTTCTATCCACCGATGTACTATAGCACCGATTCAACAGCGGCAATGAAGAAAGCTGGTCCGGTTAAGCTGCTTAAGCCATTCCTGTTCCATGGCGTGAAGGGAGGCATACAGGTAATCGACAACGGGACGAGCATACCTGCGAACGGAGTAGAGGTAATGGTCTGGGGTACCAAGTTTGTACTGAAGTAACCGTAAGTTTTTAATACAAGTTTTACCTTTTATTTTTTGGTGAGAGTATGGGAGTTGAAGTTGACATAAGGAAGGTCGCTAAGTATCCTCCTGAGTGCTTTGTATCAGCGATGCCTGTGGATTTAATTGCTGGAGATAACAAGGTGGCAGAGTACTTCACAGCGGATGAGTATGTGTTGAGCTTATATGGTGTTAGCTTTGACAATACCCTGGGAACTGATGTATCTTTCTATGCTGATGTTGACGGTGTAACGAATACCGTACAGATACCAAGTGCATCGATTTCAGTTAGGGGGCTAGATTATGAGGAAGAGTTAAAGGTGCCGATAACTAAAACTGCTAGGCTGAGGATATACGCACCTACTAATATTGCTAGGTATCGGTTTAGGCACAGAATAGCCGTGTTGCCAAAGACAACTGCACTAAAGATTTTGCTTAGATTGCCATTAAGTGAAAGAGACAAACAGCTTGACCAAAAGTTCGGCATATCAGACATGATAGCGAGCTATCCTGCTGAACCGATTGACCTGCTAAAAGGTGTTGAGCAGATAAAGAGCGTTGCAGTAACACTTACCTCCGGAGGGACTGTATTCAGGCAAGTAGTTCCAAAGGGATGGAAGCTGATACTGCTTGATATATCAATGGTGCCAGCGAGTTCAGGAAGCCTATATATTGACGTGAAGAGAGACAACATTGACACATTGCACATAGACTCATCCTGCATGCCAAGGATACAGTATAAATGTCCTGTTAGGATTGTAGCTATTGATAAGATGGAGATAACGGCTTCTTCATCGTGCTCCATTAGGCTTACTTACGGTCTTGGAAGAATTACTCTATCTGAGAAGATAAGATGGGGTCTTGAATTGACTCAGGACGAGAAAGACCTAGCAGCAAAAATGGACCTATTTGATAAGGTTGAAGCCGGTGTATCGTGATGGCAGATGGAGTTAAGGTTGACGGTGTAGTGAATATACCACCACACAGGTGGTATGAGTTCGTTGACAAGCTGACGAGGATAGACGACCTGATAGAGATACTGATAAAGCAAGTTGATAGAATCGGTACTCTGATAGAAGGGCTATACAGAGCAACAAGTATAACTACACCATCTACGCAGAGTACTCTGATAGAGGGGCTATACAGAGCAACCAGTGTAACTACACCATCTACGCAGGCTGGACTTGTACTTATTGACTGTACAACCAGTCTATTGCCACCCAGAGGTATGTGGATAAGCGCTGTCGATAGCGATCCTACTACAGAAAGAATTGTCGGTACAGTCTACTCTGATGCTGAGGGCGTTCTATATGTAGAGCAGTCGGCTGATGGTGAAAACTGGGATGTTGTAACTCCATTCGAGGTGTCTCCTTCATTGCTCAGGAACTCATTCGGGTTCAGTGTTGAGAAGGTAGCTCAATATGCCAGAATCAGGTATGCTGACATGTCCGATACTGGACAAAAAATATTTAGGTTATACATGTATGCGAAGAAGAGGTGATGGCTATCATACTGAGTGAATACAAGTTCTACCACTTCAGAACTCCAAAATGGTTCATTACAGATGAAGTGTCTGGTAGTTGGTTGAGACCCGGTTTTAATCTTGTGGATCTTGAAAATATTCCGAGAGAGATTGTGTACATATACGGGTACTACATATATGCAAGTGAAGGGAATGAATTCAGATTGCGATGGTACACTTCCGATGGTGAATCGAGATCGATAAGGATATTGTTACCTGGCCCTGGAACTGTGATGTATGCAAATACGGTGCCTATAAACCTGGATTCGCCACATACTGAGGGACCTTTCGGGTTATATGTACTCAATCAACCATCATCCGGGTCTACTTATCAGGCAGGTATAATGGCTTCTGGATGTAGATGGAGAGAGCTCTGAGGTGGTGTTATGGCTAACATTGAAACTACTGGTGTTAGGGAGAGCATTGTTGTGGCGATAAAATCAAAGACAGATAAACTTACATTCGATGCTGACAATAGACTTGCTGTTCAGAACCCACCGAATCTAGATGTACTGCTATCTACAAGAGCCAGTGAGACTACATTAAGTGCAATCAAATCCAATACCGACAACTTAGATGTTTTGCTATCTACAAGGGCCAGTGAGACTACATTAAGTGAGATAAAATCAAAGACAGATAAACTTACATTCGATGCTGACAACAGACTTGCTGTTCAGAACCCACCGAATCTAGATGTTTTGCTATCTACAAGGGCCAGTGAGACTACATTAAGTGCAATCAAATCCAAGACTGATAACCTAGACATAGCACTTTCAGCACTAAGAGACTTCTTCAGACCGCTTATTAAAGGATCACTATTCAACCAAGCAGTAACAGCGAACACAAACATCTTCTCATCCGATTTAACTCCAAGCCTTGCCACTACAACCAACCCTTCACACTTACGCATTTTCGCATGCTTCAATGCCAGCGGAGTGCTGAGTGTTGTGAAAACCAAGGGGACAACTACAGTCACAATGCAGTTGAACGGTGGAGGAGCACTATCCGCAAACTGTCTTTATGCATTCGATATAATTGTCGAGACTGGAGAAAGTGTTAATCTGCAGTATAGTGTTAATGCCACAGCTCTGGATCTGAAAGTTATTGAAATATCCTCATCGGTGGTGTGATGACCGGCAGGATGTTTCAACCTCAAGGGTATGGTGTGGAAAATGAGCCGTACACATACTATATATTCATCGATGATGACGGTTACGTCAAAGCAAAGAACGGCAGAACTGGCAGAATTGAATTCAGCGGTACTGATGCATCTACGGTGATACAGAACGTGCATAACGCATTACCAAATTACAAGACTTCATCAGACCCGTACTGCATTCTGAAATTCGAGAGCAAGAATAAGTTCACTATAAACAGCACAGTTACCATAAGCAAAAAAGTGAGAATAATTGACGGTTGGTTTGATATCAAGGCATCTCCTGGATTCTTGGTATTCGATGGGGACATTGTGGGAGGGAATCCAAGTGGCGTTAGGTTTGAAAAGTGCTTCTTAAACTGCAACAACAACGACGGGATACAGTTCAGATATACAAGTGAAATAGGTCTGTTTGATACACTAATATTCGGTGCAAAGAGGGCTGTTATTCTTGAGAGGGTATGGAATGGGCATATAATAAACTGCCAGTTTGGAGGTACACCACCGGACGGTGAAGGGCTTATACTTGTTGATACACCGCTGAATGACAGATCTAGCAACATAGCAATGTATTATGTTAGTTTCTCACCTTTCAGCAACAACGCATCCGCTATACATGTAAAAGATCAAGCCATCCCAAATTTGGTTGAGTGGTTTTACATACATAAAATGAATGTAGGGGCCGGAGGTTATGCACCAAAGGTGATAACCAGCTCAGGTAGCGTAGGGCTTTTTGCTTGGTACGTAAGTTACTATACCAACCCGGATGCAAATTATACAGGCCCGTGCATCGATGTTTACAATTTATTCGCATCACGAATAGATGCCTTCCATACTGGACCGATTAAAATCGGCCTATCCAACAGCAATGTCATTAACATACACAATGTACCACCATCTGGAAGATGGCAGTCAATGCCTCTGATATATCTTGCAAGTGGTATAAGCACAGATATAAATTTCCACTTGCGCCTGGAGAGACTTAAACTTAACCCGGATGTCTCTTTGATCAAGCTAGGTGATCCTGATAAGGATATAAACTGCATACACATCAGGGGTTTAGATGTTAGTGAATGCAAATGGAAAGCTGCGGTAGAGTTAAACAACTACTATGGATGGGATAATGTGCTAGAAAATTGTCTCTTCGACAATCTTAACTATAACAATGAATACCCATTGGTGTACGCGGTATATACGAGTGGTAACTACGTCTATTTCAGGGGTGTTACAGCGTTAGGCTTGACATATTACAGTCTGATAAACGACTTCGCAAGGATAATGAGACCGGCTGAGATAAGAGGGCAAGTCCTAGGCAAGAACTATGGTACAGCCACAATATCTGCCGGGAGTACAAAGGTAACCGTGTCACATGGTCTTGCTACTGCTCCATCCGTAGTTCAGATAACACCAAGAGCATCTCCACCGGGCAAGCTGTGGGTTGCGAACATTACAAGCACTTCATTTGATATAGTAACAGATACCGCTCCAACAGCAAATCTATCTGTCGGATGGTATGCTGAAATATGAAAGCAGAAGTAATACTTAAATAGTGCTGAAGTAAATATAATATGAGGTGATGTGGTATGGGGTTTCGCATATACAGAACAGGTGATGGATCCGGTGTGATTAGGTATGAGAAAATAAGCACCGCAATCGGTGGTATCGGTGGTGGAAAATCGCTGAGAACAGCTACAAAGATAGTTGCAGCGAGCAACAGTCTTGACAAATCATCTGCAGACTACGTCTGCGATGGAATACACGATGAAGAAGAGATTAACAGAGCAATTTCAGATCTTGCGTTAACAGGAGGAACTGTTCTACTGTTAGAAGGAACGTATAACATAGGTAGTGCAGGGACAAAAATAATAGAGTTTGAAGGAGCATACATTGAATTACCGTATGGTATATACATTACATCGAATGTAAGACTAGTAGGTCAAGGAAGGTCAACTATACTTGTTCTTGATATCAATAACTTCAATGGAAACGACAGACTTAACGCA
>Ga0080004_1121347_pt1 | contig 12463 bp, 10 predicted proteins | sample WasSprMetagenome_FD_69207 | JGI IMG/M metagenome (GOLD analysis project Ga0080004, IMG submission 69207) | Sulfidic aquatic microbial communities from Washburn Spring, Yellowstone National Park, USA - WS (SPADES assembly) (version 2) | ecosystem: Environmental > Aquatic > Thermal springs > Hot... | reverse complement strand
TGCCAATATATAGTTTTATCCAGGACCTTGAAACACCCTTAATACTACTGGATGGTATATAGGGTAGGTTTAAAACAGGGTCCCACGCTAGTGAAACCTCTAGTGGAAGAAATGGATTACTAGTATTGATTATTAATCTAGAGGTAAGTCTTGCATCCAGCATGTATACAGCTTCAAACGCGCCACTATTGATAATTTCTTTATATAGATTTTGAATGTAGTTATTGGCATTCTCTAATAAACTCCTTATATTTTCACAATTGAAATCCCGGTAAAGGGCTTCAGCGACGTATTTACTGAATAGCGGGATATAGCTGATCTTTTCATCAGTATATTGCTCGTAGCACTCTATGAAAGCCTTAACTAGAGCGCTTGGAACATTCTTCACATGTAGATCCTTTAGTCTCCCACTTAGACACTCCTCTACAGACACTTCACTCTCACCTAGGCCAAATATTTTGCATTGATGCATTAAGTTTAGCGAGGTAGTTTGACAGTTCATTAAAAGCAACTCTGTAAGCGTCAATTAAATTATCTACATTGATTTCTATTTGCCTCCTACCAGCTCCGATCCATGTGAGCCTAGTAGGCCAGTCGCCTGATACTAGTATTGTAACATATGCACCTTCACCAAAGATATTCTCTAATTCGTGATGTGCTACAATTATTGGAGAAGCTCTTCTCTTTATGTTTTTAGACTCCAAAACATACCCTGTTTTCTTAGTCTTACCGAGTTCTCTGGGGAGACCTAGTATCCATGCATAATGGCTTTCTCTCAATTGATCTCTACATATCGAGGAACCAGTTAATACCCTACATCGCTCAGTCCTCACGAAGAAATTATGGATCTGCTTGAATTCAAGGCCTTTAACTAATAGAATTCTTGAAATAGGAATTCCTCTAATGATCTTTTTAGATATACATGGTAGTGGAGGAGGATTATCTTCCTTTGACGATTTCGCAGAGTCAAGAGAGAGCTTTGGAAGCTCCTTATAGTGTCCATCACGGAGTTTTTCAACTATTTCCAAACAATTACTGTAAATTTTCTCAATAAAGCCACCTAGATCCTTTTCCCTAATAATATTTTGTGACGTTATATCTAGCGATCCCAGGCCCCTTTTGCCACCTTTACCAATACCTGTCAAGAGGAGAGAGACCAGAAGTATATTCAACGCTGTATCTTCTTCAAACTTATATTTAGACACTCTCTTAGATACCACCAGGCGAAAAGAGAGTCTAGGAGCGAAACCCTCAATCCCGCGTTCTCCGAGACTCAATAATTTAATTCTTTGATAATAATCTCTATATGTTTTCGGATATATTGGTTTCATGGGTTCAACACTAATTGTAAAGCGCGATGCCTCAGAGTCCCCCTCTCCAGCGAATCCAAGACCCATTATTTTACCAGTTATGATGTTTATAATCTTAGTCTCTCTAGAGCTCGGCTTCAGCAGTATATCTCTTGATGACTCCCCTTTCAATAGCCCTAGATCATATATTGCTCCAGCTATAAAAGCCCTAGCCCACCAATTCCACAGACCCTTGATCTCGGTGGGTCTTATGCCTAGATAATCTGCCTTTACCGGGTCATACCACCCAATGAGTAGGGGAGTAGTATTGCGGACGTGTATTACGTATTGCCCCCTACTAGTGGTCACCAATTACTCTGCACCATGCTCGCTTTTGAAGTAGGCCTCGGATAATCTCTTAAACCACTCGAATATGGGTTTACTCTTCGCCTCTATAGTTGGGTTTTGAAGCATTTCCTTTACTAAATCGCTGAAAGTCCTTGATTTTATCAACCCCTCTCTCTCCATAATGTATAATACCAATGCACCATATAGTCCATAACTAGCCTTCTTTTCATCTTTCTCCAAGGACAATACCCGCTCAACAACATCACGACATGTTGCAGTATCTTGTAATAAACCATTCTCCAATAAACTCTTACTACTTCTCGCAGCCAGTAGTGTTATTGCATATGGCAGTCCATGAGTATATATATAAGTCGGGGTTTCACGCGACCTAGACCTAAACCCACCGGCAATGGCTTCTTTTCCCTTGGCTTTATACTCATCAATGGCCTTTATACACTCGATGATTTCCATTACTAATGAACTACTTGACAAATACATCACCAGTGTAGAATTTGACTAGGCCACGGCCAATTGTCTCTCTTCCACCTAGGTATAAGCTCTTATTATTAAATTCGTTTTTAAACTCCCCGCACAGTTCACTCCCTGACTTCTCACGGAATTTCCTACATAACACTAAACTCACAAATAAAGTCTCCATTGGTAAATACTCTTCGCTCCAAGGTCCCTCATCAACTGTCTTCTCTTGGGTCTTCAGTCTAACTCTATACTGAACTATCATGCTCCTATTTATGACACCTAAGCCTCTGTTCCACACTTCGGGCAGTATTAGGAGGCCTTTGTCCTCAATGTTCTTGACGACCTCTTGTGGTAAAGCTTTCCTCAAGCCCGTCTTATCTAAGAAATCTTGTTGAAGTTTTTCTGTTTCGATCTCTACTTCATTCACTAATATCTTTCCCCCTTTTGAGAATAGGGCCTTATTTAACTGCTTGAATTCTGATAAGTTAAGACTTAGCTTACTAGACTTATTTACCTCATTATAGACTTCAACGTATCTCTCGAGGTATGTAAGTAAGTGAGTCGTAGTTACATATGTCCAAACAGAGTCGAGCACTCTCCCCGGCATTAGTAATAATCTAGCATCGAGCACTGAAATAGATGAAGGACGAGTAGGGACAACCCCGGGCTCGGAGCCAAGAGATTCTTTTATAATACTACTTGGTTTACTCGATGAAATATTTGCCTTAATAGCACCCTTCAAGCTACTAGCCCATATAACAGGATAATCAAATTCATCGCGTTGAACAGGGAGGTCAACATGGTATCCCTCCATTCTCCCAATACCCACATGTATAGGAGTTAATGCACGAATGAACAATAATACAGCACTCTCATATAACACAAAATACCACCGGCCACAACTTATTTTACCAACAGTATTAATAACATCTTGCAAATATATATATTTGAACTCAATAAAACGAGGATGGTTGACATGACACTATCTTTATCTTTTTCTAAGTTAGGACCTATAAAACTCGATAAAAGAGTCGAGATAAGAATTGGCAAGACTATTCTATATGGAGGAAACGGCCAGGGCAAATCTACAATCATTAGAGCCATCATCAGGTTGATTCTAAAAGAAAAAGATGATTCTATATTCAAGCATGTAACGCAGGAGATTAATGATAAATACTACTGGATCTGGATTAAAAATTCCAGTGATGCATCGCTACATGATTTATTGAACAATAGACAAGCAGACTTTGAACACCCTGGGTTGATAGATAATCCAAGGATAGCTAGGATTATTGGGGATACATTATACATACACACTAAAGATAGACAGGGAGAGGCTAGTCATGACGTGATTGATGCCACAAATCCAGATCATCTATCCATGATTCTATCGGAGCCCGAAATCGCTGAGAAAGCCGAGGAGTTCTTTGCCTGGCTTGATGTACCCATTATCGACTTCTACCACGGATATTACAAGGAGAAGGGACTTGATTGGCTAGATATCTCTAATCTACCATATGGCTATAGACGCGCATTAATGATGATCTACGCTCTCGAGAAAAGCGACTACTTATTCATAGAGGGCTTTGAGAACGGACTACACATAGACTTGATGCTAATGCTACTGGATCTATTCAGTAAAATGGAAGGTAAAGTAGTAGTCATAGAGACGCATAACAGTTTTCCAATAGTTTATGGCTTAAAGAAGGAGTGGAGAGTCTATTACATAAAGCGAAGTGATGTCGTCGAGATCTCCAATTACGATCAGCTACGTGAGAAAGCAGATCTTTTTCTAAGAGAGCTAATGGTGTTGAAGAGTGAAATGTGAATTCATAGATATAAATGAAATATCTAATGATAATATTGAGACATATGAGAAGTGCAATAAAAATGAAGCGAGAGATATTGCGAAATTCGTAAATCTACTTTCAAAGTGCTGTAGAGATGCTAAAATTTGTATATGCGATGTTCAAATTACAGAAGAGTGTTGTTTGGCTTGTGTTGACGAGTATAAACAATGTGCTTTTGATTTATTAATATTGGATTCTAAAAAACGCTATCACAAAGTCGAATTGAAGTTGGGCATTAAACAAAAAAGGTTAATTCAGAGATTTGATAGTATAATAGGAGAGATAACTCAAAAGTTCTTGAAATGCTGCGAAGACGAGTCTGGAAGCGAGAAGAAATATGTAGTGTTCAGCTTTAATAATAGAGATGCACTTTTAACTAGCGGTTTAATTAATCGTTTAAATAGAGAAAAAATTCAATTACTCATAATAAGCGATCTCTACGGTCAAAAATGCCCATTCAGGTGATATGTGCTTGATTCTACTCATTACAAGTATGACTTGCAGTGAATTAGTGAGAGCTATACCGCAGGAAATTGATTGTTGGGAGAATAAATCAATCGAGGGCTTTAATATATTAAGTTTAATGGATATCGAGTGTTGCAGAGAATATGTTCATGACGGTAGAGATGGAAAGTGTCGAGAGTATGATATTCCATGCTTACTAAATCTCATTGTGAAGTCCAAGCATAGAGAACTCTTGAACAAACTGCCTTGGGTTAATATTGCTCTCGCGGTTATAACACCTTTTCCTGTAATAGACCCGCATGGAGTTCACCAATTAAATGACTTTCCAGAGTGCTTACTCGAGATATGGGTTAACCATGATTATCTAGGGGTAGTTGAGAAGACCTTATACTCTAAATCCCTTGATCTACTTGGGATTTACTCAAAACTACTTAGTAAAGATACGTTAATCGTGCCGAGCCCGCTCTTGTGTGCTCTCGGAGAGAAGTTGAAAGATGTAAATATAAACCGTCTGGGACTACTTGAAGGTGAGAGGCAGGTATTAAATGGTGTTGAATTACTGTTGTTTAACTATTCTCAGAAAATAGATGAGTGTGTAGATCGGGTTAGTGGTTTATGCGAGGAGAGCGATCAGGAGTGTTGGAGTATAATAAATGAAGTGAGAAATAAATTGAGCTTGCGAGAGGTAAGAGAGGTTAACTAGTTAGTGGATATAAAGTAGCGTACCCGATTGAATATAGAGTTTTGAGTAGTTCTACCGTATCAGCTTTTTGCATTAGTTCCTTGTTTTCAACAATCAATATTGTCCCTGGAGGTAGTGCTAATATCTGGGGTCTTCGTATTCTAGCTACTTCATAGTATCCCAATCCCAATCTCTCGACAACTATTTTTGGTAACCTGTTCTTTCCGTGAGGTATACCTATTACGCTCTTAAACCCCCCGAGTAGCTCTAGTCCGAGAACTTTGTCTAGGCTAAGTGTTTTATCATCAATTGGTAAGAGTGGTATATGGTTCACCGAGATGTATACCCCGGGTGTAAGAGTATCTCGCGGTGTCTTCAATAAATCAACTTTCCTGGTTAATTCACTATCTGATGTATAAATCTCTGCTAACCCGCCTTCACCTCCGAGCCTAACTACTGTCTTTTCTACATTTTCCCCGCAGTTTAGAGAGTACGCGAATATTGGTCTCGCAGGATATTCCTCTTTTTCACTAATATACGTGTAGAATCCTAGTGGATATCTATACATGAACCCGGGTTTAACAGTTTTCTCACCCGTAGAGTCCCTCCTACCTAGTGATACGCCTGTATTAATAAATGGACTATAGCTAATTCTCTCTCTACACTCCCCGGATTCGCTTTCAAGGTAGTACTCGCCACCGTCTCTCTTAATACACTCTGGCTTTACGAATTCATAGTTGTACAAAGGTATTGTAGGGCCAATAATCCTTCCCTCTACCTCGAAGTATGCTAGTGGGCCCTTAATTATTGACTCCCCGCATTTTAGATACTTTCTTATTTTCGATACTAGCTCTGAGATTCCCTCGAGAGGGTCGATAGATTCAAGCTCTATTCCCAATGCAACACCTAGTGCACCAATAATGGTAGTTGGTTGTGGAAATGAAAATGCTCTAACACGTGAAAATACTGTGACCCCTGTTATTGGAGTAGCAGATAGAGATAGTGGTTTTAATGGCTCAACGATAAGGGTCTTCATAGTTGTCGCCTCATAATACCGATGGACTCAATCAGCTGAGATATGAGGTTTGATCTATAGTCTCCAATACTCAATCTGATCCCCGATGCTCTGCTAGTAAATACTCCTAGTGCATCAATGAGGCTACGACGTAGAGACTTGTCTTTGACTACGATGTTTCTCGATACTATGTATTGAACTAACCTTTCTATGCCATCTAATGAATCCTTGAATGCATCCAAAGGTATGTTACTCTCATAGTCTTCGGGGATATTCGTGGATAGTGCACCAATTGAGACTAGGAAGTCTATGAGAAGCGAGCCCTCGGTATATGAGCGTAGTTCTCTGTGTAGTGGGAGTACAGCGTGCTTCATGCTTCTACTATCAGATACTACGAGCGTGTCCTTCCCAAGTCTTCCATTCATCCAACAGGCTTTCTTAGCTGTATCCTCGAGTAGTTTCAATGCTTCCTCGAACTCGGTGTTCATGTGATCCTTTAACTCTACAAACCTCAGACTAAAACTACGGCCAGTAGTAGGCATAGGTGTTGCCCCAACTCCACTGCTTCCAGGCCATATAAAGCCATCTTCACTAAATGTTTCCCTCAACTCCAATGTTGCTTTGAGGGCTGTTTCAGGTGGGAATAGTGCAAGTACATCGTCTCCACCACTAAATACGAGTATTCCACTGTTTCTAATTACCTTCACATAGTCTACTATAGATGCGAGTATTAGAGATAGAGAGAGTGTATGCGTCCACGCTGGTGTGACTGGAATCCCCTTAAGTTCGAGTGCACTCAGTGCTTTCTTAAGTGTATCGAGGGAATCATTAATACTTACCAAGATTCTATCTTTTACTTCACTACTATATTGACTCTCCATAACTGCATCCTTAATGATCTTCATGATCTTATCAATGTACTCGCTTGGATTGGAAACTACTTCACCCTTATAGAATTTTCCAATATTGTCTCCATCACCCCTCACAATTGCGTAACGCGTCTTGACTCTAAGTGCTCTACACAATCTATCTACGCTGAGGGAATCCTTGGATTTAATTAATTTATCAATGAAATCTACTATATCGCTCAATAAACCCTCATCGACGTCTCCAATAACGTCTTCCTTAAAAGCCAGTATGAGACTCATTCTTTCATCCCTACTTAGGTCTTTACAGGTATCTCGCAGTGCATCATTGAAGTCATTAATGATGGATTCGTATGTTGATCCTATAGATGATGCCGCCAATTCTATGTCTTTAAACCATAAGTCCCCGAGTTCTCCTGTTGCTTGGACTCCTTTATGTGCATGCCTCTTGCCCAGTGCTGGTTTAAACAACCAATCTATTATACCCATGTATGACTGGACAACCTCGGGGGGTGCTTCTTGCTCTACTTTCCTATTTTCAATTTTTTCTCTAAATAATTCCAGTGCTTTTGGATCAACGGTGGAGAAGAGACGTGAAATCTCCTCAAGTGACAGAACATCTGTTGTCACTATTGGTAGCTCACCCAATTTGGATAAGTATACTAGTCGTTTTAATAGACAGTATGCTCCGAGGGCCTCCCCTGGTTTAATAATTCTTTTAAGTTGTCTCAAAGCACTCTCAGCTTCATCCCCCATAATTCTCTTGACCCGCTCTATAAATTCCTCACTGTATTCATCAGGTGCTTCTACTTTCTTTTCTGCTTTCAATATGACTGGTTCTAAGCCACATAGAGTACAGTAAATCCAGTCGCCACCGTGCTCCACGATGCTTTGAGTTATTGGCTCTAGCTTATTTCCTCTATATATAAAGAATGCTTTTGGTACAGGGTGTTTAACTATACCATGAGTCTTAGATAATCTTACAGCATTTGTCACGAGTAAATGCCATAGCAATATTGACACTAATTCGCTTCTAACGTCTTGGGGTAGACTATGTAGTTTACCCAATTCTTGTGTGTTTATAGGCAGTAAGTTACATTCATCTCTAATCTCGTCCACTAGGCAGTGGTAAAGAGAATTATACAGTTTCTCTATATCTACGACGTGTATTCGCACACCTTGCGGAGGCGTCTCAACTATACTTCCCCTTCCCTCATCCTCCAGCACTTTGAGCATAAACCTGTAGGCATTTGAAGCTGTGAGTGGATGTCTCTCTCTTACTTCACTCAATATACTACTCCAAGCCTCCATATATGCTTTCTCCACTTGCTCGACTACGCTATTTATACTTCCATAGGAGGCTTGTGGCAGTAGTAGTGAAATCGTGGCTGGAACTATGGGCTGATCCATTAGTGATTTAACTACTTCTACTTCAACACCGAGAGCCCTAGAATACGTGTTTAGTATTCTATCTATTTCCGCGTCACTTACTTTTCCCCTGATTGCATCCATAATGGTTTTCAATGTATACGGGTTCATCCTCGGAGTAGGAGAAACCAATGTGTCAAATCCATACTTTAAAGTGAAGTGAGTACTTGTTCTCCACATTAAATTCGAGAGTAGCCAGCTCCCAGCCCAAAAGTCTCCTGCCTTTCTACTTGAGCCAATAAAGCTCTGTATTCCAGGAAAGTCGATGAGTACGTAGTATCCTCTTAGGCTAAGCTTAGATGTATCCCCCAGTATATTCGCCATTGTTGCAGATGCGTATAAGTGGTCGAAAATCGTGTGTGTTGGTATGCGCGTATCTGCTAGACCGGGTGGTAGTCCCTCTGCGTACCACGTGGGCTCTAGCAATGCGTATAACAAGTTATACTGAGTCACCTCGTCTACAACCCCGTTTATGCCCTTAAGTAATTGATTTATTTTTAACCCCACACTTTGAACTCTTTTCACTAACTCCTCGATGGTTAATTTACTTCTCGATAAGAGATCTATTGATTTATCTGGGTTGAATACATTGTGTAATCTACTATATTCAAGGTATATGCCTCTAGGCCATTTACCAAGAATACTCCCCCGTAAAAATCGTCTCTCAATACTCGAAGCTAGTCTATCACAAAAACCCACTTTACCTAGAACCCCTTCAGTTAGAGTCAAGAGTTTAGTGCCCGATAGGAGAATCATCTTAAAAGACTCAGCTTCCTTAGAGTGCATTTCTCCAAATCTTTCACGGAAATACCCTATAATGAATGATTTATGAGGTGGATCGTGAAGTAATGCAGCGACTTTTAATCCTATTAGTCCCTTGAGATCCGCTGGGGTATTGGACAATGTGTACACCTTGAAAAAGTACAATAGCTCCCAATAATTTTAAAGCGATTCAAATATAAATATTCATCGCATTGGTAATATGTAAATAGATATTAATGTGTTCTTCTAAAATTATTATAAGTTATCTCCGGGGTTTGAGGAGCTTACTTATCAATACTTCCTTCTTGATCTCACCAACGTATTCTTCAATAGGTTTAACCAGTACTTCAGATAATTGCCTACTATTAATTCTGCCTCTGTTTTTAAATTCTTCTAGAATACTACGTGGTATAACTAACTTAACTATATTGTATTCCAGGCCAGAGTGCGATATAAAGTTCCTCTCGAAATCCTCACTCTTGAAGTTTACTTGTTTATTTAAATTCTTATCATAGATTTCTGCGAGAGGGACTTCTATGTCTCTTGTTGAATCTAGATTTAAATGGCGGCTTTTTAGCCATTTTTTAATTTGTTCTTTCATGCGTCTGTCGTCAAATTTCAGCCTGTTACTGAAGTATCTTAATATTGGAGAGTAATGTACTATTGGCTTCTCCGAGAATACCTTGTCGAGTGTTAAATCTCGTAGTGTTATATTTTGTGGATTAATACCCTTATAACCCAGCGTGGATAGAGCCTCCATGGCGAGAAAAGCCTTTACCAAGTCTAATAGAACCATTGTGGGCTCTGCTGTCTGTATGATATATAATGTATTGTTATACATCTTTGCTATTATGATCTCTTTTAAGACTCTTTTCCTTGTAGTTTCCTCTAACTTACTCAATGGCATAGTCTCTTCTAGCTGGTTTAGTTGCGGTTTTAAGTAAAGGATCCAGAGTGGTAGGATGAATTGAATAGATGAAGCGAAGGCCAGTAGATTGGTAATGCATTCTATAGTATTGACTTCACGTCCACACTGAAATACCTCACTTATCAATCTATTTTCCATTTCCCATAATTTGCTTATTTGTTCTTCAAATTCTCCTCGTAAACCAATAGTTTCTAATATCCTCTCTCCACCAACGAGACTCTTGAATAAAACAAGTTCTTTTCTCTGCTCTGATCTCTTCTCATATAGATTGTAGAGATGCGGGAAGTATAAATGCTCGGGTATTAGTGGGTCTTGTACTTCCACCTCGTGGATTTTCTTTACTGCAGTATGCGACTCGCTCTCTTTACTCTTCGGAGAATAGACCACTGGATCGCTGTTTAAAACAACTAGTTTTACATTTAGAAATATACCTATGGAACTGAGTATGTGGTAGAGTGTGGCTCTGGCGAGAACGGGCATGTAGTTCACGCCGTGTGTAATGTCTAAGTATACTTCAACTCTCTTCTCTCTAGAATTCTGTAATTGAACCATAAATTCCTCGAGTACTCTACTAAGAGACAGTGCGAAGGTAATCATGTAGTTGTTTGTTGAGCCGATTGCTCTTATGCCATGTATTTTCTTGTTGTTTAAAGTGTAGAAGCCTATATTTGGCTGTACTAGTACCTCAACTCTATCCCCTACTTCTATACCTAGATCTCTTATAAATCCTCCAATATTCTCCTCGACTCTCTCTACGATTTCCCCGTATGATGTTGATTCTTCACTGACAATAGTGTCTGGGACGAAGACTATTACTTTGTCGGGGTTTAGATCATTTATCAGTCTTGGTAGTGTGGTTTGATGTGGTTCTTCGTCGAGTCCCTTATACTCATACTTTGTTTTTCTCCATCCACTTGGGTTTCCCCAGACTTCTACTAGTAGTCTTTTAGCCTCCATGTAGGATACCTAGTTGAGTATTATTTTTGCTATTTGCTGTAGCCATGCTGGTTCTTTTTCTCCTGGTCTTATTAATCTGTGTTTTCTTAGTACTTGGTAGTCTAGTGGTGTTAGTTCTCCTCGTTTAGCTTTCTCTAGTATTGTCTTGAATGGCTCTTTTATCTCTACTGGTATTACTGGTATCTCAACGGTCTCCCCCATTGTCTCGTGTATGTAGTATACTCTACTGGCTCCAATTAGGCTTGCTGTTAGTAGGAGGTATGCTGTTTCTGGTTTGTATCCTCCTGTCGGGTTGAATAGTACTTCGTCCACTACCCCCTTATACTTTGCAATAATCTTCTTTACTTCGGCCACTAGGTTTATTGATCCCTTTGAGAAGTCTCTGCCTAGCATTGGGACTCTATCGGCCTCTACACTCTTCACGTAGTGCTCACCCCTCGTGTAGACACTTGGTATTCTATCCATAGGCTTCAAGAACTCCTCCAATACCCTTGTACAGAGCCAGCCGGTACCAGTATCACTACTTAATAACACTATGTAATTTAAACTAGGCTCTAGTAGGGAGTCTAGGTATGAGAAGAAGGCATTTAACTCGGCACTAAGCCTCCTGGGATCACTAGCCAACGAGTCCAGTAGAGCCCTGAAGACACTTGATGAAGGCACAGCATTCCTACCAGCCTCTAAGTCATCACTAGAATCAACACCTGCACTCATCCACCTCCCAAATAATTCACAGTAACTAGAGAGAGATCCAAGCCTACTACAACTCGAAAACGCATTACGCAGTAGACTCGTACCAACAGTCACAACATGAAGAAACACATACACAAAAACCACCACTAAAACAATACAATAAACCAAAAATATAAATCAAAACAATGAACTCAACGACTCAAACACACAAAGAATTGAGCTTTCAATTCTTTGTATTGGATTCACCTTATCCACATCATAGGTGTCTAGTCTTGGCTCATGGACTTTCAATTCTTTGTATTGGATTCCTGTTAATGGCGTGGCGACTGTTGATTTGAAGATTGATAGCACCTTTCAATTCTTTGTATTGGATTCTGGGTAGTTACACGGAGATATTTTACTATGTTACTGGGTATCTTTCAATTCTTTGTATTGGATTCCGAGCCGATCATCTTTGATCTAACGCACAGCGCTGGAGTAAAGCTTTCAATTCTTTGTATTGGATTCATCCGAGTACGTTACACAACTAGACATCGACTACTATGATGACCTGCTTTCAATTCTCTGTATTGGATTCACTATGAACGCTGGGGAGTCCCATGTGCCCGGGAAGACTTTCAATTCTTTGTATTGGATTCACCTTATCCACATCATAGGTGTCTAGTCTTGGCTCATGGACTTTCAATTCTTTGTATTGGATTCT